>Ga0302310_10002244_pt1 | contig 15739 bp, 10 predicted proteins | sample III_Palsa_N1_2_FD_200451 | JGI IMG/M metagenome (GOLD analysis project Ga0302310, IMG submission 200451) | Peat permafrost microbial communities from Stordalen Mire near Abisko, Sweden - III_Palsa_N1_2 | ecosystem: Environmental > Terrestrial > Soil > Palsa > Peat permafrost | place: Sweden...
CGCCAAATCCAGTGCCAACCCAGGACGTCTTGACCTTGGGGACGCCCGCCTCCGTCACAGTTGATGAATCCAGAACCCTATCGGCCACCCAGTTCACGGTGACCAATAGCGCGACCGGTGCCGTCGTGGCGACGCAGCTCCTGACCAACAGGAATGACCCGAACTTCGCCGTTCCCGAATCCTTCATCGCGGCGATTCCCTTGGCGCCGCTATCGCCCAACACGACTTATCAGGTCGTGTTTGCAGGCAGCACGGTCCAGTTTCCCTCGGGGACAGTGGAATCGGTGAATCGCTCCTGGTCGTTCACGACGGACGCTCAATGAAGCCGCGCCGGCTAGCGCTCCGGCGGGCACTCGTTGTAAGCCCCGGCCCGGATGTAGTTGTCCAGGCCGACGTACCACGGCCCCAGCAGACCGTTTGAGTAGTGGTTGCCGAGCGAGCAACGCGCGCTCGTGCCGTCCCAGCAGGCACAGGTCGCGTCAACGGCGGGAATCTCGTTGGCGAGCGCTGGGGATGGCGACAGCCCGACTTCCTCGAGGGTCGTGATGGCTCCCTTGGGAACGGTGACGGTCAGTCGAGTATTCCAAGAGTCCCAGAGACCGATTGACCATCCGTAGCCTTGCCCTGGCGCAAATGTCTCCGAGACCCACGCCGTGTCGCCGGAAACGGTGTAGAGCGGCCCAAGAATGCGCCACCCCGGGCCAGTCTGGAATTGGACGCCTGGCAAGCAATCCTTTCCACAGGGTCGCCCCGTCGGAAAGTTGAAGGTCAGCTTGATGGTGACGGGTACGCTGCTGCGATTGATGAACTCGTCGGGCCGTACTGGGCTCGGCGCGCCCGACGCGTCGGCGATGAAGTCGAAGCCCCAGTACGCGTAGCCGCGTGCCGGAACGCCACCGAGCGGCCCATCATAGAGAACGCCGTCACCGGTCACCGGTATCGTCGGACCCGCCACCGGTGCGCCAGCAACCGCCGTCGCACACGTGCTATCCGCATCCCTTGGCCTGCAATCACTAGGCGTCACCTTCGCATCAAGGCCGCCACCGGCCAGCGCCGGCTCGGCGAGCGCCGCCAGACAAAGCGCCCGATAGAGACTCTTGAATTGAAGCGACATGGCGCACGCAGAGGGTTGAAGAATCGTGACTCCGGTGCGGCAACGAACAGCGTCGCTCGCATCGGTACATGCCACCGATTCTCCGAGGCCCTGGGCAAACCGCCCTGCGCCAAACGGCGGGTTTCGCCGTGCTCTTGCGCGCCATCGAGAGCGCATCGCGAAGGCGCATCGATCGCTCGCGGCGAACGTGTTCCACGCAGGCAGCAGGCCCTGGACGCCGAACTCTAGATCGGCCGCCGCAGCCCCATTGACGCACCGCAACCCCAAGCGCAAGATGCTCGTTGTCAGGCCCTTGGTGGCCGCTGACAGTGAGTCAATCTTGCGACCTCTTCGCTTAGCCGGCGCTTCGCGCGCCGCATCGGCCATGTCCCGCGACATGCGCCTGACCATCTGCGATTCCTTCGGCGACAACGCCGCGCCTCCGGGCTTCCGACCCCGGCGCCGCGCGCCGGAGTTGGCCTGACGGCAACCTCGCCCTTTGCTTTCCGAACGTTCCGGCATGCGGCCTCGCGGCGGCGTGCATGTGCGTGGCTGCACGTCGCCCTGTCGGCGATGCGCGGGCCCCGCGCGTGCGCGTGACGCGCGTGGACGCGGGCCGGCCGTGTCGCGCCGGCGTCTCGCCGCGCGCTCTCCAGTCCGGGCCAGCTCGCGCGGCCTTGCAGCGACCGACGCCCAGGCGTCGTCGCGGCCCGCGCATGTCCGGACACAACACCAACGAGTGACAAGACTCGAGGAAGGTCATCATGTTTTCCGATTTCTTTCGCAGCGGCTGGACACCCGTGTCCGCCACCACCGCCGCGCTGCTCATGACGCTGGCGGCCCTGCTCGTGCTGTGGCTGATCGCCTGGGTGACCGGCGCGGTGCGCTACATCCCCAACGACCGCATCGGCGTCGTCGAGAAGCTGTGGAGCGGCAGCGGCTCCGTCAAGCTGGGGCTGCTGGCGCTCAATGGCGAGGCCGGCTTCCAGCCCGAGCTGCGGCGCGGCGGTTTCCACTTCTTCGCGCCGCTGCAGTACCGCGTGCACATCTGCCCGATGGTGTCGGTGACGCAGGGCAAGATCGGCTACGTGTTCGCGCGTGACGGCATCGACCTGCCCGCCGGCCAGACGCTCGCGGACAACGCGACGATCAACAACTTCCTCGACGTCCGCGCCTTCCTCGTCGGCGGCGGCCAGAAGGGCCCGCAGCGCAAGATCCTGCGCGAAGGCACGCACATCATCAATCCGGCGCTGTTCGTCGTGATGACGGAAGAGACCACGTACTCGATGACGATGGACACCATCGAGCGCGAGTACTACCAGAAGATGCGCGAGCTGCTCGACCAGCGCCGCGGCTTCTCGCCGCTCGTCATCAAGGGCACGGAGGACTCGCACGCGTCCGACCTGCTGGCCGTCGTGACGGTGCAGGACGGCCCCGCCCTGCCGCGCGACGAGCTGCTCGCGCCCGACGTCGGCGACCACCACAACTCGTTCCAGGAGCCCGAGAAGTTCCTGAAGGACGGCGGCAAGCGCGGGCGCCAGGAGCGCGTGCTGGTCGAAGGCACGTACTACATCAACCGCCTGTTCGCGACGATCGAACTGATCAACAAGACGGTGATCCCGGTCGGCTTCGTCGGCGTGGTGGTGTCGTACACGGGCCGCAAGGGCAGCGACGTGTCGGGCTCCGAGTACTCGCACGGCGAGCTGGTGGAGACCGGTTGCCGCGGCGTCTGGCGCGATCCGATGATGCCTGGCAAGTACGCATTCAACACGTACTCCGGCAAGATCGAGCTGGTGCCGACGACCAACTTCGTGCTGATGTGGCAGACCGGCATGACGGGCTCCAACTTCGACTCCAACCTGCGCGAGATCACGCTGATCACCAAGGACGCGTTCGAGCCGCAGCTGCCGCTGTCGGTCGTCGTGCACATCGACTATCGCAAGGCGCCGATGGTCGTGCAGCGCTTCGGCAACGTGACGCAGCTGGTGGAGCAGACGCTCGACCCGATGGTGTCGTCGTACTTCAAGAACGTGTCGCAGACGCGCACCTTCATCGAGCTGATCCAGTCGCGCAGCGAACTGCAGGCCGGCGCGTCGATCGACATGCGCGCGCGCTTCCAGGCCTACTCGCTCGAGTTCCAGGAGGTGCTGATCGGCACGCCGAAGCCGCAGGCCGGCGACAACCGCATCGAGAACATCATGTCGCAGCTGCGCGACCGCCAGATCGCGCGCGAGCAGGTCGAGACCTTCGCGCAGAAGCAGATCGCGGCCGACAAGCAGGCCGAGCTCACCGCGTCGCTCGTCGACATCTCGATCAAGGACAACAACGGCGCGGCGCTGGTGAAGGCCGCCGAACGCCGGCGCCAGGAGATCGAATCGCTCGCGCAGGGCGAGAAGTTCCGCCAGGAGAACGAAGGCGCGGGCCGCGCGTCGGCGATCCGTTCGGTGGGCGAGGCCGAGGCCGCGGCGATCAAGGCCAAGTCGGAAGCGCTCGAAGGCGAAGGCGCCGACAAGCAGCTGATGCAGACGGTGATGCTGCGCCTGGCCGAGGCCTTCGAGACCGCGCGCGTGCCGCTGGTGCCGCAGATCCAGGTCGGCGCCAGCAGCGACGGCGGCGGCAACGCCTTTGGCACGCTGCTGTCGCTGATGAACTCGCTCAAGGCGGCCGAGCTGGCGCGCCTGGGCTCGCCGACCAACGGCGGTTCGCGGCCGACGGCCTGAGCGTGCGGCGCGTGCGCCGCGTCGCACGCGCCCGCTTTCAGCCTTGGGGCTCGACGATGCGGTAGCCGACGCCCGGCTCGTTCATCAGCAGCCGCGGGTCGGCCGGGTTGTCCTCGAGCTTGCCGCGCAGCTGCGCCATGTACAGGCGCAGGTAGTGCGTGTGCTCGGTGAACTCCGCGCCCCACACGTCCATCAGCAGCTGCCGATGCGTGACCACCTGGCCGGCGCTGCGCACGAGCCGCGCGAGCAGGTTGAACTCGGTGGGCGTGAGGTGCACGTCCGCGCCGGCCAGCGTCACCTCGTGCGTGCCGAGGTCGACGCTGAGCGCGCCGACCGCGTAGCGCGTGACCGCGGGCGACAGGCTGGTGCCGCGATGGCGCAGCCCCACGCGCATGCGCGCAAGCAGCTCGCGGATGCTGAACGGCTTGACGAGGTAGTCGTCGGCGCCGGCGTCGAGCAGGCGCACCTTCTGGCCGTCGCTCTCGCGCGCCGAGATCACGATCAGCGGCACGGTGTGCTTCTGTCGCAGCGCGGCGAGCAGCTGTTCGCCGTCGCCGTCCGGCAGTCCGAGATCCAGCAGCACCAGGTCGACGGGCGCGCCGCCGGACGTCGGCCGCGCGCCCAGGCCGGTCAGCAACGCGAACGCCTCGCTCAGGCTCGCGGCCGTGAAGACCTCGTAGCCCTCGGCCGTCATCGCGTCCTTCAGCGTGCGGCACAGCTCGCGGTCGTCTTCGACCAGCAGGACGCGCAAGGTCATGGCCGCGCCCGGTTCGTTGCCGGATCGTGCTCGTCGACGCGCGGCGCCTCCTGTTCGCGCAGCCAGCACTCGAACGACGAGCCGCCCTGGCTGCGCTGGCGCAACTTGAGTTCGCCGCCGTGCGCGAGCGCGATCGAGCGGCACACGGCCAGACCGACGCCGGCGCCACGCTGGGCCGCGCTGTTGCTGCTGCCGGAGCGCCAGTCGCCGCGCTGGAAGACCTCGAAGATCTTCTCGCGCCATTGCGGCTCGATGCCCGGCCCGTTGTCGCGCACGGCGAAGACGATGTGCTGGCCGTGGCGGCGCACGTCCAGCTCCACCGGCGCGGGCGGATCGCTGTACTTCAACGCGTTGTCGATCAGGTTTTCCAGCATCTGCGAGAACAGGACGGCGTCGCACCGCACCAGCGGCAGGCCGGGCTCGGCCCACACCTTGATGCGGCGCTCCGGATCGTGGTGCTTGCGGGCGCGCTCGACGGCCACGCCGACGAGCTCGTCGGGCGACTCCCAATCGAGGTGCAGCTGCACGCCGGGCGCGTCGAGGCGCACGAGTTGCAGCGTATTGTCGGTGAGCCGGCTCAGCTGGCGCGTCTCGGCGACGATGCTCTGGGCGAGGCGCTCGCGCTGCTCGGGGGCGAGCTTGGCGCCCTGGTCGCGCAGCGACGAGGCGGCGCCCATGATCGCCGCGAGCGGCGTGCGGTAGTCGTGCGAGATCGCCGCCAGCAGCGCGTTGCGCACCGCCTGGCCCTGCGCGCGCGCCTGCGCCGAATCGGCCTGGCGCTGCGTGCGGGCGCGGTGCAGCAGCTGGCCCATCTGGTCGCACAGCGCCTGGGCTTGCACGAGCACGTCGTCGGCGATGCGCTCGGCCGGATTGACCGCGATCATCGCGGCGCCGAAGGCCTCGTCCTCGCTGCCTCGAAGCGGCAGGTACAGCGCGGGCAGCTCCTGTTCGTGGCCCGTGCCTGGGCCGAACTGGCGACACAGTCGCACGCAGTGCCACAGGCCGACGAGGTCGTCGGCGCTCGGATCGCCCAGCGTCGTCGAGGCCTGGTCGTCCTGCGGCGTCGGCGTCTCGTTGCGCAGCAGCACGAGCCGGGGCGGCGCGCCGAGCAGATCCTGCAGCGCCTGGCGCAGCGCCTCGCCGCGCTGCAGCGGATCCTCGGCGTCGCGCAACGCATCGCCCAAATGGCGCAGCTGGTCGGCGTGGCGGGCGCTGCGCCGCGCGCGCGCCGCGAGCACGCGGCCGCGTGCCAGCAGGCCCGTCACCACCCAGCTCAGGATCAGGATCTCCGCCAGCAGCAGCATGTCCTCGGTCAGGTCGACCGCGAACGCATGCTTGGGCGGCACGAGGAACCAGTCGAAGGCCATCACGGCGAGCAGCGTGGTGCCCAGCGACGCCAGCGTCGGCAGCCAGATCGCGGCCAGCGCCGACGCCAGCACCAGCGTGATCGCCGCCTGCGCCAGGCCGATGTGGCGATCCAGGCCCAGCATCAGCAGCCACGCCACGGTCCACACCGCGCAGGCCCAGGCCCATGGCCACTTGCCCATGCGGCGAGGAGTGATCGCGTCGTCGTCTTTCACGGGCGCAACCGTACCAGACAACGCCGCCTCCTTGACGACGCGCCACGCGCGCCGCAGATGCGCGGGCCGGAAGTCCGCCGACGCGGCGATGCCGGGCCGCGGGATCACAGCGTTGCGAAGCGGGCCTTGAGCGCCGCCGCCAGTTCGCGGAATTCCGCGCGTGACTCGATGTCCGGATCCCATGCGAGGCCCATGCCGGCGAGGTCGTAGGTCTCCTGGATCGAGGCGCCGCCCGTCGGCTGCCCGTTCGCGTCGCGGTTGCGGCCCAGCAGCCACAGCGTGTCCGAGATGCGGAGGGCGCTCTCGATGTCGTGCGTCACGACGATGATGGTGTTGAGCTCGTGCGTGGTGGAGACGTCGATCAGCGTCTCGCAGACGCGGCTCTTGGCGAGCGGGTCGAGCCCCGAGAACGGCTCGTCCATCAGCAGGAAGTGCGAGCTGCACAGGAGCTGCTGCGCGATCGCGACGCGTTGGCGCTGGCCGCCCGACAGCATCATCGGATGGCAACTCGCGCTGTCGACGAGGTCGAACTTCTCGAGCAGCGCGAGGCAGGCGTCGGCGGCCGTGTATTCGTCGCGGCCGTGGCGCCGCGCCGCGAGCATCAGGTTGCCCCACACGGTGCGGTGGTTGAACAGCGGATAGTTCTGCGCGACGACGCCGACCTCGCCCGGCTGCACCTCGCGCTGCTGGCCGTTGAGACGCACGCTGCCCGAGGTCGGCCGCTGCAGGCCGGCGATGCAGCGAAACAGCTGCGACTTGCCGATGCCCGACGGCCCCAGCAGGCACACGACCTGGCCCTGGTCCAGGCCTTCGCGCTGGATGTTGTCGACGTGCCCGCTGACGCCCTCGAGGATGGTGCGGTCGTAGCGCACGCAGACGTGGTCGATGGTGAGCAGGCGCTCGCCGATCGTGTAGGCGTAGTGTCCGGTCATGCGGTTCCCTGTTCCTTGACGAGCGTGCTCCACGGGCACGCGGCATCCTTCAGCAGCGAGAGCAGGCCGTCCTGCGCGAGGCCGACGACCAGGATCGTCAGCTGGATCGCGAACACGCCGGCCAGCAGGAAGTAGCGGTTCTGGTTCAGCAACATCGCGCCGATGCCGCCGGCCGAGCGCGTCATGCCCTCGACCAGCGTCAGTAGCGTCCAGCCGATGGCCGCGTTCTGGCGCATCAGGTCGAGGATCACGTCGGCCTTGCCCAGCACCACCACCTCGCCGGTGATGCGCCAGTGGCGCATGCCCAGCGTGCGGCAGTGGTCGACCGCGTCGCGCGAGGTTGCGGCGATGTCGGCCAGCAGCGCCGTCACCATGAACACGAACATGCCGAACGCCAGGATGGACACGCGCAACGCGTGGGCGTCGCTGGACATCAGCATGAACACGTAGGTCAGGCCGGCGAAGCCGAGGAAGCGCATCGCGGCCGACAGGCGCGCCAGCGGCCTGAACACCGGCGCCGTCGCGAGGCCCGCGACGACGACCGCCGCCAGCGTCGACAGCAACAGCGCGAGCACGCTCACCTTGACGCTGGCCCACAGCTCGAACAGCAGGCCCTGGCGCGCGACGAGGTCCAGCCACGCGACGCCGACCTCTCTCGGCGACGGCAGCGTCTTCGAGCCGCTCAGCGCCCACAGCGCGATGGCCGCGCTCGCCTGGAGCGCGACCATCGCGTGCAGCCAGCGTGCGCGCACGGGCGTGAACGGCAGCAGCAGATTGACGAGTTTCAAGTTGTTCTCCGCAGCGAGCGGCCCGCGCGCTGCCGGCCCGCTCGCGAGGCTCACTCGGTGCGCACCAGCGCGATGTCGACGCGGCGGTTGCGCGCGCGGCCGTCGGCCGTGTCGTTGGCCGCCACCGGCTGCTGGTCGCCGTAGGCCCGCGTGCGCACGCGTTCCTTGGGGAACGATGAGGACGCGTTGGCCTGCAGCCAGGCGCTGACCGCCTCGGCGCGACGCTTCGACAGCGCGAGGTTGGCCGACGGGTCGCCGACGTTGTCGGTGTGGCCCGAGACCTGCACCGTCAGGCCCGACACCGCGACCTGGTCGAGCATCTCGTCGAGCACCGGAATCGCCTGCGGACGGAACGTCGCCTTGCCGGTGTCGAACTCGATCGCCCACGAGCGCTTGGCGAACGTCGATGTCGCGGGCGCGCTGGCGTCGAACACCGGCGTGGCCGGACGCGCCGACGCGGCGGCCGTGGCCTCGGACGCGAGCGACTGCACGTAGCTGGCGTTGACCACCGAGTCGTACGGCAGCACCACCGGCATCTCCTGCGGATACAGGGTCTTCGCGATGCCGCCGTAGACCGTGTAGACGCGCTTGTAGAGGTTGTCGTTGCCGTTCAGGCCCAGCAGGTACAGGTTGTCGGCCAGGTTGTTGGTGGTCGAGCCGCCGAGGCGGATGTCCAGGCCCTTCGAGTCCTTCTCGACCACGCCGCGGTGGTACTTCGCCCACCACTCGGGCGTCTGCTCCTTCATGACCTTGGCCATCACCGTCGACGCGGCGAGCAGGTCGGCGTCGCTGCCCTTGATCGCATCGCTGGCCTCGAACGACGCGGCCAGCATGTTCTTCACGAATGCCGGGTTCTGCGCCATCCATTGCTTGTTGCCGATGATCGTGGCGGGCATCTGCCACATGTACTCCTTGGTCGACGCGACGGCCGCGAGGCCGCCGACTTCGCGCGCCACCTTCACGTCGCCCGGCGTCCACGTCGCGGTGCCGTTCTGGCACACGCGGCGCGACTCGCCGGTGAGCTTGCCGGCGCTGACGACCGGTCGCGTCTCGCACGCGCCCCTGCTGGCGGCGATCAGCTTTTCGTCGGCCTCGGTGAACGCGCCGACCGAGACGAAGTTCATCGCATCCGGGTCGTAGGTCTTCGGGTCCGCGTTGACGGGGATCTTGTTGTCGGCGGCGTACTTGATGCAGATGTTCCAGTCGCCGTCGCGCAGCACCGCGCCGATCAGCGAGCCGCGCGCCTTCTGCGGATCGGCGACGACCTCGGCCGGCAGCATGCACTTGTCCTCGCCGCGCGAGTAGCCGAGCGCGCCGACGACCTCGATCTGCTGGCCGAGCTTGTCGAGCGCGGCCTTGGCGGACGCGGCATAACCGGGCAGTGCGTCGCCCATGATGACGACGAACGCGGCGCCCTTGGCGGGCTTGGCGACGCCGTTGGCGACCTCCTGCGCGAACAGCGCCTGCTCGGCGACCATCTGCGAGTAGTCGTCCTGGCGCTCCAGCGCGAGGCGCACGCCGTGGCGCGCCATCAGGCTGCCGGCCGTGGTGTTGACGTCGCCGTTCGCGAAGGCCAGGCCGGCCTCCGCGTTCCACGGCAGCAGCAGCGTGCGCGCGGTGTAGTCGCCGGTGGCCGGGGCCAGCGTCGACGTGACGAGCGTGGGCTGCGCGGCCGCCGAGGTGGTGCCTGCGACCGGCACGTCGGCCTGGCTCGGCACGCTGCTGGCGGTCACGCTGTTGGCGTGCGCGTATTGACTGTAGCGGTTGATGCCGTACCAGGCACCGGCCACGGCGGAGACGATCAGGATGAGTCTGGGAAGCGGCTTGATGGCCATGATGGTTCCTTTCGGGTTCGTTGTTGGTGATGAGGTGACTCAACTGCCGGCCTGGTCGAACCAGTCCAGCGACGGCGAGTCGTTGCCGTTGCTTCGTGGGCGCGTCGGACCGCTGCGCGCGTCACGCGCGGCGCCCTCCGGGTGGTTCTCGATCAGCAGGCGCTTGGCGTCGCCCAGCACGATCGAGTCGGCGTTCTTCTCCCAGTCGGCGAGCATCTGCACGGCCTGCTGTTCGTAGACGCCGTTGCGCAGGTCGATCGACTGCATGAAGGTGTCGGACATGCGCACGAAGTCCTCGATCTCGCCGATGCGCATCGCGTAGTCGGCGGCGACGTACTCGTTGGCCATGTCATACATCTGCCGCGCGCTCGGGTCGCCGTTGATGATGGCCATCGCCGACTTCATCGCGGAGTACGCCTCCTTGGCCATCGCGCGCTTGCGCTCCTTGATGGACACCTCCTGCGTCATGTCCTCGATCAGGAAGGTCGACACCTCCTGGTACTTCACGAGCACGCGATGCAGCAGCTCCATCTTCGCGAGCAGGTCCTGGTAGGTGAGGTTGGCCTCGGCCATGCGACCGGCCTTGCGCGACTGCGCGGCGGCGACCATCGTCAGGCCCTTCTTCTTCGCTTCGCTGAGCATGCCGAGAGCGCCCGACTTCGCCTGGTCGTTCTGGCGGATCTCTTCCTTGCAGGCGCGGATCATTCCGGACAGCCGCGAGATGCGGCCGTTCATGTCGGCCAGCTTCTTCTTCAGGTCCTCGATGTAGTTGCGCATGATCCCGATGGGATCGATCTCGACGAAGATCTGCGTGAGCTTGCGCATCGCGCTCATGTAGGCCCACGCGCCGAGGCGCCAGAAGCGCCTGTCGGTGATCACGAAGAACAGGGCGACCGCGAGCACGCCCAGGATCGAGGCGTAGATCGTGTTCTCCAGCAACGTGATGATGTAAGGCAGCGCGCGATACAGCAGCGCGCCGGCGCCGCAGACGAGCGCGACGCCGACCACCTGGCCGGTGAAGCCTTCCTTGCGCTCCCAGAAGCCGCGCGGCTTGTAGTCGGTGGGGATGATGTCGTTCATGATTTCTCCTTTCGGGGGTCTGTCTCAGGCCAGGTAGCGCAGTACCGTCGCCTTGGCGGCGTCCAGCGCGTGCTGCACCGACGTCGCGGCGGCGTCGAACTGGCGCTGCACGCCGGCGAGCTCATGGCGTTTCGTGTCGATCTCGCGCGTCAGCAGCGCCTGGCGTTCGCGGTCGCGCGCGACCGTCGCCTCGATCTGGCGGATGCGCGCCTCGGCGTCCTCGCGCAGCTGCGCGACCTGCTGCGCGGCGGCGTCGATGTTGGTCGTCAGCGCCTGCAGCTCCTGCGAGCGCGCACCGATCTCCTGGCGCTCCTTGTCCTCGAGCTGCGCGGCGAAGCGCGCGGCCTCGGCCTCGAGCGCGGGCATGTGCTGCATGGCGATCGCCTGCACCACCTGGTCGACGCTGCGCGAACTCCTGATCAGCGCGTAGGCGGCCTGGTAGCGCGTGCGTTCGTCGAGCACGATGGACTCGAGCGGCGCGAGCTTCTCGGTCAGCGCGGTGTAGGCCGTCGCCTTGGAGAGCACCTGCGCCATCAGCGCCGTCGCCATCGGCGACATCGGCGCGGCCGGCGCATCGGGCGCGGCGGCCTTTTCCGCCGGCGCGTTGCCGCCCTGCAGCTTGGCGCGGCGCGCGGCCGCGATCGGGTCCTCGTCGATCAGGGCATCCTTCACGGCGCCCCACAGTTGCGCACCCAGGCCGTGCCGGGATGCGGTGTCGTTGCTGTCGGTCATGCCAATCGCCTTGTTCAAGCGCGCCGTCACCGGCGCATGGCGTGACTTGACCCGAGCGGCCGTATGGGCCGCATATGGCCGCGTTAGGATTCCGTCAGGACGATGTGTGCGCGCGTCATCCCGACGCGTGCATGGCCGACGTCAGCCGATGTGCCGCACGATCATGTCGACGAGCAGGCGGAAGTCGATCGGCTTGGCGATGTGGTCGACCATGCCGGCGGCCAGGCACTCGCGGCGTTCGTCGAGCATCGCGTGCGCGGTCTGGCCGATCACCGGCAGGTCGGGTGCGAGCTCGAGGATGCGGCGCGTGGCCTCGTAGCCGTCCATCTCGGGCATCTGGATGTCCATCAGCACGACGTCGTAGGACTCGCGGCCGTCGGCCAGCACGCGGTTGACCGCCTGTCGGCCGTCGCCGACGATCGTCGTGTCGGCGCCCTCGATCTCGAGCGCGCGTTCCAGCACGATCTGGTTGACCTCGTTGTCCTCGGCGACCAGTACGCGCACGCCGTCGAGACGGCGCGGGTTGTCGCCCCAGGCCATGTCGCGCTTGAGCTCCGGCGTGTTGCCGCTGGCCGGGATCCACGGCAGCCGCAGTTCGAACACGCTGCCGACCCCGGGCTGGCTGCGCACCTGCACCACGCCGCCCATCAGCTCGGCCAGGCGCTTGCTGATCGCCAGACCCAGCCCGGTGCCGCCGAAGCGGCGCGTGGTGGAGGTGTCGGCCTGCTGGAACGCGTCGAACAGGTGCGCCAGCTGCTCGGGCGCGATGCCGATGCCGCTGTCGGTGACGCGATAGACCATGCGCGCGTCCTCGGCCTCCGTATCGATGCCGACCCACACGTTGACGCTGCCGGTCTCGGTGAACTTGATCGCGTTGGACAGCAGGTTGACCAGCACCTGCTGCGTGCGCAGCGCGTCCCCCATGCAGCGATCGGGCAGGCCCGGGTCGAACGCCAGCTCGAGCGCGATGTGCTTCTCGACCGCGCGGTCGCGCAGCAGCGCCACGGCCTCTTCGGCGAGCGCGTGCGGCGAGATCGGGCGCTGCTCCACGCGCAGCTTGCCGACCTCGATCTTCGAGAAGTCCAGCACGTCGTTGACGATGCCCAGCAGCAGCCGGCCCGAGTTCATGATCGCGGCGAACGTGGACACCGTGCGCGGATCGGCGGTGTCGCGCAGGCCGATCTGCGCCAGCCCCAGCAGGCCGTTGAGCGGCGTGCGGATCTCGTGACTCATGTTGGCGAGGAACTCGCTCTTGGCGTTGGCGAGCTCCACCGCGTTGAGGCGCGCGCGCTCGCGGTCGGCCTCCAGCGAATGGCGATCGGTGATGTTGCGCACGAACATGATCACCTGGTCGGAGCCCAGCGGCAGCGTGCGCGCCTCGAAGTGGCGTTCGCCTTCGGGGAACGGCAGCGCGTATTCGACGACGACGATGTCCTTGGTGGCGATGGCCTCGGCGATCGCCGATTGCAGCGCGTCGGAGGCCGGCGGCGGCAGCAGCTGGTCGATGCGACGGCCCAGCAGCTGCGTGCCGTCGATGTACATGTCCTCCTCGCGGCCGATGCGGAAGTCGACCACCGTGCCGTCCTGGCGCATGCGGAAATAGCGGTCTGGCATCGCGTCGAGCACGCGGCTCAGTTCGGCGGTGCGCTGCGACACGATGCGTTCGAGTTCCAGCTTGCGGTCTTCCAGCGTGCGCGTGGCCAGGCGCTGCGCGGTGAGGTCGAAGTAGGACGCGATCACCAGGTCCTCGCGGCCGATGGACACGCGCATCGCCGAGAACGACGCGTGGAAGATGTCGCCCGAGCGCGTGCGGAACGGCGCCTCGACGTTGCGCACCTCGCCGTCGCGCTCGAGTATCGCCATGGATTCGCCGCGCAGCTTCACGTCGACCCAGGTGTTGAGCTCGAGCCCGTTGCGATCGATCGCCTCCTCGGGGCTGTACCCGAACATGGAGACGAACGCGTCGTTGACCTCCAGGTAGCGCTTGTCCTCGTAGCGTGCCAGCCCCAGGCCGGCCGGGCTCATGCGGAACATCGTCGCGAAGCGGGCCTCGCTGTCGCGCAGCGCCGTCACGGCTCGTTCGCGCTCCTCGGCCAGCTCGTAGCTCTCGAGGGCGCGGCCGATGTCCTCCGACAGGCGCTCCAGCAGCGCCAGCTCGCCGGCGTCGAAGAACTGGATCGCCGACGAGTACATCGTGAACACGCAGACCGTGCGGCCGCGCGACTTCAGCGGATAGGCCGACGACGAGCGGTAGCCGAGCGCCAGCGCGCCTTCGCGCCAGGCGGCCATGTCGGGGTCGGTGCCGATGTCGGTGGAGTGCATGGCGCGGCCTTCGCGGAACGCCTGCACGCTGGGCGCGAGGCCGCGCGGGCCTTCGGCCAGCGACGCGTGCGGCGGTGCGAGGTAGTCGCCGGTCTTGCCGGCCCAGGCGACCGGCACGAGCTCGCCGGTCTCGAAGTCGGGCCGGCCGATCCAGGCCATGCGCAGGCCGCCGTCGCGCACCATGATCTGGCAGATCGCGGCGAACAGCGGCTCGGGCGCGCGCTCGCGCGCGATGGCCGCGTGCACGTTGGTCAGCACCTGGTAGAGGCGGTTGAGGCGGCGCAGGTGGCGCTCGTCGTCGCGCCGCTGCGTGACGTCGCGGCCGATGCTCAGCACGCCGGTGAGCTCGCCGTGCGAGCCGAACACGGGCGTGTGCAGCGACTCCACCTGCTCCTGGTGGCCGTCGTGCGCGTACGTCAGCGTGAACTGGTGCGGCACCGGGGCGCGCGCCTCGATCGCGCGCTGGTCGGCGGCGGCGAATTCGGCGGCGACGGCCGCCGGCAGGAACGCGCTGGCCGGATGGCCCAGCAGCTCGTTCTCGGGCGCGCCGATGAAGCGCTCGAAGCGCACGTTGCACGCGAGGAACTTGCCGTCCAGGCCCTTGAACCAGACGAGGTCGGGCAGCGTGTCGATCAGCGTGCGCAGGCGCCGTGCCTGGCTGTCGATCTCGGCCGTCTTGTCGCGCACCGCGCGCCGCAGCACCAGGCCCCACAGCACGGCGACGATGGCGGCCAGCGCCAGCGCCGCCGCGGTGCCGACGAACGCGTGCAGCCAGCGCTCGCCCGCCAGCGGTGCGCCGAACCACTTGTCCTCCAGCGCCTTCTTCTCGCCCGGCGAGATCTCGTCGAAGCCCTTCTCGATCAGCGACAGCGTGGCCGAATCGCCGCGCCGCACCGCGCGATGCATGTGCCCGTAGTACATGACGAACGCCTCGCGGAAGCGCTGCGACGCGTTGGCCTTGTACAGGTAGTACTCGGCCGACGGGCCGTCCATGCAGAAGATCTTCGGGCCGCCCGCGACGGCGGCGCTGATCAGGCTCTGGTAGCTCGGATAGGTGTCGATCAGCGTGATGCCGCCGGCGCGCAGGCGGTCGATGCACACGTCGCCCGACAGCGCTGCCACGTGGAAGCCCTTCAGCGAGTGCAGGTCGACCAGGCCCTTGACGCTGCTCTCGGCGTAGATCGGCTCGCGCACGTCGGCGAACGGCGCGGTGAAGTCCATCGTGCGTGCGCGCTCGGACGACCAGAAGATCGTGTCGATGACGTCGGCGTCGCCGTTGGCCACGCGGCGCATCGCGTCGGCCCAGTCGATCGGCTGCAGGTCGACGTGCACGCCGGTCTTCTTCTCCCACAGCGCCCACTCGTCGGCCACCAGGCCCGTCGGGCGGCCGTCTTCGTCGCGGAACAGGTAGGGCGGATAGTTGTCGGCGCCGACGACGTGGAGGACGTGCGGCGGCAACGTGGACGCCGCGCCGACCGGCGGGGCGGCGACGTTGGCGGCCGCGGACGCCGCCGGCCCGGATACGGCAACGGGTATGGCCTGCGACGCCGGCGCGGCGCCGGCCAGCAGCGGCAGCACGACGACGGACAGCGCTGCCAGCGCGGCGCGCACGGCCGGGGCGTGTCGCGCGGTGGGGACGAAGTCGGGTTCCAGGGCGTCAGTCCGACAGTCGGGTCACGCCCTCGAGCGCGCAGGCGTAGACCGCGTTGCGCAGCGCCGCAATGGCCTCGTAGCGTGGGAAGCTGCGCCGCCATGCCAGCACGACGCGGCGCGTGGGCACCGGCGCCTCGAACGGGATGTAGGTGACCAAGGCGTGCGATTGCGGATCGTCCATGCCGTGCGCGATCGACAGCCGCGGCACCACCGTCACGCCCATGCCCGAGGCGACCATGTGCTTGAT
>Ga0302310_10002250_pt1 | contig 15716 bp, 14 predicted proteins | sample III_Palsa_N1_2_FD_200451 | JGI IMG/M metagenome (GOLD analysis project Ga0302310, IMG submission 200451) | Peat permafrost microbial communities from Stordalen Mire near Abisko, Sweden - III_Palsa_N1_2 | ecosystem: Environmental > Terrestrial > Soil > Palsa > Peat permafrost | place: Sweden...
GCGATCGGATGCCGAGCGACAATTCGTCGTACGCGCCAGTTTCTGATTTTCTCGAACATCGCCACGCGCTGGAGGGAATCGTAAGGTCAAGAACATCAGGGGCAGGATGCGCTTTCTCAAGGACGAGAAAAGGCAAGGAAAGGGAGCAGGGTCATTCTTCCTTTCAGGAAGGTGCGATTTCAGCGGGCTGCTGCAACAGCTATCCGATATCGGTCGCCTCGCGCCGAACTTGTTTCATTCGGCGAGTTCAGTGTGAAGGTGCTTCTTTATTAGTGCAGCGCAGAACCCGTTGTTCACGGCCAGTTTCTCGGTAGAACCGTAACGTGCGCAGATGACAGAGTCCGAGCCCTTGGGGTCGTCGAACATGATTTTGACCAGCTGCAGATCATGGAAGTCTTCGTGGACTACCCAGTAGGTCAGTCCGTTGGCAGCGATCTTTGAGTTCGACGAGCGGAAGGGCAGGTGGCCATCGGCCGGCGGAGTTTCCCCGAGACTTCTCAGAATGTTGTCCCGTTGAGAAAGGTATTGGTCGCGAGTGATCTGATCGAGTGTGGCGTGTGGGTCTTTGTCTTTATAGACGGCCGCGATCACCATCGAAACCGACGATTGGAATGAGCCATTGTCGCCAACTTGGCGGGCGGCGAGTTCCGGAGCGTCCTTTGATCGGTCGATGCCCCTCGCGGCGTAGGCACAATCCATTGCGTCGCTGTATTTCGAAGCGAATACGCAGTTGAAGTAGCTTCGTGTGTAGTAATTCCGGCCAGCAACACAAGTTGCCACGAATTTGGCTTTCATGGGGTCGTCCGGCTGAAACGCCATGTTGAACAACGAACGGCGCACAAGTCGGTCGCACTCGTCTGGCGATAGGGCTCCGGATTGAGCCTCGCCAGGCGCGGGCTCAGGCAGGCGCGCAGCCGATGTCACTGTGTCGCGCAGCGCTTGCACTGCGCGCTCGCACGGCGCAGCGTCACCGCCCTTGCGATGGATCTGTGGAATCTGCGTGGCGGTGAGGTTTACCGCTTCCTCCAATGCCCAGTGTTTGCATTGCTTCTCGGTCGCCGATGACCCACGCAGGATGATCGCGTTGTGCAGGGTAACGGTGCGGTCCTGTTCTGCCTGTACGAGCTGAACGCGATCGGAGAGGAGATCGGAGGCGTTGCCCCCAACGCGATCGACGGCTTGCTTGTTCTCAAGACACGTCAGCTTGGTCTCGACGACTTTTAGGCACACCGCCGGTATCTGCCGGTCGATCGCTGCATTCAGGGTCGCAACGTCGTTGGCATTTTGCTGAGCCGGATCCGACGCTGACTTACTGGAGCACCCTATGACGATCGTCATCGCAGCTGCGCAGATCCCACGAACTATCCATGCCTTGTGTCCTTGCATTCGCACCACTCCAGGTCGAATTAACGCGCATGTTATAGGCAGGCCCCTGCCAATTCCTTCATAGAACTGACAGAACGTAGGGACCGTGTACCGATAAGATTACACGAACGTAGGGCGGGTATAGCGCCGAGGGATATGTCGTTTCCGGCACCTGGAATAGGTAACGGTGACACCAGGGTCAGGAGTGGATGTTGCGGTTCGTCGCACCTCTGACGATCGGCACCCTCGACAAATCGCTTCATGCGACACTCCATCGCCGTGACGATTTGATGGTACTGGCTCAGCGTTGCAGAGTGCTTTCACACAGCCTCGGCCAGTTCCGGTCATTCGCTTCTCAAAAACTCGGCGCCATACGGACGTTGGAGGCGAACCTCGATGCAACATTTGCGTTGCAATAGGTGAGACCTGGCGGGGCGGCGCCGACCGTCGCAACGGTCGGCGCCGCAGATACGGTTAAAGTATGCATCTCGTCTAAACAATGGCCTACGCGGGCGATACCCCGTGGCATGGCTTGGGCAATCGCCTTGCCCCGATCAACCGCTGGATATGGCTGTACGAGATCGCCCGCGCGGAGCATCTCGACTCCACGCTGGGCAGCTAAAACTAGGCGCACGTGGGTTCGCGTTCTACGTCCGCAATCGGGTGAAGCCGTCTGCGCTCCAATCCTCACTGCCGACGCCGTGGTGCACGAAGAACAGGCCGTCCGGGTCGTACTTGCGCTTCGCCGCGGCGAGGCGCGGATAGTTGCTGCCCCAGAATCCCTGCTGCCAGTCGCGCAGGAAGTAATCGCTTTCCGAGACGTAGGAGCCGGCGTCGGGCGCCACGGCGCGGATGGCGTCCATCGCCTGGTCGATGGCTGTCGCTTCGTGCCGTGCCTTGGCCAAGTCGGGCTTCGCGCCAGGCATGCCGGGATAGGCTGGAGGACCGCCGTTGGCGCAGATCAGCAGGGCGAACGCGTCGAGCACCTGCGGATGGGTGGCGGTGTCGCGGGCGCGAGCGATCGTGTCGGCCGGTGCGCCGGCCAGGCCCTTGTTGAAGTGCAGCTCGAAATCCCGGTGTTGCGAGGCGGCGAACAGCGCATCGACGAGCCGCGACTGCCGCCCCGGCTGCAGCAACGTGGCCGGCAGCCAGGCCGACTGGTAGCCGTGGATGAACGAGCCCACCTGCTCCCGGTCGCCGGCCCACGCGAAGCGGTTGCGCGGCGCGTCCGGGCGATCGTCCGACACGATGGCGTCTGGCAGGTACTTGCGCAGGAATTCGGCGTCCCACAGGTGTCGGGCCGGCGCCGCCAGCGCCTGGAACGGTTGGGTGACGTGGCAGTCCTTGCGGGCATGCACCCAGTCGAGGAACGGCGCCCAGGTTTGTGTGGCCTGCTGTTTGGCGAGGCCCTGGAACATCATCGAGATGTCGAGCGTGTCGCCGCCGCGGAACTTCATCTGCTCGCCCCAGTGCGGATTGAACAGTGCGCGCTGGTAGAACCCCACTGCCTCGGCGATCAGGGCGCGATAGGCCGCGTCCGAGTCAGCCTTGATGGTGACGTTGATACCGCCGAAGAACTTGGGCAGTTCGAAGGTGCGCAGGGTCAGCCGCGTGACCACGCCGAGGCTGCCGCCACCGCCGCCCTTGAGACACCAGAACAGCTCCGGATTCGTGCAGGCATTGGCGATGCGTACCTGGCCGTCGGCGGTGACGACCTCTGCCTCCAGCAGGTTGGACGCTGCCGTGCCCCAGCGCTTCGAGAAGCTGCCGAAGCCACCACTCTGTACCAGCCCGGCCACGCCCACCGTGGTGCAGCCGCCGCCCTGCACGTAGCGGCCGCGGCGGGTGGTCACGGCGTCGTAGGCGTCGATCCACATGGCGCCCGCCTGCACGCTCACCGCCGCCTGCGGCGCCACGTGGCTGGCGCAGCCTTGCGGAACGAAGGCGTCGTGCAGGCTGACCTGGTTCATGTGGCGCGTCCATACCAGCAGCGAATCCGGCGCGTCCGAGGTGCCTTGGTAGCTGTGGCCGCCACCTTTCACCACCAACCGCAGGTGATGTTGGCGCGCGAAGTTGATGGCCGCGGCCACGTCGGCGGTGCTTTCTGCCGCCACGGCCCAGGCGCTGGGTTGCGAAGCCCAGGCATCAGCCCAGCCGCTGGTCTGGGTCAGCGCTGGGTTGTCGCCCACCGCGAAAGGGTTGTCCAGTTGTTTGAGCACCTGTGCGCAGGCGCTGTCCGGCTGCGACGTGCTGCAAGGGGCGAACGGCGATTCCAGCTTCAGCAGCTGGCCGCTGACCTGCCGCTTCAGCCGCTCCCACTCCGCGGCCGCGGGCCAGCCCGGTTCGCCTGGGCGTAGCCGCGAGCGCAAGGTGACCGCAAGGGTGCCGACGCCGTGCGCCAGGGCCGCGCCGCTGCGCATCAGCAAGGGCAGCAGGGGCAGTGTGACGGCAGCCTTCAGCAAGTCGCGCCTTTTCATCGTATCGCTCCGGATTGGATGGACAGCGGCCAGCATGGGTCCGTGTCGCCGCCATTCCCAGCGTGGGGTGACGGATTGCGGGCAGTCAGTGACGAATCGACTTCGGCGCGGGACGGGACACGTGGGGATTTCGCCACGGCCACGTAGAATCGCCGACATGAACGAGCAGGCGGATGTCGGATACAGGGATTTTCAGCGTTGGCGCCCCTCGGTCGAGGTTGCCTTCTGGGTGGCCCTGTCCATCCTCAACACGGTGTTCAACGGCATCGTTGCCCGGATCGACAATGCCCGCACGGCGGCCTGGGAACCGTGGGTGTGGGAATCGAGCAGCTCGCTGCTGATCCTGCTGCTGATCCCCTTCGTGAGGATGGTGGAGCGGCGCTGGCCGTTCCGCTTCGATACGTGGCGCCACAGCCTGCCGTGGCATCTGCTGGCCAGCGTGGCGTTCAGCCTTATGCACGTGGCGGGCATGGTCGGGCTGCGCAAGCTGGCTTACGGGATGGTTGGCTGGCACTACCGTTTCGGCGCGTGGTGGCCGAACTTCGGCTACGAATACCTGAAAGACATCCGCAGCTATTTCACCATCGTCGCGCTGATTTGCCTGTCTCGGCTGTGGCTGCTGCGCCAGCAGGGCGAGGCGAAACTGCTGGCTGAACCGGACGACGGCCCCCCGGTGGAGCCGGTGGAGCGGCCCCAGCGCTTCCTGGTGCGCAAGCTGGGCAAGGAGTTCCTGCTCAACGCCAGCGAGATCGAATGGCTGCAGGCCGCCGGCAACTACGTGAACCTGCACGTGCGCGGGCGCGACTACCCGCTTCGCAGCACCATGGCCGGCATTGAGGCGCGGCTGGATCCAGCGCGCTTCCTGCGCGTGCATCGCGGCTACTTCGTCAACCTCGACTATCTTGCGGAGATCGAACCGCTGGAAACCGGCGATGCGCGCCTGGGCATGTGCGATGGTGCCAGCGTGCCGTGCAGTCGCCGCTACAGGGGTCAACTGCGCGAACGCTTTGGTGACGTGCCGGTCAGCACGTAGTCGAGAGCAGATGATTGGCGTCAGTTGCGCCGCGCCTGACGACTGCTTTAGGACTGGTTTCCGGGTCGTGATGATCGTCCTGGCGGCTTGTGCCGCAGGCATATTCCTGACGGTCTGGATCGTTCGTACCAATATGTGGAAAGTCCCCCATCCACAGATGTGGGGCGCGTCATGAAGAAAGGCACGATCATTTTGCTAAACCAGCAAGGGAGTTCCCCCGGCTCTGCCGGAGAGGCAGTAGAAGTTTGACGTATGCAGGAGTCCATCGGGGAAACTCCAGCTCGTGAGCCGCCAAGCACACGAGAGGAGAATCCACCGATGGACGAGTACGAAAGCTTAAACCACACGCAATGGGAGTGCCTGTACCACGTGGTGTTCATACCGAAGTGTCGTCGTCGCACGTTGTACGTCGAGCTTCGAAAGTACCTGGGAGAAGTATTCCGCCGGTTGGCGGAGCAGAAGGAAAGCCGAGTCGAGGAAGGTCATTTGATGCCGGATCATGTGCACATGATGCTGCGCATTCCGCCGAAGTACGCGGTGTCTCAAGTGGTGGGCTTCATCAAGGGAAAGAGTGCAATCCACTTGGCGCGAGTGTACGGAGAGCGCAAGCGCAACTTCGTTGGGCAGAGTTTCTGGGCTCGCGGCTATTTCGTCTCGACAGTCGGTCAAGACGAACAGATGATCCGAGCGTACATACGCAACCAGGAGGAAGAGGATCGGCGGTTGGAGCAGTTGCAGTTGCTGAGATAGGTCGGCCACCGTAGGGTGGCCCCAACAGAGGGGCCACGTCAGCGACCCCACCATAGAGCCTGTTCAAAATCTTCCGTGGCTCGCGCAAAGAGCATTTTTCAGGAGCACTCCCAACTTCGTCGGGCAAAGCGCCTGGGGACACCCCTCTGCGGGTGGCTCCACGCCGTCTCGAAGCACCCCCTCCCCTGCTCGCAGGGGAGGGTTGGGGTGGGATCGCTCTTCACGAAGAAGATCAAGAGCTTTACCCCCTCCCAACCTCCCCCTGCGAGCAGGGGGAGGAGCCACGTCAGGCGACCTCACTGGAGGCATGCGCACCTTATTTGCATGTGATTCGCGCAAGGGATTTTGAACAGGTTCTAAGCCGCTCCGAGCGGCTCACATAACTAAAGCTCCCGGCTTTGCCGGGGGATACTTACTAGAACATGGCGTCTCATGGTGTATCCCTGTGACTAAGAAGGAGGCCCGCAAGGGCCGAGATCGGAATTCAATAGCTTCGCGACTTCGGTCGATTTGAGTCGATCGGCATCGCGTACAACTCCGCTATTCCATGGAGTTATCACCGCGCCTTGTTGAGGTTTGATCCGTGACACAGGCTCCCTACGCGCTGAACCTATTCGCCGCAGGCAACGATCAATGCCACGGCACGCTCGATGTCGGTGTGCGTCGTGGGGGCACCGACGGACAGACGCAGCGCACCCACGGTGGCGGCACGCCCCGCGCAACTCCGGAACGCCTCGATGCTGAAGCTGCCTTCGAGTTTGTCGAAGCAGCGTTCCACTCCTAGGGTATCGAATCCGAAAGCCTTTTCGGCCGCCCCGGGATTGCAGAAGCAACCACCCCGAATAGCGACGCCATGCTCGCGCGCCAGCCACTCGATACGCTCGTAGGGCAGGACGCAACCGTCGTTCTGCAGCACGTTGAAGGCCACGACACCGCCTCGCTGCTCCATATCCCGAGGGCCATACAGACGCAGCAGCGGCGCTCCATTTCGATGTCGTAATGTCGCCGCCAAAGTCAGGAAATGCTGTGTAAGGGCCTGGATGTGGGCACGCAGAGCCGGGCGCGGGATGCGGGCGAGGAAAGCGAATCCGGATTCGACTGCGGCGAGATCGAGGAAGTTGGGCGTGCCGTCCTCGAATCCCTCGTGACCCGTCCGTAGTGCGTGGCGCCCATGCGCGACTGATACGAACTCCACGGTACCGCCCGAAAACCATGGCCTGCGAAGGCTTGCCAGGACTGACTTCTTGGCGATGAGCGCCCCGACACCGGTCGGCAGGCCGAATAGCTTGTAGAACGAGCACACGACGAAGTCCGCGGCATGCTCCCTCAGACTGAGCCCGCCGCATGGACCGGCCGCTGCCGCATCGACCATGACATCGCATCCGAGCGCCCGGGCCTCGTCGATGAGGGAGAGATCGTGACGCACTCCGGAAAAGTTGGATTGCTGCGGGAAGGCGAACAAGCTCGCGCCCTGTCGCTCGACGGCCGCCCGCAGACTCCCGGCTCCCCGGTCGAGCCGGAGCTCCGCATCAAGCGGCAGCACAGAGACGGGTGCCTGTGCGCGCTTCGCGAATTCCCGGACGCCATTGACGGAATTGTGGTTGTCTGCCGAAAGGATGAGTCCGCGGCGCGACGAAAACGGGTAGCTCTCTGCGACGAGCTTGATGGCTGCCGTCGCGTTGGCCGTGAAGCAGACATCGTGGATGTCCGGATCGGCATCGAAGAACGCGAGCGTTGCGGCACGGGCGGCGGCCTGCGCGGCAGCGCTGTTGCGGGATGCCGCATGTTCCGAGTGGGGATTGCCGAAAATCCCATGCGCCAGCCGGTCGGCGTGCGCTCGAAGCTGCGAAGCACCGTAGAGAGCGCTTGCCGCGTAGTCGAGATAGGCGATGCCGGCAGCGTCGAGGCGCGCGAATTCGGTGGCACGGAAGGCCCCGAAATCGAATGCATCGGCAACCGCCCTTGCACGCGCTAGCATCCGCGCCTCCGGAAGCCGGGCCCGGTCTGCGCCGCGCCTGCAACCTCGCCTCCCTGCGATCCTTCGATGCGGGGAGAGCCGCCGAAGTAACGGCTCAATTCCGCGATCCGTGCGCGCTCGGCCGGCGAGCCGTCCGCTGGCAACAGCGGATTCAGTACGTCATCGCGCCAGTCGGCAAGGCCGCCCGGCACGAAGAGCACATGGCTCACGCCGAGCGCGCGCAGCATGACCCAGGCCTGGCCGGCATGCGCGCCTTCCTGTGAATACAGGACGATGGTCTGGTCGGGGGCAAAGCTCGACCTCGCCAACTGGTCGATGGGCAGGCTCTCCGCCGTCGGGATGGCGTAGTCGCGGAATTGGTCAGGCGACCGCACGTCGATGACGCGAAGGCCCGGCCGGCGATCGCGTATCCACTCCGCGAGTTGGCGCGCGGTGACGTGGTCGGAGCCCTCATCGATCGCACGGGCGATCGCATCGAGATCAAGCCCTCGTTGCTGCGTGCGATAGGGGCTACCGACAAAAGGCGCCACCAGGCCCAATGCAAGCGCGCTGACGCCAAGACGTCGCGCAAGTCTCATCGCGCGGCCTCCCGCTTCGCGATCCATGCCAAGGTCGAAACACCGACTGCCGTGACCAGCGCGACCACGACACCGTAAGGCAAGCCCGTGACGAGCTGAAGCGTCAGCGGACCCCGCGGAGTCGATCGGTAGAAAGGCTCGATCGCGGGGAACGCCAGGCCAATGAACAGCACGCCGGCGAACAGCCCGAGCATCGTTGCGGCACCTTCGATGCGGCCGCTGGCCAGTGCCACGCAGGACGTACCGGGACACAGGCCGCTCAGCACGAAGCCGAGTCCGAAGACCAGACCGCCGACCAGTTGTGGAAGCAGATATGTTTCGGGCACGTAGAGCGCACCGAGGTCGAGCATGCCCAGTCGCCCAGCCCAGAAGATACCGAGCATCGCGGTCAGCATCGCGCTCAGCATCACCTTGAGGACGGTGAAATCCCGCAGGTAGAACTGACCTGCGAGCTTCGGTGGGTCACCCAATCCAACGCACTCAAGTGCCCAGCCGAACGCCACACCAATACCCGCCGCAACCAACAGATCGTTCATGGCCAAAACCTCCGCACGAGCGGCGCGGCGAGGAAACCGGCGACGAACAGCGCCACCATGAAGATCCAGGCGCCGACACTGAGCAGCGCACCACCACTCAATGCGAGGCCGCTGGTGCAGCCTCGCGCCAGCGCCGCCCCAACTCCCATCAGCATGCCGCCGGCGACGGCGGCGAACAGCCTGCCGACTGCCGGCCGTCCCGTTTGGGCGAAGGACAGTCTTGTTCTTCCTGCGAGAGCGGCTGATGTTGCGGCGCCCACGAGCACGCCGATGATTTCGACGACAATCCAGGCCGTCCAGGGCGAGCCGTCCTGGAGATAGCTCTGGAAATATGCGCTGTGCACCGCCGTTGCCGGGGAGACCGCGACGACGACACCGCTTGCCACGCTCGCGAAGGCGCCGGACGCACCCAGCCCCTGCCCGGTCAAGGCGAAGCAGGCGAGCAGCACGAGGCCCAGGCACACGCCGGCAACGTGAGGGTCAGCATAAGGACGGGGCGCGCGCATCGTCAAAGCTCGACCGGCAGATCGCGCATCGTCCAGTCTTCGAAGGATCCGTCGTACAGCACGGCATCGATTCCCACGACACGCGCCGCGAACAGCACCGCGGTCGCCTGCTGGCCGATGTGGCAATACGCGATCACCCGATCGCCCGGCTTGACGCCGGCCTTGCGGAACAAGGCCAGCAGTTCGGTCGGCTGCTTGAGGGTGAGGTCGTCATTGGCGACGCTGGTGAACGGCAGGTTGTGCGCACCGGGAATGTGCCCGCGGCGTTGGTGGCCATCCGCGCCGCTCTCTTCGAGACCGTCGTAGTACATCGGAGCGCGCGCATCGATGAGCACGTAACCCGGCTGCCCGGCGTGCGTGCGCACGAAATCGACGTTGACGACGGTCGACCGAAGGTTGAAGGGGGCCAGTGTTCCAGGCTGCGTGGTTGCGATCGTTTTGTCGGTCAGGCTGCGGCCCTCGCGGCGCCACTTCGGCATGCCGCCGTCGAGCAAGTCCGCATGTGCGCCCAGTCCGGCGGATAGCAACGTGAACAGTACTCGCGTCGAGACGGAGAATTGATCACTATCATTTCCGAAGTACACCACGACGCGGGAGCTGTCGGAGATACCCAGGCCCTGGAGTTGCTGACGCAGTTCCGGCGCAGTCGGCAGTTCCAGCGTAAGCCTGCCCGACGTGGCGGAGACATCTGAAAGGTGGACGAAGCGCGCGCCGGGGATGTGCTTAGCCTTGTATTCCGACTCTTCACCAACCTGCAGCAGCACGAGGTTGGGATCGTGCAGGTGGCTCTCCAGCCACGCTGTGGATACCAGTGGCTCCGCTTGCGCCGTCGGTTGCGCATACGCACTCTGCGGCAACGACGCGAATCCGGCGAGGATCGCGAACGCAAGGACAGTCTTCGCCAGAATCATGGTTCGCATGGTGTCTCCGGTTCTTGTGTGTGCCACAGATATAGGACAGGCACGGGTGCAACGGGATGGTCATGCGACGGAACAGGTCGGCGATGCGACGAAACGGTCCACGCGCGGATGGTTCGTGTGCGCAATCGCGCGTGCTTTGTTAACGTGTCACCCATGGCCTTGCCCGACGACGACTTGCGAACCCGGCTGCCGAGAGGCGTGTTGTCCGACCTCGGTGGCTGGACGCTCTACCAGAACTTCCGCACCTTCACCTGGCCTTGGCTGCTGCGCCGGGGAATCGTGTTCTGGCCGCTGGCCGTCCTCGCCGGTTGTGCGTATGCCACCTGGCATGCGTCGGGCATGGATGCATGGGGCGACTGGCCGGGGCTCGCGCTCCGGGCTTGCGTCGCGTCGCTGATCACAGTCTCGGCCGGCCCCTTGCTCGCCACATTGATTCGGCATTGGCGTCTGCCGCTCGTCGTGGAGCGAGTGCTGGTGCTGCTGGCGATCCTGTTCGGGCTCTGGATCGGGGTCATCGCCCTGGACTGGACGGGCGCCTATCACGCCCATCTTATGCATGCCTATTCCGGGCGCCCCATGGGACCGAACCTGCTCGGCCAAGCCGTTTCAAACTTTCTCGCCGCCACCATCAACGCGTCCTCCTTTGTACTGATTGTCGCGGGTGGCGGCTTCGCAGCAATCTACTATCTCGGCGAACAGCGACGCGTTGCCCAATACGCAGCCGGCCGCCAGATCGAAAGCCTGCGCGCGGAACGGAACGCTGCCGACATGCGACTGGCTGTCCTCCAGGCCCAGGTCGAACCGCATTTCCTCTTCAATACACTGGCTTCCGTGCGATCGCTGATCGCCAGCGAACCCGAACGCGCGGCGAACACCATCGACGCGCTTGCGGCGTATCTCCGCGCAACGCTGCCGCGCATCCGCACGACGGGCACCGAGGAAGCCACGCTCGGTCGCCAGATCGATCTCTGCCTGGGCTATCTCGAGCTCATGAACGTCCGCACGGCTGGCCGCATCGAAGTTCGCGTCGAGGCGAGCGAGGAGACCCGGGCGCAACCTTTTCCCCCGTTGATCCTGCTGACGCTGGTGGAGAACGCGATGACTCATGGAATCGAGCCGAAGCCCGGCCCGGGCATGATCGCGATCATTGCCGATGCCAAGGATGGATTACTGACCGTGAGCGTCGAGGATGATGGCCAGGGATTACAGCTCGGCACCACCACGCCCGGCATGGGTCTGGCGAACGTCCGCGCACAACTCCACGATCGTTTCGGAAGCCGCGCTGGCTTCGACATCTCATCCCGTGCCGGCGGCGGTGTGAGGGCACGCATCCGCATTTCATTGGCATTGTCATGACCGCGCCCGTTACGGCCCTCATCGCTGAAGACGAGGCGCCGCAGCGCGCGGAACTGCGCGGGATGCTGGCAGCGCTGTGGCCGGAACTGGTCGTTGTCGCCGAATGCGAGGATGGCCGCAGTGCGCTCGATGCGTGGACGTCGAAAGAACCGGATGTCGCCTTCCTCGACATCCGCATGCCGGGACTCGGGGGCATCGAGGTGGCGCGGCAAGCGGGAAGTTCCACGCAGATCGTCTTCATCACCGCCCATGACGAATTCGCAGTAAAAGCATTCGAGGCAGGCGCTATCGACTACCTGCTGAAGCCGATCCGCGCCGATCGCCTCGCCGAAACGGTAACGCGCCTGCGCAACCGTCAGTCCGCGCCCCGCGTCGATCTGATGGCATTGATCGACAGCCTGACCGGGCAGCTGGCGCGAAGAGAGACGATCACCTGGATCACTGCCAGCGTCGGCGACACCATCCGGATGATATCGATCGAGGACGTACTGCTTTTCCAGTCCGACGACAAGTACACCCGCGTGGCCACCGCGACCGATTCTGCGTACATCCGCACGCCACTGAAGGAGCTGATGCTGAAGCTCGATCCGGAAGTGTTCTGGAGGATTCACCGCAACGCCATCATCCGCGTATCGGCGATCCGGCAGGTGAAGCAGGATGGGGATGGTCGCTTGCTGGTCTGGCTCCGCGGCATTCCCGAGCCGCTTCGGGTGAGCGACGCGTTCCGCCATCGCTTCCGCGCCATGTGATGCCACATGGCTGCCGCGACCACCGTCGCGATCCATTGATGAAGAGCCCACACGTGGAAACTGTACTGCCCTTCGTCGATGGCACGCCCTCCAAACAGCATCGGCGCGACACGGCAATGACAGTCAGTGATCCGGCCATCACCCGTTGGCACCCTTGTGATTCGCGGCAGGTCCTGCCGCTTCTTCTTTCACGCGCTGCTCAAGGTTGGCCCGCGCTTGATCGGCATAAGCTTTGCACGCGTTTGTGTCCAGCCAGGGATTGGGTTTGTCGGGCTGCAGTTGAGGAAGCTTGCTGAGAAAATCAATGGCATCGGGGTGCGGCACCATCAGGATGTCGCAGGGCAATTGGCGCAACGTGGCAATGGTCGTGCGATATCCCGCCAGACGTTCGGGCTGAGCCGGGTCGGTGTAACGGTAGGTCTTGTTGCTCAACAGGGAAATGCTGTCGGCATAAACCATGTTCAGGCATCGGCCCTGTTCGCAGGAACGCCAGGTCCAGCCTGTACCGCCCGGGGTATGGCCCGGCATCGCATGCATGTACAAGGTTTGCGATCCCAACGTCACCGTGCCGCCATCCTGGACTACGGTTACCTTGTCGAGTTTTGGGTAGGGATCGTTGATGCCGTATTGAGGGTCATTTGGATCAATGCCGCCATGCTCCAGGGCCCATGCTGCCTTGGCACTGGCCATGACCTTCGCGCCGCTGTCATGAGCCAGGGCGGCAATACTCCCGGCATGATCGCCGTGAGGGTGCGTATTGAGAATGATCTTGACGTCCTCCACGCGAAAACCCAGGGTGCGGATATTCGTTTCGATCAGCGGCGTGTTCTGGGGCAGGGTGCCATCGATCAATACAAGGCCATCTGATGTACTGATCAAGACTGCGCTCAAGCCCTTGGTGCCAACGTAATAGGTATTGCCGTAAATACGAAAAGGCTTTTGAGCCTGTGACCAAGCGGCCGGGCTGGCTTGTACGGTCGTAGTAAACAAGGCTACGACGGCAATGGCGCTCAATGCTTTCATGAGAACTCCTGATCGAACAGTGACGCGCACTATGCTGGGGCGAAGTGGCCGTATGCGGCGCATGACATGTCAATTTTCTGCAGAAGACGTCCGCGCCGCAGAGCATCTTCGCGTGGCGCAGCGGGCGGCAGGATTTGCAAATTTTTGAATTTGCGCGGGGTGCCGCGGCCTGCAAAGTTGCGAACAGCGGTATCCCGCTCCCGGCCTCCAATGCGGTAATAAAAAATGCGCCTTAACGGCGCTTTTTCTTTTTGGGTAGGGAAAGGTCCGTTTCCGGCGGCGACCTCAACTGTTCAACCCAAAACGTTTGCCGCCAGCGCGAAGCCGCCGACACATACGTAGTTTCGCCCGACTGCGCGCTTGTCGGTATCGACATCCCTTTTGCGCTGTAAAGAGAGATGGTGCAGTCAGGAACGATCACAAATCCCGGAAATGCCATCGCCCGTCGCATCCGAGAGAGGATAGAAGTCATGTCGAATCATCGCGCTACGAATAGTCGGCTCAAAAGGGCCTCCGCACTTTTCGCCCTCGTTTTTATGAGTGCCTCTGGCATTGCCACGGCCGAAGCGCCGGCTCCCGCGCCCACCGTCGTCGCCGGTAGCTACAGCTATCAGACGGTGGATTACCCCGGTGCGTCGCAGACCATTTTTTGGGGCATCAACGATTTTGGCGACCTGGGCGGCCAGTTTGCCCTCAACGGTGGCACTGCACATGCCATGGTCTATCGCCATGGGCGCTTCGAGTTGCTTGACCCGGCGCGCCTGGGCACGTATTTCAGCGCCGCGGGTGGCCCAAATGATCTGGGCAATACCTATGGTGCCTATGCCGACGCCACGGGTATCCAGCACGGTTTCGTGCTGAGCGGTACGCGTTTTGAAACGGAGGATTTCCCCGGCCATCTCAATTCCAACGTGGACGGCTATAACAAGTTTGGCACCATCCTCGGCGTGTACTGGGATGCCGACGGCAAGTTCCACGGCGTCGTGCGACACGGCCGGAATCTGGACACGCTGTTTGACGTAGCCGGTTCCACCGAAACCTATCCGCTTGGCATCAACGACCTCGAACAAAGTGTGGGCTATTGGGATACCGATCCAGCCGTGACGCACGCGTTCCTTCGCGAGGCCAACGGCAAGATCACATCCTTCGATGTGCCCGGCGCTACCACAACAACGGCCTTCGCCATCAACGACCTCCAGCAGATCGGCGGCTACTACATCGACACAAGCGGCGCCCTGCATGCGTTCGTGGAAACGGACGGCAAGTATGTATCGCTCGATATGCCCGGTTCGGCCGGCACAGTCGTCACCACCATCAACAACTTAGGTATCGTTGCCGGCGAGTATTTCGACGCCGCTGGTGAGCAGCACGGCTTCGTCGCCACGCCCAAACCGGCGGCACATCACTGATACGCCATGGCTCCGCAGGGATGCGGAGCCTTCAGCGGTGGCGTCGACTTTCGCGTTGCCGGGTCGGGGGCGGACATGATCCGGCTCCGTAGCGCGCCAGTCCGAGCGTGCAGACACAACGTCCGCCTACGGCGGCGATTTCAGCCGATCGATGCAGCACATCGCTAGAGCCTTGCTCATCGATCAACCCATGACGAAGTAAAGGTCTTTACCACGCTGTAAGCGCCAGGCTCAAAGGTCGCTATCGTCAAAGCCTCAGCCAGATAAGGGCTCGCGGCAGGAGTGCCGCGCATAGCCTCATAGTCCTTCATGTTTTCCCACTGGGCATACATCGTGACCTTGGTGCCATCGAAACTGCGGTGCAGAGCAGACGAAACGAAGCCCTTGGCGTGACGCACCGATACATCGGTTGCTTGCGTCAGAAGTTCAACGAGCCGCTGCTGATTTTGCGGACTCACCGTAAAGACATTGATGAAAGTCAGGAGCCCTGCCTTTTCTGAAATGGTTGTCATACGCAATGGTTACCGGCAAGTGGGAGGGAAGCAGGTCGGCTGAGATCTACGGCGGTTCTGCGGCCCATGGGCTGATCCGACAGTCTACTTCGCGATGACTTGGCTTGGTGAGGCATTTGCACGTTTATGCACGTTTATATATGCTTGTCCGCGATGCTGACAAGGTGGACTACGTGTGAAAACAACTCCTAATCCCGTCGCTGCCAGCGGCGGTGCAGCTTCGCTCCCCGTCGCACGGCGGGCGACGCGGCTGATCTTTCTGGTTTCCGGTATAGCCATGTCGACCTGGGCGCCGATGGTGCCGTACGTCAAGGTTCGCCTCGGGCTGGACGATGCGCAGCTGGGTGCGGCGCTGCTGGCGTTCGGTGGCGGTTCGATGCTGTCGATGCCGTTCGTTGGCTGGTTGGCGCACCGGTTGGGCAATCGCGTGGTGATCATGTCGGCCGGATTGCTGATGTGCCTGGCCTTGCCCGCGCTCGCGCAGGTATCCAGCGTCACGATGCTGGTGGGCACTTTGCTCTATT
>Ga0302310_10002251_pt1 | contig 15712 bp, 9 predicted proteins | sample III_Palsa_N1_2_FD_200451 | JGI IMG/M metagenome (GOLD analysis project Ga0302310, IMG submission 200451) | Peat permafrost microbial communities from Stordalen Mire near Abisko, Sweden - III_Palsa_N1_2 | ecosystem: Environmental > Terrestrial > Soil > Palsa > Peat permafrost | place: Sweden...
GGTGCCACGTCCTGGTCGGTCGCAGCGAGCTTGGCGAGCCACGCGTCGGCCTCGTCCATCGTCGCGTGCAACCCGGTGGTTCGGTGGTCATCCCAAGCCTTGATCCCGTCTTGCCTGAATGCTTCGCACGAAATTAAGGAAGGGGTGCGGGGGTCAATAGGTTGTGCGTTCCCAACGCTGTTAAGTAAAAGTTTTTTGCTTCTTTTTTTCAAAAAAGATGCTTCCTTGTTCGTTTCAACCTTTTTATTTCATTTCTGCCGCCGCTTTCGCCACCTCCGCTACGTGCCCGGTCACGCTCACCTTGCGCCAGATTTGCTTGATCTTGCCCGCAGCATCAACCAGAAACGTCGTCCGCTCGATCCCCATATATTTCCGCCCGTACATCGACTTTTCCACCCACACTCCCAGCTGCTCGCACAAATCACTGTCGGCATCGGACGCGAGCGGGAATTTCAAGCCGTATTTGGCAGCAAATTTTTCCAGCGCCGGCAGCTTGTCTTTCGACACGCCGATCACTTCAATCTTGAGCTTGCCAAGCCCTGGCAGCGCTTCCTGGAACTGGCACGCTTCGGTGGTGCAGCCGGGTGTATCCGCCTTGGGGTAGAAATAAAGCACGTACGGCCGCCCCTTCAGCGCTTGGGCGGATACCGTGCGACCGCCGGTGGCGGGAAGGTTGAAGTCGGGCAGGGAGTCGCCGGGTTCGATGGTCATAGCGTGATGTCCTCGGGGTCGCCGATCAGGCGGGTGAAAGTGGCACGTACCGCGGTCGCAAGGTAAGCAATAAACCCTTCGAGATCAGGCACAAGGTCGCGACGCAACGCCGCCTCGGCGGGCGCGGTCAGCGAGCCGGGCGACTTGCCCGCGACCATCAGCCGGATCAGGCCCTGGATCGTGCGCCAGGCGCGGTCGGCCCGGATCAGCAGCGCTGCGTCGGCGGCCGACAACACGCCGGCGTCCTCCAGTCGCGTAAGTGCCTCGCAGGTGTTTTGTGCCAGCAGCGCAGGGTTCAGCGGGGCGTGGATCAGTTGCAAGACCTGCGCGATGAACTCGACCTCGATCAGCCCACCGACGCGCAGCCTCACATCCCACTCCCCATGCGGGGGCAGATCCCGGGTGATGCGGGCGCGCATGTGAACCGCGTCATGCCGTAGCGTCGCCGGATCGCGCGGGGTGGTCAGCGCGTTGGTCAGTGCCTCGCGGAGCTTCGCGGCGAGCAGCGGCGGACCCGCGATGATGCGCGCCCTGGTCAGCGCCATGCGCTCCCAGGTCCAGGCCTCGAGCTGGTGATAGCGGCGGAACGCGGCCAGCGACACCGCGACCGGGCCTTTGTTACCCGATGGCCGCAACCTGGTATCGACCGCATAGAGCGGGCCTTCCTGGTCGGGCGCGGTCATCGCGGCGACGAAACCATGCGCCAGCCGGTTGAAATAGGGCGCCGGCGCCAGCGGCTTCGCCCCGGTACTGTCTGTCGCCGGCTGGTCGAAGTCGTAGACCAGCATCAGATCGAGGTCGGAACCTGCCAGCATCTCGCGCCCACCGGCCTTGCCCAGCGCCACCACTGCGAAACCGCCGCCGGTGACCTCGCCGAAGCGGCGCTGGTGGTCGGCCAGCACCGGCCCGAGCAGTGCCGCGATCGCCGCGTCGGCGAGCGCAGTGCGCGCCATTCCGGCCTGATCGACATCGATCCTGCCCTCGATGGTGGCCAGCGACAGGCGAAATTCCTCGCCCCGGACATAGCGGCGGATGATCGCGATGTGGTCCTCGAGCCCGCGCGCGTCGGCCGCCTGGCGCGCCAGGCTGGCGGCGGGATCGGGGTCGATCGGTTCGGACGCGAGCAGCCCCTCGATCGCAGCTGGAACCCGGGCGAGGTGTTCGGCCAGAGCCGGCGCCGAACCCAGCACGGTCGCGAGCCGGTCGATTAGCCGCGGATTGCGCTGGAACAGCGAAAGGATTTGCACCCCGGCAGGCAGTGCGGCGAGCAGCCGGTCAAAGCGGGCGAAGGCCTGGTCGGGATCGGACTCACGCGTGAGCGCGCGCAACAGCGCGGGCCGGAGCTGGTCGAGCAATTCGCGGGCACGTTCCGACCGCAACGCGCGGGCGTGGCCGGCGCGCCATTCCGCCATCGCGTGCAACACGCGGGCGGGATCGGCGAAGCCCAACTCCCCGAGTAGCGCTGCCGCCCGCGCCGCGGCTTCCGGTTCAGCGCGGATCGCGATCGCATCCTCGATCGCGTCGTCGAGCGGGTCGCCGACGCCCGCGGAAGGATTTTCCAGCTCGATCTGCTCGAACAAGGCGAGATGGCTGGTGCGCACCGATTCCAGATGCGCCAGCATCGCCGCGGCAAAGCCTTCCGCCTCGGCGAAGCCGAGAAACCCCGCCAGCGCCGCGAATCCTGCCCGGCTGGCCGGGATCTTGTGGTTCTGCCGATCGAGGGTCATCTGGATGCGATGTTCGACCCGGCGCAGAAACTGATAGGATTCCGTAAGCTCCTCGGCGACCCGGCGCTTGATGTGCCCCGTCGCCGCAAGCCTGGCCAAACTTTGTACGGTTTCGCGCGTGCGCAGCCCGGGATCGCGGCCGCCCCAGACCAGTTGCAGGGTCTGCGCCATGAACTCGATTTCACGAATTCCGCCCTCGCCGAGTTTGACATCGTGCCCCAGAAGCCGCGATACAAAATCGGGCCCTCGCCCCAAAGCGGTGCCTTTATGCGAATCGATGCGGCGCTTCATCACCGCGATGTCATGGATCGCGGCGAAATCGACCAATCGCCGCCAGACGAAGGGCCTGATCTGATCAAGGAAACGCTGTCCCGCCAGACGATCGCCAGCCAGGGGCCGGGCCTTGATCATCGCCGCGCGCTCCCAATTCTGGCCCATGCTCTCGTAATAGGTCACCGCTGCGGGCAGGGCGATCGCGGGCGGCGTCGCCCCCGGATCCGGCCGCAGCCGCAGATCGACGCGGAAAACATAGCCGTCCTGGTCACGCCGCTCGAGCAGCGTCACCAGATCGCGGGCGATGCGGTTGAACACGCCGGAAAGCTCGCCACGGTCGCCGGGGGGATAGAGTTCGGGGTCGTAGAGCAGGATCAGATCGATGTCCGAGGAATAATTCAACTCGCGCGCGCCGAGCTTGCCCATGCCGAGCACCGCGAAGCCGCTGCCCTGCCAGGGATGGGCAGGATCGGGCAGGCGCAGACGGCCGCGGCCATGCGCGGCCCGCAGCAGATGCGCAACGCAGAGCTCGAGGCATTGCTCGGCGAGGTCGGACAAGGCTCCGGTGATGCGGCCGAGCGGCCAGAGGTTGCCGATGTCAGCGAGTGCGATCACCAGTGCCGCCCGACGCTTGGCTTCGCGCACGATCCGGGCGATCTCGACGGTGGGCGCGTGCGGATCGGCGCCGACGAGCCGCCCCATCACGGCTTTGATCGCTGCGTCAGGACCGCACCAGGCGAAGGCGCGGAGGCATCGCACCTCGCGCGCGGCAAGCTCGGCGAGGAACGGGCTGTTGCCGCCGATCGCTGCGATCAGCGCGGCGCCCGCCGGGTCGCGCGCCAAGCGGCGTCCCCCCGGACCGCTCGCGGCGATGCGTTCGGCGAGGATTTGCGCCGTGTGCGCGTCCGCCGGATCGGGCCAGATCAAAGGCAAGTGGAAGCGTCGCGTCATTGCGGCGGAGGGTGCGTACGGTGAAGCGTACCGGTCAAGCGCTCGCCCGCCATTGCTTCCATGCGGTCCATATCCTGGCCGAGATCGCGATCGGTCTGGTCGCGCTGGCGGTGGTGGCGGCAGCGATATTGGGGTGGCGGCTATCGCAGGGGCCGCTTCGAATCGACAGCTTCCTGCGGCCGGCGATTACCTCGCTCAACCGGGAGGGCCCGACCAAGATCCGGGTCGGCCACCTGGTGCTGGCCTGGGGCGGCTGGCGGCAATCCAACCAGCCGGTGCGGTTGCGCGCCGAGCAGGTCGAAATTTATCAGCAGCAGAGCGGAGCCGAAACCGATCTCGCGAGCTTCCCCAACGCCTCGGTATCGCTGTCGCTGTCCCGGCTGCTGCTGGGCGAGGTGCGGCCGACCCGGATCATCATCGATGACGCCTCGCTTGGTATCACCCGCGCCCGTGACGGCACGGTCACCGTCAATCTCGGCAGCCTGGTCGAGCAGACCGAGAGCACACCGCCCTCCTTTAGCCTGGCGGCGCTGGGGCTGCTCGGCGGCGGCAAGGGCGTGCTCGGCGAGCTGCGCGAAGTGCGGGTGCAGAACGCCACGATCGCCATCACCGATTTGAACCTGGGCAAGAATTGGCGGATCGACGGCGCCGACCTCGACCTTATGCGCGCCGATGCGATCTGGCGCGCCACCGCGATCCTGCCGCTCGAGCTCGGCGCGGCAAAGCTCCTGCTGCTCGGCAACGCCACCATAAATTCCAGTGGTGCCGCCGCGGTTAAGCTTTCTACCGCGCTCGCAAAGCCCGCTGAGCTGTCGACCGCCATGCCCGGGCTCAAATTCCTCGCGATGTTCAACGCGCCGGTGAGCGCCACCCTTACCGGCGATCTGTCTCCCGATCTCAGCCCATCCGGCTGGCACTTCGACGCGAGCCTCGGTGCCGGAATGCTCGCGGTCGCGGACGGGCTGGTACCGGTGAGCCGCGGCAGCCTATCGCTCACCGGGGCGCAGACCGGACTTGCGATCAAAAGTCTCGCGCTCGATCTGTCAGCCCGTCATGGCGCCGCGGTGAGCCACGTTACCGGTGCGGGCAAGATCACCAGCGACCAGAATGGTATCACCGGCAGCCTCGTGCTCGCGATGGACCAGGTGGCGTTCGCCGATCTGCCGGAATTATGGCCGTTCGGGGCGGCCGGCGGCGCCCGCGGCTGGGTCACCAACAACATCACAGGCGGCACCGCACGCGATCTGCATGTGGAGCTTGGCATCGGTGCCAAGTCCGATTTCAGCGGATTCGCAATTACCCGGGCGACCGGCGGCTTTATCGGCGACGATGTGGCGCTGACCTGGCTCAAGACCGTGCCGGGGATCACGCATGGCCAGGCGGTTTTCGACCTGGTCGACCGCGACGACATCACGATCGCGATTAAGAGCGGCCAGCAGGGTAAGATCACGTTGACCGGCGGCAGTTTCGACATGGCGGAGATCACCACGCGGCGTCCGCAGGGCACGCTCGCGATCGACGGCTATGGGAAATTGCCCGACCTACTTACGCTGCTCGCGGTGCCGCGGCTGCATCTGCTCTCCGATCACCCGCTGCATGTGAGCTCGACCGCGGGAATGTTCACCGCGCATCTGGGGTTGACGCTGCCGCTCTACAGCCGGGTGATGATGAAGGAGATCATCATCGCGGGCACATTGCATGGCACCGGCGTGCATCTCGGGCAGGTCGCCGACGGCCATGATCTCGACCAGGCCACGGTCGATCTCAAGGTCGACAACGACGGGCTCACCGCCAGCGGCACCGGCAACTACGCGCAGATCCCGAGCGTGGTTTCCTACCGCACCGATTTCCGGCCCGGGACGCCGGACGAGATCCTGCAACATGTTAACGCCAAGGGAGTTGCCACCACCGCCCAGATGATCGCGGCGGGTTACGATCCGCTGGGCTTGCTCGGCCCAGGGAAAGTCGGGCTTGGCATCACTTACGATCAAACCCGCGGTGCCCGAGGCACGCTCGCGATCGACGCCGATCTCAGCCAGGTCTCGCTGCCGCCGCAATTCGGCTGGCACAAGGACGTGGGCGTCGCCGGCCACGCCACCGGGGTGCTGACTTTTCAGAGCGGCGCGCTGGTGGATGTGCCGAGCTTCACCGTGACCGCGCCGGAACTGAACCTGGCCGGTCGGATGACCATCGCCGGCGGTCATGTCACCGCGGTTTCTGCCAGCCAGTCGACGCTTGGCCGATCGGATTTTTCGGGCTCGATCACCCTTCCGGTCAATCAAGGTGATCCCTACCGGATCAGAATTTCCGGTACCACCATCGATCTGTCGGACCAGTTCAAGCACAAGGAGCAAACCAGCGCGGAAGATAGCGGGCCGCACTATGTTCTGGACGCGTCGTACGCGCGGGCGCTGATGGCCAATAACCAGGTCCTGGATGATCTCACCGTCCACGCCGAAAGCGACCATGGCGTCACCGAGGAGGCCGAGGTGAGCGCCGGTCCCGACGGGCAGTCGACGCTCGAGATTTCCCCCGCGATCGACGGCCGGCGCCTGCAAATTCATTCCAGTGACGCCGGAGCGCTGATGCTGGCGACCGACATGCTGATCGATCTGCGCGGCGGAGCGCTGACGCTTGATGGCTTTTACGACGATACCAAGCCGTTTCATCCGCTCACGGGCAGCGCGGTGATCAACCGGTGCAGCATGAGCGACGCGCCGGCGGTGACCAAATTCTTGCAGGCGCTCACCGGCTACGGGTTGATCGCGATGGCAGAAGAGCATGGGCTCGCGATCACCACGCTGCAAACCTCGTTCAGCTTCCGGCGGGATTTACTCACGCTCACGAATGCGGAAGCGCACAGTGCGTCGATCGGCTTTACCGCTTCGGGTTCGGTCAATCTCGCCACCTCGCAACTCGATCTGCACGGCACGATCGTGCCCGCCTACATCTTAAACAGTGCGCTGGGCAAACTTCCCTTGGTGGGCGGATTATTCAGCGCCGAGAAGGGTTCGGGCTTGCTCGCTGCGACCTTCAGCGTGACCGGTCCGCACGATGATCCCCGGGTCTCGGTGAATCCGCTCTCGGTTCTGGCCCCCGGCTTCCTGCGCGGAATTTTCCATGGGGGGTAGGCCACGATCGTGATCGGTGCAAAGCAAAGTCGAAGGAGATCTTCTTTTTTGAAAAAAAGCAGCAAAAATCTTTTGTCCAATCTGGTTCCAGGTCTCATACTAGCCGCTCAAAATTTTGACTCGTGACCAGCGATTTGGGCGGCTGGTATGAGTCTTTGTTTTGCGCGCGCCGCCCGCCAACCCGCGCGCGATACCAGCGGTCAAGAGATAGGGCCGCTGGTATCACTCCGTAGAGTGGTGGAGCCCCCAGGCCTAAAGTGACAAAGTTTTTTTGCTTCTTTTTGTTCACAAAAAGAAGAATCTTCCCTCCCATTCAATCTCGGCCGTATGCGCCGACGCGTCCACTCTCGATTTCCGGAGCTACCAAAGTGAGCAATTCGTCGGACACCGGCTACACGCCGCCCAAAGTCTGGACTTGGGATAAGGCGAACGGGGGCGCATTTGCGAACATCAACCGGCCGATCGCGGGCCCTACCCACGACCAGGAGCTTCCGGTCGGCCGCCATCCGCTCCAGCTCTATTCGCTCGCAACGCCGAACGGCGTGAAGGTCACGGTTATGCTCGAGGAGCTGCTGGCGCTTGGCCATGCCGGTGCGGAGTATGACGCGTGGCTGATCCGGATCGGCCAGGGCGAGCAGTTCGGCAGCGGCTTCGTCGCCGTCAATCCCAACTCCAAGATACCGGCGCTGCTGGATCGGAGCACTCCGGCGCCGATCCGCGTCTTCGAGTCCGGCGCCATCCTGCTTTATCTCGCCGAGAAATTCGGCGCATTCCTGCCGACCGAGATCGGCGCGCGCGCCGAGTGCCTGTCGTGGCTGTTCTGGCAGATGGCGAGCGCACCCTATCTCGGGGGAGGATTCGGCCACTTCTACGCCTACGCGCCGACCAAGATCGAGTATGCCCTCGACCGCTTCGCGATGGAGGTGAAGCGTCAACTCGACGTCCTCGATCGCCGCCTCGCGGAGAGTGAGTATCTCGCGGGCGGCGACTACACGATCGCGGATATTGCGGTCTGGCCCTGGTATGGCGGGCTGGCGAAGGGTTGGATCTATGGCGCGGCCGAGTTTCTGCAGGTGCAGGACTACAAGAATGTCCAGCGTTGGGCTGACGTGATCGGGGCTCGGCCTGCCGTCCAACGTGGGCGCATGGTCAACCGCGTGAGTGGCGAGCTCTCGAGCCAGTTGCACGAACGCCATGACGCGAGCGACTTCGAGACCAAGACGCAGGACAAGCAGGCGCCCTCGAGTTGAACGGTCTGGTCGCCCGCCTGTAGCCCGGATTTCTCACGCTCGGGTGCGGTGATGGCGAAGTATTTTGGCTGCCAAGCAAGTTTCGCGACGCCCCAATACCGGATTGTATTGGCAAGCAGCGAAACTTGCTTGGCGGCCAAAAGACCAAGCCAGCATCGTGCCCGAGCGTGAGAAGCCCGGGCTAGAGCGTGATAGCTTTAGCCTGCACCGGCCCTCTCCCCCACCCGGCCACCCACGGAATTATAATCACATGGGTGGCCGGGTGGGGGTGGCCGGGTGGGGGTGGCCGGGTGGGGGAGCTCTTTGTTTGAGAGCGCGATTCACGCCTACGTGCGATTCAACCCGCGGCGATCGCGCTCTAGCCATCGACGGCGGTGGCCTCGGTTTGCCGCGACACCCGGCACAGCAGCCCGCGCAATTGGTACGTGCCCATCGCCGGATCGTAGGGCCCGTTATTATTGGTCACGACGTTGATGTTGGATTCCCAAACCCCGTGATCGGGCGCGGTGTTTTCCGGGAACCACCAGCCATGTTCGGCCGCCACCACGCGCGGATCGATCGCGGCGGAATATTTCGCGCGCTGGCGCACCCGGCCGCGCAGGGTTTCGATCCAGATCCACTCGCCGTCGGCGATGCCAAGTTCGCCGGCAGTATCGGGGTGGATCTCGATCCGCGGGTCTTTGTGCCCCTTGCGCAGGCGTTTGATCTGGCGGCCTTCGGAGTGGAAGAAGAACGGGCTGCGGTGGCCGGTGGTGAGCACCAGCGGGAAGTCCTTCGCCACTTCCGGCGCGCTCACTGGGCTTTCCGGCGGTTCTTCGTAATACGGCAGTGGGTCGTAACCCATTTCTTCCAGCGTGGTGCAGTAGAGTTCGACCTTGCCGGTCGGGGTGTTGAACCGTCCGCGGGTTTCGTGCTTGCGGTATTCGAACGGCACCATCACCGACCCGGACTGCTTCAGTTCGTCCCAGTCGACTTTGTGGCTGCCGCGGGCGAGCTGGGCGGCGTAGACGTCGTCGGAGCTTTCCTGGCCGAACTCGAGGTTCAGCCGGCGGGCGAGCTCCACCAAGATGTCGGGATCGGAGCGGCGCTCGGCGACCTGGACGGCTTTCTGGATCGGGCCGACGGTGTACTCCGACCAGAACGGCGCGAGGTGCAGGCCTTCGATCTCGGGCCACGCCGCGGCGGGAAGGACGATGTCGGCCATTTCGGCGGTCGGGGTCATGAAGAAGTCGGTGACCGTGAGGAACTCGACCCGTTCCAGCGCTTCCTGGGTTTCCTTCGCATTGGCGTAGGTGGTGAGCGCATTGTTGCCGAACACCAGGAACGCGCGCACCGGATAGGGCGTGCCTTCGCGCATCGCCTTGATCACGGCGGGGATATGTGCGGCCGAGCCGCCGGGGCCGCCGGTGAGCAGCTTGAATTCGCCGCCGAGGATCTTGGCGGCGGTTGCGGGCGCAACATTGCCGCCCAGAACGTCGAAGTTCCCCAGGCTGTCGGGGCCGAACACCCAGCCGCCGGGAATGTCGATGTTGCCGGTGAGTGCGGGCAGCAAAGCGATGGCGCGGACGGTCTGGATGGTGTTGGGCGTGTGTTCGATCGCGCAGCCCCACTCGAGTTGGGCGGGTTTCGCCGCCGCCCACAGGCGCGCCGCCGCGCGAATCTGATCGGCGGCCACCCAGGTGATCGGTTCGGCCCATTCCGGCGAATACTGCGCCACCCGTTCGGACAGCGCTGCGAAACCGAAGGTCCATTTTTCCACGAACTCGGCGTCGTAGAGCTTTTCGGCGATGATGGTGTGGATCATCGCCAGCGCCAGCGCGTCGTCGGTGCCGGGACGCAGGCGCAGCCAGATGTCGGCGCGCTTGGTGACTTCGGTTTCGCGCGGGTCGACCGCGATCACATGGCGGGCGCTCGCGAGATTTTCCCGCGAGGCAAAGCGGGTTTCGCCGTCCGGGCCCGAATTGAGCGGGTTGTGACCCCAATACATGATGCATTCAGCAGGCGTGGTGTGGGTGAAGTCGCCCACCGGGAACGCGCCGTAGGTGAGCAGGCCGGTCTTCACCCGGGGAACGAAGCACTGCGCGGTGCCGGGCTCGATCCAGTTCGGAGTGCCGAGCGCGTTGGCAAAACGGATCACCCAGCGGCATAGATGGCGGCCGGTGCCGGTGCCGAGCACGATCGCCTCCGGGCCGGACTCGGTGCGGATGGCGTCGATCTTTTCCGCCATGGTGCTGAGCGCCTCTTCCCAGCTGATGCGCTGCCACTGGCCCGATCCGCGCGGTCCGACCCGTTTCATCGGGAAATCCAGCCGGTCGGGGTGGTAGACCAGATCGGGCGCCGAGACCCCGATCGGGCAGATCGAACCATGGTTGAGCGGCCCGTCGGGGTCGCCCTCGACCCTGACCAGGCGGTCGTTTTCGACATGCAAGAGCACGCTGCAGCCGCCGTGGCAGCCGTAGCAGGTGCTCTTCAGAATTTTCGACTGAGCATTCATCGTGAGCTCCGCGGCTGATGTTATGGGGGATCGCGCCTTTCGCCGCCATTGATATCATAGTTTGCGCACGCGGGCGCAGCAATTTCGCTGGCACGAGAAAGTTGCGCCCGAGCGGGGCCGGAACTTATCTTTTATTCACGAAACGAACAGACCTTGGAACCGGAGGACGCAGGCATAATGCCCACATGCCATTCAGCCTGGGCGATCGGGCTCTAATGCAGCCATTTCACGATAGCCCAGATCAGCAGCGCCCAAAAACCGCCGCAGACTAAAATGACGAACAAAACGGTCGAACGCAGACGCCATTTGCTGTCGTCCCGGGGCGGTTCGTTCGACGTTTTCACCGCTCTGCGCAACAATTTCCTCCGCGAAGGGTCAAATCTGCAAATCCGCCAGAATTCGACGTTAGGCGCGTTCCGCGCAGGGTAACAACCATTTAGATTTGAAACAACGCACGCGCCGCGCTGGCTTAGCGCGCGGTAATGATCCCGATGTTGAAGCAACGGTACTTCCTGGAGGATCCCGCTGTATCGACGTCCGCAACGCGGCGATTGGCAGCGCGAGTGGCATAATCAATGTGACCGCCCGGGGGCGCCCGCCCGTTAATCGCTCGTTATTGTTCTGCCTGGGCGTCGCGGTTCAGCCCGCTGGCGCGAGCGGTGACCGACGGCTGAGCCGCTGTCGCAACAACCCGGCGCCCGGGGAACCCGGAATGAAATCTTTGATAACCCACGAAATTCCCCTTGACGGCATGTCTAAAAAGTTGGATTGTGCGCACACATCGAGAAATAACGATGTAATAACGGAAAGCTTAATTCAATGTCGGATGGACCCCTTGGCCACGACCTGGCCGCTTCGGAATCCGTATCTGAATCAATGCTTTCTCCAATGGCCACGGCTGACCAGATGCTCCCTGAGGGATTCCTCCCGGAAATCGAGGGCGCCGGATGGCGCCGAGCGGTCGCCAGAGCCGCGGAACTGCCGGCAGTCACCCTGACCCTGATCTTCATCGCACCCTTGCTCGCCGCTATCGTCGTGCTGCTGAAAACCCAGAGCAACAACCCGGCACTGCTCGGCGATTGGCGGATCGGACAGGACGGCAAGCGATTCCGCTGCTGGAAATTTCGCGGCGCGGTCGACGGCCAGCGCAGCTGGCTCGACCGCTTCCTCTTCGTGTCGCGCCTGGATGACCTGCCGCGCTTGCTGAATGTCTTCTCCGGCGAAATGAGCCTGATCGGACCCGAACCGATCGCGGAATCCGAGATTCAGAAATATTCCAGCTGCTATCAGGATTATGTCAGAGTAAGACCGGGATTGATCGATCTCTAAAAGCACCAGGGCAAGAAGCTTCTTTTTGTGAACAAAAAGCAGCAAAAAAACTTTGTCACGAAGAACGCCACCTCATAGCCGGCTTTGTAAATACAGGAAGAAACGCTGCTCTTCGTGAAAACGTAGGTCGGAAAGCTCGGCCAGCACGGCTACCGCCGCGGTCGCATACAACAAAACCGCTTCGCCGCCGAGACGATGACCAAATACCGCCGGCCGCGCCAACCACAAAAATGGCGAAGCACACAGCAAACCACCGATGACCTCGACCACCGGATGCTCGCCCAGCGCGACCCGGCTGCACCCGACCGCGACCGCGAGCGCGCCGAACATCCAACCGCCGGCAACGCCAAGCCGCCGATCCGCCGAACGCCACGCGAACATCGCGATCAACCCATAGACGAACCCAGCCAACGCGGCGTGCCCGCTGGGAGCACCCCGATATTGCGCCCTGATCACGCCGGCAACGCGGCCCCAATCCGACCAGGCGGCGTATTTCAGACCCAAGACCACCAGCACGAGACCCAACCACAAAACCCAAATCCGCACCGCCGCCCGCCAGCCCCGTGCCCACAGAGCCCAGATCGCGATCACCAGCGCAACCGGAACGATCACGTAAAGATTGCCAAGATCGGTGAGCGCACGCAGCGCGGCGTGGGCCAGGGTCAAAGCCTCAGAACACCACCACCGAGCGGATCGATTTGCCCTCGTGCATCAGATCGAAACCCCGGTTGATCTCGTCGAGACCAAGCACGTGAGTAATCATCGGATCGATCTCGATCTTGCCGTCCATGTACCAGTCGACAATCTTCGGCACATCAGTGCGGCCGCGCGCGCCGCCGAACGCCGAGCCCTTCCACACCCGCCCGGTGACCAGTTGGAATGGACGAGTCGAAATCTCCTTGCCGGCTTCGGCGACACCGATCACCACCGAAACCCCCCAGCCGCGATGGCAGGCTTCCAGCGCCTGGCGCATCACGTCGGTGTTGCCGGTGCAATCGAAGGTGAAATCGGCGCCGCCGCAGGTCAAGCCGACCAAATGGGGCACGATGTCGCCGGTGATTTTGCGCGGATTGACGAAATCCGTCATGCCGAACCGCCGGCCCCACTCTTCCTTGCCGTCGTTGATGTCGACACCGATGATTTTGTCGGCGCCGACCATGCGCGCCGCCTGGATCACGTTGAGGCCGATCCCGCCTAGACCGAACACCACCACATTGGCGCCGGCATGGACGTTCGCGGTATTGATCACCGCACCCACGCCGGTGGTAACGCCGCAGCCGATGTAGCAGCTTTTGTCGAACGGCGCGTCCTTGCGGATGTTGGCGACTGCGATCTCCGGCAGCACGGTGAAATTCGAAAAGGTCGAGCAGCCCATATAATGATAGACCGGCTGGCCCTTGTAGCTGAAACGCGAGGTCCCATCGGGCATCAGCCCTTTGCCCTGAGTGGTGCGGATCGCGGTACATAGATTGGTCTTGCGGCTGAGGCAGGATTTGCACTGCCGGCACTCCGGCGTGTAGAGCGGGATTACGTGATCCCCCACCGCGACCGAGGTCACCCCGGCCCCGATCTCGCGCACGATCCCAGCGCCTTCGTGGCCGAGGATGGACGGAAACAGACCCTCGCTGTCGAAACCATCGAGCGTGTAGGCGTCGGTGTGGCAAATACCCGTCGCCATGATCTCGACCAGAACCTCGCCGGGCTTTGGGCCATCCAGATCGAGTTCAACGATTTCCAGCGGCTTCTTCGCTTCGAATGCGACGGCGGCGCGGGTTTTCATTTGCGAAAGATCTCCGGAAGACAAGCAAGAAAGTGTTCTTTTTTTGAAAAAAAGAACCAAAAAACTTTTATCAAATTGGACCGCGCCCAAATGGCACGAACCCAAACTGACAAAAGTTTTTTTGCTTCTTTTTTTTCAAAAAAAGAAGATTCTTCCCTTAGGCTGCCCTAATCGCCGCCGCCTTCACATGATCGCCGACGACATCGGCAAACGTATCGAAATTCTTCACGAACCGGTTGACCAGATCGCGCGCCGCCGCATCGTAACCCGCCTTATCCGTCCACGCGCCGCGCGGGTCGAGCACTTCGCTCGGCACGCCCTCTACCGCGAGCGGGATCGAAAGTCCGAAGAACGGATCGTTGCGGAACTGCGCGTGCCGCAACGAGCCGTCGAGTGCCGCGTTGATCAGCGCGCGAGTGTGCTTGATCGACATCCGCTTACCCACGCCGTAGGCGCCGCCCGACCAGCCGGTGTTGACCAGCCAGCAATCCGCGCCGTGCTCGGAAATCAGCGCCTCGAGCATCCGCCCATAGACTTCCGGATTGCGCGGCAGGAACGGTGCGCCGAAGCAGGTGCTGAAGGTCGCCTGCGGCTCGGCGCCCAGGCCTTTCTCGGTGCCCGCGACCTTGGCGGTATAGCCCGACAGGAAGTGATACATCGCCTGCGACGCGGTGAGCTTGCTGATCGGCGGCAGCACGCCGAAGGCATCGGCGGTCAGCATCACCACGTTGCGCGGGATCCCGCCGCGGCCGGACAACTCGACATTCGGAATGAATTCGACCGGGTAGCAGGCGCGGGTGTTTTCGGTGAAACGCTTGTCCTCGAGGTCGAGACGGCCTTGCTCGTCGGCGACGACGTTTTCCAGCACGGTGCCGAAACGATGCGAAGCGGCATAGATCTCGGGCTCGGCGCTCTTCGAAAGGTTGATCACCTTGGCGTAGCAGCCGCCCTCGAAATTGAACACGCCGTTCGGACCCCAGCCGTGCTCGTCGTCGCCGATCAGGCGGCGGTTGGGATCGGACGAAAGCGTGGTCTTGCCGGTGCCGGAAAGGCCGAAGAAGATCGCAACATCGCCGTCCTTGCCGATGTTGGCGCTGCAATGCATCGGCAGCACGCCCTCGGCCGGCATCTTCCAGTTCATCACGGTGAAGATCGATTTCTTGATCTCGCCGGCATAGATCGTGCCGGCAATCACGATCAGCTTCTGCGCGAATGACAGCGCGATCGCGGTACCGCTGCGCACGCCGTCGATGGCGGGATCGGCCTGGAATTCGGGGGCATGCAGGATCACGTAGTCGGGTTCGAATTCGTCGAGCTGGTCGGCGGCCGGGCGGATGAACATGTTACGGGCGAACAGGGCGTGCCAGGCACCGGTGGTGACCACGCGGACCCGGATGCGGTGCTCGGGATCGGCGCCGGCGTAGAGATCTTCGACGAACAGTTCCTGACCCTGCAGATAGGCCTGCACCCGGCCCTTGAGCGCGGTGAACTTTTCCGGCGCCAGTTTCTGGTTGACCTTGCCCCACCAGACCTCCTTGGTGGTTTCGGGTTCATCGACGACGAACTTGTCGGCCACCGAACGGCCGGTGTGCACACCGGTGCGCACGATCACCGCGCCATCCGCCGAAAGGCGGCTTTCACCTTTGACCAGAGACAGTTGAACCAGTTGCGGCGCCGTAAGATTAGCGTGAAGGGAGCGGGCGGTGGTAAGTCCGGTGCCCTTAAGCACGTCGAGCGTTGCCGACTGGGTCATTAATTTGTTCTCCTGCCATCTAGTTCGATAATTCCGGTGCCGAATGATCGGTTGACGAAGCTTATAACGGTCGATGCGGCGCGGTCTAGATGCTTGATCGAGGCGGGCCGGGACTGCGGCGGCAGGTTTGGTTTCATTTCGCCATCGTAGGGTGGGTAAGCCCTTGCGCCACCCGCCACTTTGCGGCGAAGCACACCCGCCGTGGGATATAGAAAAGGTGGGTGGCGCAAGGGCTTACCCACCCGACGAAGGCCGGTCGGCCGCACCATCCGTGAGATCGGCGGCGGCGAGCCGGGCCGCCCGCGCGAAGCCA
>Ga0302310_10002254_pt1 | contig 15698 bp, 11 predicted proteins | sample III_Palsa_N1_2_FD_200451 | JGI IMG/M metagenome (GOLD analysis project Ga0302310, IMG submission 200451) | Peat permafrost microbial communities from Stordalen Mire near Abisko, Sweden - III_Palsa_N1_2 | ecosystem: Environmental > Terrestrial > Soil > Palsa > Peat permafrost | place: Sweden...
GCTTACGCTGCCTGATTTACTGTTGCTTGATTTACGAGTTCGTTTATCCCCTTGAGAGAGAATGCTACGCATGAGTAAGAACGTTTTTGTCCTGGGAAGTTTTGTTGCCGATGTTGCCTTTCGCATGTCGCGCCTGCCGGCGTGGGGCGAGACGCTGATGGGGGAGACGTTTGCGCTCGGCCCCGGTGGTAAGGGATCGAACCAGGCTGTGGCTGCTGCGCGAGCGCTGGGTGACTCGACTGCGAAGGTGCAGTTGCTCTCCAAGCTTGGTGACGATGCCTTTGGCCAGCTTGCGCGAGATATCTGGGCTTCTGCGGGGATCGATGCCTCGTTGGTGAAGAACTCCGACACACCTACCGGAGCGGCTGCGATCCTTATCGACGCCGTGCGTGGGGAGAATGCGATCGTCATTGTTCCGGGTGCCTGCTTTACGCTTACGCCGGAGGAAGTGGATGCTGCGGCTGCGTCGATTCGTGGGGCTGCGGTGTTTCTTACGCAGCTGGAGCTACCGCTGGATACGGTGGAGCGGGGGCTGCAGATTGCGCGTGACGCCGGTGTGCCGACCATTCTGAACCCTGCGCCTGCGCCGGAGAAGCCGCTGCCTGCTGCGCTGCTGGCGCTTTCGGATTACTTCATCCCCAACGAGACTGAGGCGGCTTTGTTGACCGGGCTTGTTGTTGAAACCGTCGATCAGGCGAAGATTGCGGCGCAGGCGTTGCTGGCACGCGGCGCGCTCAACGTGATCCTGACGCTTGGGTCGAAGGGCGCGCTGGTGGTTACGGGCGATGGCAACGCGACTCTGGTGCCGTCGTTCAGCGCGGGGCCGGTCGTTGAAACTACGGGTGCCGGCGATGCCTTCTGCGGCGGCTTTGCGACTGCGTTGAGTGAAGGGCTGCCGCTGATCGATGCCGTTCGTTTCGGTTGTGCGACTGCGGGGATCTCCGTGACACGCGCAGGGACGGCGCCTTCGATGCCGAAGCGTGCTGAGATCGAAGCTCTGCTGAAGAAGGCTTCGGCTTAAGCGAAGAGTTGTTGTTGTGGCTCCTCGCGCACGGGTGTGGGTGCTTTGCGGGTTGGTTTGGCTTCGGCGGGATCGCGTGTGAGTAGGTCGTCGCCGGAGCGCTCGCCGAGACCGTGCCGGTTGCGTACGCGCTTCACCATGGAGGAGAGCTGCTTGCGATAGGGCAGGTCGGCGAAGTCCATCTTGGCGAAGCGGCGTTCGTAGTCCGCGGCGAGGTGGGGGAAGTGCTCGCGGACGAAACTCAGGTACGTAGGGCGCGAGCACGACTTGAGAAACAACGGTTGCGCGGAGAGGAAGCTTGCGTCGGCCTCAGCCGCGCGTTTAGCGACTGCATCCAGCGCCATTTCGTTGTCGGTGATTCCGGGTAGTAATGGGGAACAGAGGATTCCTGCGTGAAGGCCTGCTTCGCGCAGCTTCTTTACTGCGGCAAAGCGGAGGTCGGGGCGTGGAGCTCGTGGTTCCATCATTCGTGCCAATGATGCGTCAACCGTGGTGATGGTGACATGGATAACGAGCTTGTTGCGTTCGGCGATCTTCGTCAGCAGGTCGATATCCCGCGTGATGAGATTCGACTTTGTGATGATGCCCAGCCGGTAGCCTTCTTGCCGGGAGAAGACCTCAAGCAGGCTGCGGGTGATGCCCATGCGGCGTTCTATCGGTTGATAGGGATCTGTCGCCGTGCCAAGAGCGATCTCTTCCTTGGGGTCGACGCGGCGCAACTCCTGCTCCAGCAGCCATGCGGCATTTTCCTTCAGATAGATCTCGCGTTCGAAGGCCAGGGCCCAGGGCTGCTGCGGGGCTTCGTAGGTGCCGGGAGCTACGGTTGAGACGGGGTCGGGTTGCAGAAACTCGTGGGTGTAGCGGGCGTAGCAGTACTTGCAGCCGAACTCGCAGCCCCGGTAGGGGTTGATGGAGTATGCCATCCACAACTTCCGCCTGGACTCCGAGCGGTTGAGGATGGAGCGCGCCTGCATGGCCTTGAACTCGATCAGGTGGCCGTCGTCGGCGTGCGTGGCTTCGGCGGCGAGGCGCGCCATCCCTACCGGCGCCTGCGACAGGATCGGGAAGAGAGTTGCTGATTCTGTCTGGTCGGAGCCTGCCTGAATTTTCGCCATATATTCGCCTCTTGAAGCACGAGACTAGTCCCGGCCCGGCGTGTCGTCAAGCGAAAATTCGGGGTGTGTTGGCGACTCGGCTTCGCGGTTAGGCTTTATAACCCATTCCGGCCAGAACGCCGCGCATGTAGGCGAAGCTTTCGATCACGCCGGGCATGGGGTTGTCGGGGAAGATCTCGTACTCGAGATCGACGTTGCCGGGGTACTTGATTGCGATGAGGGCTTTGAAGATGTCGCGGACCGGCATGATGCCTGCGCCGACGGCGACCTGGCTTTCTTTCACGTTCGGTTGTGCGAGGTCTTTCATGTGCATGTCGAACAGGCGAGGGCCGACTTTGTGGATTGCTTCGACGACGTCGGTTCCGGCGCGCATGGTGTGGCCGACGTCTATGCAACAACCCATGCGCGGGTCCATGTTCTTTACGGCTTCGAGCACGGTGAGTGGCGAGGGCCAGAGCTTGTCTTCGGGACCGTGATTATGGATGGCGATGCGGATGTCGTACTCTTTCACGAACTTTTCGATGCGTGGCAGCGTGGCGGGCGTGGGGTCTCCGGCTACGATGACCTTTACGCCGGCGGCTTTGGCGTACTCGAAGTTTTTGCGAACGTCGTCATCGTCATCTTTGCGGAAGTAGAGCGCGCCGATGGCGGTGACCTTGATGCCTGCGGCGGCGTAGTCGGCGAGTGCGGCCTGCTCGGCTTCAAGAGGCGTCATGGGCAGGTGGTCTTTGACGTCCTTGCAGTTCAGCAGCGTGAGGCGGAGCTCTTTCATGTCCGCAATGACCTGTGCGCGGGTCATCGTACGCAGGGTGTAGCTTGCCATGCCCAGCCGGATGGGCGAAGGGGCTTCGGGTTCCTTACCGGCTGCGGAAGACGCAAAGGCCGAGGTGGAAGGCAGACAACCGGCAGCAGCGAGCGCAGCGCTGGAGCGTAGAAACGTACGGCGAGTCGAAGACAACGGCAAGGTTTTCATGGCGCAAATCCTACGTGAGTTGTTCGTGGATCGTCCAGCGGGTCGAAGGGGAAGAGGTGCGTAGTCAACCGCGTGAGTAATTTGCGGGGAATCGGCATCTCACTGTGTTCACGGTGCGCGTGGTATTCCTGAACGGGTGCCTTTGCAAATGCGGGCGCCGGACAGGATGGATGGGTTGGAGCAATCGAGTTTCTTTCGGCGGCGTGTGGTGGAGCCGGTACTGCAGTTGCTGCGCATTGGAGCGACGCCGCATCAGCTTGCGTGGTCGATTGCGATTGGTGCTGTGATTGGGATCAATCCGCTGCTTGGTTCGACGACGCTGCTGGCGTTGGCGGTGGCGTCTGTGTTCCGGTTGAACCTGGTGGCGTCGCAGCTTGGCAACCATGTGATGTATCCGCTGGAGCTTCTGCTGTTCCCGGTATTTTTGCGGCTGGGGATTGCGGTGTTTCACTCGCACAAGTTGCCGCTGGAGCGTGGAGCATTGCTGCATGCGGTGAAGTTTCATCCATGGGATACGACGCGGTTGTTGTGGAGCTGGGAGTGGCACGCGCTGGTGGTGTGGCTGGTGTTTGCGGTGGTCGCGGCTCCGCTGCTGCAACGAGTATTGCGGCGAGTGCTGGAACGAATGCTTGTCCGCTTGCATCGCGAGCCAGTTATCGAAAAGTAAACAGGTAGCTACTGATTTGGTACATGCGCTTCCCGTTTTGGGATTGCGTTGTATTGTCGTCGTCGCGATATGAGATGTTGCCGTTATAACTGCAACAGAATCTTGTGATCCGACTGGCTTCGAGCTTTTTAAACAGGCGCGGACTGCGTGCGCTGACGTGTCTTTTGATGGCACTCGCGGCGTTGCGGGTAGGGGCACAGCAAGCGACGCTGGTGGGGGATGCGCATGTGTCGAGTACGCGGCCAACGGTGAATTCGGGGAGTTTGAGCAATCTCAACGTGGGTGGAGGGTATACCGCGTTGGTGCAGTTCGATTTGGGAATGCTGCCGGTGGGAACGACTGCGGCGCAGATTACGCGGGCGACGTTGCGGGTGTACTGCAATCGTGCGGATACGCCGGGTGTTGTGTCGGTGCAGCCGGTGGGTGCGGGGTGGAGCGAATCGAGCGTGACTTATGCGACGCTGCCTGCGCTGGGCAGTGTTGTGCAGACGGGGCAGGTGGCGGGTGTTGGGCAGTTCGTGACGTTCGATGTGACCTCGACGGTGCAGGGTTGGGTGAGTGCGCCGGCGACGAACAATGGGCTGGCACTTACGGCGGGGTCGGCGGTGGTGCAGTTTGATAGCAAAGAGAACGACCAGACGGCACATGCTCCGGAGTTGGAGGTTGCGCTGGCAGTGGGAGGGGCTGGATCGATTGGGGCGACGGGCTCTACCGGATTGACGGGGGCGACCGGGCAGGCTGGGGCAACGGGAGCTACTGGTGCGATGGGGTTGCAGGGCGTTGCGGGTTTAGCGGGGGCGACCGGGGCTGTGGGGGCTACTGGCTCGGTCGGTGCTACAGGTGTGGCAGGAGCGAAAGGGGAGACCGGGGTTACGGGGTTGACTGGGGCGACTGGGGCGGGTGGAGCTTTGGGGGTTGCGGGGGCAACGGGTGTTACTGGTGCTGTGGGTGCTACTGGTGTTGGGTTGCAAGGGATGACGGGAGCCACTGGTGTCGCTGGTTTGATGGGAGCGACGGGGACACCGGGGCTTGCTTATCAGGGGACGTATAGCTCGGTGGAGAACTATGCGCTTGGCGATGTAGTGGTCTTTGCGGGGTCGAGCTATGCGTCGTTGCAGGCGGCGAACCACGGGAGTACGCCGGGGCTTAGTCCGGCTTACTGGGGGTTGCTGACGGCGCAGGGGCCGATTGGACTTACGGGAGCCGGAGGAGCTACGGGAGCGACGGGTGTGCAGGGGTTGCCGGGTTCGGTGGGGCCAGCGGGGGAGCAGGGAATTCAGGGGTTGCAAGGTGTTGCCGGACAGGCGGGAGCGCAGGGGATTCCGGGAGTGGTGGGTGCGACTGGTTTGCAGGGGCCAATTGGTCCGCAGGGGGTTGCCGGGTCGACCGGGCTTAGCTTTCAGGGGGCTTACTCTTCCGCAACCAACTATGCACTGGGGGATGGTGTGTTGTGGAAGGGCGCGGGGTGGGTTTCGCTGATTGCTGCGAACCATGGGAATACGCCGGATCAATCTCCGTCTGCGTGGGCGATGTTTGCGGCGCAGGGGAGTGCTGGTATGGCGGGAGCGGCGGGCGTTACTGGAGCGACGGGTGCGGCGGGGGCGAACGGACTTGTTGGTCTGGTGGGGGCTACGGGAGCGACTGGAGTTGCGGGTTCGGCGGGCTTGCCGGGGTTGGTGTATCAGGGGACTTATAGCTCGACGACGAATTATGCGCTGGGTGATGTCGTGTTTTATGGCGGGGCTAGTTATGCTTCGCTGACGGCTGCGAATCATGGCAATACGCCTGGGTTGAGTGCTGGGGCGTGGGGTGTTTTGACGACGCAGGGAGCGGTGGGGGTGACGGGCTCCGTTGGGGCGACAGGGCCGGTTGGATCGCAGGGCGTGCAGGGGTCTCAAGGGACGCAGGGTGTACAGGGAGTTGCGGGGCCAGCGGGCGTTCAGGGGCCGGCGGGAGCGCAGGGAGTGACCGGAGTTGCGGGAGCCCAGGGGGCGGTTGGGCCGCAGGGCTTGCAAGGGGTTGCGGGTCAGGCCGGATCGCAGGGTTTGCAGGGCGTTACGGGAGCGACGGGTATGCAGGGTGTTGCCGGGCCGCAAGGGTTGGTGGGAGCTGCGGGGCTCAGTTTTAGAGGGGCTTATGTGTCTGGGACGAACTATGGGCTGGGGGATGGCGTGTTGTGGCAGGGTGCGGGGTGGGTGTCGCTGCTGGCTGGCAATCAGGGAAATACACCGGACCAGTCGCCGACGGACTGGGCGATGTTTGCGGCGCAGGGTGGGACGGGAGCAACCGGGGCTGTTGGAGCTGTTGGAGCGCAGGGTTTGGCTGGTGCGATGGGCTTGCAGGGGGCTACGGGAGCGACTGGTGCGGTGGGTGCTATGGGTTCGCAGGGAGTGGCTGGGTTGAGCTTCAAGGGTGCGTATTTGGCAGCAACCAGCTACGCGGTTGGAGATGCGGTGAGCTATGGCGGCTCGAGTTATGTGTCGTTGCTGGCGGGGAACGTGGGACAGACGCCTGGGCTGTCTTCGTCGTACTGGGCGGTTTTGGCGGCGCAGGGTTACAGCGGGGCGACCGGAGCGGTTGGTGCGACGGGAGTAGCGGGGATTGCGGGAGCTACGGGGGCAGCGGGAGCGACTGGAGCGCAGGGGGCTCCGGTGAGCTTTGCGGGGGCGTGGGTGACGTCGCAGGCCTATGCGGTTGGAAGTGCGGTGAGCTATGGCGGGGCGAGCTATATTGCCACGGTGGCGAACAGTGGCCGGGAGCCTGATGTGAGTCCGGCATATTGGGGTTTGCTGGTGGCTTCAGGTTCGGTGGGCGCTACGGGATTGACTGGAGCTACGGGTTTGCAGGGGCCTTCGGGCTATCCCGGAGTTACTGGAGCGCAGGGTAGTACGGGGTTGCAGGGGGTTGCCGGGCCGGTGGGGGCTACTGGATCGGTTGGCAGTACGGGAGCTGCGGGGCCGGTTGGAGCTACGGGTGCGACGGGGGCTGCGGGAATGGTTTACGTGGGGACGTACTTGCCGGGGATTAGCTATGGGGTTGGTTCGGCGGTGACGTATCTGGGCTCCAGCTATGTGTCGTTGGTGGCGAATAATCTGGGGCAGACTCCGGGGCTATCGCCTGCAAGTTGGGCGATGCTGGCGCAGGCGGGGACGAATGGTTTGGTTGGGGTAGCAGGTGCGACCGGTGCGGTGGGCTCTACGGGGGCTGCTGGTCTGGCGGGTGCGACCGGGGCAACAGGGGTTGCGGGGTTGAATGGAGCTACGGGTGCGGCGGGCATGTCGTGGCAGGGAGTGTGGGCTTCTGCGACGAACTATGGGGCGAATGCTGCGGTGAGTTATGGCGGGGCGAGCTATGTTTCCTTGGTGGCGAATAACTTTGGGCAGACTCCGGGGCTTTCGCCTGCGAGCTGGTCGTTGCTGGCGGCAAGTGGAACTTCGGGAGCTGTTGGGGCTACGGGCGCTACTGGATTGCAGGGTTTGACGGGTGCGCAGGGGGCGAGTGGCGCAGCTGGCTTGGCGGGTGCAACGGGTGTGACCGGGGCCGTGGGTATGAACTTTCGTGGGGCGTGGGCGCAGGCAACGAACTATGCGGTGAACGATGCTGTGACCTTTGGCGGTTCGACGTATCTGGCGTCTGTGCAAGGGACGAACAAGGAGCCGGATGTGTCTCCGCAGTCGTGGGCTGTGATTGCGCAGTCTGGTGGTGCGGGGCCGACAGGGGCTGCTGGCACGGCAGCGACGGTGAGTGTAGGTACGGTGACGACGCTGGCGGCTGGATCTTCGGCTACTGTCTCGAATAGCGGGACGTCAGCGGAGGCGGTGTTGAATTTTGGCATACCGCAAGGTGCGGCTGGTGCGGCGGGATCGTCTGGTAGTACGACGGTTAGCAACAATGCTTATGCGGCGATGTATCACCCGGTGAGCTATGCGACGACGTACTACGCGGTGAATTCGAGTGCCGCGAGTGCGACGGAGACCAGCACGGTACTAGCGTGGGTTCCGCTGGGATGCACGGTGACACGGCTCGATGTTTACTCGCAGCAATCGGGCAATGTGAAGGTGACGCTGCGTACCGGGACCGCGACGTCGATGGCGGATACGACGATTAGCTGCACGCCTTCGACCAGTGGAAGCTGTCCGGCTTTGGGGTCTGTTGCGATTCCGGCAGGGAACTTTATCGACTTCCGTTTCGATAACGCTTCGGGAACGGTGGCGGGTGTTTGGACATCGCTGCAGTGTAACTAGGCGGTGTTGATGGGTTGCAATGCCCTTGTCTTTGGCGGGGGTTTCAGCATTTTGTGTCGGGCTTACAGCCCTTTGTTTTCGTGGTGGTGTTAGCCCAGCCCTTGCGGGCTGGGCTGTGATGTGGCGCGCCTTTGGCGCTCCACGAAACTATCGTTGGAGTGGGGAGATGGGTTGCCAGCGCGAGCGAACAGCAGATCCCCTGCGGGGATGACAGCAAGAAAAGCAAAAGCGAGATTGATGTTGCGAACTTTGACACTCGATGCAAGTGCAGACGCAGATTCCCTTCGGGAATGACAAAAAAGAGCGAGAGCAAGTGCATGAAGCGAACGTTCGAGGTGAAAAGGGGATAGAGAGTTGCCGGTACGAGCGGTATGGCAGGTCCTTCGGCTGCGCGTCTTGCATGAAGCCGCAAGACGCTTCGCTCAGGATGACAGTTCTGTGGTGGTTCTGTAGTGATTCGGTCGCTTGGATTGGCTCGTTGTTGCGTGGCTCGGTTATTCTGATGACCGCTGGGTTCGTCAGGGTCCGTGCGTTCGTCGAGGTGGAGCACTATGCGTTATGTTGCCAGGCAGTTGGTAGGAGCGGGGATTTTTGTTCTCACAGGGCTAGCCTGTGCCAGTGCGCAAACCGAGCCTGTTTCGGCTGCGCAGACTGCCGCACCTGCAGCGTCTCATACGGCTGCTCCCGCTCCTGTTGAACGGCGTAACGCGGTGGTGGAGCGGGTCCTGACGGAGTGGCCGGATGGACGTATCTCGTCGGCGAAGCATCCGGGGGAGTGGAACTACGAGGAAGGCGTTCTATTGAATGGCGTGGTCGCGGAGTGGCGCGCGAGCGGCGATGGCCGGCTGTTTGATTATGTGAAGAAGGCCGTCGATCAATCTGTGGACAAGGACGGCGTGATTCACATGGCGGACGGTGCGCCGTTTCCGGTGGACGCGCATTCGCTGGATGACATTGAGATGGGCCGCAGCGTTGTGACACTGTATCGCGTGTTGCAGCAGCCGAAGTACTACATCGCCGCGAAGTTTTTGCACGACCAGATGATGCAGCAGCCGAAGAACGCGAGTGGCGGCTACTGGCATAAGAAGATTTATCCCGACCAGATGTGGCTGGATGGAGCTTATATGGCTGGGCCGTTTCTGGCGAACTATGCGAAGACGTTTCATAGCCCGCAGGATCTGGATGGCGTTGTCGAGCAGTTGCTGCTGATGGATTCAAGGATGCGCGACAGCCAGACGGGTTTGCTGCGGCATGGCTGGGACGAATCGAAGAAGATGGACTGGGCGGACAAGAAGACCGGCCAGAGTCCTGAGGTTTGGGCGCGCGCTATGGGCTGGTATGTGATGGCGTTGGTGGATGTGCTGGAGCGTATGCCGGAGGAAGATCCGCAGCGGGCAGCGGTGGAATCCATTACGCGTCGCACGTTGATGGCGGTGGCACGCTACCAGGACCCGACGAGTGGTCTGTGGTGGCAGGTGATGGATAAGGGCAGCGCGAAGGGCAATTATCTGGAGGCTTCCGCGAGCTGCATGTTTGTGTACGCGATGGCCAAGGCTGTGCGCATGGATGTGTTGCCGATGTCGTTTGAAGCGAATGTCACGCGTGGCTGGAACGGCGTTCAGACGCACTTTGTGAAGCCGGATGGAACACTTACGGGGACGGTGAAGGTCGCTGGGCTGGGCGGAACGCCGTATCGTAGCGGAACGTTTGAGTACTACACGGGTGAAGCTGTTGGCGACAACGATCCCAAGGGTGTAGGGGCTTATCTGCTGGCGCTTAGCGAGATTACGATGCGTGCGCGTGCGGGCGATCTGCTGCACAAGGCTCGCGGTAAGACGGTGCTGATCGATGGCTGGTTCAACTCGCAGCAGCGCAAGTCGGCCGACGGTCAGATGGAGTTGTTTCATTACAAGTGGAACGACGATGCCAACAGCGGCTACTCGTTGTTTGGGCGCATGTTCGCGCAGTATGGAATGCGTCCGGAGGTGTTGGACCATGCGCCGCGTGCGGATGATTTGAAGGGTGTCGATATTTACGTGATTGCTTCGCCGGACATTCCGCTGCTGAATCCGAATCTGCATTACATGGATAAAGAGAGTGCTGACGCGATTGAAGCGTGGGTGAAAGCCGGTGGTGTGTTGGTGGAGATGCAGAACGACTCCGAACATGCAGACCAGACGCACTTTGATCTGCTAAGCGATCGCTTTGGGCTTCACTACAATCCGGTGACGCGGAATCGCGAACTGAACAACAGCTATGAGAACACCATGGTGACGATTCCTGCGGGTACTGGTGGCATCTTCCATGAACCGCACCGGATCACGGAAAAAGAGACCTGCACGCTTACGCTTTCAGGTCCGGCGAAGGCGATCATTACCGACAAGGGTGATGTGATGATGGCGGTGTCGCATGTTGGCAAGGGGCTGGTTTTTGCGAACGTCGATCCGTGGGTCTACAACGAGTACACGGATGGCCGTAAGGCGCCGCTGGGGGAAGATAATTTTGCCGGTGGACAGGAGCTGGTGCACTGGTTGGTGTTGCAGGCGATTACGCACTAGGTAGTGTCTGACGAATCGGGGCTGGCTCGATTTGGGATGACTGGTGGGATGAAAGAGAGCGTATCCCGGGGGCTGAAGCCCAGGTTGTGGCGGGTTTAAATGTCCGGGCTAAAGCGCGGACCTATCTCAGAAGCAAAGGCAAGTGCAGAAGCAGATTCTCTGCGGGAATGACAGCAAGAACAGCAAAGGCAACAGCAGTAGCTACAACGATTCGTCAGATATCGCTAAGGGGTTACAGCGACAAGCTGGCGCGCAGGGCGGCTACGTTTTGTGCGAGCTGTAGCGCATCGACTGGAGTGTCGTTTTCGAGTTGATGCTCGATGCGGCGGGCGAAGTCGGTGCCTTCGGGGTAGCCGAACATGCCGAGCGAGCCTGCTAGTTTGTGTGCGGTCTCCATGGCTTCCTGACGAAGCTGCGGAGTGAGTGCTCCAGCTTGTGCTGCGACTACGCTGTTGTCCAGCAGGGTGAGCCGCTCGTGGAGTGTGGGGAGGCTGCGCTCCCAAAGGGAGGCCAGTAGCTTGTGCGCTGCTTCAGGGTCTTTCGAGACCGGCTGAAATGGCGAGGGCATGGCTGCTCAGTTCCACCCCAGGGCGTCTGACATTTGCTCGGCGAGCGTGAGGGGATCGAAGGGTTTGAAGAGTACGGCGGCGACGCCGAGGCCGGCGAAGCGGCGTTGATCCACTCCCTGCACCTTGGCCGTGAGAAGGACGACGGGAATGCCGGCGAGGTCGGGGATCTTCTGCATTTCCTTGAAGGTGGTGGGGCCGTCCATGGCAGGCATCATGACGTCCATCAGGATGGCGTCGGGAAGCTCGGTGGCGGCGATGCGCATGCCTTCCGCGCCGGAGCAGGCAGTGTAGACCTGCCAGCCCGCTATGGACTCCAGCGACAGAGCTGCTACTTCGCGGATGTCGTCTTCGTCGTCGATGATGAGAATGCGGCGCATGGCTCTATAGGTTGTGGCTGATTCCTGAGAATTCTACGCTATGCCGGGCGGGTTTCCACAGACGGCCACGTTTCGAGCACAGGGTGACGCAGATGGCGGACCATGGCGAGGACGAGTTCTTCGACGTCCTGCGGCTGAACGCGGGCCTTGGTGAGGAACTGCGTCGGCCCGAGGCGAAGCTGTTCCATCTCGGCAGCGGTCACTTCGCGGCCGGAGTAGACCACCAGTGGAAGCGTGCGGAGAGCGGGCTGGCGGCGTAGCCAATCGACCAGAGCGAAGCCTGAACCGTCTGGCAGCGTGAGGTCGAGGATGAGGATGTCGGGTGGGTTGCTTTCGCAGGAAAGCTTGGCGTCAGCGGCGTTGGAGACGTGGTGGATGCCGATGCCGCCTTTTTTCCTGCCGTGTTCCTTTTCGATCTCGAAGCTGGAAAGTACAACGCTGGCGAGGTCTTCGTCGTCCTCGACGAGCAGGATGCGGCCGGGGCCGGTTCCGGAGTGCAGTACGCGGCCGAGTTCGGCGAGCAGAAGGCTTTCGTTGAAGGGCTTCTGCACCCAGCCCTGCGCGGTTGAAAGAAGCTGTTGGGAGTCGCTGGTTTGCACGGCGGGAGAGAGCACGCTGAGTACGACGACCGGGATGTTGGCGGTGGCGGGGTTCTGCTTGAGCCGCTCGATGGTTTGGAGGCCAGTGAGTCCGGGCATGTAGAGATCGAGCAGGATGGCTTCCACCTGCTGGTGGGTGGCGATGCTGATGGCCTGCTCGCCGCGGTCGGTTTCGAGCACGGTGTAGCCGTGGCGGCGGAGTTGCTCGGCGACGACCTGGCGGACGCCGGCATCGTCGTCCACGACCAGGATGGCGCCTTGCGGAGCGAGCGGTAGGGGTGTGACCTCGGATGCGGCGACGAGGCGGGGCATACGCAGAACAAAGCTGGTGCCGAGCTGATTGTTGCCGTGGATGTCGTTGCGCTCGGCCCAGATGGAGCCGCCGTGCTGCGCGAGGATGCTGCGGCAGATGGCCAGACCAAGGCCCGTGCCGCCCTTTTGCCGGGCGTCGGAGGCTTCTACCTGGTGGAAGCGGTCGAAGATGGTCTCGAGTTTGTCGGTGGGGACGCCGCGGCCACGATCCTCGATGCGGAGCAGGAGGTTTTCGCCGTCGTAGCCGCCGAGAACGCGGACGGAGGAGCCGCGGGGGGAGAACTTGATGGCGTTCGAGAGGAGGTTGACCAGCACCTGCAACATGCGGTCGGCGTCGCCTTCAAAGACGATGGGGTCGGCCTGTAGCTCGGGCACGATTTCGATGCGGATCTCGCTGGCGTCGGCCATGGAGCGCATGGTTTCAACCGACTGCAGGACGAGCTCGCTCAGGGAGCAGCGGCGCAGATGAAGGGGAGCGCGGCCGGCGTCCATGCGTTCGAGGTCGAGGATGTCGTTGATGAGCCTCACCAGGCGGTCGGTGTTGGTGCTGGCGATGCGGAGCAGGTTCAGGGCCTTGTCGTCGACTTTGCCCATGACTCCGGCGGAAAGCAGGCCAAGTGCGCCGCGAATGCTGGTGAGCGGGGTGCGGAGCTCATGGGAGACGGTGGAGATGAACTCGTCTTTCAGGGTGTCAAGCTGCTTGCGCTTCTGGAGGGCGTTTTGGTCCTGAGCGGTCTGTTTTTGAGCCCGCGCGAGCGCTTCCGCCAGCTTGTCTGCGCGTCTCAGGGCGCTGCGATACGCTACCAGAAGAGCTGCAAAACCAGCGATAAATGCCGCCGAAATGGCTAAGAAAATAGAATTCATTGCGGAGGCCAGACCTCCATCCTAACGCAAGAAAGTTCCTTGCGGTATTGCTCAAAAGTGCACGAGGTACACCAAAGTAGGGGTTGCTGGTAACGTAACGCGGTAAGACAGCTATTTGGATTGGCTAAAGTGTGATGAACACTGGTTCGATCTCGTCACAAAAATATCCAATAAAAATTCGCCAGTATGCCGTTCCGGGATCGGAGGGCATACTGGCGAACTGTTTGCTTTTGGGAGGTCGGTTTAGGCGGGGATGCTTTCTGGAAGGCTTAGAGCAGCGACGGCCTGGCGAGCCTGCACGGCTGCGACCTTGCGATCTTTCACGGCGGCTTCCGAAAATACGATGGGTTCGGAGGCGAAGCGGATGGTGGCGTGGAGCTTCTGCAGGCCGAGGAAGTTCCAGATGTGCGCGCCGAACGCCTGCGGGCCCCAATGCACGTCGTCGCGCAGGGTTTTGCCGGCGGCTATGTCCTGCGGAGAGAGCGTGTAATGGATAAAGGCTGCGCGCATGGGCTCGCCGGCCTCGATGGTCTGGGCGATCAGGCCGCTGCGGAAGGGCATTGCGGGTTCGTCGCCGACGCCGGTGGTGCCTTCCGGGAAGAAGACGACGGGCAGGCGGTCGCGGAAGCCCTTGGCCATGCCTTCGGCTGCCTTGGCGGCGCTGCCGCCCTGGCCGCGTGCGACGTAGACGGTGCCGCTCATCATGCTCATCCAGCCGAGAACGGGGGTTTTGCGTAGCTCCATCTTCGACACGAAGACGCAGGGCCGTACGGCGGAGTGGAGCAGGATGTCGAGGTAGACGAGATGGTTGGAGATGACGGCGCCGGACGTAGGGACGTCTCCGATGACGTCGAAGGAGATGTCCATGCCGCGCAGGGTGCGGGCGCAGAAGCGGCTGAGCCAGGCGGCACGATCTGCCCGCGTCTTCGGACGCGTAACGATCAGCTCAGCGCTGGCATAGGTGAACAGGGCAACGACTTTGACAGCGCGGAAGAGCTTACGGACCAGACCCAAGCAGTTATTTCCTCAGTGTTTGAGTGTACCGAAAAGGGAAGTGGGTTCGACGAAGACGGCGGAATTGCAGGCAATAAGCCTGGAAGGCTAGCGGATGCAGACTATACTCAGAGCCATGAATGTCTCTTTATCCGAAAACGATCTGCCGGTCCGTCTGCGGTTTGAGCGTCCGATGACGGATGAAGAGTTGCTTCTCTTTTGTGCAGAGAACGAGTCGCTGCGTGTTGAGCGTGACGCGAACGGAGAGCTTATCGTCATGTCGCCGACATGGAGTGAAACCAGCAGCAAGAATGCTTACCTTACTTATCAGGTCATGAAGTGGGGCGAGGAGACGGGTTCGGGCATGACGTTCGACTCGAACGGCGGATTCACGCTTCCGGACAGTTCGGTGCGTTCCGCTGATGCAGCATGGATATCGTGGATACGCTGGAATGCGCTCACGGACGAACAGCGGCAGGGCTTTGCCCGCGTATGTCCGCAGTTTGTCATCGAACTACGTTCCTCTAGCGATCGGCTGACGGATGTGCAGGAGAAGATGCAGCTTTGGATTGCGAATGGTTCAGAGCTTGGTTGGCTTATCGATCCTTCTCGTAAAGTTGTAGAGATTTATCGGCCGGGGCGCGAGGTGGAAGTGCTTGAAGGTGGGAGTGCTGTTGAAGGGGATGGGCCCGTGGCGGGGTTTGTCCTGGAGTTGGGGAGAATCTGGGGCTAACTCGTTATTTTGAAGCTGGGAGTATCCTGAGTACTCCAGCCATGAACTTACAATCGTCGATTGATCAACGCGTTTGGACCGCTGTTTCTCGCTCTTACGAAAGCGGTGAATATGCCGCCGCAATTTCCGACGCTTTCTATTTTCTTAGCGACCTTATTCGCAATAAAAGTGGATTGGATTCGGACGGCGCTTCATTGATTGGTACAGCATTTGGAGGCGACGCGCCTGTAATTAAGGTTAATGCGTTTCAAACGGAAACGGATCGCTCGGAGCAGAAAGGTATTGAGCAAGTTCTTCGCGGTCTGTATCTGGGATTTCGAAACCCACGGAGTCATGAAAAACGCGAAGATACACCGGCTACAGCCGAGTCGATAATCAGTTTCATCAGTTTTCTTGTTGGTTTAATTGATCGCTCGAAGTCGCCATTTGATATCGAACAGATCGCTCAACAAGTTTTTGATAAGCATTTCGTGCCGTCCAAGGAGTATGCCAATGCCATTGCTGTTAGGGTGCCGGCGCGAAAAAGGTTTGATGTTCTTGTCGAGATATTCAATCGCCGCACAAGCGGGAAGACCGAGCACGTGACATATTTCTGTCGCGCGATGTTGTCGATGATCCCTCAAGAGTCGCAGGACGCATTTTGGGAAATGGTTTCAGCCGGACTTGAGGGCGC
>Ga0302310_10002256_pt1 | contig 15692 bp, 15 predicted proteins | sample III_Palsa_N1_2_FD_200451 | JGI IMG/M metagenome (GOLD analysis project Ga0302310, IMG submission 200451) | Peat permafrost microbial communities from Stordalen Mire near Abisko, Sweden - III_Palsa_N1_2 | ecosystem: Environmental > Terrestrial > Soil > Palsa > Peat permafrost | place: Sweden...
AAATATACATAGCGGGCTATTTAATTGCAAGCTATATATTTTGCGCTGTTCAGGAGCCGACATTTAATGAGATTAAAAAGTCCGGCTCGCCGCTAGCCAGCGCTGTGATGGCTTATCCCGCAGCTAACCTGTGCTCAAGCGCTATCGGCGTTAGACTTCAGCGACAAAACGTATCGGGAACGACGATGACGAGGCTCGCCAGCGGCACCTTCGAAGTGACCATGAATCCCCAAGCGCCAGAGAAAAATGTCGGCGACGTCAGCATCGCCCGCATGGCGCTGGACAAGATATTCAGCGGCGATCTCGATGCGACGAGCAAAGGCCAGATGCTGGCGGTACGCACCGCGGTCGAGGGCTCGGCGGGATACGTAGCGATGGAGCGCGTCACCGGCACGCTGCACGGCCGTCGTGGCTCGTTCGCCTTGCAGCACAGCGGCAGCATGGCGCAGGGGGCGTAGTCGTTGAGCGTTACCGTGGTACCCGATTCCGCGACCGACGAGTTGTCCGGCCTGTCCGGTACGCTGGCGATCAAGATCGTCGACGGACAGCATCATTACGCGTTCGATTACCTGCTGTCCGAAAGCCCTTTGCCCGACGCCGAGTGATCGGGATGGCCGTCATCCACTCGGCTGGTCGAACAGATCCGTTTGCGCCTGATAGCTGTCCTGGTCGACGAAGCCGGCCAGGCCGACGCCGACGAGCCGATAAAGCGAATTTTCCGGGCGTTCGACGCGGGCGCGCAGTGCGCAGGCGATGTCGCCGAGCTCCGTTGCCGACTGTGGGCGCTGTAACGGCGTGAGGCTGCGCGTGAGCGTGCGGAAGTCGGACGTCTTCAGCTTCAGCACGACGGTGCGCGCCACGCGGGCCTGTTCCGATCCCGCGTCGTTGCGCAGGTAGCCAGCCCAGGTCTTTTCGGCGAGCCGGCGGATGTGCGGTTCGAGTTCGTCCAACGTGAGGTCGTGTTCAAAGGTGTCTTCGGCGGAAATTTGCAGGCTCGCCCGTTCCGGCTCGACGGCGTGGTCGTCGATGCCGCGCGCCAGCTCATGCAGGCGCCGGCCCCAGCGGCCGAAGCGCTGCTCCAGTTCGGCCAGGGCGAAGGCGCGCAGCTCGCCCACCGTAGTGACGCCGAGCACGGCAAGCTTCGCTTCCATCACCTTGCCCACGCCGGGCAGGCGGCCGACCGGCAGCGGTATCAGAAACGCATCGATCTGGTGCGGTCGAATTACGCATAGCCCGTCGGGTTTGTGCCAGTCCGAGGCGATCTTGGCGAGAAACTTGTTCGGCGCCACGCCGGCCGAGGCGGTGAGTTGGGTTTCTTCGCGGATCGCGGTGCGGATCGCTTCGGCGGTGGCCGTCGCCGACGGCAGGCCGGTGAGTGTTGTAGTGACGTCGAGATAGGCCTCGTCCAGCGACAGCGGCTCGACCAGCTCGGTGTGCCGCGAAAAGATCTCGCGAATCTGGCGCGACACCGCCTTGTAGCGCGCGAAGTCCGGCGGCACGAAGACGACCTGCGGGCACAGCCGCTCTGCGCGCAGCGCGGGCATCGCCGAGCGGATGCCGAACACCCGCGCCTCGTAGCTCGCCGCGCAGACCACCGAGCGCGCGCCGCGCCAGGCCACCGCCACCGGCTTGCCGCGCAGCGAAGGATCGTCGCGCTGTTCGACCGACGCGTAGAACGCATCCATGTCGATGTGCAGAATTTTGCGGGGCGGGGCGATCATGCGCGCTGGCGTAAGGCTATGAAGCGGAAGACTCGATTCTAGACCGTGCGACTGCGCGCGTTTCGTGTGCACGTGTGGATCGGTTCGCCGCCGCATCAGCCCTTGGTAGGCAGCGTACGCTCCTGCGCGCGGCCGTCGCGATCACGCCACGATGCATGCAGCAACGGCCCCTTGAAACTCACGTGCAGCGTATCCGTGACGACGTTCGAAGGCAGCGCAAGCATGGCAAGATCTCGGCTACCAGTATCCGCACCTGCGCCAAACATCGCGCGAACATGCAGCTGGCCTTCGGTATAGAAAGCGACCCTCTGCTGTGCGATGTCATAAGCCTGCACACGCATGAAAGGCGCGCTGAGCTTTTGCGGCGGTACGAAGAAGCGCAATTGGCGCGATGGTTTGTCAGCGCCCGAAGCCAGCACCGCCACGCCGTCGCTCCAGCTGACGCTGGGCGCCGAAGCGAGCTCGGCCAGCCGAAAAACAATGATGCCCTGGCGTGCGCGTACCAGGCATCGATGCGCTGACGACGCACCGCGATGACAGAAACTTTCGATATGCCAGGGTGGCTGCGTACGGCTCAGGGCATGCGCAGGCAAGATCACGGCGCACAGAAGCGCTACCGTGGCGGCGGCGAGGCTCTTGAGACCAATGCGGTAGCGGAGTCGGGCCAACGTGTTGCGCGCAGTCATTCGATGAGCCTTTGCTGTTGCCAGTGTGCCCGATGCGTGTGAATGGGCATGCCAAAACAAACTATGCGCGGACGCACACGATGGTCAAGCGCGAGGGAAGGGTTTCCCAATCACATCGAGCGTTGGCGTTTGCTCGTTCGCCATAACGCAAACGACTGGTGGCCACGACCATGCCACACGGGACTAGCTGAAACACCGCGCACAATGGCAAGGTAGCGCCTATGTCGATTGAACCTGCCAATGCCTATGTGCGGCGCCTGACCACCTGGGACGCCGCGATGATCGTGATCGGCGGCGTGATCGGGGCGGGCATTTTTCGCAACCCGGCTACCATCGCCCAGCAGACAAACTCCGGCCTGCAGGTCTTGATACTGTGGGTGATTGGCGGCCTGCTCACGTTGGCCGGCGTGCTCTGCTATGCCGAGCTGGGTGCGCGGCGGCCGCAGGCGGGCGGTACGTACGTTTATCTGCGCGAGGCGTTTGGCCAGCTGCCGGCCTTCCTGTTCGGCTGGACCATGGCGCTGATCAACTATCCCGGCAGCGTGGCCGCGGTGGCGACGATCTTCGCCGACTATCTCTGCGCGGCGACGGGTTTGCCCGAGCTGTGGGTGAAGCCGGTGGCAGCCGGCGCCATTGCCTTCATCGTCGGTATCAACCTGTTCGGCATCCGCGCGGGGGCCTGGGTGCAGAACGTTTTTACCGTGCTCAAGATCGCCGCCATCGTGTTGCTGGTGGTGGTCGGCCTCGTGCTGGCGCGGGGGCATCTGGGTACGGCACTGGCGGTGGATAGCGCGCATCCGGTGTCGTCGTGGGCGTTTGTCGGTGCGCTGCTGCCGGTGCTGTTTACCTACGGCGGCTTTCACTATCTCAACGATTTGGCCGGCGAAGTGCGCAACCCGCAGCGCACGCTGCCGCGCGCGCTCGGCATGGGCATGGCCGGCGTAGTGATTTGCTATGTGCTGGTCAACTTTGCGTATCTGGCTGGCCTCGGTCACGCCGGCTTGGCCGCCAGCCACGCGCCGGCGGCGGACCTGATGCGCCGGCTGTTCGGCGAAAGCGGCGCCACGGTGATCGCCATCGGCATCGCCTGTTCGGCGTTCGGCTATTGCAACATCGCCATCGCCGGCGGCGCGCGCGTGCTGCAGACGATGGGCGCCGACGGCATGTTTTTTCGCGCGGCCGGCCGCATCGATCCGCGCACGCGCGCGCCACAAATTGCGCTTGCCGCGCTGGGCGCGTGGGCGATCGTGCTGACCGTCTCCGGCAGCTTCAATCAGCTGCTCGACTACACCACCGTGGGCGAGTGGCTGGCGCACGTGTTCGGTATCGGCACGCTGTTCTGGTATCGCCAGCATTTCGCCGACCAGCCGTCGCCGTATCGGGTGCCGTTCTATCCGCTGCTGCCGCTGGTGTTTGTGATTACCGTGTTCAGCGTGATCGTGGCCACGGCGATCCATACGCCAAGCGATGCCGGCATGAGCCTGCTGATCATCGCGCTCGGTGTGCCAGCGTATTACGGCTGGCGCCGGGTCTCGCGGCTGCGCTAGCGCGCACTGTTTCGCCGCATCGAATGGTCCGAGCCGGCGGGCTGCGCTTCAGCTGTCGGCGGCATACTTGGGCAACTATCGATCGAGCCGCTAGCCCATGAAACGTTACGCCTTGCTCTGGCCGCTGTGCCTGTTGGGACTGAACGCCTGCCATGCAACGGATACGTCGGCAACGATCGATCTGGCATCGGCCTCGCCCGCCGCACACGTGACGCTAGTGCAGGTGCAGCGCACGGGCAGCGCCGAGCAGGCGAGCGATGGCGTGACGCAGCAGCGCTACGCCTTTCAGCCAGCCGCTCAGCCGCAGATCACGATCGCACCCGGCGATGGCAAGACGTGGGACTGGACCGGCAAGGGCGAGCTGCGTCTGCGCGTGCAGAACGCAATGCCTTGGGCGGTCACGCTCAATCTCGATATCGACAGCGCTGCCGGCGCGCAGCATCTGCACGCGACGGTAGGCCTGCCGGCTGGTCCTGCGCAGACGGTGGTGCTGCCGCTGCACGCCGAGTCGCCGCGCGGCGAAGGCATGCAGGCGCCGCCGCCCATGCCGTTCGACGACCACGGGCGGCCGACCCTGCTGGCCACGACGGTGCAGGGCGCGGTCGATCTACGTCAGGTCGGCGCAATCCGGTTAAGCATGCCGACACCGCAGGCGGCGCAGACGCTGCTGCTTGGCCGTATTGACACCGCAGCGGGCGAGGCCACGCTGCATGATGCCTACGCCGGTATCGTCGACCGCTATGGGCAGTTCACTCGCGCTCAGTGGCCGGAAAAAATCAGCGACGACGCGGCACTACGCGCCGCCCATGCGGCTGAGCAATCGGCGCTGGCCAAGGCGCCGGACGCTGCGGCTGGTATGGATAACTACGGCGGACGTCTGGACGTCCATAATCTCACTGCCACCGGCTGGTTCCATGCGCAGAAGGCCAACGGCCGCTGGCAGCTGGTGACGCCGGACGGGCACGCGTTTTTCTCGCTCGGCGTCAACGCCGTGGTCGCCGACGGCGGCCGCAGCTATGTCGAAGGCCGCGAGTTCATGTTCAAGGATCTGCCGCCGAACAGCGGCGCATGGTCGCCGTTTTACGGCCAAGGCGACAGCCGCCAGCCGGATCAGGGTGCCAGCCAGGGCATCGGCTACAACCACGGTCGGTGGTTCGATTTCTATGCGGCCAATCTGTACCGCGTCGACGGTGCTCGATGGATGGATGCGTGGCGCACACGCACGTTGAATCGACTGCGCGACTGGGGCTTCAATACCGTTGGCAACTGGAGCGATGCGTCGCTCGGCCGCGCGCATCGCGTGCCGTATACGCGCCCCATCAATATTGCCGGCGACTACGCCAACGTGTCCGCCGGCTACGACTACTGGGGCCGCATGCCCGATCCATTCGATCCACGCTTCGTGCAGGCGACCGAGCGGGCGGTGGCGAATGCGAGCCGCGACGTGCATGACGATCCGTGGCTGCTGGGCTATTTCGCCGACAACGAACTGGCCTGGGCCGGCGTCGGTCCGCAGGGTCGCTGGGGGCTGGCGCTGGGCACCTTGCGCGGCGATGCCAAAAGCCCGGCCAAGCAGGCGTTCATCGCGATGCTGCGCAAGAAATACGTGGAGCCCGAAACGCTGGCCAGCGCCTGGGGCATGGCGCTGGGTTCGTGGGATGCGCTGAACGTCACGGCCTTCGCCGCTCCTTTGCCGAACGAGGCGCACCCGGCGATTGCCGCGGACTACAGCGCGTGGCTAAGGCACTACGCCGATACCTATTTCCGTACCGTGGCCGAGGCCATCCATCGGCACGACACGCACCATCTGTTTCTCGGCGGCCGCTTTGCGGTGAACACGCCCGAGGCGGTCGCCGCCTGCGCGCAGTATTGCGACGTGGTGAGCTTCAATGTCTATGCGGATCTGCCGCAGCATGGCTTCGACGCGGCCGCGATGCACCAGCTCGACAAGCCGGTTTTGATCAGCGAGTTTCATTTCGGCTCCGCCGATCGCGGCCCGTTCGGCAAGGGCGTGGTATCGGTCGATACCGAACAGCAGCGTGGCGAGGCGTACGCGACGTTCGTCGCCGCAGCAGCAGCCGACACACACATCGTCGGCGCGCACTGGTTCGAATACGTCGATCAGCCGGTGACCGGACGGCTGCTCGATGGCGAAAACAGCCATATCGGCCTGGTCGGCATCACCGATATTCCGTTCGGCGGCTTTGTCGAGGCGGTGCGTGCGGCCAATCAGCAGGTCTCACGTCCGCACTGACGATCACGCTGAGTTGCTAACGTCGGTCTGGTTAGCATGGGTTCCCACGTACGACTCATCTGCGGAGGCATGTCATGGATTTCTTCTTCAACGAACCGAACCGGGTCGTCGATCAAGTGTTGGGATCGCTGGCGCGGTCGCAGCCGCTGATCGTCGCTGAGCGCGGTTCCGGCGTGCGCATTCTGGCGCGCGCCGACTGGCGTGGTGAAAAGGTCGCCGTGCTGTCGGGCGGCGGTGCCGGCCATGAACCGTCGCACGCGGGTTTTGTGGGGCGCGGCATGTTGACCGCTGCCGTTTCCGGCGAAGTGTTCGCCTCGCCAAGCGTCGCCGCGGTGCTGGCCGCGCTGCGGCACTGCGGCGGCAGGTCCGGCTGCCTGCTGGTCGTGAAAAATTACACCGGCGACCGGCTTAATTTCGGTCTGGCCGCCGAGCAGGCGCGACGCGAAGGCATCGACGTGCGCATGGTGATCGTTGCCGACGACATCGCGCTGGCCGATGCGAGCCAGCCGCGCGGCATCGCCGGCACGGTGCTGATGCACAAGTATGTCGGCCATCTCGCCGAGCAGGGCGTGGCGCTGGACGAGCTGGCCACGCGCGCGGAGCAATTTGCCGGCCAGTTGCTCTCGCTGGGCATGGCCCTGTCCAGCTGCACCTTGCCGGGGCACCCGATCGAGCGACGCAGTCCCGAATTGGGCCTGGGTATTCATAACGAGCCGGGCGCCGAGCAGGTGGCACCCAGGGATGCCGGTGAGGCGGTGGCCATCGTGCTCAAGCCGCTGCTGGCCGAGGCGCAGCGGCGCTACGGCGACAAGCGCCGGCTGATCGTGATGCTCAACAATCTCGGGGGCTGTTCCACGCAGGAAGTGGCAGTGCTGACGGATGAGCTGCTCACGCGCATCGGCGTGGAGCGCATCGCCCTGCTGGTGCGCCCGGCGGCCTTGATGACATCGCTTGATATGCACGGTTTTTCGATCACCCTGTTGCCAGCCGATGACGATTATCTGGAGGCGCTCAGCAGCCCCGTCGACGTGGCCGCGTGGCCGGGCGTCTGCCGGCCGCACGCGCAGCAGACTTTCGCTGTTGCAGGCGATGCCGACGATGAGCCTGCTGTCGGTGAGCGCAATGCGACCACGGAACGGGCGATTCTGCGCGTCACCGCCGCGCTGCGTAACGCGGAACAACAGCTCGACCAACTCGATGCGCGCAGCGGCGACGGCGATGCCGGCAGCACATTTGCCGCAGGCGCAAGGGCCGTCGATGCCAAGCTGGCCAGCGGTGCGCTGAGCAGCGCGCAGCCGGCGCGTCTGAATGACGAGCTGGGACGCCTGCTCGCCCGTGCCATGGGCGGTTCCAGCGGCGTGCTGTTGTCCATTTTGTTCACGGCTACCGGCACGGCGCTGGCGGCTGGCAAATCCTGGCCCGATGCCTTGGGCGACGGCATCGAGCGGGTGCAGCACTACGGCGGCGCGCGGCTCGGCGACCGCACCATGCTGGACGCGTTGATTCCGGCGATCGCGGCGTTGCCGCAGGGGCTGGCGGCCGCGGCGGCGGCCGCTCGTGCGGGCGCTGATCACACGGCCACGATCACCCGCGCCGGTGCCGGGCGCTCGGCCTATGTGCCGGAGCACGCGCTGGCGGGAGCGGTCGATCCCGGGGCCGAGGCGGTCGCGCTGGCGTTCGCTGCGCTGGCCGCGCGCTGAAGATTGCGCGTCCGCATGTCGAGCTTGAACGTCGCTGAATCCCGCTGCCTTCAATCGCCTTTGCGCTTGCGATCCTGCTGCCGATGCTGGCCCTCTGCCAGCACCTTGAAGCGGTTCAGCGATTGCAGCCAGAGCGCGTTATGGCTGGCGTCGCTCTCGGCGCTGGCTTCGTTTTCGCTGAGGGTGTCGGGAATGCGGTTGAACGGAATGCGCATCGGCGCCGCGTCGTGTTCCAGCGCCAGCTGCATGCTGCCGAAGTAGACCTTGTTGTAGCCGAACTTGGCGTTGATGCGATCAACGAGCGCGTCGACCTTGCGCGGGTCGTCGGTCGGTGCGAACAGCGAGCCGCTGCTCTGCGTGCGCGGCACCAGCCGCAGCAAGGTCACGCTGACCGAAAGCGGTACGGCGTTGGTCGGCCCGGGCAACAGGCGTTTGCGCTGGCCGCTGTCGAGCATGCTGTTGAGCAGCTGCAGCAGTTCGCGGCTGTCGTCGGTGTGATCGAAGGTGAGATCGCGCTCCCAGCGCAGCTCGTGGCCGACAAAACGGATGCGCACAGCCAGCGCACCGCCCAGCATCTCTTCGCGGCGCATGCGCATGGCGGCTTTGACCAGCAGTTTCTTCAGCACGGCGCGTGCGCCGACGGCGTTGCGCAGCTCGGGGCCGAGCACGTGCGAATGGCCGATCGAGCCACGCACGGTCGCTGCGACCGGCAGCCACGCGCCGCGCAGCAGCCCCCACATGCGCTCGCCTTCGATGCCGCCCCACACATGCCGCAGGCGATGTTTGTCTGCCGCGGTAAGCTCCTCCACCGTGCTGATGCCGGCTTCGTGCAGGCGCGCTTCCATGGAGGCGCCGATGCCGCACAGATCGCGCAAGGTCAGACCGTGCAGCGCCTGCGGCAGCTCGGCCTGTTCGATCACGGTGAGGCCGTCGGGCTTGCGCATATCCGACGCGGTCTTCGCCAGAAAGTCGTTCGGCGCGATGCCGATCGAGCAGCGGATCGCGCCGCCCGGCGCAGCCAGCGAAACTTCGTGCTTGACCTGCGCAGCAATCGCTTCGGCCATGGCGCGCTGCCGCTGGCGGCCGACCAGTTCGCACGCCACTTCATCGATGGAGCCCACACGCGCAATGGGTATGGCGCGATCGATCGCCTCGATCAGCCGATGGTGCCAGTACACGTAGCGCTCCGGTCGTGCGACCCGAATCTGGATGCCCGGACACAGCCGCCGCGCGTCGCGCACCAGCGTGCCGGTGCCGACGCCAAAGGCCTTGGCCTCGTAGCTGGCGGCAATCAGGCTGGTCGTTTCGGCGGCCACCGGCACCACGCCCACCGGGTGACCGCGCAGCGTTTCGTCCTCGTGCTGTTCTACCGAGGCGAAGTAGCTGTTGAAGTCGACGAAAAGGCTGCGCAGGCTCATGCAAATCTCGTAAGCGAGCTTCCTGTATAGCTCGACCCGGTCTCGCTGTGGGAGACAGCGTCATGTCTGGCGTGGGCGACCGTCAAACCAGGCTGGTCGCCACCCCGAAACCGATCGCCATGATCGCCGCCACCGCCATACAGGCGCTGCCGGGGCGGATACGGTGGGCGTCGATGCGCGGGGTGAGTCGCCACAGCAGCGCGGTGCCGATCAGCATGTCGAGCACGAGGGCGAAACGCAGCAATCCGGAGGCGAGCAGCGGCGCATACGGCGGATGCAGATGGCCTTCAAAGCCGGCCACGCCAACGATCAGTACGAGGCCGATCAGATTCCACAGCAGGCAGGCGAGATACACGCGGTTGAACAGCACGCGGCTGCGCTCGGTCCAGCGCAGCACGGCGTAGGCGATCAGGGCGAAGAACAGGGCGAAGATGGAGCTGTACAGCACCCACCACAGCAGGCTGCTGAGCAGGGTGAGTAGGGTGATCATGTGACCTGCTGAAAGCCCAGCTTGCGCAGCACCTTGGCCATCAGCCAGGCCGGTCCGATCAGCAGATACGACAGGTCGGTGAGGAAGCTTGGTTTACGCCCTTCGTATTTGTGGCCGATGAACTGACCGATCCACGCGACCACGAATACGGCGACCGCCAGCTCGCACAGCCGTGCCGCGCCGAAGTGGACGAACAGCGTGTTGGTGATCAGCCCCAGCACCACGAACGCGATCAGCAGGGCGGCGGCCAGACGATGCGAATGTTTCCAATACCAGTAAAACGCGGCGACCATGGCCAGCACGGCCCACGACCCGGGCCGCAGGAAGCTGGCCGGTACGGGAATCGCCCACAGCAGCGCGATCACGCTCCACACGATCGGCGGCACGCAGATCCAGTGCAGGCGCTTGTTGGTCGGGTTCTGATGGTCGCTGCTGTAACTGTCGAGCCAGTTCTGCATGGTGCGCATGGTGCTTGCCTCGTATTCGCAGGATGGAAGCCGGCGGCGTGGTGGCCGCGCATGTTTCAACGCTGTGCTGAGCTTAATCCAGCCCGCGCCGTGCGCAACGTGGCGTTGCACCACGCGCGCATCCGCGTCGCCGGGATCAATCCAGCGTGATGCCGGCCAGTTTATGCAGCGCCTCGGCATACTTTTCGGCCGTCGCGGCGATCACGTCGTCGGGAATGGTCGGGCCCGGGGCTTTTTTGTTCCAGCCCATGGCCTCCAGATAGTCGCGCACGAACTGCTTGTCGTAGCTCGGCGGGCTGATGCCGACCTGGTAGTCCTCGGCGGGCCAGAAGCGCGAGGAATCCGGCGTCAGCATTTCGTCCATCACGTAGAGCTTGCCGTGGGCGTCGGTGCCGAACTCGAACTTGGTGTCGGCGATGATGATGCCGCGCTCGGCCGCAAACGCCGCCGCCCACTGGTAGATTTTCAGGGTGGCGTCGCGCACTTCATGGGCAGTGGCGTTGCCGACCGCCGCGACGACGGCATCGAAGCTGACGTTCTCGTCGTGATCGCCCACGGCCGCCTTGGTCGACGGCGTGAAGATCGGCGCGGGCAGCTGCTGGGCTTGCTGCAGGTCGACCGGCAAGGTGATGCCGCACAGCGTGCCGGTGGCCTGGTAGTCCTTCCAGCCCGAGCCGATGAGGTAGCCGCGGGCGATCGCCTCGACCGGCACCGGCTTCAGGCGGCGCGCCACCACGGCGCGCTTCTCGTACAGCGCCAGATCGGTGCCGGGCGGCAGCACGTCGGCGAGCGGCACGTCGAGCAGGTGGTTGGGCACCAGGTGCGCCGTCTGCGCAAACCAGAAGTTGGATATTTGCGTGAGCATTTCGCCCTTGCCCGGAATCGGGTTGGGCAGCACCACGTCGAACGCAGACAGGCGATCGGTCGCCACGATCAGCAGGCGGGCCTCTTCCGGCGTGCCATCCGGGCGATGGCTCGGCGGCAGCGCGTAGACGTCGCGCACCTTGCCGCGATGGAGCAGTTCCAGGCCGGGCAGATCGGATTGCAGCAAGCTGGTGGGCACGACGTGGGTTCCGCTGGCGGTGGAGAATCGCCATTGTAACTGCTGCGGCCGCGCCGCCGGAACGTCGCAGCTCACAGGCCATGTGGCGGGCACTGCTAGAATTGCGCGTCTTCAACCCCATGTCCTGCCGATGCGAACCCTTCAGATTGCGGCATGTTGCTTCGCCGCGGCCCTTCCTGTGCTTGCCCAAAGCCAGTCAGCCATGCAGCCGCCCAGCCGGCTGGGCCTGTGTGCGGCCTGCCACGGGGCCAACGGGTACGCCAGCCAGCCCGGCGTGCCGAATCTGGCCGGGCAGCATCTGGACTATCTGCGCAGCGCGCTGAAGCAATACCGCGATGGCAGCCGCAACGTGGCGCTGATGCGTGCGGCGATCGGCCCGGTCAGCGATGTCGAGCTCGATGCGCTGGCGCGCTGGTACAGCGCCCAGCCGCCGCAGGCGGTGCCGTCGCGATGAGTTACTCCTATACCCTCTGGTTCGCCTTTTTCGGCCTGCTGATCGGTCACGCGCCCGGTGCCATTACCGGCGCCATCGTCGGTTTCATCTTCGACAACCTGCGCCACACCCAGCGCAAAAACGCCACGCCGGAGGCGGGCGGCTTTATCGGGCCGCTGTTCACCTTGCTGGGCGCGGTGGCGAAATCCGACGGCCGCGTGTCGGAAGCGGAAATCGCCATCGCCGAACGGATGATGGCGCGCATGAACCTCGACGCCGACCAGCGCAAGCAGGCCGCCGCCAGCTTCAACGCCGGCAAGCAGCCGGAGTTCGACGTCACCCGGACCATCAACGAGCTGCGCGGCTGGGTCGGCATGCGCCGCGACCACGCCTTCCCCGTGCTCGACGTGGTGATCGACACCGTGCTCGCCGAAGGCAATCCGGCGCCGGAAAAAATGGCCATCCTGCGCCAGCTCGCGTTCGCCCTGCGGGTCAGCGAAATGGAGCTGATGGCGCTGATGGCGATGAAAGGCTACGCCTGGAACGGCGGCGGCCAGCGCGGCTACAGCCGTGGCACCGGTTACGGTTCCAGCGGGAGTTACGTGCCGCCACAGCGCACGGCGCAGGGCCCCGATCCGTACGCCGTACTCGGCATCGACCGCAGCGCCGACGATCGCGCGGTGAAGCGGGCCTATCGCAAGTTGATTTCCGAACACCACCCCGACCGCTTAGGCGATTTGCCCGAAGACATGCGCAAGCGGGCCGAGTCGCGCGCCAGCGAGATCAACGCAGCGTATGACCGGATCAAGGAGCAGCGAGGGTTTAAGTGAGGTGTTTTTTGAAACTTTTCACGGCAACCCGCGCATCCTCAAATCGATCTTTTATGATGGCAAAACCGGGCATCCTGCCGTGGTTGACTCGCCGCATCCTGCGGCTCAACCTACGGTCCGGCTGCGCCGTTCGCACCCGCTACGCGGGCGCAGTGCCAACAAGCTAGCGCGGTGAAGCCACGCTAGCTTGTTGCGACGAGTGCTTACGCACTCGCCGCGTCGGCACATCCCTGTGCAGATCCGACCCGTTTACGCACTGAGGTTAATCATGAAACAAGCCCCGATGATCGCTCCGTCCATCCTCGCCGCGGATTTTGCGCGTCTGGGTGATGACACTGCCGCTGCGCTGGCCGCGGGTGCGGACTGGGTGCATTTCGACGTGATGGACAACCACTACGTACCGAATCTGACGATCGGGCCGGCGGTGCTGGAGTCGCTGCGCAAGTACGGCATTACGGCGCCGATCGACGTGCATCTGATGGTGAAACCGGTCGATCGCATCGTGCCGGATTTCGCCAAGGCGGGCGCGACCAACATCAGCTTTCATCCCGAAGCCAGCGAGCATATCGACCGCACGCTGGGCCTGATCAAGGATGCCGGCTGCACTGCCGGGCTGGTGTTCAATCCAGCCACGCCGCTGGATCACCTGGACTATGTAATGGACAAGCTCGACCTGATCCTGATCATGTCGGTGAACCCGGGTTTTGGCGGGCAGAAGTTCATCCCCGGCGCGCTGGAGAAGCTGCGGCAGGTGCGCCGCCGCATCGATGAAAGCGGCCGCGCGATCCGGCTGGAGATCGACGGCGGCGTCACGGCTGAAAATATCGCTGCGATTGCCGAGGCCGGTGCGGACACCTTCGTGGCGGGTTCGGCGATCTTCCACGCCGAGGACTATCGCGCCGAGATCGACGCCATGCGCAAGGCGATCGGCTGAGCTGAATGTTGGTAAGGGCGCGACTAGCGCCCAATAAAAATCCCGGCGCAGGGCAGCACCGGGATAAACGTCGTCAGACGTGAGAGGAAACACCAACGACTAGCGCGGGTCGATGCGGGCGCATCGGAGGGAGGGGTCAACGCCCGCATCGACACATTCCACGGCTATGGAAGCGCGCCAATCACAGACTCAGACAGTGCGTTTTCCGGTTTGGTTCCCCTGTGATCGAAATAAATCGCGGGAGCGCGCCTGACGTGCCTGACCAAAAAAAGCTCCCCTCATGACCGAGGGGAGAACAGGTCACCATGATCGTTGAACATCGGGCCGATACGGCGTCAGAGCGGCTGCCAGCCGGGATCCGGTTCCTGTCGCGCATCCGGCGCGCTTCCGTTCGCGCCAGATGCCCGCTCGCCTTCCATGGCAGCCCAGTCGTCGGAGCCTGAGTCGATAAAACCTGAACAGGAGGAATGGTTCAGCACGGCCGCGGCCTCAGTGAAAGCCGAGAATCACGCCCAGCAGCAGCGCGCCGATCGCCAGCGACACCCGCAGCGGTTCGAAGCTGCGCAATTCGGCGTTGGGGTCACGTTCTTTGGGTTCGTTGCCTTGCATTGCCGTTCTCCGTGCGTGGTTCATGCTGGCCATCACACCGCGTTTTCGGGCGCTGGCGCCGACGCAATCGGGCGCGCCTGCCGCTGGGTTGTGGCAATACGCGGGCAGTGACGACGGATGGCTTGCGCCAGTGCCCTTCGCATAGCACGCTGCGCCCACCACAAAGGAGCGCGCCATGGGCCGCAGCATTGCCATCGTTGAAGACGAACCGCTGATCCGCGCCAACTACGTCGAGGCCTTGAACCGTTTCGGCTACGACGCGCGCGGCTACGGTTCACGGCAGGAAGCCTCGAGCGCGTTCGCTATGCGTCTGCCGGAGCTGGTGATTATCGACATCGGCCTGGGCGACGAGCCGGAGGGCGGCTTCGATCTGTGCCGCGAGCTGCGCGCCAAATCGTCCACGCTGCCGCTGATTTTTCTCACCGCGCGCGATTCGGATTTCGACGTGATCTCCGGCCTGCGCCTGGGCGCTGACGACTACCTCAGCAAGGACACGAGCCTGCATCAGCTGGCCGCGCGCATCGCGGCGCTGTTCCGCCGGATCGAGTCGCTGAAGGCGCCGGCCTCCAGCGAAACGGTGATCCAGCACGGGCCGCTGAAGCTGGAGTCCGAGCGCATGCGCATCACCTGGAACGGCGAGGAGATTCCGCTCACCGTCACCGAGTTCTGGATGGTGCACACGCTGATCCGCTTCCCCGGCCACGTGAAGAATCGCGACCAGCTGATGCGCGAGGCCGAGCTGGTGGTGGACGACGCCACCATCACCTCGCACGTCAAACGCATCCGCAAAAAATTCATCGCCGTGGCGCCCGAGTTCGACGGCATCGAAACCGTGCACGGCGTCGGCTACCGGTGGAAGCCGTGATGCGCGCGCCACTCATCGCGCTTGCACTGATGCTGGTCGCGACGACAGGGCACGCCGTCGATCGCACGGCGGTCGCCCCGGCGGCTGCCGCATCCGCCGCGTCGCCGATTCCGCTGTCGACGTCGCATGGCGCCTCGCACGTCCCGCCGCGCGCTGCGTCCGCCGCGACCCAGGGCGAGGCAAAGACGGTAACCGTCAGCGGCGGCGCCGACGAGTCGGTGCCCGGCTGGTCCATCGTCACCGTGCCGCCCGCGGGCTGGACCAGCGACTGCTGCCAGTACGCCCGCGCCATCGGCGTGAATCTGGTGATCTACCAGGGTGACTGGACCGGCAACCCCGATCGCGTGATGGTGCTCAACGTATGGCCGCGCAAACTGCCTTCGCTGAAGGCGGAGCGGGCGGCCGACCAGGCCAGCTATGTGAAGAAAGATCCGCAAGCCGTGGTCAGTGCGTTTCCGGTCAACGGCACCGCCATGACCTGCGACGGCGTGCTGTATCAGGGCAGCGACCACATGGACGATGCCGTGGTGTTCTGTGATCCCGGCAAAGCCACCGGCATCCGCCTGAGCTGGTCGATGACGGTGGCCGCCAAGGACCCGCAGCGCGCGTCGGTGCTGGCGCTGCTGCGGCAGGTGGTGCAGCAATCGACCTACGCGAAATATCAGCGCGGCGACA
>Ga0302310_10002257_pt1 | contig 15688 bp, 12 predicted proteins | sample III_Palsa_N1_2_FD_200451 | JGI IMG/M metagenome (GOLD analysis project Ga0302310, IMG submission 200451) | Peat permafrost microbial communities from Stordalen Mire near Abisko, Sweden - III_Palsa_N1_2 | ecosystem: Environmental > Terrestrial > Soil > Palsa > Peat permafrost | place: Sweden...
TCGGCTTCTCGGTCGCCGGCGTGCCGCCGGAAATCATGGGCATCGGCCCGAAAGAAGCCATTCCCAAGGTGCTCAAGCAAACCGGCCTGACGCTCGATCAGATGGACTGGATCGAACTCAACGAAGCTTTTGCCGCGCAGGCACTCGCCGTCATCGGTGACCTCGGCCTTGATCCCAGCAAGGTCAATCCACTCGGCGGCGCCATCGCGTTGGGCCACCCGCTCGGTGCCACCGGCGCCATCCGTATCGCGACGCTGGTGCACGGCCTGCGCCGGCGCAAGCAGAAGTACGGCATGGTCACCATGTGCATCGGCACCGGCATGGGCGCGGCGGGTATTTTCGAAGTAGTTTGAGAGCTGCTGCAAATTGAAAAGAAACGGCGTCGTAATGATACGGCGCCGCTCTTCAAAGCATCCACATGAAGTATGGGATGCCATTCGCGACCGGTGCCCTGCATACGAGACTGGATCCCAGTTTCGTCGTCGATACCCACCTTGAGCCCGGCGCACGCTTGGTCACCTTTTGCAATGGCACCAGCGCGCACGAACCCATCAATTTCGCTCGACGAAAAAAGCCAGACGTCTCGTGTGGTCCGCCGGGGACGCACGTTACGACGCATTACAACGCTGCTGCGCAAGTCCTTTCCGAGCCGACGCTACTCTGACTTCTTATCCCGACCATATCGCAGATAAGGTCAATTCCATCATGGAAGTCGGCGCTGGGCTATGAAGATGGCGCTAGACAAGCTGGTGCGATGATGCCGTGAGAAACTTCGGAGTCAGGCTCATTTGCCCGCGGGAATAAATGAACCTGGCCCTGATTTTTGAGAATATCGAGTTTTCTGAAGTTTTAGCGAGTCATTCCCCTGTTGATGGGTCCTGTCCATGCAGAACCATTCCAGTACGCCTCCCACAGGCTTTTACCTGTACCTTCCCAATAGACGTAAGTTGCCCCATTGCCATCCACTCCAGCAGCAGGAGCTGACCCCAGAGGCCCCATACCGAGATTTTGGAGACCACTTAAAGAGCCAGAAGCACTACCGGACACCTCCCAGAGGTTGTTATCCGTCCCCCTCCAGAAGACATAAGCGGTTCCATTACTGGTAATGGCCACAGCAGGGGGAGAATTGAGCGGCCCCATTCCTCTGTTGAAAGGCCCAACCCATCTAGAACCATTCCAGTACGCTTCCCACAGGTTTCTATCAGCACCTTCCCAATAAACGTAGGTTGCCCCATTGCCGTCCATTCCAACACTAGGAGCAGACCCCAAAGGCCCCATACCGCGATTTTGAGGACCACTTAAAGGGCCAGCAGCACTACCTGGAGCCTCCCAGAGATTGCCATCCTCCCCCTTCCAGAAGACATAGGCGGTTGCATTACTGGTAATTGCAACAGTGGGGGAGGAATTGAGCGGTCCCATACCTCGGTTGTAAGGCCCGACCCATGCAGAACCATTCCAATACGATTCCCACAGATTTTTATCTCCACCTTCCCAATAAACGTAGGTTGCCCCACTGCCGTCCACTCCAACACTGGGAGCCGACCCCAGGGCCCCCACATCATGATTTTGAGGACCATTTAGAGGACCAGCAGCACCACCTAGTGCCTGCCACAGGTTGTTATCTGTCCCCTCCCAGAAGACATAAGCCTCTGCACTGCGTGTGATTGCCACAGTTGGAGGCGTCAGTGCGGAACCAAAGCCTGGAGTGCTCTGAATGAAGCTATTGAATTCGGCGATATCGAAGCTGCCCCATCCACTAGCGCCATCACGCCCAATAGTCGCCGAGTAATAACCATTGGTGCCCGTCCTCACATCGTGGAACGGAATCGAGTTGGAATAGGTATAAATCGACGGAGCAGCAAAACCGAGTCCGTTGTTGTTCGCAGTTTCTAGGCGGGCCCAAGAGCCTACGAATAGCGGTGAAGCTAAACTGGTGCCTCCATTGGTATACCAACCCGATTGTGAAACTCCTGAAGTTGCACTTGCGGTGAGGTAGATACCGATGGGCGAGTTCGTCCAGTCCGCATCGAAAGCCAGGTCCGGTACTTGCCGGTGAGATGGGCCCAAGCCGTTTTGCCAGTCCGGAAGGCTTTCATAAGCGCTGATACCGCCGCCGCCATATGCCCAGGATGACTCGGAGATATAACTGTCGTTGACCGTCGTATTGAGAGTGGTACCCCCAATGGCGATTACGTACGGAGAGCTGGCGGGATAAGCCACCGATAGCTGGGTCGAGCTGCTGTAGGAACCGTTAGGAGGTGCCTGTCCGTTGACGGCGCAGGGATAACTGCCGTGGTCACCCGATGCAGCCGAAAAGGTTTGCCCTTGGGCAACGCCGACCTGTAGTACGGAATCGGCAAAACCGACCGAACTCTGTCCGTCGCACTCAGCCCTGCCCCACGACATATTGATGACCTTGGCTATGTTGTCGCTCACGGCCCTGTTGATGACTTGCAACAAGCTACTGTCGATGTCGCCGCTGGAGCCGGTAGTCGGGTCATACGTTCCGCCATCAGTGTAGAAAATAAGCTGCCGCACGTTGCCAGCGACACCGACGATGGCTTGCGCATCAAGGCCCCATTCGCCTTGTTCATTGTCATCGCTGCTGCTCTGGGTGCTGGTGGACACAACGGAGGTTGGTACTGGCGTAATGCCCTTGGCGCTCTCGAATTGATTGAGATCGTTCACAGCATTGGTCATGCTGCCCCAGCCGATGAGAGCGACGGTTGTCTGGCTGGCTGTCGGGGTGCTGCCCGCGTCGTAGGCCGTCGCGAACTCTTGCGGGTAATACAGGTGGGCACTGGAGTTGCCGCTGACGCCCACCACCGTATAAGCCGGTACGAACTCATGACGGGAGAAGGTGCGGATCGGCACAAGCGTCTGTAGACCAAGCACCCGGTCAACCTGTACAGCTAGTGCTGCGGGTACTTGCACATCGCTAACATTCGCGATACCGCTGTGGCCATTGCGCGTAAAATGGCCGATAGTGGTGCGGAATGCTTGGCGTGCTGCGCCCACCGTGCCGTCTGCCGTCACCAGCAGGCGATTCGGTGCGATCTGTACGTTTGTGAAGCCACTCTTGGTCAGGTAGCCCGCTACGGCCTGAGCTTGCTGCAATGTCGGTGCGAAATTGCTCGTGGTTTGCTCGCTGGTCATCCACTGGTGATAGGTAGGGCTGCCGGACCGGAAGAGTTCATGGGTGAAGCTGTCGAGCAAATTCTTGTTCCGAAGCGTCAAGGCTACTGTGATGGAAACCGGTTCCTGATCTGCCGCATAACCTTGAAAGCTCGTGCTGGCCATGTTCGCAGCGTGTGTATGCGTGGTCGCCCAAGCTGCCGAGTCTCCCAGCGCGGGTGCCGCGACGGCAACGGCTGATGTGGACAAACCCGACATCAGGATAAGGGCTGCGCCCAGGCGGCTGAGAGTAAAGGCGTGATGCGCAATAAAATGCTTTCCGTGCTTCATCTGTGTCCTTTCAAGTGAGTTGAATTCAGCTTTCTTCGACAAACCGTTGTCTGCCAAGCTTGTTAATCGGCCAATATAATCGACTCACCGATATTAAATCGGCGAAAAATTAATCATGAAATTAATAACTTAATAACTGCAATAGTAATAACTTGCGACCTTATTGACTGGAGCAGCCCTTTCTCGATCAATTGGTCAAATAATTGTCCCGATCCAGCCGCCCCTCTATCAGACCCGATTTACCATCCATCAATTGCAATCAATACCTACAACAATGCGGCCCATCTGCGTTGGACGCAGGCTGGCAGGTTCGGCGCCACGAAATGTTCGGCAGCAGCTTTTGCGGCAGCAGCAAGGTGTCCCCTAATTGCAAGATAGCTATAACTTCCATGCTTTGTCTATCGCAACGGATCTCAATAATCGAAGAGCTGGTCAAACCAGAAACAGTTCATAACAGCGAAGCTGGGCGGCCAGTACCTAAAAAAAACAGCAACGGCGTCGTAGTTATACGGCGCTGGTATAAGCCCGGAGAGCATGGCATCGGTCCGAAGGAAGCCATTCCCAAGGTGCTCAAGCAGACCGACCTCACCCTCGACCAAATGGACTGGATCGAACTCAACGAAGCTTTTGCCGAGCAGGCACTCGCCGTCATCGGTGACCTCGGCCTCGACCCGAGCAAGGTCAATCCGCTGGGCGGCGCCATCGCGTTGGGCCACCCGCTCGGTGCCACCGGCGCCATCCGTATCGCGACGCTGGTGCACGGCCTGCGCCGGCGCATGCAGAAGTACGGCATGGTCACCATGTGCATCGGCACCGGCATGGGCGCGGCGGGTATTTTCGAAGCGCTCTGATCGGTCGTAACAAGCTGTAGCCAGCAAAAGGCACCGTAGAAATACGGCGCCTTTTGTTTCTGTCGACCGATGTAAATGACGATGCGCGATGCCGCGGTCTTAGCCTTTGCGCTGTGCCGTATAAGCCTGCAAATGGCACCAGGCAATGGTGAGCAGGGGCGCGTCGATGCTGGCTGCCTGTGCGCGTTTCAACATGTCGCCAACAATGTGCTCGCCTTCGATCGGCTGACCGGACTCGAGATCTCGCAGCATCGATGCGGTGACGGGCGAGCCCTCCTGGGTCAGATTCCTGATCGCCAGTTCCTGCGCAGTGGAAGGTATCGGCGAGCCGCTGGCGGCTGCAACCGCGATGCATTCGCCGTAAAGCCGTTCCATGAAATCGCGACCATTGGCGGTGGCGACGATCACGCCAACACTCGCACGCATCAGGCAAGTAGCTGCCGCGAGCGCGGTGAGAAAGCTGTACTTGATCCAGATGTCCTGCTCGATCGTAAGCGAGTGCTTGTGCCCCACCTTCGCCTGCGCAAACGCGGCAGCAATGGTCGCACAACGCTCGCTGTGCGGCTCGCCGCTGCGCTCGCCAAAAGTCACCGAGGCGGGCTTGCCCAGATGCAGCACTTCACCGCTGGCCGGCTTGGTCACACTGATAAAGCACAGCCCACCGAGCACGCGCGCCGCGCCGAAGCGTTGATCAAGCACCTCGTAGTGACGCAATCCGTTGAGGATCGGCAATAGCGTGGTGTGTTCGCCCATCGCCGGCGCAATCGCCTCGATGGAACTCTCCAAGTCGTAGGCCTTGCAGCTCAGCAGAATCACATCGAACGGAGCGGCGGCCGGCAGTTGTTCGGCCGTGAGATGGCGCACGGCCAATTGCGCATCGCCCAGCGGACTGCGGATAACCAATCCATCAGCATCCAGTTGCCCCGCACGCGCCGGCCGCACCAGAAAGGTCACATCCAGACCGGCCTGCGCCAGCCGTCCACCAAAATAGCCGCCGGTACCACCTGCACCAAGAATAAGAATTCGCATGGGAATTTGCCTTTGACTCAAGCCACAACACGCAGATGCACGCCATCCGTGTCGACGCCAACAAAACGCAGCACCGACATATCGGGAATCCACTCAACCCCATCAGGGATTTCGCCCGGATGGCCAGTCGCCAGCGCAATGACCCGCGCACCTGCCGCCTGACCCGCGCGTATGCCCGCAACAGCATCCTCAAACACCAAGGTTTTCTCAGGTGCACATCCCAACCGCCGCGCGCCTTCAAGATAACCTGCCGGATGCGGCTTGCCCTCTTCGACATCATCGCCGCCAACCATCTTCGGCGGCGGCACGATACCCGTCACCGCCAGCCGCGCGCGCGCCAGCTCCTGGTCGGCTGAGGTGACGATGGTCCAGCGATCCTCAGGCAGACTGGCGAGCAATTCGAGCGCGCCCTTGATCGGCACGATGCCATCGGTGCTGTGTAATTCGATGTCGTACATCGTGTGAATTTCCAGCTCAACGTCATAACCTGCAGGGGTGAAGTGGCGTACCGAATCGGCCAGACGCACGCCGTGCAGCTGTGGCAACACCCAATCGAAATCGACGCCGTGTGCTTCGCACCAATCCTTCCACAAGGTTTCGACCATGAGGCGCGAATCAACCAGCGTACCGTCCATATCGAACAACAAAGCCTGTGCAACCAGTTCCGTACCAACAGCCAAACGCATGGGGTTTCCTTGAAAACGAAGCAGTGCTGACCAAGCAGGCCAGCTGCAAAATGAAAGTTGTCATAGCCGGCAACTACGGCCTTGGCGCATTGACCAAGCCAGATCAAAAGTGTCACGCCGGCAGTTACAAGCGCAAGCCACATGATATCGCTAAAGACTTTCGATCCTAGCTACCCATCATGACTTCGCCTGGTTGAAGCGTCTGCTATTGACGCCGAAAGCAGACGTTCTCAGCATGATTAGTCCTGTCTGCCACTTCAAGCTTTGCTTGTGACCACACGCAGATACAGCCGTCTCACAACGGATTCTCAGATTGATGACAGGTCGTGCTTGTCCTCTTCGCCGTACCGGCGAATAATTGAGATGTTGCGATGCACGAACCAGGCGTCGCTGTCTTGAGTGGTCTCGTTGGTTTCTCCTCGGTAATTGCCGTACCTGCCTGATCGCTCGCTCAAAGGATTTTCAGTGGCGAGCCCTTCCCCCGAGGAAATCACGGTGCCTGTTCTCCCGGCATCGGTGTTTCCCGATTACCGCGTGACCTCGCTGATTGTCGCTTGCGCCATCTTCATGGAGCAGATGGATGCCACCGTGTTGGCTACGGCATTGCCGACGATGGCCCACGATTTTGCCGTGACGGCGCCGGCGATGAGCATTGCGATTACCTCGTACCTGCTGATGCTGGCGATCTTCATTCCAGCCAGCGGTGCGATGGCGGATCGTTTCGGCGCGCGACGGGTTTTCAGCGTGGCGATTGGCGTGTTCGTCGCCGGCTCGATCGTCTGCTCGCTGACCACCAACCTGCCCGCGATGGTTGCCGCGCGACTGCTGCAGGGCGCAGGTGGCGCGATGATGGCGCCGATCGGACGGTTGATTCTGTTGCGCACGGTAGAGCGGCGCAACCTGGTATCGGCGATGTCGTGGACGCTGGTGCCGGCGTTTCTCGGACCGCTGATCGGGCCGCCGCTGGGCGGCTTTATCGTCAGCTATCTCAGCTGGCGCTGGATCTTCTACATCAACGTGCCGATCGGCCTGCTGGGCTTCTGTTTGGTGCGCCAGTTTGTGCCGGAAATTCCCAGCGAGTCGAAGCCATCACGCTTCGACTTTCTCGGTTTTGCCCTGTGCGGCGTCGGCCTGGGTTGTTTGCTGTTCGGCTTCGAGACGATCGGACAGAACGCCGACCTGTTGCGCGCGCTGCTCTTGCTCGTCATCGGCACGGCCGCCTGCGTCGCTTATTTGTGGCATGCCAAGCGCCGGCCCGATCCGCTGATGGATCTGTCGCTGCTGAAGATCGACTCGTTCCGCCTGTCGGTGATCTCAGGTTCGCTGATGCGCGTGACCCAGGGTGCGCAGCCGTTTCTGCTGCCACTGATGTTCCAGATCGGCTTCGGATTGTCTGCGGTGCGCAGCGGCAAGCTGATTCTGGCCACCTCACTTGGCGCACTGGTGATGCGTAGCGTCACGCCACGACTGCTGCGAATGGTCGGCTTTCGGCGCGGCATGATGGTCAACGGCTTGCTCTCCAGCCTGGGCTACGCAGTGTGTGCTTTCTTTCGGCCGGGCTGGCCGGACTGGCTGATGTTTACCCTGTTGTTCTGCTGCGGCGCCTTCATGTCGTTTCAGTTTGCCGCCTACAACACCGTGGCTTACGAAGCGGTACCTAACTCACGCACCAGCGCGGCCAGCAGCCTGTACACCACGCTGCAGCAGCTGATGCTTTCCGTGGGCGTGTGCAGCGGTGCCTTGATCCTCAAACTGACCATGGCCGTGGGTGACCATCCCGAACCGCACCTCATGGACTTCTCTATAGCGTTCATCGTTGTCACGCTGATCTCGCTCAGCTCGATGCGCTGGCACGTCGGCTTTGCGCACGATGCCGGCGATGAGCTGAGCGGCTACCGGTCGAAGCAGCGGCCGGTGACCGGGTAAAACTCCAAGGCTTCCGGTGCATGGACACTGCCGACACATCGCGCCATTCATGATGATTGCCCAGTGGCTCGGTGGACGACGCCCACCCACGGAGCGTATGCGTGAAAGATCAGCCACACGGCCAACCCGACGACAGCAAACCCGATAGCGGCGATGTCGGCTCCAGCGATGGTTTCGCGCTATCCTGCAATGAACAGGGTGACGTCGAGGAAAAGCGGCCGCCGCGCGCCGCGGTACTGCATGAGATCATCCGTCGCGAGGGCGAACATGAGCTAAAGCGCGGCGTAGCAGCGCTGGGCTGGTCATCACTGGCAGCCGGCATGTCGATGGGGTTTTCGCTACTGGCGCGCGGGCTGCTGCATACGCATCTGGGTGATTTCCCCGGACGATTTCTGGTCGAGAATTTCGGTTACTGCTTCGGTTATCTTGTCGTGATCCTGGCCCGTCAGCAGCTGTTTACCGAAAACACCATGACAGCGGTGCTGCCGTTGATGACCGAGCCCAGCATGCGCAAGTTCGGCTCACTGCTGCGCATGTGGGGCATCGTGCTGATCGGCAACCTGATTGGCGCCGCGCTGTTCGCTTACGGCATCCTGCATCTGCAGCAGTTCGATAGCGAAACACAGGCCGCCTTCACCGACATCGGCAAGGAGTTGATGAAAAACTCGCCATTGCAGATGTTCACCAAGGGCATCCTGGCCGGCTGGCTGATCGCCACGCTGGTGTGGTTGCTGCCGTCGGTCGAAAAAACCAAGATCGCGATCATCGTTATCGTGACCTACCTCATCGCCATCGGCGGCTTTACCCACATCATTGTGGGCACGATCGAGTCGCTTTATCTGGTGTTTGCCGGTGATCTCAGCTTTGCCGGCTACGCACTGCGTTTTGCACTGCCCACGCTGGCCGGCAATATCGTCGGCGGCAGTTTCATCTTTACGCTGATCAGCCACGCGCAGGTGCGCAGCGGCGGTGATTGAAAAGCGCGTTACCTGCGCAACTCGACGCTGGCAATAATCCATAAGTTTCGATGCCAGGCCAGGTGCGGCCAAGCTCTAACTTCGATAAGCGGGTCTATGCACAGGCAGTGGCGGCCTAATACAGGCAAAATAGCCGGTTAGCGGATTGCGACGATGGTAAATCAACGATCGCACCGCCTTGCCGAATGCCATATCGATACGGATAACAACTTGACTGAGAACAATACCAAGCCGCCATTGCAGGATACTGCAGGCGCTGCCCTGCTGGACCGCTTGCGCGAAGCAACTGCCCTGCTGGAATCACTCGCTGCCGACCCGCTGCTGCTGGCGGAATTGCCGAAGCAGGATCGAGGCCGGCTGCATCAGGCAGTGGCCAACGTCTACCACCCGGACCCGGCGACGCGCCGGGTCAAGCTGAAAGCCAAACAGAAGGCGCACTACGCGTCGAAGATTCGGGCTGACGACACGGTGCTCAACCAGACCGGCATCCGTGCGCTGCGGCGCAAGCCGGTATTCAGTACACCCAGCGTTTTTGCACCGGAGAGCTTCGACGCGCAAGACGTGAATCCCGATGCTGATGCCACACAGCCGCGCGAGTCGATCGAGCCGCAGCACTGCTACGTATGCAAGAAAAAGTATTCGAGCATCCATTTTTTCTACGACCAATTGTGCCCCGACTGCGCCGCATTCAATTACGCCAAGCGTACCGAACTGGTGGACCTGCGCGGACGCGTGGCGCTGCTCACCGGCGGCCGGGTAAAGATCGGTTATCAGGCGGGACTGAAACTGCTGCGCGCGGGCGCCGAGCTGATTGTCACCACGCGCTTTCCACGCGACTCGGCCGCACGCTATGCCGAAGAGCCGGACTTTGCGCAGTGGAGCGATCGCCTGCAGATCTACGGGCTGGACCTTCGCCACACGCCGAGCGTCGAAGCATTCTGCCACGAGCTGATTGCCACGCGATCACGGCTGGATTTCATCATCAACAACGCCTGCCAGACGGTGCGTCGCCCGCCCGACTTCTACGCACACATGATGGACGGCGAAACCGCTGCACTGCATGACCTGCCCGCGCACGTACGCCAGCTGGTCGGCAACTACGAAGGCTTGCGTGGCGCACATTTGTTGCCCGAGACGGGTGCGGGTGCAATCGCACCGACGGGCAATGCGTCCAAGATAGCCGGCCTGACGCGAGCCGCCGAACTCTCGCAGCTGCCGCTGTTGCCCGAAGAACTGCTGGCACAGCAGCATCTGTTTCCCGAAGGCAGGCTCGATCAGGACCTGCAGCAGATCGACCTGCGCGAGCGCAACTCATGGCGGCTGCTGATGGCCGAGGTGCCGTCGGTGGAGTTACTCGAAGTGCAGCTGGTCAATGCGATCGCGCCCTTCATCATCAACGCGCGGCTGAAGCCGCTGATGCTACGGACGCCTGATCGCGATAAACACATCGTCAATGTCTCAGCGATGGAAGGCCAGTTTTATCGCAGCTTCAAGACCACGCGCCATCCGCACACGAACATGGCCAAGGCCGCGCTGAACATGATGACGCGGACGTCGGCCACCGATTATCACAACGACGGCATCCACATGAACAGCGTGGATACCGGTTGGGTCACCGATGAGGACCCGGCGGAGCTGGCCGCAAAGAAAGTGCTCGAGGAACGCTTCCACCCGCCACTGGACATCGTCGATGGCGCCGCGCGTATCGTCGATCCGATCATTAGCGGCATCAACACCGGTGAGCATGTGTGGGGGCAGTTTCTCAAGGACTATAAACCGACGGACTGGTGATCGGGCGATTACTCAGGCCACCGGCTTCACACTCAAATAGCCGTCTGTTCTATTCCAGCGCTGCCGCATAGTAGTTTCCATGCGTTGTCACCCGCACCGGCATACCGAAAGTTTCGGACAATGCGCCATCAGTGAGTGTGGATGACTTGTCGCCCTGCTTGAACACCTGACCATCGCGCAACAGCACGACGTTGTCGATTTCCGGCAGGATTTCTTCCACGTGGTGGGTCACCAGCAGTAGCGTCGTGCCGCTCCTCGCCAGCGCGCGCAGGCTTTCCAGAAAATGCCGTCGGCTGGCCATATCCAGGCCGGCACACGGCTCGTCCAGCAACAGCGCGCGCGGGCGATGTACCAGTGCCCGCGCGATCAGCACTCGCCTCGCCTCACCGGTGGAAAGGCTGACCATGTTTCGCCCCACAAGCGACGTCGCACCCACTTGCGTCAGTGCCTCTGTCGCACGCTCGCGCATGTCGTCAGTGATCTGGTGATTGAAACTCGTACCCCGCGCTGCAAAAAAGCCCGATACCACCGCATCGAACACTTCCACCGGTGTATCGCTGGTGTAATCGAGCTGTACTGCCGGCGATACGATACCCAGCAGACTGCGTAGCTCAGCGACGTTCCAGCGATCGCGCCCGAAGATGCGAACCGTGCCGCTGCCATCGCGCTGCGCCAAAGGGTAAAGATGGCGCGCAATCAGCTTCACCAGCGTCGACTTGCCCGAGCCGTTCGGCCCGAGAATCGCCGTGTGCTGCCCATCCGCCAGCCGCAGCGTCAGCTGGTCGAGCACCAGCCGATCACCTTGCATCACGCTGGCCCGGTCAATGGTCAGCAGCTCATCTTCAGTACGTGGTTGATCGTCGATATGGGATATAGGCATCGGGCTACCTTGCCCGCAAATCGCGGCAACGGCAATACGATGCCTATCGGTCAATCAACAGTCGCGAAGGCGGCAGTGATTACTTGGTAGTCGCCGTTGTCCGACCCGACTGCTCTGCGCGAGCTGCACTCACGGTTGCCTGAAGAAACGCGATCGCGCGGTCCATCGCATCAATTTGCAGGTCGACCACCGAGCGATCGCCGGCAGGCACCAGGATGGAGAGCTTGACCTCTTCAGGCTGCGGCGACTTCTTTTTGTCTTCCTTCACCTGCTGCTGGGCCGAATCATCGTCACCGTCGCCCTCTTCGTCATCCTTCAATGCAGCGGTGTATCGCACATCCACACGCCAGTGGTTGGACTGGCCGCAAAGCCTGAGTTCGGTAAGAAACAATTTTTCCTGATCAACCATTGATGTTCTCCAGCAAGTAATTCCAGTTGGCAATGCTTCTGCAGCCCGAACTTCATCGGACTCACGTCACCTATTTCCCCACGCGGCACGTGACGTGTGTGTCCATATAACCGTAACTTTTCACATCCCTTCTTCGGCTCGTGGTGAGCATTGCCCTGCGCATGCGATCGACGGTACAGCCCAAGTGCTTGTCGATTGGCAATCTGCCCTCAGATAGAACTCGTCTACCTATAAACGAATCATTCCTATCGAGGAGTACTTCATGTCGGATATCAACGCAGCACAGTCTGGCTCATTCAAGATCGGCGGCGCGCTCGAAGTTCATCGCATTGGTTACGGCGCCATGCGTATTACAGGCAAAGGCGTTTGGGGCGATCCTGCTGATCGTGCGGAGTGCATTCGCACGTTGAAGCGTCTGCCGGAACTGGGCGTGAACTTCATCGACACAGCGGACTCGTATGGCCCCGACGTGTCCGAACCGCTGATTCGCGAGGCACTGCACCCGTACAAGGGCTTGGTCATCGCAACGAAGGGCGGCCTGACGCGCACGGGACCCGACAAGTGGATACCTGTCGGTCGCCCCGAGTATCTGATCCAGCAGGCGCACAAAAGCCTGCGCAACCTTGGCGTGGAGCGCATCGACCTGTGGCAGTTGCATCGCATCGATTCCAAAGTGCCGCGCGATGAGCAGTTTGCCGCGATCAAATCGCTGATCGACGATGGCGTGATCGCACATGCCGGACTGAGCGAGGTGTCGGTCGACGATATCGAAGCCGCCGCGAAACACTTCAAAGTCGCCACGGTGCAAAACAAGTACAACCTGGTCGATCGTGCCAGCGAAAAGGTGCTTGATTACTGCGCCAAGCACAGCATCGGCTTTATTCCGTGGTTTCCGCTGGCGGCCGGCGACCTGGCCAAGCCCGGTTCGGTGCTGGATGCCATTGCCCAAAAACACAACGCGGCGCCGAGCCAGATCGCGCTGGCCTGGGTGTTGCAGCGCAGTCCGGTGATGCTGCCGATTCCCGGCACATCGAAGGTGTCCCATCTGGAAGAAAACGTCGCTACTGTCGGCATCAAACTTTCCGACGAAGAGTTCAAGTCGCTCGATGAGGCCGGGAAAAAAGCGGCGGCCTGAATTGCGCACCAAACCACACGCGACGCATTGTTCGCGTTGTGTGTGGCTTGCATCATGATTGTCGGCAAAAGAACCTGCGTGAGCGGGTAAGCATTCGATCAATACCTTCCTCAGAGAAACGCCATGCCCATCATGCAAGCTATCGAAATCACGCAACCGGGCGAGCCGCATGTTCTGAAACCTGGATCGCGCGATATTCCCAAGCCAGGCAAGGGTGAGGTGCTGATCAAGGTCGCGGCGTCCGGCGTCAATCGGCCCGACGTATTTCAGCGACAGGGTCATTACCCGCCACCTCCAGGCGTCTCCGATATTCCAGGCATGGAGGTGGCCGGCGAGTTGGTCGATGGCGATCTGGATGGCGACAATCCGTTTGGCTTGAAACGCGGTGACGCCGTGTGTGCGTTGATCGGCGGCGGTGGCTATGCCGAATATGCGGAGGTGCCACTGCTGCAATGCCTGCCCGTGCCGAAAGGGTTGTCGATGGTTGAAGCCGCTGCGCTGCCGGAAAATTTCTTCACGGTCTGGAGCAATGTGTTCGACCGTGGCCAGCTTGGCCGGGGCGCGCGTGGAAAAGACGAATCGCTGCTCGTGCAGGGCGGCTCCAGCGGCATCGGCGTCACCGCTATCCAGCTTGCCCATGCGTTTGGCTACCGAGTATTCGCTACAGCGGGCAGCGCGGAAAAATGTGCTGCTTGCGAAAAACTCGGTGCCATCGCCATCAACTACCGCGAGCAGGATTTCGCGGAAGAAGTGAAACGTCAGACCGACGGCATCGGCGTTGACGTGATTCTCGACATGGTGGCTGGTGATTACCTGCAGCGCGAAACCGAGTGTCTCGCTGAAGACGGACGGCTGGTCGTCATCGCCACGCTAGGCGGCGCCAAAGCCACCATCGACGCTGGCGTGATCATGCGTCGTCGCCTCACCGTCACCGGTTCCACGCTGCGGGTACGCTCAATCGCCTTCAAGGCAGCTATCGCGCAGGCGCTGCATGAAAAAGTCTGGCCACTGCTTGAGGCGCGGAAAGTCAAGCCGATCATTCATCAGGTCTTCCCCGCCGTCGACGCCGCCCAGGCGCACACGCTGATGGAAAGCAGTTCGCACATCGGCAAGATCATGCTGGAATGGTGAATCGCCACTGGCACCACAGCAGGATTCGGTGAAGCGAACTCTGAGGCGCTATGTCGCGGCCCGATAACCTCAAACGGTAAACAAAGCGTGCGATCATTCCGGCCGTTGGGTGACCAACAGGACAGGATTGGGGATGGCAACGTTCCGCAACAGCAGGCAGCGAAAGTTTGTGGCATGGCTGGCACTGGCCGCCGTGTGGCTGACCATCGGCATGCCGGTGCTTTCGCAGTTTCTGCCGAACCACTCGAACAGCTCGATGGACCTGGGCGCGTGGTGCACCGGCCATGGCCTCAGTGATCACCATCCTGGCGCACCTTCCGCGCCAATGGACAAATGCGGATATTGCAGCCTTTTCTGCCATAGCCCGCTTGTTCTCGGCCATGCCGATGCCGTCTTGCCGCCTCCGCGGCTATCGGGGCCGCTGTTTTCCGCACAAACCGTTCCCTCCGGTCCGCTGCCGCAGCTGCTGAGCGCCGATCCCAGAGGGCCGCCGTTGATTGCGTGACGGCTCAACATTGACGCTTGGCATGGCTTGACAGCGTAGCCTTCGTCGCAGAAATCAACGACGACACATAAACGCAGTCAAATGGCTCGTTAGCGCATGGGCGCACGCAGGTTTTGCGTGGCCGCGCGATGTCGATGGCTATCTCCATGCGCCGCTTTGGCTGCATTACGCGAGACTTTCTCATGCATTTTTTTCTCAACTCCAAGACCATCAAAGCCGCTCCGTTGGCCTTTCTGATGTCGGCACTGCCGATGGCAGCCCAGGCTTGTGCCACCTGCGGTTGCACGCTCAGCACCGATGCCGCCACTGGCTACTCCGCCGAATCGGGCTGGCGTCTAAATGTGGACTACACCTATATCGATCAGAATGAACTGCGCAGCGGCAGTAGCCGTGCCAGCCCGGAGCAAGTGGTCAATCGGCCGTCCGACCCATCGCTGGGCGGTGGCGAGATCGAACATGGCACCACCAATCAGTACCTGAATTTCACCGCTGCCTATCGCTTCAACGCGGACTGGGGCATCAGCCTGCTGGTTCCTTACGTGAAACGCGATCACGATACTTATGGCACCCAGCTTCAGCCGTATACGCCGGCAGAAAGCGCGCCGGACCAGCTCAGCAACGCCAGTGTCTCCAACCTCGGTGATATCAAACTGCTGGCGAGTTACCAGGGGTTTCTGCCGACGCACAATCTTGGCGTGCAGTTCGGCGTCAAGCTGCCTACCGGCAACTACGGTGGGGAAACGGATGATGGTCATTTTGTCGGCACGCCCGTGCTGTTCAAGAATGGGCCCGGTGCCGGCCAGGCACTCGATTCAAGTTTGCAGGCAGGTACCGGCAGCACCGACCTGATTGTGGGCGCGTATTACTTCCAGCCGATCAGCCAGAACTTCGATGGCTTCATCA
>Ga0302310_10002258_pt1 | contig 15673 bp, 17 predicted proteins | sample III_Palsa_N1_2_FD_200451 | JGI IMG/M metagenome (GOLD analysis project Ga0302310, IMG submission 200451) | Peat permafrost microbial communities from Stordalen Mire near Abisko, Sweden - III_Palsa_N1_2 | ecosystem: Environmental > Terrestrial > Soil > Palsa > Peat permafrost | place: Sweden...
ACGACGCGGAAGCGCCGAGGAGACCGATTGGCCGCAGATCCTCGCCTGGTACGACGACCTGATGGGAAATAACCTTCGGGTCAAGCAGCGGCTGGTTGGAGGGTGACGGCGTGTCCGAGCTCTTGAAGCGTTGGCGACGAGGCGCTTGGTTGCGCGTGCGGGCTGCCGGGTTTGGAAGTAGTTGCACGAACGCGGGCGCGGGGCACCAGCCGAACCCTCCGAGCACCGGCCCGCGCTGGACACCAGTCGGAACCGGTCCAGCCGGCTTCGTCTCACGACACCCACCCGGACTATGAACACGCGGTGGTTGAGTCCCCTCGCGGCGAGCGCGACCTCCGCCGCGTACAAGGTACGGTCGCAGCGACACGCTGACCCGTGCGAATGCAATCCCCTATCGGGTATGCAAGGGATGTGGAATCTGCTGGTGATCTGTTGCGGATGGCGCGTGAGGCGGCTGGTTTGACACAAGCGCAGCTGGCGGTCAGAGCGGGGCTGCGGCAGAGTGCGCTCAGCAAGATCGAGAGTGGTGCCCTCGAGCCGTCATTCGCACGACTTCGCGCGCTGCTGGACGAGATCGCCGGGCCGGCCGGCTCGTAAACGAGGAGCCGGCGCTCCTCCACGCCCAGAACACCGAGCCCACGCGCGTGAGGCTCAGAGCACGCGACCGCGACCGTCTACGGACCTCGGACGAGCCATCCGAGCTCGGGGAGCCGGTAGACCGTGCGAGCTGGAGGTCGACAAGCTCCGTCGCGTCCTCGCTGCGACCTCCGCCGGAGAGGAAATTCGAGCTGCAGCTCGCCCGGCGAGTACGCGACCTGCCGCAGGTCAGCGGCGAGCGCCTCGCCGCACTGGCAGACGTCACATTGCCCGCGATTCCTGATGGCCTCGAGCGCACCGCTCTGATCGTCGCCGACGCCTCACGTTAGATCGAGGCCGAGCGCCTGGAGTTCTCGCTCGTGCGCGACCGCGGTCGCGCCGCCCTGGCGCCGACCAGGGGTCTCCTGTGGGTGCTCCACTCGATCGGTTGCTTGCCCCAAGCGGCTATCGAGCGCGGTGCGACCTGAGACCGCCTTCTACGGCGAGACGCTCGGCCTGCCGTTCGTCAAGCGCTACGGGAGCCGGCCGGGCGCCGAGTACCAGGCCGGCAACCTCACGCTGGCCATCATGCGCACCGAAGACTTCGGCGGCACCTTCTCGCGCAACGCGATGCCGATCGCTCTCCAGGTCGCCGACGTGGCCGTCGCGCGGGAGCGGCTTGAGGCAAAGGGCGTGCGTTTCGTCAGCGAAACGTTCGACTCCGGCGTCTGCTGGCAGGCGATCTGCCTGGACCCTGACGGCAACCCGCTGTCGCTGCACCACCGCTACGCGCCGAAGGACGAACGCCCCGCCGCACCATAGCCCGTCCCGGCGGGACAGCATGTCTGGACGGCACACGTTCGTGTCCGACCGAGATGACGACTGCTGCCTTGGGACGAAGTGGAGCCGTCATCCGCCGTGGAGTCGTGCCAGCGCCGCGTGTCGAGCGCCAGGCGGGCTTGAGGGCCGCGGGCCTGAAGTGGTGCCAGCGCACGATCTCCCTTCGGCGTGCCCCAGGACGTCTGCGGCGTCCGCGACGGTGTGGCGATGCGAGTGCGGGCCGCATGGCTGATTGAGGGGGTCCGGATGGATGGACCGGTGCGCATGGCCCCGCTGTCGCTCTCGCCAGTGTCTCTTGATCGTGGATACGTCGGGCGCGAGGCGCGCGAGATCTTCAATGCCGAGCTCACGGATGCAGGCTTCGTCACCGCCGTCGGCGACCGATTTGGGGGGCACAGATCGCGCCGTATCGCAGGCTCGTCCGTGTCATCAGCGATGAGCTCGATATCGACCGCGTGTCTGAGGTCGGCGCCCTCGGCTCGTTAGCGGCGAGGGTAGCCAATGTCGTCGTCCTGATCTGGGGTGGCGCGCCCGAGATCATCGCCGGCGCGACAGAAGTCTGGGACGAACGTCAAGGTGAGTGGCGAACTCTGTCCGTATCGGTGGGTGGCGGCGCCTCGCAGTCGAGCCTTGTGCGCACGCTTCTGCCTGACGCACCCTCGGGGTGTGTCGAGCCCGGGTTGCCGTAGACCTCGGCCCAGATTCGTTGCGACTGCTCTCTGAGTCTGCGAGGGCGTCAGGGCTGAGGCAGCCACCGGTATAGAGAGCCCCACGCGATCATCAAACCATGATGAGGCGTCGTATGGGGATACCTATGGTCATGTCCACTTCGTGCCGTTCCAGTGGAGGATCACGGTCTTAAAGTGGCTTCCGCCGGGTTGGCCCCGTTTCGCGGTGTAGGACGTTCCGACCGCCCATGCGTTGCTGGAAGAAGTGGCGGCCACGCCAGCCAGGCTGCCGTAGGCGCCAGGGTGCGGTATGGCGACACTCTTCCACGCCCGCCCATTCCATCTGGACATCACGGCGTGCGTGGGGCTGTCCCCCTCGCCCGACTCGCCGACCACCCAGGCGCTGGTAGCGGAGACCGCGGCCACGCCGGCCAGGGCGTAGCCGCCGGGCCCCGGGCTGCGTACCTGCTTCCACACGCGGCCGCTCCAGCGCTCGATCAGGCTCGCGCCCGGGCCGCACCCGCAGTTGGTGCTGCTCCCGACTGCCCAGACTCCGCCGGCGGGAGTCGCGGCGACGGCCTCGAGGTAGTCGAACACACCCATCTCGCTTGAGCTGGGGCTGGGCACCTGCTTCCAGACGCTGCCGTTCCAGTGCATGATCAGAGTCTTGCCGCTGCGGGCGGTGCCGACCGCCCATGCGTTCGTGGCGGAGGTGCCGACCACGTCGGACAGCGAGCTTCCGGCGGGGCTCGGGCTCGCGACGCGCGCCCAGGCCGCTCCGTCCCAGTGGAGGATTAGCGTCTTGCCGCCACCGGCCGAGCCGACCGCCCAGGCATTGGTGGCCGAGGTCGCGGCCACGCGATTGAGGGAGCTGCCCGCCGGAGCCGGGCTTGCGACCAGCTCCCACGCGGTGCCGCTCCATTGCATGATGAGCGGCGCGCCGATGCCGCCCGAGCACCCGCTACAGCCGACCACCCACGCGCTCCCGGCGGAGGTGCCAGCCACTCCGTACAGGATGCTGCCCGCGGGCGCCGGGTTCGGCACCGGCGTCCAGGCAGTGCCGTTCCAGTGCAGGATCAGCGTCTTGCCGCTCCCCGTCGCGCCGATCGCCCACGCGTTGACGGCCGACACCGCGGCCACTCCCCGCAGCTCCCCCGCGACGGTAAAGGAGGTTGGGTCCGAGGAGCGGGCCTGCGCGGCTGCTACCGGAAGCTGGCTGAAGCCGATCTCCTCGCGAGGATCCCGTCGCGTTCCTCCGCGCTGGCAAGCCGCCCCGCCCTGTTCGATGACCGAACACCTCCAGCCGCCCGTGAGGGTGACGTACTGCTTCGCGCGTGGACCGTTGGGCGGACCGTGGAACTTGCCGTGACCGGAGACATAGTTCTTGACCGCCGCACGCGCCTGCGCGCACGTCACCGGGCCGCGACCGATCTCGACTCTCCAGACCGAGGCCTCGCTTGCCGTGGTCCCGCCGCCGTGCACCGTCCCACAAGACCGCCTAGCGGCGTCGGCCGGAATCGCAGCAAGAGCAACGGTGGTCAGGGCCACCATAACCACGATCACGAACCGCTTCCTGTGCACGGCGCTCACCACGACTCCTCCATGCAGCCACAGGGCGGCAATGTCAAACGAAACGGCCCGCACCGCCGCCCTGATGCCGCGGGCCCTGATGAGCGGTCTGCGGCAGATGCGGCCCACAACAGCCTAGCCACGAATATACGCTCCGCCAAGTGGAAGCGAGTCCGGGAAGACTACCGGCCTCACAGAGCACGACCAAGCGCCGAGTGAGCGCAATCGGGCGGGCGGACCTACGCCGAACGGCCCCGAAGCATCACCATAGTCGTCGATCCGGGCCGAACGACCGGTCTCGAAGACGAGCGTGGTGACGTTCTTCCCCCCAACTTTCGACCGGGTTCCAGCCAGCAAGGTGCCGTCAGTCCGACCGAAGGCAACAAGGGCAGTGGCCGTATCGTCGGGCTCATAGCGGATCAGGTGCGCAGATTCCGCGGAAAGCAGCCGTCCGACCTCTTCGGTGACCGCCCTGAACAACTCCCCCGCCGGTACCCTTGTGCGACCAGTGTCGCGATGCGCCGCAACGCCGCCTGCTCTTCGGCCAGCCCACGGGCCGGTTGGCATCGAAACGCTGACGGTCTCGAGATCCGCGGGAGCGGGGAAGACACTGCCGGGGTCGAGATGCGCATGCCGCGAGCAAAGCGGACCGGGCCGCCCAGTCCGAGGACGCGTGCGTGCGGACCCGCGGCCGTTCAGAGAACGCTCAGCAGAAGCTCCTCAGTCGCGCTTGGCGACGTACCAGATCCCAAGTGCCGGTAGCAGTTGCGCATCGATCAAGGCGTGCTCGTCTGCCTCAAGATCGCATCGTCGTAGCATGCGTGCGAGGTAGGGACGACCGACCTCGAGCGTGGGCGTGAAGCAGTTGGAAAGCGCCTCCCGGACCGTGGCCCAAGTGTGGAGGTCGCAGTGCTCACGCTGCCAGCCGGTGATCGAATTGTCGCCATCAGATGGATCGTGGCTGGCCAGCCACGCGGCAGCACGCTCGTCATAGGCATCCCACGCGAATTCGGACACGAAGAGTTGCCCCTCCGGGCGCAGATGCCCGTAGATGGACTGGAGCACAGTGGGGAGTTCTGCGTGGTGCAGTGCCATCGTGGCCGTGATCGCGTCGAATTCGCCGAGCCCCGTCGCGTGCTCCACCCGTGCTTGGACCAGACGTGGGTGAGCGGGCGCGTGCGGATCCACTCCGATCGGATCAAAGCCAAGCTCGGTCAGACGGTCGACCAGTCCGCCGTCACCGCAGCCGAGGTCCAGGATCCGAGAACCGCCAGCGAGCATCGCAGCGACAACGGCGTCGAGGTCCTTCCACCACCGGTCGTCGGCCATCCGGAGGACGCTAGCGTGCAGCCAATTCTCGCATCGCCTCCTGGACGATGACATCGGATGGGCCAACGGTCTCCCGGCGCCCATTCGCGCCACGGGGGTGCGGGTTGGCGTGCGTCTGGCGAATCCGAACGGGCTTATCCTTGCTCCGGAAGCTTGGTCCGGACCCCCTATGTCTAACCGATTGACGCTCAGGCTCAAAGCGAGGTTCTCTCGGCTTCTCGACCGGGCCGAGGATCCCGTGGAGCTCCTCGACTACAGCTATGAGCGGCAGGTCGAACAGCTGTACAGCCTGCACCGAGACATTGCTGATCTCGTCACCGCGAAAAAGCGTGTTGTGCACCAGCGCGATCGGCGGCGAGATCAGTTCCGGAAGCTCGATGCTGGTGCTCGCAGGGCGCTTGAGCTCGGCCGCGAGGACCTCGCCCGCCAGGCGCTCGAGCGCAAGCGGCTTGTGGGCCAGGAGCTCGTCGGTCTCAATCAGCTTGTCTCGGACTTGGAGTGTCAGCAGGCTCAGATGGTCGCGCATGGGCGCGGATACCGCTCGAGGATCGAGCGATTTCGCTTGCACAAGGAGGTTGCCAAGGCGCAGTATGTGGCCGCGAAAGCGCAGGTCGCGATCTCGGAAGCCGCCGCCGGTTTGTCCTCGCAGCTGCGCGAAGTCGGGGGGCGGATTGAGCGAGCCATGGAGAAGGCCGAGGACATGAACGTGCGGGCCAGCGTGATCGAGGAACTGGAAGGCTCTGGAGTGCTTGGCGCTATCGGGGCGGGCGAGGACGACATCGACCGGCAATTGCGCGAGCTGAGCTCCGGCGGGTCGATCGATGCCGAGCTTGCGCGGATGAAGCGTGAAGTCGACCGCGGGAAGTCCAGCAGTCCACCGGGCTAGCTAGCCCTCGGGACCGCCGCCACACGCCGTACCTTGGCAGGCGTAGCTTTTCGCGAACGCTTGGAAGGGCGTGCAGCGGCGGGAGTCGTGATGATCGTGTTGGCCGTGACTCGTGCCGCGGCGGCGGCGGCAGCGGACTTCACTTGGACCGGCGAGGGTGGCGAGGTCTTCGACCAAGCGGGGTCGAGGGTTGGTTGCGCGGTGAAGTCGAACTCCTCGAGCGTTTTGTTGGCCGGTAGCTTCGCGAATCGCATCCGGCCGTCGAGGCGGCGTTGCTCTTACGCGGCGACCTCGATCGCGAGGAGGTCGCGCATGAACTCGGTGTACCGGGCTTGTCATGCTCGGCGGAGTCCAGGGCCGGTGCGAGCGCCTCGGCCGTGACCGCGAGCTTGCGATACGCGAGATGTGACCGGCGGTCAAGGGCGGCCCGACAGGGCCGACTGAAGCGAGCTGCGAAGCGGCGCCCTTGTCGGCCGGGAAGCGGAGGCTACGATGGACGCGCTGTTCATCGTCGGGACTTATGTCTCTCTGAGCGGCAGGTGCATGGAGAGGGCGGGCGGAGCGTTCTGGGGGTGGACCGACCGGTCAGCGGTCGTCCTTTGGCGAAAGCCTGCGGCAGCGTCGACCGCGAGTAGGACGTTCTTGCTTGCAGAGCTCCATCCGGCAGCCTCGCGGGTCTGGGCTTCAGGACCCTGTCAGCGACTGCCGCGCCGCCTCACTGCTAGAGCGCTCACTAACAGTCGGAGGCCGGATGTTCGAACCACCCGAGCGCGGGTGGTTCAGGTCTGTGGCCGGCTCGACTCTGAGCGGGGGCTCAGTGACGGTGGGCTCGTCGAGCCGAGCCGGGTCACGGGGCGGCTGCTTTGAGGGCGTCGAGCTGGTGGCTTTGGTGCTTGAGGAGGCTTGCGAGGACCTGTTCGACGGTGCGTTGCCCGTCACAGAATCTGAAGCTGTCCTTCGGTGGGATCGTGTCCAGCTGGCTGTCGGTGAGCTCGGCGATTTGCCCGAGGGTGTCACGCGAGTCTGAGAGCTGTTCGACGACGGCGCCCACATCGATGTTGTCGGCGGTGTACTGGTGCGCGTGTTGGCCGGCGCCCGGTCCGTGTTCGATGTGACCGGTGGGTCCGTGGCCGAGGGCGCGGAGGAAGCGAGGGATGCGATGACCGCCGTTCTGGGACGGCTCGTGCGCGTCTGACATCCGGTCGCTGGTCTGAACGAACGCCGCGATCTGTTGATAGTTGTCCGCTGTGTGCCGCGTGTACGCGCCGACAGTTCCGTCGCCGAGCTTGTCCCGGCCAGGGCACGGCAGACGCAGCGTGGTCACGTCGAATGTCGACGCGAGGCCGATCAGCTCGCCGATCTGCCGATCGGCGGTCGCGTGGAGTTCTTGGCCACGGTCGGTCATTGAGATTCCTCTTGGGTTGGGTTCAATGGTGGGCATGGGCGGCGTGCGCACGAGTGCTGGGTGCGCTCCCGAGCGAGTACTTGTCGGGGTCGGTTTCGAAAGCGTGCAGGCAGCGGGTCGAGCAGAAGTAGTAGGTCTCGCCGGCTACCTCCTTGGTGACCGCCTTCTCGCGGTCGACCTTCATCCGGCAGACGGGATCGGTCACGCCGCGACGCGCGGTCATGTACATAAGGGCACTAAAGATGAGCACGCCGAGGATGTTCAGCGCGAGCTTGTAGTCCAGGCGGATAGAGCCGAAGATGTCGCGGCGGCTGGGGCGTGCCCCGGTCGGGATGAGACCGAGTCCGCCGAAGACGGCGTTGATGATCAGGGCGGCGATCACCATCGTGACGAACATCAGTGCCGTGATGCGCAATGCGAACGAGGTGCCGTAGTACTTGCGGTAGGCGACGATGATCGGCAGGACGATCAAGTCAGCGAAGAGGAACGCGATCACACCGCCGAAGGAGATGCCCCCGGACCACAGCACGGCGGCGAGGGGGACGTTGCCGACCGAGCAGACGAAGCTAAGCACGGCCACGATCGGTCCGAGGATCACGTTCTCGATCGTCCGGGGGAGCGCTGCGGCGTGCCTGATGAAAAGCGCGTTGAAGAACCCGTTGCCGAGCAGGCCGATGAACCCGGCGAGGAAGAACCCGATGGTGATCTCCTTGTAGAGCATCTGCCAGTCGCCGCGGAAGTTGTGAGCGACGTCTGACCACGAGTCCGCGCGGGTGACGCGCTGGCGCCAGGTCAGCTCCTCGGAGGCCGCCATGTGGTGCTGATGGCCGCTGTCCGCATCTTGGGCGTGGCGTCGGGCGATCTCCTCGAGCTGCGGGGAGATGAACAGCCGCAGGATCATGGTCATGATCACGATCATCACGATCCCGCCGACGTATTCCGCGAGCGTGAACTGCCAGCCGATCAGGACCCAGAGGACAAGCCCGAGCTCCCACACGAGGTTGGTTGACGCGAACTGAAACGCGAGCGCCGAGGCGGCCGACGCGCCCTTCTGAAACAGGGATTTGGCGATCGCGATCGCCGCGTAGGAGCAGGAGGACGACGCCGCGCCGAGTCCGGTGGCCAGCGCGATCGGGCGAGCACCGCTACCGGACAGGGCAGCCTCGATCTTTCTGCGCGGGACCCACGCCTGGACGATCGCTGAGATCAGGAAGCCGAAGACGAGCGCCCACCACACCGCGTAGGCCATCAGGAAGGACTGCTTGAGGCCTTGGACTAGATTGTCAAGAACAGCATCCACCCAACCCATTATACCCGGTGGGGGTATACTGAGGATTATGGCGAAACCAGAATTCACGACGACCACGCCGAGCCGTGGCTACTCGGCCACCAAGGAACAGCTGCTCACGCGGCTCGCACGAGTCGAAGGGCAGGTGCGCGGCGTTTCAGGGATGGTCGAGAACGAGCGCTACTGCATCGACGTCCTGACTCAGATCTCGGCCATTCAGGCCGCGCTTGACAAGATCTCCCTCGGCCTGCTCGACGATCACGCCCGTCACTGCATGCAAGGCAAGAGCGGCGCGCCAAGCGACCCTGAGCAACAGGTCCACGAGCTGATGGGCGCCGTCGGGCGGCTGCTGCACCACTGAGCGCGATAACCGACAGCGGCCGCGCGATCAGACAGCGTCGACCGACTCAGAGCTAACCGCGGCGAGAATCGCAGTGCGCTTGAGCGTGTCGGCGAATGCAACGGTTCTTGTGACCCAGCTGCGTCGTCTCGCCGGCGTCGTGAACGGGTGTGCTGGTGGTGGGGCGTCGGGCAGCGCGACGGTCGACGGGCGCTTCCTGGCCAAGTTCGCGTTCTCTGAGCCGACTGCTGTCCGGGTGTGGCACGAGGCTCGCGTGCTCAAGCTGCTCGCAGACCTGCCTGCATTCGACGTGCCCGACGTTGTCGCCGCCGGTCCGGACCCTGCGTGCCTGGCCACCCGGATCGTTGAGGGTGGGGCGCCGCTCTCCTATGAACTCGTGCGGTCATCGCTGCGCGCACGAGTTGATGTGCTCGGCGCCGAGCTGGCGCGGTTTCTCGCGAGCTTGAACGCCCCCCAGATCCTCGCGCTCGCCCGCGAGCGGCTCGGCAATCCACTGCGGATCCCGGACCCCGGGAGCCCGGCAGTTGCCATGTAAGGGATCGTTTCCTAACATATGGGATATGAAATCCACGTCGAACGCAAGCGCTCGGTCCAAACAGCGGTCTCGCCGCAGCTCTGCGGAGACACGAGAACACATCCTCGATGTGGCGGACCAGCTGTTCTATACGAATGGCGTCCGCGCCACCGGTATCGACGCAGTAGCTTCGACGGCCGAGGTAGCCCCCACGACTCTGTATCGCTTATTCGCCTCGAAGGACGACCTAGTCGCTGCATATGTCGAGCGGTGCAGCCAGCGCTATAAGGCGGTCTTGGCCAAGGCGACAGCGTCTGCCGCACCCACGCCTCGCGAGCAGATTCTCGCGATCATGGATGCCTTCGCGGCAGACGTTTTGTCCGGAGCGTGTCGGGGTTGCCCGTTCCTGATGGTGCTCGCCGAATATCCAGACGCGAACAGCCCTGCGCATGTCAAAGCGGTGGCGCATAAGGCGTGGGTTTGCGACTTGCTCCACGAGCTGGTCAGCCAGCTCGCACAGACGACCACGCTCGTGGATCCCGAATCACTCGCGGACGGGCTCGCCCTGCTCGCGGAGGGGATGTACGGCTCCGTCCAAGCACTAGGCCCATCCGGGCCCGCCGCCCTCGGTCGGACGTGCGCCGAAGTGCTGATTGACGCTGCCCAATCACACCAAGCAGCGCTCTAGCTGAAGACCCGTGGGCGGGTGGCTTGCAATGTTGGGGAACGCCGCCGGCGGTCAGGTGATGGAGCAGGCCGAGGGCTTCAACATCGGTCCCGCGACCTCGGTCGGCGTCCTCGCGGCGCTGATCATCCTCCTCATCACGTTCGGCTCGCTGATCGCCGCCGCCATGCCGCTGGTCACCGCCGGCCTCGGCCTGATCACCGGAGTCGCGCTGATCGGCCTGGCGACCCGCGTCACCAGCATGACGAACGTCGCCCCCGAGCTGGCGCTGATGATCGGCCTGGGGGTGGGGATCGACTACGCCCTGTTCATCGTCACGCGCTTCCGCGAGAACTATCTGAAGTACGGCGATCTCGAGCGCGCGGTGGTTGAGGCCATGGACCCCTCCGGGCGAGCGATCCTCCTCGCCGGTACCACCGTGGTCATCGCCCTGCTCGGCATGTTCGCCACCGAAGTCAGCTTCATGCACGGACTGTCGATCGCCTCCGTACTCACCGTGCTGCTCGTGATGGTGTCTTCGCTGACCGTGCTCCCGGCGATCCTCTCGCGCTTCGGCGACCGGCTCGTGCGCCGGAATGGGGCCCGCCAACGCCGATTCCGTCGACGCGCCCCGGCCCCCGCCGCGGCCGCGGCCCCAGCCGCGCTGCCCACGAAGTCGCGGTGGCGCCAGTGGAGCCTGATCGTTCAGTCGCGTCCGTGGCCGCTCGCCGCCGTCTCGCTCCTGATCATGGTCCTCGCCCTTATCCCCGTCTTCGGGCTGCGCCTCGACACCAGCGACGCCGGCAACGACCCGAGCAACACCAGCTCCCGTCACGCCTTCGACCTCCTCGCCCAGGGCTTCGGCGCCGGATTCAACGGCCCGCTGCTCCTCGTCGCCCAGTCGCCGCATCCCGGCCGGGCGACGGCCGCGATGCCGGCCCTGCGCGCTGCGGTGAGCGCCAGCCCCGACGTCGTAGCGGTGACACCGCCCCGCGTCTCGCGCTCGGGCAACGTCGCGGTGATGGAGATCTACCCCGGGTCGGCTCCGCAGGCATCGGCGACCACCAACCTGGTCAACCACCTGCGTAACGACGTCCTGCCGCCGTTCGCACACCGGACCGGCGTCCCCGTCCTCGTTGGCGGTTTCACCGCCGGCTCGATCGACTTTTCGCGCGTGCTCGCGAGCAAGCTGCCCCTGTTCATCGGGATCGTCGTCGTGCTCTCGGCGCTGCTCTTGTTCGTGATGTTCCGCTCCCTGGTGATCCCGGTGCAGGCGGCGCTGATGAACTTGCTGAGCATCGGGGGCCGCTCGGCGTCACCGTCCTCGTCTTCCAGGACGGGGTCCTCGGGAGCGTGCTCGGGATCGAGAAGGGCCCGGTCGAGCCGTGGATCCCCGTGCTTATGTTCGCCGTGGTGTTCGGGCTCTCGATGGACTATGAGGTCTTCCTCGTCTCCCGGGTCCGCGAGGAATGGATCCGACAGCGCAACGCGACCCACGCGGTGGCCGACGGCATCTCCTTCACCGGGCGGGTGATCACCGCGGCGGCGGCGATCATGGTCTGCGTCTTCCTGTCGTTCATGCTCGGCAACGAGCGAACGATCAAGGAGTTCGGCTTCGGGCTCGCGGCGGCGGTTTTCCTCGACGCGCTTGTCGTCCGCTGCATGCTCCTTCCGGCCGTGCTCGAGCTCCTCGGCCCCGCCACCTGGCGCCTGCCGAGCTGGCTCGACGCCCGGGTTCCCCACATCAACATCGAGGGCTCGACCGCGCGCGGAGCAACGCCGTACTTGAGCTGAGGAGGTCCCTACACGCCACGGTGGACAGACTGCTCATGGCATCTATCGAGTCACGTCGAAGGTCATCGGGTAGATGACCGCCGGAGGACCGCAGTCTGTCGGTGACGATCGTCCGCCAACTTGCCAGGTTTCTGCGCTGGAGGAAGGTCGGCGTCTCCCTCGAGGTGCTCGTGCGATTCTTTCCTTGAACGTCACGTCGAAAGCTGTACGGATTGAGCTGTTTGCGCGCGGCGCGACCTTGATCAGGGCGGTTGACGTGCTCGCGTCGATCTGATCGAATCCAGCCCTATGTCGTCTGGGGCGCAGCCGGGGGGCACTGCGAAGAAGAACCGTCTGCTCGGACTCTCGATTCTCATGCTGCTGATCGGGCTCGGCTTCCTCGCCGGCGCCTACTTCTCTTACATCGATCAGAACACCGGGCCGGAGGCAATGGCCAAGGTGTCCGACTGCACGGGCAGCTACGGGCGATACTCGTCGGGCGTCGTCTGCCAGGGAACCTGGGTAGTCGGCGGCGCGCTCGTCGGCGCTAACGGCCACGTGATCGTCGGCGAGGTGCAGGACGCCGACGACAGCGACGCGGGTCACACGATCAGCGTCCATCTCCACGGCGACACCGCTTATCCCACGAAGGACAGCCTGCGCGTCCCGATCATCTTCCTCCTGTTCGGTCTACCCGCCTTCTACATCGGAGTTCGGGTGCTCGTCTTCGGCGCACCTCTGTCGTGGACCAGCCGGCGCGCGCCCCGGCAGCCTGTCGTGTAGCCGCCCGGGTGCGCTGGCGCGAGGCTGTCAGTTTGACGAACGGCCAGGTGACCTGGTCGATGTTTGCGTCCCGTCGTCGAATTGCGTGAGCGGTCGGATGCCGGCCCTGTTGGGCAGGGCCGCGCGGGCGATATTGCTTCGCTACCGCGTCGATCGCGCCAGCTCGATGAGTTTGACGCGGAGGACGTCCGTCCGGTCCTGCTTCGAAGAGCGCTCCCGAAAAGCCATCTGCAGGGCGGAGGTCTCGTGCTGGCCGTGAATGGTCAGCAGTGGGCAGTGTCAGCCGCTCCACGGATCGGAAATTGACGATTCAGCGGTTGCGCGTCCAGGGCTCCGGACTCACAACCGAGTCCGCGCCGATGAGCACAGCGGCAGTCGCCCGTCGACCTCGTCTGCTTCTTCACCTGCTCGGGCTGCGCAGAGCTGTGATCGTCGCGCTCAGCAAGTTTTCCCGGGTGTCGTGCTTCCGGGCGCGAGGCAGGAGACCACTGGTGCGCCCGGGTGGCGCATCGAAAAGAGGTACACCTTCCCGATGTACCTGGGTTTGACGATTCGGACCGTGAGCCGCGCGCTGCGCGCCAGGTGACGCTTGTGGAAGCGCCCCGCGAGCGCGACGTTGACGGTGCTCGGCGGCTTGCCGCACTTCTGCTTTTTCTTTTTTGTGCTCCTGCAGCGTGGAGCAACGACCGCGATGGTTCGCGCACGCGGGCAGCCGTGGCCGGTACAGATGACGATGATGCTCGCGCCGACGGGGGCCCGGTCAACGGTCAACTGCCGAATGGTGACGGCGTGCTCGGAGGCGGCGAACGTCCAAGTCATGGTCGCCTCGATGATGCCGATCGGGTTGCCCGAGATCGTCGGCGTCGCCGACCCGCTGATCAGACCGGTGGGGTCAGAGGTCGACGCGGCGCTGGTTCCGTAGAAGTTCCTTGCCGTCTCCTGGACCCGGAGGGTGCCGCCGAGGTCGGCCGCCCTCAGCGTGTATGTCGGGGCGGTGGCGCCGCTGATCGGGGCGCACGTGCCCAGCGCGCCGGTCGAGTTGCAGAGCTCCCACTGGTAGGAGTAGCCCGTCAGCGGCACGCTGCTCGACCACGTCGCGTGCGCTTCGCTGAGCACTTCGCCGACAGCGAGCCCGCCGCTCAGCGTCGGGGCAAGAGATACTGTCGGTACCGGCGCGGTGATGATCACTTCCGCCGGATCGGTGCTGTCGGTGGTCACGGACACGCTCGATCCCGCCCGAGCGCCGCTCGAGCCGCCGCCGCCCGCGCCGGCGTAGATCGTCGCCGTTGTACCAGGCGGGCTGTAGCACTGTCCGCCGCCGCCGCCGCCGTACAGGCCGCCGCCGCCCCCGCTGCTGTCGGGGGTCCCCTCGATCAAGAATGTAAAGCCGTCGCCGCCGAGGCCGAGAGCGCCAAGCTCTCCCGGCTCCCCGTTCGTGTCGCCCTCGCTCTGACAGTAGTTAGTGGTGTCTGTGGTCGTCGCGCCGCTGCCCGCGGCGCTCGTAGTCGCGCCAGAACCGCTCAGCACCGAGGCGCCCGCTGCGCCGGACCCATCCGCGTTACCTGCGTTGCCGCCGTCGGCGACGTCGCTCGCAGCACCACCGCCGCCGGCGACGGCCAGGCGCGACGCCAGCGACCCCGAACTCCCGCCGGTCGCGCAGCCCAACCCGCAAGAAACCGTCCGGATGTCCGAGGCGCCACCACCGCCGAATGGCCCGCCGCCGCCTCCGTCGAACCCGCCCGCCCACGGAGCGGACGCCGCATGGGACCCGACGCCACCGACCTCGACGTACAGCGTCGACGTTCCGGGCGGCACTGGAACATCGGCGCTCAACATCGCGCCGAACCCACCAGGGTTCGTGCCGATACCACTCACCGAAAAGCCCCTCGCGCCAACAGCGACAACATGCACGCCCGTCACCCCAGCCGGCACCGCAAACGTCTGCTCCGAGTCTGTAAACGCGAACGTCGCCGCCGACGCTCCTGAAGCAGCGATCGCTCCAATGGCGATGAGCGCAAGAACGTACCCCACGAATGCGCGTGCCCTCATATCTCCCCGACTCCCGTCAAAATCGACCTGCTACGGTCCCGCACCTGGGGCCAAAGCAACACAATAGCGACTAGCCACGAGCACCGCGAGTCGCACACTGCCCCCGCGCCGTCGCCCGAGACGCCTGCCGAGAAACAGGTGCGCTGAGGATACCCCCTCAGCCACTACTGAACGACTCTGCTCGATCGCCTCACGCACGTCCTTATGGACAACGAGGCCGGATACGACCGCGTTCTTCGCTCAATTAAGACACCGAGCTCTCAAGCGCGGCGACGACCGCCCTTGCCGTCTTCTTATCCGATCGCGGGACATCGAACTCCCACAGTTGGCCGTTATCGAAACGCAGCCTCAGGTGCGAGACCATCCTCCCCTCTTCCAACTCGGCCGACGCCAGCTCGCTCCTGGGCACCCGCACCAGAGCCTCGTTCGTGGGCGTCATCTTCCAACCTAGCTTCGTTTTGACCACCGCGACGTCAGTCGCGCTCACAGCAACGTAACCCACGCGACCAAAATCAGGAAGATCAGCCGCCCCCTTCGCGCGGTCGCGTGTCGCGAGCACCGCCGCCGCCGAGCCGACAAGTCCGGCCACCTCACGGCCAGCCGCGCCAGCCACTCGCCTCTTCGTGAACCCCTTGGGATTTACAAGCGTGCCAGCGATCTCTGGCGCACCGAGCGCCACGGAAGCATCATTAGCCATTCAGCAACCCCCTACCTTCTCCCGAAGTAATAGTCCAGCCGTCCAGCAAGCTGACCGGCGTCAGGCAATAAGGTAGCGGCTAAACGAGACCGGTGAAGCAGAAACGCTCTCATCGTCCACCTCCACTCGAGCGGGTCGGTGGGAGGCAGCCGGTGCTTTACGACTGTTCGATGCGCCCGAACGGACATCCGCTGAGGTGCGCAGTGACCCAAAGCAGTTTTGTCCACTCGAGCCCGTCAATGCTCTGCCCCAGCAGCGATCACGCTGCGCT
>Ga0302310_10002259_pt1 | contig 15671 bp, 9 predicted proteins | sample III_Palsa_N1_2_FD_200451 | JGI IMG/M metagenome (GOLD analysis project Ga0302310, IMG submission 200451) | Peat permafrost microbial communities from Stordalen Mire near Abisko, Sweden - III_Palsa_N1_2 | ecosystem: Environmental > Terrestrial > Soil > Palsa > Peat permafrost | place: Sweden...
TTGCAAGCCTTCAAGAAGTCTTCTTCGGTGGCGGAGGGGCGGGAGAACTTTACGTTCTCGCGAATCGTTCCGTCGAAGAGGAAGGTTTCCTGCAGCACGACACCGAGCTGTTGGCGGTAGCTGGCGAGGCGGGCGGCGGCGAGGTCGTGGTCGTCGATGAGTACGGCGCCGGATTGCGCGGTGTGGAAGCCGCAGATGAGCGAGATGATGGTGGACTTGCCGGAGCCGCTGGAACCGACCAGTGCGGTGACGGTGCCGGGGCGGGACTCGAAGCTGATGTTGTGCAGGACAGGTTTGTCAAGAACGTAGGCGAAGCCAACGTCAACGAATCGAACATCGCCGGACAGCGGGCCGAGCTCGATGGAGCGAGCGGGATCGGCGTCCTCTTCGCGCTCGCCCATGATCTCGCGGGTGCGGTCAAGGCCGGCCAGGGCTTCAGTGAGCTGCGTTCCGATGGCTACCAGCTGCACGATTGGCGCGGTCATGAAGGCAAGGAACATGACGTAGGAGAAGTATCCGCCGGTGGTAAGCTTGCCGACGCCGTTGAGGTGCGCGCCCATGAACATGACGAGCGCGCCGACGATGCCGAGGATGACCGTGGAGGAGAGCGTCATGAGGGACTGCGCGGTGAGAGAACTGATGACGTTCTGGAGGAGGCGGTCGACACCGCCGGCGAAGACATGGGATTCGCTCTCTTCGGCGTGGTAGCCCTTGACGACGCGGACGCCACCGAGCGATTCGGTGAGGCGGCCGGTGACTTCGGAGTTGATTTTGGCGCGCTCGCGGAAGATGGGGCGAATGACTTTGAAGGCGCGCTGGAGGACGAGCGCGAAGGCGGTCATGATGACGAAGGCGAGCAGCGTCATACTGACGGACACGTGCATGAGGTAGGTGAAGGCCAGGACGGCAGTGAGAACCCCGCCGACGAAGTCGACGATGCCAGTACCGATGAGATTGCGAACGCCTTCGACGTCGTTCATGATGCGGGCGACGAGAGTGCCGGTGCGATTCTCGTCATAGAACGACACGGAGAGCTTTCCGACGTGCTGCTGCACCTGCATGCGAAGTTCGGCAATGAGACGCTGGCCGGCCTTGGAAAGCAGCTGCGTCAGGGCGTATGAGGTGATGCCCTGAATGAACGTGGCTAGCAGGACGCCACCGACAATCCACGGGAGGATCGCGTGATCATGCCTGGTGAAGACCCTGTCGATCAGCGGCTTGAAGGAGTAGGGCAGGACCAGGGCGCAGGTGCGGTTGACGATCATCAAGAGGAAGCAGCCGGCGAGCAGCCACCGCCGCGGTCGGACGAGCGCCCAGATTTCCGGCCAGATGTCTTTGAATTTCGGTTTGGGGCGGGTCTTTGTGAGGTCGGCGGCGGCCGCGCGGCCGGTTCCGCGGGTAGGCGCATCGGCCGCGCGCATGCGGGGTGTGCCACCCATATTGGACATTCCGTGATTTGCCATTTGGCCTTAATTTTACGCTGCGATGACGCTTAGACGATGCCTGTACGGCGGGCGGTAATGAAGCTGCGCACGCAGAGCAGAACGAAGATGAAACAAAGGACCGCCATCAGCAACTGCTCGTGAACGGCGGCGGGATGGGCGAGTGGTAGGTTGTCGGAGTGAGCCTTGATGAGCTCGCTCGTTGACCTGAATGCCGGGAAGAGAAAGCCGAGCAATCCGATAGTAACGGCGATGTGCATGTAGAGCTTGCGCTTACCGGCGTCTTTCGAGTTTGCCAGGATGCCGAAGAGTGCGAGCCCGAGACCGAACCAGACCGGGATGAGCGAGGTGGGGTGTGTGGATCCGGTGGAGACAAAAAAGTAAATACCGATGCCAATGAGGATGGCGCCAAAGTAGAGAGTGATCCGCGACATGATTTTCCTTTCAGGGGAGAAGATAGCGACTGTAATCTTCGCGGATGCGCGAAGATACGATGCGCCGGGGAGTCGAATCGATGCGGCTGAGCCGCCATTACGATGCAGATACAAGTTTAGGATGCCGCGCTGTGAACGTCCGCGAGAACTTGAGCGGGGTTCCAGTCATTGGTGGGATAGAAGGCGACGATCTTGCCATCCTTGCCGATGACCACGGTGGAGAGTGAGTGCTGCAGGGAACCGCCAGGGCCGGGGGTTACACCGACATCGAAGAACTGCTCCATGGAAGGGAGGTCGGCGACGGAGGGGGCGGCAAAATCCCAGTGCTGAAAGGTTTCGTTGACGAAGTTGCCGGTGTAGGCGGCGCCATAGCTGCGTAACACCTTGGGCGTGTCGTAGGCGGGATCGAAGCTGACGCTAAGCAGGTGTGTGTTCTTGTAGAGCGTGGGGTCGGATTGCAGGGTCTTGTCGATTTCTGCAAAGTTACGACTCATGCGGGGGCAGAAATCCGCGAGTGGGCAGCGAGTGTAGATGAACGTCATCACGACAACTTTGCCGCGAAACTGCTTAAGGTCGATGGCGTGATTGGACTGGTTGAGCAACTTGAAGTTTGGGACATCGTCGCCCTTGGAGGGGACGTGATAGCTGACGGCTGGCTTGTAGTCGGGGCGCGCCTGAGCGATGATAACGATGTTCTTGAGACGGAGATTGGTAGGCCCCGCGGCATCGTGATCAGCGAGCAAGGTGGCGGTGATGAGGTCGCCGGGATGCAGCTCGGAGAGCGCCGACGGATCTTCCAGGTGATAAGGCATGGTCATTCCGGGCATCAGTCCGAGGATCGCATCGTGCTTGAGAATCACCTCGCCGTTGGCCGGGTCGGTTCCGACCACGACGCCGCGCACTGAATATGACTGCGAAGGGTTTTTGGTGACAGCGGGCGCGTTCGCCCTGCCTCGACAGCCGGTCATGCCGATGGCAATCGCGACGATCGCAACAAACAACAAAGCACAGGACGAGCGGACACGCATGATGAATCTCCTTGAGGCAGCAACGGTTGAGCAATCGCTCGCGCCAACATGAGCCCCGACATCATGATAACTGTGGACGCGGACGCACCTTGGCGAGCGAACGCGCAGGAGCTGGCGGCCGCATGGTAGCATCTGCTTCGAAACACAGCTCTTCAAACGGGGTCGGATTCTATTGAGCGGAGTGCAGAGCGTATGACGCAACGACCCACCTCATCTGCAACCAACCAGGATGGCGTCGCGGGACCGTCGGTTGTTTGGCTGGCGATCGGATTCCTTCTGGCTGGCCTGGGAACTGTGATGCTGGGGCCGCTAATGCCCACGCTGCTGCACGACTGGCGGCTTACGGACCAGCAGGGCGGCTTGCTGCTTGCGGCAAAGTTTGTCGGCTCTTTTCTGGGCGGCGTGTCGGTGCCGCGACGGCTGCGGCTGGGCGTGCTGGGCGGGATGGCGTTTGCGTCCGCGGGGTTTGGGGCGTTCGCGCTGAGCGGCGGTTTGGTGAGCGGCGCTGCTTGCCTGTTTGTCGGCGGCTTCGGACTAGGCCAGGTCATTGCATCCACCAATATTGTGATTGGCCGACGATACCGCGAGCATACGGGCTCGGCGCTGGCGTCGGTCAACTTCTTCTGGAGCCTGGGCGCGGTGCTGTGTGGCGTCATCGCCGCGGCTGCGTTGCCTCGCTTTCATCTGCATGGGCCGCTGCTGACGTTTGCAGGATTGTTCCTGGTGACCGGCCTGGGAGGATTCGTGAATCCCTCGCGGACGGCAGCGGCGACGGAAGAGTCTTTGGCCGTCGACGCTCCTCCATTGCCAATGCCAATACTCACGCGCTTCGCCCTGCTGCTGTTTCTTTATGGCGGCCTTGAGACATGCATGACTGGATGGCTGACGACGTACACGTTGCGCTTTTCGGATGTGCGGCTGCTGGGGGGGCAGTCGGCGATTGTGCTGTTGTGGTCGGCGCTAACGGCTGGACGGGCCCTGTCGTCGGCAGCGCTGCGAGTGATGCGCGAGGCGACGCTGCAAAGGATTGGGCTTGCGCTTTCGGCGCTGCTGATTGCAGCGCTGGTGACGACGCGACATGGGCCGTCGCTGTCGCTCTACTGCGTGCTGCTCGGGCTGAGCCTGGCGCCGTTCTTTCCGACGACCTTTGCGCTGCTGATGAAACGAAGGCCGACGGCGCGCGAGGCGGGATTCATCCTTGCGGTATCGGGATTGGGTGCCGCGCTGTTTCCATGGCTGATGGGATTCGTTTCGACCCAAAGCGGGTCGCTACGGGTCGCGATGGCCGTTCCGCTTGGTCTGGCGTTGACTTTATTGATACTTAGCGTCAGGCGTGATGGCGCAGATGCTGAATTTCTTAACGGATAGCTTTTCCAGAAGGCGAAGTTTTGGAGAAGATTGGGTATAACGGTAGACGATGTCTTCTGCGACCCTCTCCGAGCTTCTCGACGCACTGGATCAAGGCGCGCTTCTGTTGTTGCCGAATGCGCGCGCGGCCCGGGACATACGAGCGGCTTTCGATGCTCGACAGCGGTCGCGTGGGCTGCCAGCGTGGGAGCCGGCCCAAGCGCTGAGCTGGTCGCAGTGGACCAACTCGTTGTGGAGTGAGTTGATCGTTGGAGGCAAGGAAGGACGTCTCCTGCTGAATGCCGCGCAGGAGCACAGTGTGTGGCGGAAGATCATTGCGGACGATGCGAACCAACGCTCCATTGGCTCCGTGGATTCCCTGGCAGAGCTCGCGCAGTCGGCATGGCAACTGGCAAGCAATTACGATGCGACGCGGAAGCTGCGAGAGTTCGCAGCGTCCCACGATAGCCGTATCTTTGCCGCATGGTCCGAGAGCTTCGCGCGACAATGCGCGGAGCACGGCTACGTTTCTGCAGGCCAACTGAATGCCGCGCTGCTCGAGCACGTCCGGCTTGACGAGTTTACCGTACCGGCTTCGCTTGATCTTGCGGGCTACGGACAGATTGTGCCAAGCCAGGAGGCGCTGCTAGCGGAACTTCGGGAACGCGGAACTGTCGTTCGTCAGCGAACGCTCGAGGCGACGGGAGATGCGGATCGACTGGTCGCGTCGGTGCTTGTGCCGACCGAGGGCGAAGAACGCCTGCTTGCCGTGCGATGGGTTCGAGAGTTCCTTGACACGCGCCGGACGGGAGAGCCACCCGCGCGCGTGGCGGTGTTGGTTCCGAATCTTGCGGAGGAGCGCGAGCAGCTTGAGGGCGTGCTCCGCGAAGTGTTGGCGCCAGAGTTGCAATCGATCGACGCGGATCTTTCCTCTACACCGTGGGAGTCTTCCGGTGGTGCTCAGTTGTCGTCGCTCGCCATAGTTATCGACGCCCTGGAGTTGGTGCGATGGACGCAGGGTCCGCTGCCGCTTGAGAGGGTGAGTTCCCTGCTGCTCTCTCCGTATCTCGGAAAGATTGGAACGGATGCGGGGGCTCGGAACGCGGTCGCGCGCTTCGATGTGGGCCGGCTGCGGCGCATGCTGCTGTTGCGATCCGAGATGGACATCCCTGGCCTGATGGCGTTGGTCCACGCTCATGAAGGCGACGGCAGCGGAACAGCAGCCGTTTTGTCGTGGCCGAGCCATGTGCAGAAGTTCGTGAAGAAGAGTGGCGATCTTAAGCGGCCTCGTAACTTCGCTGAGTGGATGGAGTTTGTCCGCGGGGTTCTGCTGGCTGCAAACTGGCCGGGGAACCGGGCACTCACCGCAACGGAGTTTGAGGCGACACGCGCGTGGCAGAGCCTGTTAGACCTGGTGTCGACGCTGGACTTTAGCGGACGGCGCGTTGCGTTTGCTAGTGTACTGCAGGTGCTTGAGTTCCAGGCGCAGAGGAACGTGTTCACGACGCCGTCGATGGATGCGCCCGTGCAGGTAATGAGCGTTGCAGAGGCCGAGGGGTCGATCTTCGATGCTGTTCTGCTTCTGCATATCACCGACGCGAATTGGCCGGCGCCTGAGAGAGTGCACCCCTTGCTGCCGTGGACACTACAACGAGCTTTTAAGATGCCAGGCAGTGATCCCGTTCTCTCTGTATCAACCTGCCGCGCACTTACGGAGAACCTCTTACGTTCGTCAAGCACGGTGCTGTTCTGCCATGCGGCCGAGGATGAAAATGGAAAGTTGCGGCCGTCACCGATCCTGGGTGAACTTGAGATCGAATCCGTCAATGCCACGGCGTTGAAACTCTACACGCAACCTTTCGATCAAGTGGACAGCGAGATCGTGACAGATGATGGAGAGCTGCCTCCGCTGCCATCGCATGAAGTCGGCGGCGGAGCCTCCGTGCTCAAACTGCAGGCGGCATGCGGGTTCCTGGCCTTTGCCGAGCTGCGCCTGCGGGCCACCGAACCCAAAATCGGCACGATGGGCCTGGACGCAGGAGAGAGCGGAAGCCTGCTGCATCGCGTTCTTCAATATTTCTGGCGCGAAACGAAGACACAAGACAGGCTCCGCCTGATGAGCTCGACGGACCGCGACGAAATCCTGATGCGCGCGATCGACTTCGCACTGCCCAGCCGGCTGCAGCTGCACGACGGATGGGACCGCGCGTATCTATGGCTGCAGAAGCATCGACTGCGCACGGTGTTGCAACAGTGGCTGGAGCAGGAGTTGCGCAGAGGGCCGTTCGCCGTTTCCGATGTTGAGCGCAAAGAGCTCGTGACGGTAGGACCACTCACACTGGAGGTGCGCGTGGACCGTGTCGACACTGTAGCGGATGGCCTCTTTTTCGTCGACTACAAGACGGGCGCAGATGTCGATCCGAAGCAGTGGTCGGGGCCGCGGCCCGATGATCCCCAGCTTCCGCTTTATACGCTGCTTGCCGAAGGCGACGAACTGAAAGGCGTGGCCTTTGCAAAGGTGCGCGCTGGACGCGATATGAAATGGCACGGGTACCAGGCGGAGGAAGGCATTCTGCCGCCCTCGCGGTCGAAGACAAATATCCGGGACCTTGCTTCGCTGGCAGAGGAGTGGCGACAAGTGCTAACGCAGCTCGCCGGAGACTTCGCAGCAGGAAAGGCGGAGGTGCATCCGAAGAGTTTCGAAATCAACTGCACTCGATGTGCGCAGCGGCTCCTCTGCCGTATTGATCCTTCATCTCTTGGAGAATTCGCCGAAGAGAACAGTGAAGAGGCGGAGGACGCCGTTGAGTAATTTACTGCGCTTCCCTTCCACAACCAATGATGCGGAGGCGCGAGCGGCAGCGCTTGATACAAGGGCTTCGTGCATCGTCGAAGCGCCTGCCGGATCAGGGAAGACCGGGCTTCTGGTGCAGCGCTATCTGAAGCTGCTTGGAACCGACACGGTCGAGCAGCCGGAAGAAGTGCTCGCCATCACATTTACCAACAAGGCGACCTCCGAGCTGCGCGAGCGTGTGCTGGAGCAATTACAGCAGGCTAAGCAAGGAGCGCTCAAGCAAGACTCTTCGAGCTTTGAGCAAGAGACCTGGGGGCTGGCGAAGGCTGCCATTGAACGCAGCGCAAAACTTGGCTGGGGATTGCTGGAGAGGCCGAGTCGATTGAACATTCGCTCGATCGACTCGGTGTGCGCTGAGATTGCGAACTCGCTTCCACTACTATCAGGAGCAGGTGGGCCGCGACAGCCGATCGAAGATGCAGAGCCGCTGTATCGGCTGGCGGCGCGACGAACACTTCTGCAGCTTGGTGGTGAAGATGCCGCCTTGCATGCGGCGCTTTGTACCGTGCTGCTGCATCGCGATGGCAACCTCGCTGACTGCGAAACGCTGCTGGCAGACATGCTGAGAACTCGTGAGCAATGGGGCGAGCTGATGCCCCTAGCGCCCCGTGCAACCGATGATGCAGAGCTTGATCGCGAGGTACGCGTGAAGCTCGAGCGATCGCTCGAAAGCATTGTGTGTACTGGCCTTTCACGCGCGCTACGGGCATTGCCTGCAGATGTTCTGCAGGATCTGACGTCCCTGGCTGCGCAGCTTGGTATCGAGCCTGGAATCGATGAGAATCCCTCGCCAATTGCTCTGTGCGCAGGCAGGCACGATCCTCCAGAGGCGATTGCTGAGCATCTGGATCATTGGGTCGCGCTGATCTGGCTGGTGTTGAAGACCGACGGAGATTGGCGCAAGCGGCATTGGCGGACAGACATGAAGTTTGAGATTCTGAAGCCCGATACAGCTCGGCTTAAGGATCTGGTCCAGAGAATTCAAGGCGACGAGCTTCGCGAAGCGCTGGCCGGTGTGCTCGCACTGCCACCGGCGAAATACCCGGACGACCAGTGGGAGGTTGCCAAGGCGCTCTTTCGGGTGCTACGGCATACGCTGGCGGAACTACGATTGCTTTTCGCGGAGCGCGGTGAATGCGACTTCACCGAGGTTGCGCTTTCCGCGCGCGAGGCGCTTCATTCGGACGAAGGTTCCAGCGATTTCGCGCTTTCAGCCGGCGGAACGCTGCGCCACTTGCTGGTGGACGAGATGCAGGATACTTCGTCTGGTCAGTATGAGCTTCTCGATCTCCTCACGCGTTCCTGGGACGGACGCACACAGACGTTATTCCTTGTCGGCGATCCCAAGCAATCGATTTACTTGTTCCGCCAGGCGCGCGTTGAGCGCTTCCTCCGCACGATGAAAGATCAGATGCTGGGCGAGATCGAATTGGAGTCGCTCCAGTTGACGTCCAACTTTCGTTCCCAGCCGGTGCTGGTTGCAAACTTCAATGCGATCTTCGATGTGCTTTTTCCCCGACCCGATGATCAGCGGCTGTTGGGAAGCGAAGGCGTCGATGTCCCGTTTGTGGAAGCCGCTGCGGTGCGCGACCACACCAGCGATACTGGCGTCCGCTGGCATCCGTCAGTGCTCGCAAAAGGAGGTTCGCGCAGTGATCATGTAGCGCGGGAGGCTCGCAGCATTCGCCGCATCATAGAAGAGCGGCTGGCCATCCCGCTGCCATTCGGACGAAATGCACCTTCGCAACTCAAGCCGTGGCGCATCGCGGTTCTTGGGCGGGCGAAGAGCCATCTCTCGGCAGTGATTGAAGAGTTTAAGAAGGATTATGGAGATGGGCCGATCTCCTATCGCGCCATCGATCTGGATCCGTTGGATCAGCTGCCGGAAGTGCTCGACGCGTTCGCGCTCACTCGGGCATTGCTGCATCCGTCAGATCGCATAGCGTGGCTCGCGGTGCTGCATGCGCCTTGGTGCGGGCTCGGGCTGGCGGATCTTCTAGCGCTTACCGGTGAAGGCGAAGATGCCGATCAGGGCGCGACCATTGCACATCTTGTCCAAGAGCGACGGCGGTTTGTCAGCGAACAGGGGCAGCGGCTTCTTGATCGTGCCTGGCCATTGCTCGAGACAGCCGTTGAAACTCTCGGCCGCACCTCGCTTGCTACTCATGTCGAACGCACGTGGCGTTCGCTGGGTGGCGACGTGGCATTATCCGCCGATCGCCGGAACAATGTGCAGCGCTACTTGCAGGTGCTGCGCGAGGTGGAGACAGGAGCGGATCGCGTCGACCTGGCCGTGCTCAAGCGCCGCCTGAACAAGCTGTATGCAGAGCCGGCGTCGGGCTCTATCGTTGACGGAAGATTGCCGGTCGAGTTGCTGACCATTCATAAGGCCAAGGGCCTCGAGTGGGACCTTGTGCTGGTGCCGGGACTGGAGCGCGGCGGAGGACAATCGCACAGTGTACTGCTCAACTGGCTGGAGTTCGATGGCACGTCGGGTAGGGACGTGTCTGCGAGCGTCGTACTGGCGCCCATCGGGCAGAAGGGCACACAGAAGGATCGGCTGAGCAGCTGGCTTACCGGCATCCGTGCGAAGCGTGATGCCGCGGAGAATAAGCGCGTTTTTTACGTCGCGGCCACACGCGCGCGTGAAGAGCTACATCTCTTTGGCGCCGCGAGTCTCAGCATCAGGGGAGAGCTAGTGCAGCCGCGGTACGACAGCCTGTTGCGTGCGTGCTGGCCGGCTGCGGCATCGCATTTTGAGGAGTTCCTCACCGCGGTAACCTCGCCGATCGAGCAACAATTGACCGCTTCCCTGAGCGAGGATGTTGACGAAGATTTCGCTCTGGCAGCCGCGGCGGACCTCGTCGAAGGTGAACTCGCCAAGGCGACGGTCCCGACGATTGAAAGGCTTCCTCTCAGCTTCGATCCAGCTGCGCGCTTTCGCGAGGCGAAGGATCGGCGGCTACCGTATCCAGCTGCATCGGCGTTGCGCCAGACAATTGCGTTTGATCGGCCGGAGGGTTCGTTTGCAGTCCGTGCATTCGGCAACGTGGTGCATCGCTATCTGCAGTTGCTGGCTGCGCGATTAGAGCGTAACGCGACATGCGACGAGTTGCTTGAGGAACTCCCATCGTGGGAGTCCAGGCTCGCAGCAAGCCTGCGCGGTGAGGGGCTGCCTCCAGCACTCGTTGCGCGTGAAGCCGTCCGAGCACAACGGGCGCTGGCATTGACGCTGGGCGACCCGGTGGGCCGATGGATCTTATCGCCACAAGCGTTGGCCGCCAGTGAACAGGCCTTGACCGTGGCGACGCTCGGCGTATGTGGACTACGTGTCGATCGCACGTTTCTCGCGGGCGCTCAGCCGCTGTTGACCGGCGAAAGCCACATTTGGATTATTGACTTCAAGACGACACTGCAAGGTCCGCGCTCTGACGAAGAATTTATAGCGACCGAGATTGCTAAGTACAAAGCTCAGCTCGAGGCTTACGCTGAGTTGCGCCGTTCGCTGCCGGATGGGCATCTGCCGATACAGTTAGGGCTGTTTTATCCTCTATTGCCACGGCTGCTTCATTGGCCAAGCGACGGATCACTGACTGTCGCGGAAAAGTAGTTTTACTTGTTGAGCAAACGAACCAGGACAGCGGCACAGCGTCCGCATTGCTCACGACTGACGTCGGAGTGAGTGACCAGGCGAACTGCGTGCGGTCCGATCGCACTGCACAAAATGCCCTCGCTCTTCAGCGCGGCCACCAGGGCGGGCGCGTCTCCGCCGTCCTTGAGCGTAAAGAATACGATGTTGGTCTGAACTGAAGGCAGATCGATATCGGCTTGTCCGCAGGTCGCAATTGCATCCGCCAGCAGGCGTGCGTTGGCGTGGTCTTCGTGCAGACGTAGCGGACCTTCTTCGAGCGCGATCAAGCCAGCGGCGGCGAGGATGCCTGCCTGGCGCATGCCCCCACCGAGCGCTTTGCGATAGATGCGCGCGCGATCGATGGACGTGCGTGAGCCGACGAGGATGGAGCCTACGGGTGCGCCGAGGCCCTTGGAGAGACAGAAGTTTACCGTGTCGAAGCCGCGTGTGAGATCGGCGACGCTGACGCCAAGAGACACGGCGGCATTGAAGACGCGAGCTCCATCGAGGTGCGTGGGCAGACCGGCGTCTGCAGCTCCCTGCCAGATCTCTTCGTAGATTAGGAGCGGTGTGACGGTGCCGCCGGCCATGTTGTGCGAGTTCTCGAGGCTAATGAGGCCGGTAGTTGCGCGATAGTAAATCTTTGGTGCGATGGCTGCGCGGATCTGCGGCCAAGTGAGGATACCGCGGTCACCAGCTATGGCGCGAGGAATGCAGCCAGAGAACGCGGACATCATCGCCATCTCCCAGTCGAGAATATGCGAGCGAGCCTCGCAGATGACTTCCTGACCGTGCTGCGTGTGGAGGCGGATGGCGATCTGGTTGCCCATGGTTCCGGTGGGAACGAAGATGGAAGCCTCGCGACCGAAGATCTCGGCAGCGCGCGCTTCCAGGCGATTGACGGTAGGGTCTTCGCCATAGACATCGTCGCCCACTTCGGCGGCAGCCATGGCCGCGCGCATTGCACGGGTGGGGCGGGTAACCGTGTCACTGCGAAGATCAATCACGTTCGAGTTGACTTCCAACTTCTTGTCCTCCTGGGCGTTTAGACCGCGACACCCATCAATAGATTTGTGAATACATCATTCGAGAGCAGGCGGCCGCGAAGTGTTAGCTGCCAGCGCTCGTCCTGTTCGATCATGAGACCTTCGCGAATCAGCTCACGTGCAGCCTCTTCGGTAGACGCAAACAGCTCGCTGGGAGACTGCTCGCGTAATCGGAATACGTCAAGGCCTTCATTCATTCGGAGACCAAGGAAGATTGTCTCCTCAAAGGCCTCGCGCTGGAATACGTCGACGGGTGCGGAGGGGATTTTTTCTACTCCGTAGTGTGCGAGCTCATCAGGATTGGCAAAGCGAACAGCGCTGTGAGGGCGTAGGAGCATCGAATGGGCGTCGAGGCCAAAGCCGATGTACGGATCGCGCTGCCAATACTTGCGATTGTGCCGGGACCGATGAGGCGAGGGCGCAAAGTTCGAAATCTCGTACTGCGGAAATCCGTGCTGCGGAAGCCACGCGCAGGCCATTTCGTAGAACTCGGCAGAGGCTTCATCTACGGGAACACCATGGGCGTGGAAGCGTTGACCGCCGGCCATGACCTCGCGTCCTAGCCGTGAGTCCTCGTCGATCTCGAGCATATAAATGCTGAGGTGAGTGAGACCAATGCTGGTTGCGACATCGAGCGAGTGCTGCCAGCTAGCCGGGGTTTGGTAGGGCAGACCTGCGATCAGGTCGGCGCCGACATCGGCTACACCCGCCGCCTGGAGCCGTAGGATTTCGTCGGTACAGTCGCGCTCGGTGTGGCTTCGGCCGACTGCGGCGCTCTCGCGATCGACGAACGACTGCACGCCAAGGCTGATGCGGTTCACACCCTGATCCTGCGCTTCGGCAAGCACGGTATCCGTGATCTGGCCCGGCGCGGCCTCGAGGGTGATTTCTGCGCCGGGGCTGATCTGAAAGGTCTGGCGGAGCGCGGTGAAGATGCGACGGAGCTGCTCCGGTTCCAGCAGGCTGGGAGTTCCGCCGCCGAAGTACACGGTGTCGACAACATGCGGAAGATCAGCCTGCAAGCGGTCAGCGATAACGGGAGCGGTTGCAATCTCGTGACACAAATTCGTGACGTAGGCTTCGATGGCATGAGGTGAGGAAACGCCGGATGCAAAGTTGCAAAAGCTGCATTTGGCGCGACAGAAGGGCACGGAGACGTAGACGCCTAGCGCGGATGCCTGAGACGGTCGTTTCGATTCAACCAAACCCATATCTTCATTGTTTCATGCGGCGGTGCTGTTTCGACCCGCTGCGTGTACCGCAATGCTTCTAAAATAGAGGAGATGGCAGACGAGCAAAAGAAGACCGCTGCAGCACCCCCTCAGCCGATCAAGCCGGACGATTCGCGCAAGACCGCAGATGACGACGTTGTCGGCAAGGCGTACGACGGGCGGTTGATGCGGCGGCTGGTTCGTTATCTCGCGCCTTATAAGCTGCAGGTTGCTGTCTCCGCTGTCGCAATTGTGTTGAAAGCGGCCAGCGATGTGCTTGGGCCTTACTTCCTAACGGTGTCGGTGGACACCTACTTTGCGCCCACGCAGGGGAAGCATTATTGGCTCGCGGACAAGCTTAGCTCCAGTCCAATTCGTGGCGTCACAGAAATTGCCATCCTGTACCTTGCCTCGCTTGGTCTAATCTTCGGTCTGGAGTTTGTGCAGACCTACATGATGCAGTGGACCGGGCAAAAGATCATGTTCGACCTGCGCCGGCAAATCTTCCGGCATATTCAGCAAATGCACGTGGGGTTCTTCGATCGGAATCCAGTAGGCCGCCTGGTGACGCGCCTGACCTCCGACGTGGATGCTCTCAATGACATGTTTACGTCGGGCGTGCTGGCAATCTTTGAAGACGTGTTTGTGCTGGCCTTCATCGTCGCGATCATGGTGAAGATGAGCTGGCTGCTGGCACTACTGACCCTTTCAGTAATCCCTCTCATTCTCTACGCGACGCATCGGTTTCGGCACCACGTGCGGGAGAGCTACCGGCGACAGCGCGCTGCGACGGCAAAGATCAACTCCTTCACGCAGGAGTATGTGTCTGGCATGAGCGTGGTGCAACTGTTCAATCGGGAGCGGCGCGCGTTCAACGATTTTTCGGCTGTCAATGCTGAGAACAAAAGGGCATGGTCCGACGCGATCTTCGCCTATGCGCTGTATTATCCAGTCGTCGAGTTCCTGAGCTCGATTGCAATAGCGCTGGTGATCTGGCGTGGCGGTCTTGCCGTGCTTCATGCGAGCCCCGCGCTGGCTTCCCATGCCGGTTTCTTGCATCCGGTGGTGACGCTGGGCATCCTGATTGCGTTCATTCAATACGCTCAGCGGTTCTTCCGTCCAATCCAGGACCTCAGCGACAAGTACAACATTTTGCAGGCGGCAATGGCGGCGTCGGAGAGAATTTTCAAGCTGCTCGACATGGACACAGAGATAAAGAGCAGTGCTCATCCGGTGCAGGGTGATAGCAGCGGGTGCATCGAGTTTCGCAATGTCTGGTTCACCTACCAAGCGCTGACGCCTGAGCAACGCGAACGTGTGCAGACGCTCGACAATGATGGGCTCAGCCGATGTAGCGAAATCGAGTGGATTTTGCGCGGCGTGAGCTTTACAGTGGAACCCGACGCCACCGCTGCTATCGTTGGTCACACAGGCGCGGGCAAGACAACGATTACTGCGCTGATGATGCGGTTCTACGACGTGCAACGTGGAACTGTGCTGGTCGACGGCGTGGATGTCCGCGAGCAGGACCTGCTCAAACTTCGGCGGCGGTTTGGTGTCGTGTTGCAAGATCCATTCCTGTTCTCAGGAACGATCGCACAAAATATCCGGCTTGGATCGAATTGGATCACGGAAGACGAGGTCGCTCATGCCGCCGAAGAAGTCAATGTTGCGGACTTCATTCGAACGCTGCCGCAAGGTTTTGCGGAGCCTGTGCTGGAGCGGGGATCCACGCTATCTACAGGCCAAAAACAGCTGATCAGCTTTGCGCGCGCGCTGGCGCATCGGCCCGGGATCTTGATTCTCGATGAGGCAACGAGCTCGGTCGATACGGAGACAGAAATTCGCGTGCGGCTTGCGTTGGAGCGGATGATCACTGGACGGACGTCCGTCTTGATCGCGCACCGGCTGTCGACCATTCAGCGCGCGGATACGATCCTGGTGATGCATAAGGGCAAGCTGCGTGAGCAGGGGACGCACCAGGAGCTGCTGGCGATGCACGGGCTCTACTACAAGCTGTATCAGCTGCAGTATAAGGACCAGGAGTTGAACGCGGATGCTGCGGCGGCGATTTCGGCCTAAGGACGTCGCTTGGTTTGGCTCTCGAGCAACATCGCGATGATCTTTTCGACCCGGCGCTCGCGGGCATCAGGGGTCTGATAGTAGAAAACGGCCATGAGCTGCTGACGGCGCTGCAGCTGCGTCAGCCTGTCCCACGCAGCGCGAGCCTTCGGGTTGCGGCGGAATGCAGCGGCAATGAGTGGTGGCAGCTCGACTTCGGCGTCCATGGTGGCCAGAAGGCGTTCGGCCATCTGCTCGGCGCGCTTCATGCGCGAGACGTCTGTCTTGACGCTGGTGATCCATTTGCCAATCTCGCGACGGGTGTACTCGGTAAGCGAGTCGTACAAGGGGCGAAGACCTGGCTCGTCATCGAGCAGGACGGCGAGTTCATCGGGAAGCTCTGCGGCTCGTTCGTCGAGATCGGGTTCGAGGCGGAAATCGGCGGTGTCGCCCAGGTGAGCGCCGGCGGCTTTCTGCATCATGCGATTCACTAGCAGATAGAAACCGCCGCGAGGGTCCGGAAAGAGCGAGGTGCGGAAGCCGAAGCCATTGATTTCGCCCCGCACACGCTGGCGGATCATCTTCGGCCAGACTTCGGTAGGTTCAAACGGGACGCG
>Ga0302310_10002260_pt1 | contig 15658 bp, 15 predicted proteins | sample III_Palsa_N1_2_FD_200451 | JGI IMG/M metagenome (GOLD analysis project Ga0302310, IMG submission 200451) | Peat permafrost microbial communities from Stordalen Mire near Abisko, Sweden - III_Palsa_N1_2 | ecosystem: Environmental > Terrestrial > Soil > Palsa > Peat permafrost | place: Sweden...
TCATTGGCAAATCAGGGCGCCAGGCGTTCCGCGTCCGCCGCTTCGATAGCCCGGAACGGGCGGTATTGCCCTCCCTGACATTCGCGGCCTTTTCGTTGCTCGCGGCGAGGAAGGATCCAGCGGTTCTCATCATCGAGCGTCCGGCTGATGTGCTCCAGACCCATCCCTCGCAGATGCTACGGGCGCTCTTCGGGGTGGAGATCAGTGCGGAGGATGCGCTTCCGTTCGATGAAAACCTGCTCGCGACGAATCCAGTTCCGGCCATTTGGCTCGCCTCGGACAGCGCGAGCTTGCCTGAAGATACGATTGCTCGCTTTGTGTTCCACGCCCCCCTAAAGAAAGCGGATCGCTCAGAACATGCGCGTTTGGTGCAACTGCGGGTGAAGAAGCTGAAGTTATCCAAGGCGGCCACCGCCGAGATTCTGAAACTCGACGGTGTGTCGAGCGCGCAGCTCGAATCCGCCGTCAAGGCCGCGCGCCTCGCGAGAAACCTCTCGAAGGCGGATCACGATGCGGCGGTCGTTCAGGCGATCAGGCGCAGCCAAAAAGCATTGTCGCGCGATTTGACCGAAAAGCACAAACCATCGGTGACCGAGTATTCCCTCGACTACTTGAACACCGCCGGGCGCTTTAAACCAAAGGACATCTTGAAGTGCTTGAAAAAGCGGCCACGCGGCTCGGTGCTTCTCTACGGGCCGCCAGGCACGGGCAAGTCCCAGTTCACCGAGCACTTGTGCCAGCAGCTCGCCATCCCCTTGATTGCCAAAACTGCTTCGGACTTGATGAGCAAATGGGTAGGGGATAATGAGAAGAATATCGCCGCCGCGTTCGAAGAAGCAGCAGCGGAAGACGGGGCTTTGTTCCTCGATGAGGCCGATAGCTTTTTGCAGAGCCGTGAACATGCGAGCGCTGGTTGGGAGGTGACTCGGGTCAATGAACTGTTGCAAAAAATGGAGCGCTTCGATGGCATCGTGATCATGGCGACCAACTTGTTTCGAGACCTCGATGCCGCTGCGCTGCGCCGCTTTACGTTCAAAATGGAGTTCCTCGAACTCGACGTCGCACAGCGTTGGTCTATGTTCTTGCGCGAAGCGGGCCTTGCCGAGACAATCGCCACCATAGCTCCCGCCACGAAAGAGCAGTGGCGGCTGAAGCTCACGCTCATGAAATTCTTGACACCTGGAGACTTTGCGACAGTCAAGCGCCAATGCATAGCGCTCGATACCCAGCTTTCTGCGGAAGACTGGCTCGATCAGCTGCAAATCGAGTGTGACATCAAAAATGCTCCTCGGCGCGTGCGGCCCCAACAGTAAAGATTCGTGGTCAATCGGGCGAATCGAGGGCGACCAAAGGCAGCACTTACAGAGCACTTATGCGCTGTGTCCGACAGAGTCTCTCCCACACTAACAAAAATGAAACGTGAATTAATATACATACATGCGCGTAACTATGTATGATTCTTCACATGAAATCAAATCTTCGACAGCGTAAACAGCTCGCTGCATCTGCCCGCTCAAGGATTGTCCTGCAACCTCGAGATTTCGCACGACTGAGCATACATCCGCAGCAGGTTAGCCGCCTTGTGACCAAAGGCGAGCTAATCCGTGTGGGTCGCGGCCGCTATATGCTGCCACAGGCCGAACACTCGGAAAACCTCGGACTTGCGCTCGTCGTGGCTGCGGTCCCGCGGTCGGTAATCTGTCTACTCTCGGCCCTTCGGTTCCACAATATCGGTACCCAGGCTCCTCATGAAGTCTGGATCGCCATTGAGCAGGGAGCCGCGCGGCCCCGGATCGACTACCCACCGGTCCGCGTAACGCTAGTCTCCGGTCCGGCCTTTACGTTTGGTGTCGAGCGTCATCCGATCGACGGTGTTCCAGCACGCATATATTCTCCGGCGAAGACGGTGGCCGATTGCTTCAAGTTCCGAAACAAGATTGGTCTTGATGTAGCGATCGAGGCGCTTCGTGAAGCGCTACGCGCAAAGCTCTGTACCCGAGAAGAGCTTTGGGCGGCGGCGAAAGTATGCCGCGTGTCCACGGTCGTTCGCCCATACATTGAGGCCATGTAGCAAGTGCTTCTCCATGGCAACTGACAAGCCTAGAAACATGTCGGCGTCAATTCGACAGCGGCTGTTGAATCATTCAGCCGCTATCAAGACGGACCCGAATCTCCTACTTATCTGGTACGGACTGGAGCGGTTTCTTTACCGTCTTTCCGTATCAATCCATAGCGATCGATTTGTCCTCAAAGGCGCAATGCTTTTTCGTCTCTGGGGAGGTGCTGATTTCCGATCGACAAAAGATCTCGACTTGGAGGGATTTCTGCAGGACGAGGCGGAGGTGGTCCGGGAAGTTTTCGCTTCTATCTGCGCGCAGCCGGTCGACGATGATGGACTAATCTTCGATGCAACGAGTGTAAGAGTTACCGAGATACGCGAGACGCAAGAGTACGGCGGTTTTCGGACACTGCTTACGGCGAGGCTCGGAACCGCCGTTTTGCGTCTACAGATTGATGTGGGATTCGGCGATGCAATTACACCGGCGCCGGCCATCACTGATTTTCCATCTATTCTCAGCCAGTCGCGCCCTCGCATCCGCGTTTATCCGCGAGAGACAGTTGTCGCCGAGAAGTTCGAGGCTATGGTGCAACTTGGAATGACGAACAGCCGAATGAAGGACTATTACGACCTGTGGTTCATGTCGCGCCATTTTGAATTTGAGGGTTCGACGCTTGCCGCCGCGGTGACGGCAACTTTCAATCGCCGTGGGACGGTGATTCCGCGGGAGCCTCCGATAGCATTGACTGCCGAATATTCGGACGACCTCAGTCATGTACGACAATGGTCCGCGTTCACAGGTCGCCTCGGCACGGGAGCCGTACCGGGTTTGGACACGGTGATTGATGAAGTTACCGAATTCGTTTTGCCGCCCGTGCTTGCTGCGGCAACTACGCGCCCATTCAATCAGCATTGGAGTCCTCATGATCGATGGCAGCGAGCGGGGTGACATCTCTGCGTTCGACGGAACGATATGCTTACCCGCTCCAATAATTTTGTTCTGCTAAGTTCCATGCTAGTCCATCGAAGTCCACAAGTCGTTGATATCTGGGGGTTTTGCCCCCTCTGACATTCCCCAATATTGTCCGTTGAGTTTCGTGGAAATCCACTGACTTCCACGACTTTTTAGTACATAAATTAGTACATAAAACGGGTCACGATTTCTTACCCAATGATTCAAGCGGGGCCGACGCTATCGGCCCCACCGTAAGGATAGAAATACGTAAGTTCACTTCGCTTGTGTCGCCACCAGCTTTGCGGCCCAGTACAAGCTGCTGGCCCCCCTAAGGCAAACAACACCAATCGCCCCCGGTAGCGCGAAGAGCACAGTTAAAGCGGGATGCCAATGGCCAGTGACAATCCCGCCAGCAGCCATATAAAGGTCCATCCACAGAGAGATGAAGGCCAGCGGAAAATAGGTCGCAATGCCGGCGGCGATAAGCCGGCGCCGCAACGGGGGATTTGCGGCCACGGATTTGAGTTCGATCAATCGGCCGCCTTTCACGGGGGCGACGTAGCCCCCAACTCGAAGGAGCCACCGCGCCGCTTTAAGCGGATCGGGCTGCCGAAGAATCCATTTGACTAAAGGTGCGCTAAACCTGTCATGACCAATCACTATCGCGAAGAGAGACTGGATGACAGCCGGGGGTTCCTTTCGCTTGATTGCGTCCGCCAAATCTTGCCAGGCGCTGGCTCGTTGTGTGAGTTCTTCGCGATGTCGTCTTTTTCGACCCACTAAAACTCTGGCAATGAAGGCTGTGACGCCAGCAAGAATCTTCAGCATCAGGGAAATTTCTATCATGACATCAGCTCCTGAGGTGTTTGCCGCCAAGTTAGACCGACGGTGGCAACTTGTCATGCGTGCTCCAAGTTGCCAATGCATCGCTTACTTGATCCGCCGGTAAGAACTCCTGTTCTAGCCGGCCTCTCTCGAGTGAGCGTAGATGACGGTACAGCACTGACTCCACTGTAGTGAGCCCAATCGGCGGATTCTCGGCCGCAGGACTTGGTTCGGGCACGGCCGATAGCGCCGCATGGGCATCGAAGATGTCGCGCGTCATGAGCAGCGCCTGCAATTCCGGCCGAAACCCGCGTGCGGTGGCCAGCATCTGCAAGCCCCAGGTGTCGAGATCGCCCCAATAGGCAAGTTGCTTGCCGTCGAACCCTTGGGCCGCCAACCATCCGAGGTTCAGGCCGGCGCCCAGGATCGCGACGGTGTCGAGCACTTGGGGAAGTTGATAGAGGCTGGACTCGTTCTCGACAATCAGCACTCTCGAGCCGGGCAGGGTCGCCTCCATGAGTTCCTTGGTGCGAATCCGTTGCTGCCTAAACGGGAGCAGTCCTCGCTTCAGCGGCACGACCAGCAGCCAGTGGTCAGTGTCATCCAGTGCTCCTAGGAACGTTTCGAGGCCCAGATCATCCACTTCGCCGTCGAATAACACATCCAGGAATTGCGTCATGAGCGTGCGGTGGCGCTCGAAAAACTTGGTGTCGATGCCACCCACCGATAGCGCCCGCAGCGGCCGGCCTTGAGCACAGCCGGGCGTGAGTTCGAGTGCCACCCTGGCCGCCGCAGCGACATCGGCAACGGACTTGTCCTCGGTGAGAAAGGGCTGCCGCACGATAGGGCGATGGAAGCGGGAATCAATGGTTCTCAAGAGCTGCTCGAGGCGCGCGAACTCCGCATTGACTGACGGATCGCCGGTCGCAGCGACCCACTCCGATGGGCTATGCAATTGCCAGGACACGGGTACGACCACGGGTTCGCTGGCACTTCGAAAATTGACTGGCTCCCACACCACGTGTCCGACGTTGACGGCCCGCCAACGCTGCAGATGGTCGCGAACGCGATCGGTTTGATGCGTGAGTTCCGTAGCTGTCGGGCGGCCGATCCCCAGTTCGATGGGCCACGCGTCGGCGTGCAGCAGCCGCAACTCGCGGTTATCGGCCAATCGCCATTGTTTGAGCCATCGGGCGGAGAGGTCGGCGGGAGTCTTCATTTCTCGGCGGGCGTCGTCCGCTCGTGAGCGTGGCGCTCGAGCTCCTCCCAACTGAGACACGTCGTCGTCGCGCGCTGGCCCTTGCGGTGAATGAGAATCGCCGAACGGGTGTGCTCCCGGAGCAGCCGCATTTCCTTGTTGGGAGTAACGAACAAGGGATGCAATCCGAATTCGGCCAACGCGCTGATGATGCGGCTCGCGACCGCGTGCGAACTCTTGGAGAATGCCTCGTCGAGCACGATAGTGCCGAAGAGCGGGCGAGCACTTCCCGGTGGACAGAGGGCATAACTCAACGACGCGGTCAGAACGTAGCTGGCGATGATTTCTTTTTCGCCGCCGCTGCCGCCCTGGGAGCCGGTACGGGTCTCGATGATCTCGACGGTGTCGCGCGCAATCATGGACACGGAGAACCGCAGCCTGTATCGCGGATCCAGCAATTCGCGGGCGCCGACGGTTTTCTTGCGGTCGCTGGCGTCGCGCAACAAGGCGACCATATGTCGGAGCGCGCGGAAATGACTCTCGCCTTGGTCATCCTTCAATTCCGCGGATCTTAGCTGGCGCTGCGCCTGTTGCAGCTCACGTAGACTTTCATGAACGACGCGTTGCGGTTGCAGCCGCAAGTAGCACCCACGCTGGAAATCCACACGCCGCAGCGTCAGATTCAGATCATCGATGCGCTCCTCGATCATCGACACTTCATTGTCGATGTCGCTCAACAGCTGGGTGACTCCCTGATCCGAGGACTGATTGAGATAGGTGATGAAACGCTGCATCTTCTCGGGCAGCGCTTCCTCGGTCAATTGCCGTAGGCGCTCCAAATAGGCCGGGACATCCATGATGTCGGTGCCGGTCTCGGTCAAGGCCCCGGTATCGACCTTCTTGGCCTTCTCCATGGCCCTCACCAGATCCTTCTCGACGTCGCTCAATTGCCTTTCCGACCGCTGGATGTCATCCATGACCATCTGCGCCGCAGCGCGCTCGGCGTCGTCCACGCTGTCAATGTTCAAAGCCGCGGCGTCGAGATGTTGCCCGGCGAGTTCCCGTTGCCTATCGTTTAGCCCCTGGCCCACCCGCCGGAACGCCTTGAGCCGTGCATCGCGTGCGGTGTTGCACTGCGATTCAAGGGCTCCCTGACTAATGAGCAGCGACTGTTGCCGGGAGCGATGTGCTGTCAGCAATTGATCGGCGTCGGCCCAAGCTTCGCGCGCCTTCTCCGTGTCCGACTCCGGCTGGTTGAGTGCGGCTAGGCGCGCTGCCAGCGCCTCGGCCTCGCGTTCGGCGCCCGGCAGATCGATGTCGGTGAAGGGCACCTCGATGAGGGAATTCAGCAGCGTGACGACGTGCTGTGCTTCTTGTGCAAGGTGCTGCGCCGCTTCAGATTGCCGCTGAGCCTCGTTGAATGCGGAATCCGCCGCAGCCAGCGACCGCGCCAACTCGGCGAGCCGTGCCTTGTTGTCGAACCCGGTCATCCAATTGGCTTCGAGCGACCGTTGGTCCTGCTTATCGAACCGGCCGCTCTTCCCCGACATCGTGCCCTCGATGGTGACAGCGACCGGAACGCGATGAAGCGCTCCGGTCGAATCGACGCAATGGCGATCGATTCCCTCGAGGAAGGCTTTCACGGCTTCCCGGTAACGATGCGCTTTGAACTGGAGTTTGCGTGCAAAGCTGTCGGAAAAGAACTCGACCGGGTCATGCGACGCTTGTACTTCGAGCAATCGCACGTGCAAGCGATTGTTGCGTGCATTGATCCATCCCAGCGCCCTTGCGATGTCGGCGGTCGGGACCAGGACCCGCAGCCGTTCACCGCCGAGGACGCGCTCGATGGCTCCGCGCCACGCCTGTTCGGCCGGCTTGACCTCGATCAACTCGGCCACATAGGGGAGAGCGTCTTCATCCAGGCGCAGGAACTCGCCGAGTTCCCCGCGAAATCGTTGGTAATCGCCGGGTACGCTCGACCCGGGACGAGACCGGACCTGTTGGAGTTCGTCCTTGAGAGACTGCAATTCCTGTTGACGGCTCTGCTTTACCGCGCCGTGTTCCCATGCTATCTGCTGCAATTGCTGACAGGTTTCGCTCTGCCGGGGCAGCAACTGCCGTGCGGCATTTTGGCTGTGTAATACCGTCTCGGCATCCAAGCTGCCATCCAACGAAAAACGACTGGTCAGGCGGCGATAGTGGGCTGCAGTGCGGGTTCGCGTGTCGATGATTCGCTGATGGCTTGCGATCAGTTCGAGCAGCTGCTCGACATTCGAGCCGCCCAGTTGCAAATAGACCAGGCGCAACGATTCCGTTTGCGCCTCTTGGAGGCGCAGAGTTTCCGCCAATTCGCGGGCTTGGATCGTGCCGGTTTCGAGTTCTGCATCGAGCTGTTCCAGGCGACGTGACCATAGCTGATGCGCTGCCTCGGCGTACCACATCGGGAGTACCGTCTTTATTTCCAGTTCGACGGCGAGTCGATCTTGTAGCTGTTCTCGCAGGTTCCACCCGTTGGCCACTGGCTGAAGGGACAGCTGCTGTTGGCGAGCGATCTCCAACTCGGCGTGAATGGCCGCCAGATCGTCGAACTCCTTGGCCACTTCGGCGGCCCGATCGAACGCGGAGCGATCGTCGAGCACGAGTTCCCGAAAGATGTCATCGATACTGTCCAGCTGCTTTAAGCCCGCTGCGCGATTGAGCAGGGCAAACGCATTTTCGCCCACCTCGAAGAAGCGCCTCACCTGGGCCAAATAGGGCCCCTTGGAGTCATGGATTTGCGAGCCCGGCGTTTCGCGGCCCAGTGCCTTGAGCGCTCGAGCGCCTCCGTCATGGTGAATCTGGAGCCAGTGATCGAGAGACTCATCGACAGCCTGGGCATATATCCACAGGCGTTTTAAGTCGGCCAGGGCGGAACTCGTGCCATCCAGGGAGAAGATGGCGGCGATGTAGAGCGGCGTCTCGCCGTTGCTAAAACGCGCCGCGATGGCGCTCACAGTCTTGCCCGACCGAGCGATGTGCTGATTGTCGCCGCTGTTGTTACCGGGCCCCGAGACGCCGCGCACATAGGACACGAGATCCCGGTCGCTGTCGTGGCCGCCGGTGGACGCCAGGTTGTAGCGCGGCGCGGCTGCGATCAAGGTCATCAGCGCATCGACCAACGTGGTTTTGCCGCTGCCCGTGGCGCCTATGATTGCGGTGCCGGCGGGATCGATCGGAACACTGTGCCGGCCCGCGAACGCGCCCCAGTTGTACATATCCAGTTTCGTCAGCACGTAGGTCGATGCCAGAGTGGTACCCGGCACAAGCCGAATTCCTGCCGTCGGTTGCCATTAGGATTCGTCCGCATCGGGGGGCGATAGTGCCGACGCGCGGTGACTCGCATCCCGAAAGGTGTGCAGAAGATTGGTCAGGTTCTCTGGATTCGCCAAGTGCGCGATGATGGGGCGGATTTGAAGCTGGTCGTGCGCGTCCACCTCGGACACCAGTCCATAGCCCTTGAGCTGTTCCAGTAATCCGCGCAGGCGCTTCTGTTCCTGCGCGTCGCTGCCCAGGTTACCCAGGTACATCTGCAGGTGCGGCAGTAAGTCCTCGATGGCGACCGTGGCCGCGCTAGTGCCCAGGCCCGCTTCCTGCTCGTGGACCACGAACTGCTGCCGGAGGATGGCCACCAGCAACGATTGCTCCAGGTTCATGCGCTGGCGCCGGACGAGCGGATGGGACCACTCATCATCGACCTCCGAGGCCTGCGCCGCCACCGCGACATAGGCAATTCCGCGCAGTTCATCGATTTTCATCGCGAGGTCCAGGGGCTCGAGAATCCGTGCGATGTCGCGATTGCCAGTCACCGCGGCGCGATACAAATTCGGCTTGCTGGCCGATTCCAGCAGGCCGTACTTGAGCAGCTCCAATGCGGCGTCCTTGATGTGCCGCGGCGTGAACGCATCGTCGGGATTTTGCTCGTCCATGGTCATTGCATCTGACACTTACACTTCCCAATCGATGCCCTGAAGGGCGGCGGCGTACAATTCGATCTTCGGTACCCGAAAACGCAAGCGGATGCCGTCCGCGCACACGACGTCCACCAATTCGCGCTCCGCATGCACGGGAACATCGGCCTCGCGGGCCATGGCGAGCCAGACGGTGAGGGATTCGAGGTCATGGGTCGGGGGCAGCTGCTTCGCAAGATCGGCAACGCCGGCAATGGCACCAGTGACCGATAGCCATTCGATCGTGTCCCGCACTAAGGCCTGTCGGTCGAGACCCGCAAAGGACAGCCAGAAGTCGTCCTCGATCAGATTCAAATTCGTCGACTGAGGCTCGAGTTCGAGATTTCGATCCGTATCCTGTTCAACCGATTTGAAACGGAGGCGTTCAGCCAGCGGCAGGTTGGCGTTAGGGAAAGCCACGGGCGGCAAGGGACTTGCGCGCCAACGTAGCGACGCGCTGTGCCAGTCCATGTCCACCGCGCATTGGAAGAGCTCATTCAGCAGCAGGCCGACGCGGTGATGTTCCGCCGCCAAACCGGATTTGAGAAAGCCTTTCACGTCACGCTCGATCCGTGCCCGCGCCTGGATCACGGCTTGCGATTCCTTCACGAGTCGCAGAATCAGCCGGCGCAGATCATTGTGCTGCTGTTGATTCAACGCTGCGGCGGAAAAGGGGTGCGAGAGAATGGTCCTCAGGCGCAGCTTCATGTCGTCCAGTTCGATCTTGCGGCTCAATTGTTGCTGGAAGCCGTGAAACACCCGGCCTTCCGGCGTGTCGAGCAGGGTGTCGTGGCCATCCAGCAATTTGTCCATGATCTCGCCGCGATGGTTGTCACCGCCGACCATCGATTGACGCAGGGTCCGGTCTGCGTCGCGCCAGGAATCTTCCACCCGGCGAAAGTCCGCCCGAAGGCTGGTCGCCAGATTGAAGATCTCCCGAATGCGTTCGATCGCCTCGTGACGATCGAGCACTTCCACCTGACCTGCCTCCACGGCCGAGAGCTGTGCTTCCAAGGCGGTGATCTGGTCGCGAATGCGCTGCGCTCGGCTTTTTGGATCCGGGTTCAAACTGCCTTCGACGCTTTCGATTTCGCGCTGTACGACGGATAGTCGCGACGCGGTGGACGTCATCACGCGGTCGCCCAACGCCTCGACGAATCGCATGGCCTCTTCGAGCGCGTCCGTGGCATACAGATTACCGCTTCGCTCAACCACCAATTCGCGCTTGATTCAGTCGCGCAGCTCTTTTCGGGCAAGCGCAGCGCAATCGGCAGTGCCGATGTCGAATTCCGCATGATTGGCGTGGTCCGCCAAGGCCTGTGCGAGGGACTGCAGCGCGTCGTCGAAGCCCACATTCCCCTGGGCATCCTCGAACAGACCTCGCAAACAGCTCAGGACCAAGGGACCTCGGCGGGAGGCCAACAGCAGCCATGCCGGGTGTTGATACCGCGCATGAATATACGCGTCGGTACGCTCGCGAATGGTGGGGTCTGGGGGCATGGCAGGCATCTTAGAGCCCGTCGCACGAAAGACCCAAAAATTCGAATGCTGGTCCCCCAGTGATTGAGGTCATGTTACGTCAGCCGCCTTCCTCTTTCGAGGTCGACCGCCTTTGCGACCATTGACTTTCGAGCTGAGTCGCTTCGCGCTCGAGGTCGCTTGGCCGCCGCGGCTCGCAAAAATCGCCGCGACGGTTCGCGAGGGCAGCATCGCTGGCAAGATCGCTGTAAGGAGACCATGCACACTGATGTGAACGTCTCGGTCTTCGAGTTCGATCGCCGATCCGTCGGGCCAGACTTCGAGCTTACTCAGCTCCTCAGTTGGCACGTCCTGCAGCGCACCGATCCACTGTCGTGGGATCAAGAAGCCCGCATTGCGGTTTGTGACGATTTCAACGGCATCCCTCTCTGACACGTATCGAACGGCTTGCGCCCGAATTTCGGTCTCTGATTCGGTTCGGCCGGCGGCAAGCGCCGCTGCGTACTCGGCATCGCTGATCTGTTTTGTGTTCATCGTAAATTCACCTCTTCCGTTGTGCCATCGCGAAAGGCCACGTGAAGCTGCTCATTTGCAGGATCGTACAGGGCCTCGGCGATCTGCTTCGCACTCTGAGTGGGCTTCGCGAGAAGCGCGATCCTTCCAGGTTCGCCTACCACGGCCCACTGATTCTCCAAACAGGTTGTTCTCCGCATCAATAACCTATCGGTTTAGGTTAATCAAATGGAAACTGGCGCGTCCCTGTTTTCCGCGGAAATTGAGCTGGAGGAGCTCGGTGGACTCAAAGTCGCCCACATTGCGGGTGAAGACGCGCGGGTTGCGCACGAGAGCGGTAGCGGCGATAAGTCCATCTTTGCAGCGACTAGACCACACAGATGTCTTTTTCCAGCGGATGGGGCAGCAGATCAGGTGTGTTAGCCGCGGCGTTGAGTGCGTGCAGGCGTTCGGCGGTGGAGAGTTGGAAGAACTCAGCCACGGGTCACCAGGGCGCTGACCTCTTGAGCCATCCACGTCGGCAAGCGCGATCGCGCCGACGCGACTTCCTTCAGCTCGGATGCGGACAGTTTGGCGCGTAGTTTCTGGATTGCTTCACCGGCTTTTTCTGGGCCCAGCCAAGCCAGTGCACGCACCACCTCGCCGGCTGCCCGCCCGGGAAAGATCAGTTGCCAAATCGGCGCGTGCCGGAACTCGATCAACTGTGCGCCCAACTTCAAATGGCGACTGGGCCCGGACGTGAGATAGACGGCACGCATCGGCACCTGTGTGGTCAGGCCCAGTGCATTGGCAGCAGCAGCACCATGCGACACGATGGTTTCCCTGCGCTGGTTCGCCAGGCCCTCGATCATCTTGACGGCCGAAGGCGCGTGGGTCCCGAAGCGGCTTTCGACGGGCAGGACATAGATGCCGCGGCCGGCACGCAGCAGGGTGCCACGCCGCACCAGGCGGGACAGCACTTGGTCTACGGCTGCGCGGCTGCCCAAGTGCAACAGTTCTTTGGCGACCAAAGGTGTGCCTTCCGGCAGTCCGGCAGCGTGGTCGAGGACTTGTTTGGCGAGGGTTCGCATGGCGATAGCTTCAAGGTAGTAGAAATATAGTGATATTTCTGACGGCATACAGTCCCTCTGGAGGGAATGGAGGACATTCGTTCGTGCCGAGGCGACTACCACAGACAGCCTTCCCCGAAGCGTTCAGTGCCTGTTGAGCGCTCTGGACGAAAGGAGGAGACGGTTCTATTTAGAGAATAACAGGATTTGCTAAAGTATGTTATTCTTTGATCCAGAGGATGGAGAGGCTATGAACGTGTCGCTTACGGCTGAACTCGAGAAATACGTCCGGGGCAAGGTGGCCTCCGGCCTCTACAACAACGCCAGCGAGGTGATCCGCGAAGCTCTACGGCTTCACGTCGAGCGGGAACGGCAGCCGCGCCCCACGAGGCTTGATCGTGAACCGCCTAGGAAGGACGAAGTTCGCGTCCAGCTCGCTGCGCTCGAAAAGCCGTTGCGCGAGCGTGGACTCACCTCGCTCGCTCTCTTCGGCTCGGTCGTCCGCAGCACAGCTCGCCCCGATAGTGACATCGACCTACTCGTCGGTGTCACCGCTGACGCCCGGTTCAGTCTGATCGATCTCGTCTCCGTGAAGGATTTCCTGGAGGACCAGCTCGGACGCACAGTCGATGTAGTCACGAAGGGAGGGCTCGAACCCGCCGTCCGAGATCGTGTCCTTCGCGAGGCCGAAGTCGTGTTCTGATGGAGAAAGACGCAGCAATCTATGTCCGTCACATTCTCGAGGCGATCACCAACATCGAGACGGATACTGCGGGGTACGACTTTGAGAAGTTTCGTGCGGATCGGCGTACGCGGCAGCTTGTGGAACGAAATCTTGAGATTTTGTCGGAAGCCAGCCGTCGGCTTCCCGAGGAACTTAAGCTGGATGAAGCTCGCATCCCCTGGCGCGCAATCGCTGGTATCGGCAATGTTCTGCGGCACGATTACCATGAGGCGTATCCAACCGTCCTTTGGGATACCTGCCAGAAGGATTTGAAGCCTCTAAAAGAGGCGGTCCTGCGCATCGGCGCGGTCGTTGCCGGTACAAAAAAAGACGCGGGTGATGCCAAGTAGCATTCTCTCGGCCGCCACCGCAACGATGTCGAGAATTTTCTGCCGGCGCTCAACAGATACATATCGATCGAATTTCGGGCGGAAAATGACCTCGCGATATTCGTGTTTGACTTCCTGCGAAAGCAACAGCCGATTGTCTTTCTACACGGCGCGCAACAGTGCGCGTTCCGGGATGCTATCAACCTTCAGGGCAGCCGAGACTAAGGTCGACGCGTCGACGACGACGATCAAGTCTTGCGTTCTACTCGCCAAGCTTCTAGCTCGGCGTCAATGTCCCCGTCGGTCAGTCCACGCGTGTGCGCTTCCTCCTTGGCTTCGCCGATGGCCTCCGCTAGGAGATCGCGAGCACGACCACCTTTGAGCAGACCGCTCAGGTAACGGCCTGCTGCTGCTCGACGCGCGGGGCTTTTGAGCGCCTGTGCGGCATCGGCATCGGCATCGGCATCGGCATCGGCATCGACCGGGATAGTCACTTCAACCGTGTCGCCCATTTGCGTGTCTCCTCAACCAGCAACATAGCAGTCTTGGCAGTGACTTGCACGGTAGGGAATGGGACGGCGGGGGAGAGCGATGTGCAGGGCGCCAGCGGCCTACCGACGCCTGGTGTACGCCGACGGAACCAACAATATTGGCATGGCGCCGAAAGTAGGTCACAATTTAGGTCATTCTAGGGGCTAGGCGGACAGGAAACCTAGCAGTTACAAGGGCTTGGGGCCTGAGTGTGAATCTCGTTTCCCGCTCCATGATTTTCTCAATCAAATCAAGCACTTGACCGGTCAAAAACTCATTTCCAGCCATTAGTGGGAAGACTCTGGGAAGGCACGTCGAGTATTCCCAAATCGACCCCGAAAGGGGTGTATTCCCAGCGTATTTTAGATCGCCTTGGCGAGCATCGCCGTGAGGCTCAAGGGTGCCTCCACCGTCTTGTAATGCTCCGGCCGTAGCGCCCCCTCACCGCCTTGGGTGTAGATTTTCGTGACCTGTTGGTCCGCGTGCGTCATGAGCGGGGAGATGGCTTCCTCGGCGATGTTGCTCGCCAGGTAGATGCGCGAGCCCAAGGCCCGAATCTCGTGGACGCTCGGCCGCTCTGCGGGTTTCAAGTGCGCATAGTGCTCCAAGGAGAGCAGGGCGGCGCGGAAGGCGTTGATGAGGCACTGGGGACGGACGTACGCCCAGTGCTCACCCTTCGGGGCCCAATCGCGTCGCTGGCGGTCCGGTCGGCGATGGATGAGATTGGGTGCATTGAGGGTGTCGAGCGCCATCGCGAGGGCGCGAAACTCACGCATGCTCTGGGTGACCGGAATTCGAATAAATGCGGTGTCTGAGGTGCCCTCGGTCTTCTCACGGATCACGAAAAGGTAGTCGCCGCGAAAATCGCTGTGCTTCATGTTGCACACTTCGCTGCGGCCTTGCAGGGTTACGAGCGAGATGTCCATCGCGAGCTGAAGCCACGGCTCGGCCACTTTGCGAATCGCCAAATACCCCTCGAGGTCCAAGGGCTTTCGCACTTTCTTGTTGACCTCAACCTGCAGCGAGGCGCTGCGCGCGAGGACCGCTTCGGCCTCATTCTTCGTGACCATTTTGCGCTCGAGCGCGAAGCGCCAGATGACGATGAGTGCCCAGCGCCAATGATTGTACTGATCCGCCGTGTGGCAAATTTTGAATCAGGATCCCCTCCGGTCACCCGGCGTCCTTGCCCTGCGTCGCCCGTTCCCCGAACGTTGCGGATGTGTCTCCGCTTTCAATGCAGTCGAGGGCGTGAAGTTTTTCACACGCCGGCGTTGCGTTAGAGCCCCTGCGAGTACGATTAAGTACACAGGGCTTTTGGCATCTACAAGACGTGGCAGCGTCTCCTGGTGAACTCTTCCGAGTTCGCGATCGTGCATGGCTGGGGTTGGTGCCCCGCACATGTCCTAATAACCTGGCGGGGTTCGCTCCCGTGCATCTGCACTCGAGCCTTCGTCTAGCGAATGTCCGTGCGCAAACGGAATCCCTTTGTCGTCCCTGCTTGTCGCTTGTCTAAGTCCCGAATTAAAACAACGATATTCCTAGACAAATACGGGCACCTCCTTATCCGTGCTCGATATGGAGAGAGGCGTTGCGTAAGTTTGAATATGCGAAAGTGATTCTGCACAAGACAGCGGTGATGTTGCAGATTCAAGATTGGGTCCGTGTGGGCTACCGATTCTACACGTGCGGGTTGGTTTCATTGGATCGTGCACGAGCCTGGGCGGATAAGGCCGATCAGCTGTATGACGTATACAGTGTTAGGAACCGCCGTGCACGTGAGAAAAAGCATGGCAGAGGCTGTGCAGTGCTTTTGATGCACCCGATCGCGGGATCAAGCAGTTTGTGGTGGATACTTTTAGTAACGCCGCACGGACATTTAGCATATGAGTTGGAGCCATTGAAGGACGCGCTGGAGTTTCGAATCGAACTGACAGGCTACGAATTGTGCCACCTCACGAAGCCGGGCGCGGCGGCCCCTGTGCTGACCTGGAGAATGACCCGGGAGGCGTA
>Ga0302310_10002263_pt1 | contig 15641 bp, 13 predicted proteins | sample III_Palsa_N1_2_FD_200451 | JGI IMG/M metagenome (GOLD analysis project Ga0302310, IMG submission 200451) | Peat permafrost microbial communities from Stordalen Mire near Abisko, Sweden - III_Palsa_N1_2 | ecosystem: Environmental > Terrestrial > Soil > Palsa > Peat permafrost | place: Sweden...
AAACCGCAGCTCATCAATTAGCGCTTGGACGTCCGCCGATAGCTCCATCCATACGTTGACTCACATCCGAGTCCGCGCCGCAAGAAAAATCTCGGAGCCTCCTCACAAAAAACGGCTTGGGAGTTACACAAAAAGAAGCAAAAAAACTTTGTCACTTGGAGTGCGCCGGCCAGGGCCGGTGTGTTCCAAAATGATAAAAGTTTTTTGCTTCTTTTTTTCAAAAAAGATGCTTCCTTTCTCTAACCTTTCTTATATCGCCTCGAGCGCCAGTGCGATCCCTTGCCCTCCGCCGATGCACAAAGTCACCACGCCTCGGCGCAGCCCGTCCCGGCGCATCGAGTGCAACAGCCGCGTTACCAGCACCGCGCCGGTTGCCCCGATCGGATGACCGTGTGCGATCGCGCCGCCCTCGACATTTACGATCTCCTCCGGAATTCCAAGCTCTCGAACGGCGGCGATCGCAATCGCGGAGAATGCTTCGTTGATCTCGAAGCGATCCACGTCGCCCAACTTCCAGCCGGCGCGTTCCAGCGCCTGGCGCACCGCGGGCGCGGGTGCCAAGCCGAACATTCCCGGCTCGACCGCGGCGAGACCATAGGCCACCAGCCGCGCCATCGGGGCAATACCGCTCGATTCAGCGTAGGCACGGTCGGCCAAAATCATCGCCGCGGCGCCACTGTTGAGGCCCGGGGCATTGCCGGCGGTTATCGTGCCATCGACGCGAAATGAGGGTTTGAGTTTGGCCAGCGCCTCGAGATTGGTATCCGGGCGAGGCGCCTCGTCGCGGGTGAATATCTCGTCGCCTTTTCGTCCTCGGAACCCCACGGGCACTACTTCAGCGTCGAAATGCCCGGCCCCGCGCGCCGCCGCAAAACGCCGCTGCGAGCGTTCCGCCCAGGCGTCCTGCGCTTCGCGGCTGATTTCAAGCTGTTTTACCACGTCCTCCGCGTGCCATCCGGAATGCTTGCCCGAGAACGCATCTTCCAGCCCGTCATGGAGCATGCTGTCGAAGATCTCGGCGCGTCCCATCCGGTATCCCCAGCGGCCGCCGGTCATCAGGTAAGGGGCGCGGTCCATGTTCTCCATGCCGCCGGCCATTGCCAGCCGATGCCGCCCGAGCCAGATTTCCTGCGCCGCGGTCGCGATTGCTTGCGCACCCGAGCCGCACACGCGGTTTACCGTCATCGCCGGCACCGACACTGGCAGGCCGCCGGTGATCGCGGCCTGGCGGGCCGGGTTCATCCGGTTGCCCGCCTGGATCACGGTGCCCATTACCACGCCTTCGATCAGCGCGGGATCCAGCTTGGAGTGCAGGAGCGAGGCTTTGATCGCAACCGCGCCGAGATCGGCCGCGGTGACGCCCTTTAGGCCGCCATCATAGGCCCCGATCGGGGTACGGACCGCGTGGCATAGAACCACTCCGTTTTTGGGTTTCGCCATCGGGATACTCCAGGTTAGAGTTTGTCCACGCGAAATCAGAAGGTTTAGGAAGAAGTCTTCTTTTTGTGAACAAAAAGAACCAAAAAAACTTTGTCAATTGGAGTGTACTAACCGTGGTCGGTGCGTTCCAAGTGATAAAAGTTTTTTGCTTCTTTTTTTCAAAAAAGATGCTTCTTCCTTTCATCTCAACCTATTGCTTTCGCCTTCATCGAAGAGCGGTGTCCAGCCTGGGATCACCGCCGGGAAAAGCCGGTCAAGCAGTTCGTCCGTCACGTCGCCTAGATGTAGGATCGACCAGCGGGGATTGCGATCCTTATCGACCACCGCGGCGCGCACGCCTTCGATAAAATCCGGCATCGAGGTGATTTGCACGGCGGTGCGGAATTCGACTTCAAGGCAGGCGCGCAAATCGGGCAGGCGCCGCGCGCGGCGTAGCATTCGAAGGGTTAGCTTCAACGAAATCGGTGACTTGCGGCAAATTTCCTGTGCCGCCGCGCGAGCTTCCGGCTCAGGATGCGCGTCGAGACGTGCGACCATGGCTTCTATATCGTCGCCGGCGTAGCACTCGCGGGTCCAGCCCCGTGCGGCGCGCAGTTTGCCGGGCTCGACTCCGCTTGCGAGCGCGCACAGCGCCTGGCCGACCTCGGCTGCATCCGCGCAGCCGCGCAGTGCTTCGGGCACGTCGCGAAGATGGTCCGAGGCGATCACGTATTCCGCCAACTCCGCCGCCAGCGCGTCGTCGGCCGACAGCCGCGGGGTCGCGAGCGCGACATGGGTGCCGATTTCGCCGAGCGAGGGGCGGCTGAGCAGGTAGGTCGCGCCGATATCAGGGAAAAAACCGATGCCGACCTCGGGCAGGGCGAGGATTGAGCGCTCGGTCACTACGCGGTGCGATGCGTGCGACGATAGCCCGACGCCGCCGCCCATCACGATCCCGTCCGCGAGTGCCACGATCGGCTTTGGATACTCGGCGATGGCGGCATTCAACCGGTATTCGGCGCGGAAGAACTCTTCGGCGCGGGAGGCACCTGCCAATATGGAATCGTATAACCAGCGGATGTCGCCGCCGGCGCATAGGCCACGTTCGCCGGCGCCGTCGACCAGGATGGCCTTGACCGCGCCGTCATTGCGCCATTCCTCCAGCGCGGCGTCTATGGTCCGGATCATTTCCAGGCTCAGCGCATTCAGCGCTTTGGGGCGGTTCAACGTGAGCCTGCCAAGCGTTCCGTCGACGGCGACGATGACGTCGTTCAAGATTTTTCTCCGGTCAAGCCGCGCGCGATGATCACGCGCATGATTTCGTTGGTGCCTTCAAGGATCTGGTTCACCCGCAAGTCGCGGACGATTTTTTCGATCCCGTAGTCGCAAAGATAGCCGTAGCCGCCGTGCAGCTGGAGGGCTTCGTTGGCGACCTTGAACCCGGTGTCGGTGGCGAACAGTTTCGCCATCGCACAGCGGCGTGAGGCGTCGGGCGCCTGATTGTCGAGCGACCAGGCCGCCTGCCAAAGCAGCAGGCGGGCCGCCGAGAGTTCGGTTTCCATGTCGGCGAGCTTGAATTGCAGCGCCTGAAATTGGTTCAGCTTTTGGCCGAACGCTTGTCTTTCGTGAGTGTAGCCGACGGATTTATCGAGTGCTGCTTGCGCGCCGCCCAGCGAACAGGCGCCGATGTTGAGCCGGCCGCCATCGAGCCCGCTCATCGCGATTTTGAACCCGCCGTTCTCGTCGCCGAGTAGCGCGCCGGCGGGAACGCGCACATCTTCGCAGATCACTTGGCGGGTAGGCTGCGCTCGCCAGCCCATTTTATGTTCCGCGGCGCCGAACGACAGGCCGGGGCCGTCGCGCTCGACCAGAAACGCCGAGATGCCCTTCGCTCCGGCAGCACCTGTTCGCGCCATGATCAAATACAGGCCCGCAGCGCCAGCACCGGAAATGAATTGCTTGACGCCGTTAAGCCGCCAATCGCCGCCATCCCGTACCGCGGTGCTGCGCAAGGCCGCCGCATCCGACCCGCAGCCTGGCTCGGTCAGGCAATAGCTCGCCAGTGTTTCCATGCGGGTGAGCTGGGGCAGCCATCGCTGGCGCTGTTCCGCGGTTCCGTAGCGATCGACCACCCCCGCCACCATGTTGTGGACGGAAATGTAAGCCGCAATCGACGGGCAGCCGGTCGCCAGCGCCTCCATGATCAACGCCGATTCCATTCGCCCGAGACCGCTGCCGCCGTATTCCTCGCGAACGCAGATACCCGCCATGCCTAGCGCCGCCGCCTGGCGCATGGTTTCGATCGGGAAATACTCCTCGCGGTCCCAGCTGATGGCGTAAGGCGCCATCTCCCGCACGGCGAAGTCGCACGCCATCGATTGAATGCTGTGTTGAGCCTCGGTGAGACCGAATTGTTCAGCTTGTCCGCTCATCGTCCCCCCCGATTTTGGCGCAGATCAGCATCTTATATCAGCACGCTCGGCATCTGGCATGCGCCCATCTTTGGAGGCGCAGCCATTACCCAATCCGATGGGTCGATCGCCGCCGCGCGCCTATAGTCGACTTGGACTTTCGATCAACAAAATAAGGATCCGCGTAATGAGCGAGGTCGACTTCAGCTTCAGAGCCAGAAAATCGATGGCCCTGTCGGGCGTGCCGATCGGCAATACCGCGCTGTGCACAGTGGGTAAGGCGGGCAATGAGCTTACCTACCGGGGCTACGATATTCTCGATCTCGCGCGGGAATGCGAGTTCGAGGAAGTCGCCCATCTGCTGGTCCACGGCAGCTTGCCGAACCGCGGCGAACTCGCGGCCTATAAGGCGAAACTGCGCAATCTGCGTGGCATTCCCGCGTCCGTCAGGGACGTTCTGAGGGCGCTGCCGTCCTCGGCGCATCCTATGGATGTGATGCGCACCGGGGTGTCCGCGTTGGGGTGCGCGCTGCCTGAAAAGGACGACCATAATCTCGCCGGCGCACGCGACATCGCCGACCAGTTGCTGGCGTCCATCGGGTCGATGTTGCTGTACTGGTTTCACTGGTCGCACCACGGCCGCGAGATCGCGATCGAGACCGATGATGACAGCATCGGGGGTCATTTCCTTCATTTGCTGCATGGCTCCAAGCCGAAATCGCTATGGGTGCGCGCCATGCATACCTCGCTGTTGCTTTATGCCGAGCACGAGCTGAACGCTTCGACATTTGCCGCTCGTGTCGTCGCCGGCACGGGTTCGGATATGTACTCGGCGGTGGCCGGCGCGATCGGCGCGTTGCGCGGACCGAAACACGGCGGCGCGAATGAGGTCGCATACGCGATCCAATCGCGCTACTCGGATCCCGACGAAGCCGAGGCGGATATCCTGCGTAGAGTGGGCGCCGGGCAGGTAATCATGGGTTTCGGCCACCCGATTCACACCACCGCCGATCCGCGCAATGTCGTGATCAAGGCGGTCGCCAAACGTTTGTCGGACGATGCCGACACCCCACGGTTGTTCGAGATTGCCGCCCGCATCGAATCCCTTATGGCCAGTACCAAAAAACTATTCGCCAACCTCGACTGGTACAGCGCGGTGGCGTTTCATATGATGGAGATCCCCACGGCGCTGTTCACGCCTTTGTTCGTGATCGCCCGCATTTCCGGCTGGAGCGCCCACGTCGTCGAACAACGTATCGACGACAAAATGATCCGCCCCTCCGCGACGTATGTGGGCCCCGAGAACCGGACGCTGTTGCCGCTTTTGGAGAGGAAGTAAGGAAGGCGGGCCAGCCCGGATCCGCTGGGGCCCCTTGACCCCAATGGGGTTCGGGGCTAGCCCCGCCTTTCTTACTCCCTCCCCTAAATCGGCAACTTCGTCGTGTTCTTGATGCACTTCAGCGCGAAATGGGAATGGACCGCGGCGACGCCGGGCATGTGGACCAGGATCTTCTTTAGAAAATGTTCGTACTCGTCTATGTCTTTGACGACTAGGCGGAATAGGTAGTCGCTCTCGCCGCTCATTGAGAAACAATCAAGGATTTCGGGGCGGTCGCAGGCGGCTTTTTCCAGCGCTTCCAAAGTTTCCTCGTCGTGGGCTTTCAACCGCACGTTGGCTATGACGGTGATGCCGAGCCCTAGCATTTTCTGGTCGAGGATCACCGCCCGGCCGCGAATGGCGCCACTGGTTTCGAGCTGCTTCAACCGCCGCCAGCAAGGTGTGTGCGACAACCCGACTTGGCGGGCCAGGTCGACGACGGAGATTTCAGGCTGTTCTTGCAAAGCGCGTAAAATTTTGCGATCGAACTCGTCCATGCAAGTTCATCCTATGAAATGGATTATTTGCGGCAGTTTGTCCTAAAAATAGACCTAAAACAAGCGAATATAGCAATTCTGTACCGGCGCGGAGAGTGGCATAGTGTTGTTCGGCAACTTTTGCCAGCAGCTCGAAAGAAGCAGCGCATGTCGAACCGGCTCCCGCTTAAACTCCACATCCCGGCGCCCACCACGCGGCCCGGATGTGCGCCCGACTTTAGCCATATGGTCTTTCCCGCCGTGGGCGCCACCAGGCGTCCCGATGTGTTCTCGGCCGAGCCGCAAATGCGCGACCTGCCTTACGGCATGGTGCGCGTGCTGGACTCGGACGGGCTTGCGACTGGGCCGTGGAATCCTAAGTTGGATCCGGCGTTTTTGCTGCGGGGGTTGCGGGCGATGCTGCTCACGCGCTTGTTCGACGAACGCATGTTCCGGGCGCACCGCGAAGGCAAGACCTCGTTCTTCATGAAATCGACCGGTGAGGAGGCGATCGGCGCCGCGCCCTCGATGGTGTTGGGCCCAGAGGATATGTGCTTTCCGACTTATCGGGTGGTGAGTTATTTGCTCGCGCGCGATTATCCGCTGATCGATCTGGTCAATCATAATTTTTCGAACGTTGCTGATCCGCTCAAGGGGCGGCAGTTGCCGGTGCTGTATTCCGCACGGGCTTTTGGGTTTTATTCAATTTCGGGCAATGTCGGCAGCCGGTTCGGCCACGCGGTCGGCTGGGCGATGGCCTCGGCTTATAAGAAAGACGATAAGATCGCGCTTGCATACATCGGGGAAGGGACCACCGCCGAAGGCGATTTCCACGAGGCGCTGACGTTTGCGGCGGTGTATCACGCGCCGGTGATCCTTTGCATCACCAACAACCAATGGGCGATTTCCACCTATCAGGGCATGGCTGGAGGTGAAGAGACCACGTTTGCGGCACGCGCCATCGGGTACGGCTTGCCGGGGCTGCGGGTCGATGGCAACGATTTTCTGGCGGTCTACGCCGCCACGGAATGGGCAGCCGAACGCGCGCGCGGCAACCACGGCGCGACCCTGATCGAGTTCTTCACCTATCGCGCGAGCGGCCATTCCACCAGCGACGATCCCAGCAAATATCGTCCTGTGAACGAGGCCGCCGAATGGCCCCTGGGCGATCCGATCACGCGCCTGAAACAGCATCTGATTGCGATCGGGGCGTGGTCCGAAGTGCAGCATGAAGCGCTCGAACACGAGTTGTTCGCGCTGGTGCGCGCCGCTCTGAAGCAGGGCGAGGCAATCGGGACACTCGGCGCGTCAAAGCCGGCGTGCGGCGAGATGTTCGAGTGCGTGTACAAGGAACCCGATTGGCGGCTTACCGAGCAGCGCCAGGAATTGGGGGTCTGATCATGCCGACGATGACGATGATCCAGGCGATCAATTCCGGGCTGGATCTGATGCTGGCGCGCGATCCGGATGTGCTGATTTTCGGCGAGGACGTCGGCTATTTCGGCGGGGTGTTCCGGGTGACCGAGGGGTTGGCCAAGAAGCACGGTGACACCAGATGTTTCGATACACCGCTGTCCGAGGGAGGCATCGTTGCGACCGCGATCGGGATGGGCGCTTACGGACTGCGGCCGGTGATCGAGATCCAGTTCGTCGATTACATCCTGCCGGCCTACGATCAACTGGTTTCCGAGGCCGCACGCCTGCGTTACCGGTCCGGCGGCGAGTTCTGGTGCCCGATTACGGTGCGCTCGCCGTATGGCGGGGGGATTTTCGGCGGTCAGACCCATAGCGCCAGTCCGGAGGCAATCTTTGCGCACGTCTGCGGGTTGAAGACCGTGATCCCGTCGACGCCTTATGACGCCAAGGGGCTGTTGATATCGGCGATCGAGGATGACGATCCGGTGATTTTTCTGGAGCCGAAGCGGATTTATAATGGTCCGTTCGACGGTCATCCGGATCAGCCGGTGCGGCCGTGGTCGCAACATCCTGCCAGCGAAGTTCCTGATGGTTACTACAAGATCCCGCTTGGTAACGCGGCGGTGGTGCGCGAGGGCCGGGCGGTGACGGTGCTCGCTTATGGGACCATGGTCCATGTCTCGCTGGCGGCGGCGAACGAAAGCGGGATCGACGCGGAAGTGATCGATCTGCGCAGCATCGTGCCACTCGATATCGACACCATCGTGGCCTCGGTGAAGAAAACCCGGCGTTGCGTGATCGTGCACGAGGCTTCGCGGTTTGCGGGATTTGCGGCCGAGATCACGACGCTAATCCAGGAGCGCTGCTTCTATCATCTCGAAGCGCCGGTGGGGCGCGTGACCGGATGGGACACGCCGTATCCGCATGCCTTCGAATGGGACTATTTCCCCGGACCCGCTCGCGTGATCGCGGGAATGCGACGCGTGCTGGAGGGCTGAACATGGCGCTATTTTCCTTCCGCCTGCACGATATCGGTGAAGGCGTCGCCGAAGCCGAAGTTGTTGCGTGGCACGTGAAGGTTGGCGATCGGGTCGATGAAGAAACCCCGATGGTCGATGTGATGACCGATAAGGCCACGGTCGAGCTAGCGTCGCCGGTCGCGGGAGTGGTGATCGCCACCCACGGCGAAATCGGACAGTCGGTTGCGGTGGGCTCGACTTTGTACGAGATCGAACTGGACCAGGAGGACACCGGCGCGTCGGTGGTTCCGCCGGAGAAGCCCAAGGCGGAGGTGCCCGCTACTCCTGTGCCGGTTGCGCCGGTTTCGGGTGATGCTCCGTTGGCGGCGCCGGCGACGCGCGCGCGGGCCAAGGAGCTGGGGATACCGCTGCATCTGGTGCCGGGAACGGGGCCGGAAGGAAGGGTCACCGCGGATGATCTGGACGCCTATCTCGCCCGTAAGCCTGCTGCGAACGTGATATCCGAACCTTCCGATGGGGTGACCGAAACGAAAATCATTGGCCTCCGCCGCAAGATCGCCGAAAGGATGCAGGAATCCACCCGGCGCATTCCACATTTCAGCTATGTCGAGGAATTCGACCTTACCGAACTCGAGTCACTGCGTGGAGAGCTGAATGCCAATCGCGGCGCCGATCAGCCCAAGCTGTCGCTGCTGCCGTTCTTCATGCGCGGTCTGGTCAAACTGGTGCCACGCTTCCCGCAGATCAACTCGCTCTACGACGACGACGCGGAGGTGCTGCGGAGCTACCAGGCGGTACATATCGGCATCGCCACTCAGACCGAAAGCGGCTTGATGGTGCCGGTGGTGCGCCATGCTGAAAACCGCGATCTATGGGACTGTGCCGAAGAACTTGCTCGCGTGACCTCCGCTGCGCGCTTCGGCAGCGCAACAAGGGAGGAGCTTACGGGTTCAACTATTACGCTTACCAGCCTCGGGGCACTCGGCGGCATCGCGGCGACGCCGGTGATCAACCGGCCGGAGGTCGCAATCATCGCGCCGAACAAGCTTGCCCCGCGGCCGGTGGTGGTGAATGGCCAGATCGCCGTCCGTACCATAATGAATTTGTCGTCGTCGTTCGATCATCGCACCATCGACGGCCACCAGGCGGCGCGGTTCGTTCAGGCGCTGAAGCAACTAATCGAGCACCCGTCCTTGCTGTTTCTGGAGCGCCCACGCAAATGACTGAGGAACTGGATTTCGCGCTTGGTGAGGTCGCTAACGCGATCCGTGATACTACGGCGCGATTTGCGGCGGATCATATCAAGCCGATCGCGGCGCAGATCGACGAGAGTAACGCATTCCCGCGTTCGCTATGGCCGGAGATGGGCGCGCTCGGTCTGCACGGAATTACGGTCGAGGAGGAATGGGGCGGGCTTGGTCTGGGGTATCTCGAACATGTCGTGGCGATGGAGGAAGTGTCGCGCGCTTCCGCCTCGGTTGGGTTGTCGTATGGAGCGCATTCGAATCTGTGCGTGAACCAGATCCGGCGGTGGGGAACCGATGCCCAGAAAAGCCGGCATTTGCCGAAGCTGATTTCCGGCGAACATGTCGGCGCGCTCGCGATGTCCGAGGCGGAAGCTGGTTCGGATGTTGTTTCCATGAAGCTGAGAGCTCAGAAAAGCGGTGATCGCTACATTCTGAACGGCGCCAAATTCTGGATCACCAATGGGCCGCACGCCGATACGCTGGTGGTGTACGCCAAAACCGACCCTGCGGCGGGTGCGAGCGGCATCACCGCGTTCGTGATCGAGAAAGGCTTCAAGGGATTTCGCACCGGCCGCAAGCTCGACAAGATGGGCATGCGCGGTTCGGATACGGGCGAGTTGATATTCGAGGATTGCGAGGTGCCGGCGGAGAATATCTTGGGCGCGGAGAACGGCGGCGTGCGGGTGCTGATGTCTGGACTCGACTACGAACGGACGGTGCTGGCGGCGGGACCGCTCGGCATCATGCAGGCTTGCCTGGACGTGGTGCTGCCCTACGTCCGCGAGCGCAAACAATTCGGCCGGTCGATCGGCAGCTTTCAACTAATGCAGGGAAAGATCGCGGATATGTACGTCGCACTGAACGCGGCACGAGCCTATGTGTATACCGTGGCGCGCGCCTGCGATGCCGGAAAGGCCACTCGGTCCCACGCCGCCGGCGCGATTTTGCTGGCATCCGAAAATGCGGTAAAAATCAGCCTGGAGTCGATACAGGCCTTGGGAGGTGCCGGTTACTTGAAGGAATTTCCGGTAGAACGCTTTCTGCGCGATGCGAAGCTTTATGATATTGGCGCTGGTACCAATGAAATCCGGCGCTTCCTGATCGGACGGGAGTTGATTGGCGAATGATATGTGAAGTCAAGGGGCAGGAAGAGTCTTCTTTTTGTGAACAAAAAGAAGCAAAAAAACTTTGTCACTTGGAGCGCGCCGACCTTGGTCGGTGCATTCCAAGTGAATAAAAGTTTTTTGCTTCTTTTTTTCAAAAAAGATGTTTCTTCCTTTGCTTAAAGGCCGTTGCTATGATTTCGTCGATCGATCCCGATTCCGAAGGTTTTAAGCAAAACGAAGCGATCAATCGCGGGCTTGCCGAGGAACTGCGCGCGCGAGTTGCCGCGGCTGCTTTGGGCGGATCTGCTGGAGCCCGCGCGCGGCATGTTGCGCGCGGGAAATTGCTGCCGCGCGAGCGGGTTGAGCGGCTGCTTGATCCTGGCTCGCCATTTCTGGAGATCGGGCAACTCGCGGCGGGCGGCATATACGATGGCGAGGTGCCGGGCGCTGGAGTGATTGGCGGTATTGGGCGGGTTTCGGGCCGTCTGTGCATGATCCTGTGCAACGATGCTACCGTGAAGGGGGGGACTTATTTTCCGCTCACGGTGAAGAAACATCTGCGAGCGCAAGAAATCGCGCGGGAAAACCGGCTGCCTTGCATTTATTTGGTGGATAGCGGCGGTGCCAACTTGCCGCATCAGGCAGAGGTGTTTCCCGATCGCGACCATTTTGGGCGGATTTTCTTTAATCAGGCGCAGATGAGTAGCCAAGGTATTCCTCAGATCGCCTGCGTGATGGGAAGTTGCACCGCGGGTGGGGCTTATGTACCGGCGATGTCGGACGAGGCCGTGATCGTGCGCGGTCAGGCCACGATCTTTCTCGCCGGGCCGCCGCTGGTGAAGGCCGCCACCGGTGAGGTGATTACGGCCGAGGAATTGGGCGGCGCCGATACCCATGCCCGTAGGTCGGGTCTGGTCGATCATGTCGCCGATAACGACGAACACGCGCTCGCGATCGTGCGCGACATCGTGGCGAATTTGAATAGTGTGCCCGGCGTCGATATCGATGTCAGGAAGCCGCGCCCGCCGAAGCTGGATCCGCAGGAGCTTTATGGGATTATTCCCGGTGATGTGCGGGCTTCTTACGATGTGCACGAGGTGATCGCGCGGATCGTCGACGGGTCGGAGTTGCAGGAATTCAAGGCGCTCTATGGCACCACTCTGGTCTGCGGATTCGCGCACATCTGGGGAATTCCGGTTGCAGTCCTGGCGAATAACGGCGTGCTGTTTTCGGAAAGCGCGCTGAAGGGCGCGCATTTCATCGAACTCGCATGTCAGCGACGTATTCCGCTGCTGTTCTTGCAGAATATTTCGGGATTCATGGTCGGCGGGAAGTATGAGGCCGGCGGTATCGCGAAGGATGGCGCCAAGCTGGTCGCGGCAGTGGCGACCGCGACGGTGCCGAAAATTACGGTGCTGATCGGCGGTAGCTTCGGCGCCGGCAATTATGGCATGTGCGGGCGCGGGTATTCGCCGCGGTTCCTGTTCACCTGGCCCAATAGCCGGATCAGCGTGATGGGCGGCGAACAGGCGGCCGCGGTGCTCGCGACTGTGCACCGCGACGCGGAGAAATGGACCGCAGAGCAGGCCGAGGCGTTCAAGGCGCCGATCCGCGAGAAGTTCGAGACCGAAGGCAATCCGTATTACGCGACCGCGCTGCTGTGGGACGACGGGGTGATCGATCCGCTGCAGACCCGCGATATGCTGGGGCTCGCGTTCGCCGCTACACTCAACGCGCCGATACCAGATCGGCCGGCGTTCGGCGTGTTCCGGATGTGACCGCGATGATCGGGTCCCTGCTCATCGCCAACCGCGGCGAGATCGCCTGCCGCATCATTCGCACCGCGCGGAGGCTGGGTATCCGCACCATTGCGGTCTATTCCGACGCCGACGCCGGCGCGTTGCACGTGCGGCAAGCCGATGAGGCGGTGCATATCGGCGCTTCGCCCGCGCGCGCGAGCTATCTGGTGGGGGAGAAGATCATCGCTGCCGCGCGATCTTCCGGGGCTGAGGCGGTGCATCCGGGGTATGGTTTTCGTTCGGAAAGCGCTGAATTCGCGGAGGCAGTAATCGCGGCGGGCCTGATCTGGGTCGGGCCGAAGCCGGTGTCTATCCGCGCCATGGGGCCGAAGGATGCCGCGAAGAAATTGATGATCGCGGCGGGGGTGCCGGTCACGCCGGGCTATCTCGGGGAGGATCAATCGCCGGTGCGGCTGCGGCGCGAGGCCGACGCGATCAGCTATCCGGTGCTGATCAAGGCTGTTGCCGGCGGTGGCGGCAAAGGCATGCGCGTGGTGGAATCCGCAATCGATTTCTCTGACGCACTGGAGTCTTGCCGGCGCGAGGCTCTCGCGTCGTTCGGCGACGACCACGTGCTGATCGAAAAATACATCCAGCGCCCGCGCCACATCGAAGTGCAGGTGTTCGGCGATAACCACGGCGACTTGGTCCATTTGTTCGAACGCGACTGCTCGTTGCAGCGCCGCCATCAGAAAATCATTGAGGAAGCTCCTGCGCCAGGGATGGACGATGCGACGCGGGAATGGCTTTGCGCCACGGCGGTGAAGGCGGCGCGCGCTGTCGACTACGTCAGCGCCGGCACCATCGAGTTCATCGCCGACGCGAGTGACGGCCTGCGCGCTGATCGCCTCTGGTTCATGGAGATGAACACCCGGCTCCAGGTCGAACACCCGGTGACGGAGGCGATTACCGGCCAGGATCTGGTAGAATGGCAACTGCGGGTCGCGTCCGGCGAGCCGCTGCCGAAGTCGCAAGACGCGCTGAGAATCAGTGGCCACGCGATCGAGGCGCGGCTTTATGCCGAGGACCCGGGCCACGGTTTCCTGCCCTCGATCGGGCGGCTGGAACATTTCAGGCTTCCCGAAGATGAGATACGGATCGATACCGGCGTGGCCGAGGGTTCCGGAATCTCGGAATTCTATGATCCGATGATTGCGAAGCTCACGGCCTGGGATGCCACGCGCCGGGGGGCTGCGTCGCGCCTGTGCAATGCCGTGCGCAACATCGAGGTGTGGCCAGTGAAGACCAACGCTGGGTTCCTCGCGCGCGCACTAAACCATCCCGAGTTCGTCGCCGGTAACATCGATACCGGCTTCATCGCGCGTTACGGCGACGATTTGATCCCGCCCGCAGAGCCTGCCGCGGAGCTGCTGCGGATTGCCGCTTGGCGCCTGACCGAAAATCTCGCCAGATCGGCGGGAGGCGCGGTCTGGCGCAGGACGGTGGGTTTTCGCGTGAACCGGGCGCCCGCGATCGCCACAGTGAAGCTACTCCATGAAGGCCGGATATACGAAACTTCTCCTCCCTCAGATGCGCATGCGCGCTCCGCGGTCACCGATCTCGACGGCGGGGTCTTGATCTCCGCCGAGGGACAGAGCTTCTTCTTCACCCTGGCGCGCGCCGGCGGTAGTTTCGATTTGAGCGGCGTGTCCGACGGCGCGGTTCTGTCGCCGATACCCGGAAGCATCGTCGCCGTGGAAATCGCCGAGGGCGATCAGGTGAAGAGAGGCCAGAAACTCGTAGTGCTCTCCGCGATGAAAATGGAACTGGCGTTGAATGCACCATTCGACGGCATCGTCGCTGACCTGAAAGCCGTCGCGGGCACCAACGTCAGCGAAGGCATCGTGCTGCTGCGGGTCGAAAAGAAGGATTCGCCCTGATGGCCGGACGTTATTTCGACCAATGGCAAGTCGGTGACAAGATCGAGCACGAAATCCGCCGCACCGTGACCGAGACCGACAATTTGCTATTCTCGGTCATGACCCATAATCCCCAGCCGCTTCACATCGATGCCGAGGCCGCGCGGGCCAGCGAATTCGGCCAGATACTGGTGAACGGCACCTTCACCTTCTCTCTGATGATCGGGATTTCGACCGGCGACCTTACGTCCGGCACGTTGGTCGCCAACCTCGGCTACGACAAAGTCGTGATGCCGAAGCCGGTGTTCATCGGCGACACACTGCGGGTCGAAACCGAAGTCACCGGGCTTCGAGCCTCAAAGTCGCGGCCCAATGCCGGCATCGCCACCTTCACCCACGTCATGCGCAACCAGCGCGATGAAATCGTCTGTCAGTGTCTGCGCACGGCACTATTGAAGAGAAGCTCATGAGGCTACGTTCTCTCCTGTTTGTTCCGGGCGATCGCCCCGACTGGATGGAAAAAGCTGGCGGTGCCGGGGCGGACGCACTGATCCTGGATCTCGAGGACTCGGTCGCGCCTGACAAGAAAGCCGCGGCGCGCGGAATGGTGGCTTGGTACCTGTCCCGCGCGCCGCGCCCGGTGCCGTTGTTCGTGCGCATCAATCCGCTGGAAAGCGACTTCGCCCGCGAGGATCTGGCCGCCGTCATCGCCGATCGTCCCGACGGAGTGGTCTTGCCCAAGTCCGCAGGCGCTGCCTCGGTCACCGAACTCGACCGCAGACTTACGGACCTGGGCGACCGCACCGCGCTGATCCTGCCCCTCGCGACCGAAACGCCAGCCGCAATTTTCAGCCTCGGTGGTTATGGGGGGCTGACGCCGCGCTTGTGCGGCTTGACCTGGGGCGCCGAGGACCTACCCGCCGCGATCGGCGCCACGACATCGCGCGAGCCCGACGGAAGCTACACTTCACCCTACGAAGTCGTCCGCTCCTTGCTGTTATTCGGTGCGCACGCCGCCGGCGTCCCCGCAATCGAAACGGTCTACCCCGCCTTTCGCGACCTCGACGGCCTCACCCGCTACGCCGAACGCGGTCGCCGCGACGGTTTCTCCGGCATGTTGGCGATCCATCCGGCGCAAGTCGCCCCGATCAACGCGGCCTTTAGTCCAAGTGCGGACGAAATCGATTGGGCGACCAAAGTCGTAGCACTATTCGAGCAGAATCCGGGATCGGGGTCGCTCAGTCTGGATGGCCGGATGGTGGACGCGCCTCACCTCAAACAGGCGCTGCGAGTGCTGGCGGCAAAAGAGTGAAGCGAAGAAAGAATCCTCTTTTTGTGAACAAAAAGAAGCAAAAAAACTTCGCCAATTAGAACTCGGGCTCACCGGCCGATGGGTGGTGCGCTCCGAACCAGTCCATCAAAAGTACGACGTGAAGAACCCGTCTGATCGCGAGATCAAGCGGGTTTTTCGCCATTGGCTTCTTTGATCAGCCATCTGATCAGGGCACATAAAAGCCACCTGAACCACCTGACGAGGAGGTGGAAGTTAT
>Ga0302310_10002271_pt1 | contig 15607 bp, 13 predicted proteins | sample III_Palsa_N1_2_FD_200451 | JGI IMG/M metagenome (GOLD analysis project Ga0302310, IMG submission 200451) | Peat permafrost microbial communities from Stordalen Mire near Abisko, Sweden - III_Palsa_N1_2 | ecosystem: Environmental > Terrestrial > Soil > Palsa > Peat permafrost | place: Sweden...
GGCGACAAAGCCACGCTTTTCCTCAGTGTCGGCCTCATCCCAGACGCGAAATGCTTTCCTCACTAGGCCAAGATATTCCTTGCTCTGAATTCGTTCCTCGACGGCCGGGCCAAAAGCTTCGAATCGACGCTGTATTTCCGCGAGTGTTCCCTGAAGCGCCTCAAGCTTTTCCTGGTGCTCCTCGAGCCATTCGGTTTGTAGCGAGTTGGACTTAATCGACGTCTCTTCTACTTTAAATGCGGCGGCGGCGCTTAAGAAACCTCCGACCCACGGAATACTGCCAAGCGCAGCGAGAAAGAACTTCTCAATCGCCCGTCGCTTTCGGCTCGGCTTGGTCTTCTCGAGTTCCGATCGCAGCCGTTCGACGATGACTTGATGGTCCGATGGTGGTGAAGGATCAGTCACAAAACCGGACAATAGCGGCGGAATTGAGTTTGGAAGCCAGTAGGTCTCGCGTCGGGATCATAGTTGCGCATCGAGAATCCGTGGATGTCGGACTCGACGATGGATTCGCCGACTTCCCTAGCAGTCTCTTCAAGCACGCGACCACAGGCAATGTCCCGAATGGCCTCGCGAGTATCCCACCGTCGCGATTTTACGACCTCGTCCGAGTCGATCCGATATGCCTCAAATTGATAGATGGTCACCGTTGTCTTCACTCACCCTCCCCGGTTGGCTGACACGTTAACTCTCCTATCCCGAAATAACGATGGCTTCCGAGGCAGTTCAGAGACCTAGCTGATGTTTAGTCCAATCCTTGGCAGCAGCTCCCAACAATTCATTCCAATCAGCGAATGAAGTGTTTTGGTGAATGAATTCATCCCACTGGCCATCAGGAACCGCTTTGAAATCGTCAACATTCGTGATGACAAATCCGCTGGCGTTAAACATCTCGGTGACAGAGCTGAAGCGAGAGCACGTCTTCAGAAATTCGGCGGTCAGCAATTCAGAAAGAGGAACATCCGTGGTTCCCTGAAGCTCTTGCGCCCGATTACCTATGTCTTGAAGTTTCCGCTCTAGTTCCTTTAAACCCGTTACTTTGACGCTCATTTCGCCCCCTCCTCAAGTTTCGCTGGACCGACGATTCCCTAAGTTCAGATGATATAGAGCGGCGATCAGATCGGCAAATATATCGGCACTACAAGCCTTATGTTGTTCCATAACACATTGTTTTTACTCTTTTTTACTTGTTATGAATATCGGCATATAATACCGCAATGATTACCGCGGCAATGGAACCCCTCCTTCCTCCCACTGGCGATGCGGTGTTGGAGGACCTGTCAGCTCGTCTGATCGCCACAGCCAACCGTTTGGCGGGGCAGATTAATCCCATCGTTCGCGAGGCGATTGGAGATCTTGTGCGCAGCATGAACTGCTATTACAGCAACTTGATCGAAGGTCATGACACCCATCCCCGAGACATAGAAAGGGCGCTCGCAAGCGAGTATTCCCAAAATGCGCAGAAGCGAGTGCTGCAGCACGAAGCCAGGGCCCATATAGAAGTGCAGAAGATGATCGATTTTCGCACCGATCTAAACGCACCGGTTACATCTGTTGAATACATACACTGGGTTCATCGCGAATTCTGTTCACGATTACCGGATGATCTGCTGTGGGTAACCGATCCAGAAAGCAAACAGAAGTTGCATGTGATCCCTGGCAACAATCGGCTGGTTGATGTAGTTGTCGGCCGCCATGTTCCGCCTGCTGCGTCAGATCTCGGAGCGTACCTAACTCGCTTCTCAGAGGCCTATGACGGCTCGCGTCTATCATCCGTGCAGAAAATAGTAGCTGTGGCCGCGGCTCATCACCGTTTGTTGTGGATTCATCCATTTCTAGACGGCAATGGGCGTGTGGCCCGTTTGATATCTCACGCCATGCTGAGGGACGCCCAAGTCGGCAGCAGTCTCTGGTCGGTGGCTCGGGGATTGTCGCGCCGTGTGAGCGATTATCGGGCAGCTTTGACGGATGCTGATTCAGTTCGACGGGGCGATCTAGATGGCCGTGGCAACTTATCTTTATCTGCGCTCAAAGCCTTCTGTGTGTTTTTCTTGGGAAGCGCCATAGATCAGGTTGAGTTCATGCAAAGCATTCTGCAGCCCAGTGAACTCTTAAGGCGCATCAAACTGCATGTCGATGACGAGATTTCCGCCGGAATTCTGCCGCGAGGAAGCATGGGCCTTTTGCGGGAGGCGCTATTGGCCGGCGAAATAGAGCGCGGTCGGGCCGCCGATTTGACAGGCTATCAAGAACGCAGGGCTCGAGACGTCTTGTCTGCCCTGCTCGCTCGCGGCCTACTTGTATCCACAACCCCCAAGGGACCCGTTCGATTGGGTTTCCCAATTGATGTTCTAGAGCGCTGGCTACCGAATTTGTACCCAGGCGACGTAATCTCTAACCAGGCGCGCACGGAAAACGCTTCATGACTAATGTCGCGACCCTAATGATTGGCCAGCAACTCAGATCTGGCTGGACGATTCGAGCGCTGAAGCCAACTTTACCGGCGGCAACGGGTGGCTGTTTTTCTTACTGTTTCCTAGCCACCAACGACGCCGGTGCGGAGGCGTTCGTGAAAATCCTGGACATTAAACTGAACGAAACGCTCGATGAGCCCCTCGTCGACCTTCAGATCCGAATTCAGAAATTTAACTATGAATCGGATATCGCTCTGTCATGCGCTGAACAACGCCTGAGCCGAGTGGCGCACGCGATCGATCGAGGCATCATCAGTCCGAGCGGTTCGGGCGCTCAATACCCTTACCTTCTGTTCGAACGAGCTGCAGGCGACCTCCGTGAACAATTGACGACGACGAAGTACTTTGGCCCCTCGATTGCCTTTCAGGTACTCCACGATGTGGCTACCGCAGTGATGCAGCTTCATGGAAAACGCGTTGCGCACCAAGATATCAAACCATCCAACGTCTTGAATTTCGAGGCGGACGGTCACAAAGTGGGCGATTTTGGGAGCGCGCACTTTCAGCACAATCCAAGACCTGGGCGCCACCTACCCATTGCTGGCGCCATAATCCAACGTATGCACCCCCGGAACAGTTGTATCAATACTCGATAGACGATTGGCTTTTGCGACGCCTCATGGCAGACGTCTACCACGTAGGCAGTCTGGCGTTGTTTCTGTTTACCGGGGACGGCGCCACGACACAATTGGCCCGCGCACTCGATCCATCGCATCATTGGGAGGTATGGACGGGTTCGAGCAACGAAGTGATGCCCTATATTCGACGTGCGACTGCCGACGTCATTTCGAAGGTTAGGCAGTCTGACACCCAGTTGACTGACGCCAAACATCACGATTTCCTGGCCTTGTTGCGCTGCTTGTTGGAACCCGATCCTTCGCTGCGCGGCCATCCCCGCGACCGGGCGGAAGGTGTCTCGAACGGCATGCAGCGATTCATCTCGCGTTTTGATGTTCTTTCGGCATCGGCGCGTCTCGGGCACTGAGCAACCCCATGTCCGCTCAGCATGAAGACGCATTGAGACGCCTCATACCTCGCTGGCGTTACGTGCAGGGCTCGAGCGTACCCGCGGAAACGATTGCCGATCATCAGGGAGGCACAAAAGGTCGAATCGACAATATATTTTGGGAGGAGAAACTGCAAGCGTGGCGGGAGGATCACACCATTGGCTCCGCGGCCGATCTGGTTGCGTGCGGTGTAGCGCTTCAAAGGTATGTCGACGTTGAACAGGCAGCACTTTTTCTAACCGCGCATGCGCCCGAGATTAGGCGCGAGACTGCATCTCTTGCATTATTTGTGGAATTGCAGCTACATCCACATAGAGCCGTGCCTGTACAGGCCACCGCGGAATCACGACAGATTGCGCCTGACCTTGAAGCCCAGATGAGGGTATCCCAAAACAGAGCGCGACTACGCGACGACCCGCGCGACTCACTGGCTTGGATGGATATGGCTCTTGCCTACACCATCCTGGGGCAAAATCTCAGCGCCGAGCGGGCTATGCAAAGGGCCCTCATACTTGCCGGTGATAATCGCTTGATTCTCCGTTCCGCCTGCCGCCGGCTCGTACACATTGGCGAGACTGCCTCAGCGCATCGCCTTCTCGCTTCCCACCCGCGCACACCACAGGATCCATGGCTCTTAGCTGCAGAAATTGCATTAGCCGACATCATAGAGAAGCCTTCCAGGCTCACGGGCCGCGCTTTAGGCCTTCTCGAGTCAAAGCGATTCTTATCTTCAGCCACTACGGAACTCTCAGGCGCATTGGGAATGCTCGAGTATAGCCATGGCTCCGATAAGAAAGCTCGGCGACTAATCCGTCAAAGTTTGATTCTGCCGACAGAAAACTCGGTCGCGCAGGCACGATGGGTTGCGGCACGGATGACGGGAATCGATATCAGTGCGAGCGCATGGGATACGCCTCGCTCATTCGAAGCGTGGTATTGGCGGGCATTCAGCGCTGCAGAGTGGTTCGACGCATACGGGTACGCTAAGGCTTGGGTCAGAGACGAACCCTTTTCCAGTCGCGCCGCAATCACCGCCACATTTATTGCGGAAACTATTTTTGACGACCACTCATATGCCATCGCCTGCGCCGATCAGGTCCTGCGTGCAGACCCGAACGATTTGATGTTACGAAACAATCTAGTTGTCGCGCTCGCGCGTAGGGGTGATGTGAGCAGGGCCACGCGAGAATACGAAACGCTTGAGAAGAAAGTCTCGGCGGTTTCCCCAGATGCCACGTATGTGGCCACACACGGACTAATCAAATACCGCAACGGGGACATCGATACCGGCCGAGCCTTATACCAGGAGGCCTTGGAGAGTGCTCCCGCCAATCGCAAACTTGCGGTTCTGACTCATTGGTTGCGCGAGGAAATAGACGCACTACGTTTCAATGCCACGGAGACGATTGAGAAACTTCAGAACATAGCGCAGTCTCAAAAGGATTTCGTGTCGCTGCGTCTGCTCGAGAATATGAAGGTTCGATCATCGAACGATCCTCACCAAGAGGCTATCCGCATTCTGGATTCAGCGATGAATAGGTCGTTGATACGTTGATAACTGCGTACCTCTCACAGTAGTGAGCAGATTTTCCGACGGGTTAACAGCGAATCGGCGGCATTGCACCGTCCCATGTGCCTGCCTTCATCGGCTCTCAACTGGCGGGAGCCCTGGCGGGTCTGTTACTCGCGAAATACCTTCTTATCGGATACCGCAAGAGCGCCGTTACAGCCGCCTCGCGGAGTTAGGGTGCAATCAATTGCAGTGCAATATTTTGTGACGCCGGGATCACAATTTCACCTGCTTCCCATCTCGACAATTTGCCTCGGCGCGCGTCGGCAGCTAAGCTATTGAATATGAAGCGTCAGCTCATCGCACTCATCGTAATGCTCGCCTTTGGCCTGCAAGGGTCTGTCGTGGCATTCGCGGGGATTTCCCCCTTGATGTCCACCGATTGCCAAACCGCTGCCGTTTCACATTCAGACGCTTCTCAAGACTCCTGTTGCCCGAAAGGCCAACACTCGATGAACTGCTGCCTCGACGCCTGCGTAGGGACTGTTGCGGGTGCCGTCACAACGACACCGCAAGTGCTGATGCGGCTTGGGTCTGCAACGCTCATTCCGCAATTTATTTCGACACGATTCGCCTCGCGCGGCGATTCGCCGCTTATTCGTCCACCCATTCTCTAAAGCCCACTCTAGTTCCGTCCTCACGACGGTAACGGCGACGTTGATAGTCGCTCCGTGACGCCGTGTTTGGATTTCGCTGCCCTCTCTGGGGGTCGCTGAGGCTTTGGAGAATAGTCATGTTTTGTTCATTCGTGGGCGCTCGGACGCCCTGGCTACGTTGTCAAGAACGTCGGGCGCATCGCTGGTCTGTCTTCGCGTGCATTTCCTTGCTCAGCCTGGCGGCTGAACATCCGACAATTGCGGCGGCTCTTGCCGCCGACCCTAGAGAGACTGGGGCGCCATTGACGATGGAGGAAGCCGCGCGCCTTGCGACCGTCGATCAGCCGCTGCTCGCGGAACGCGAGGCGAAGATTCACGCCGAGGAGCATCAGGCCATTGCTTCCGCTCAACTGCCCGACCCTCAACTGTCCGGCGGAATCAAAGAACTGCCGATCGACACCTCCGAAGCGTTCAGCACCCGCCGCGATAACTTTACTGAATTCACGATCGGCTTGAGTCAAGAGTTTCCGCGCGCCGAGAAGCGACGCCTGCTGGGCGCTCGCAAGCAACTCGACGCCGATGCGGACCGCGCCGCGCTCGATAATGAGACACGTATGGTGCGTCGCGACGCCTCGCTCGCATGGCTCGACGTGTATGAAGCGCAAGTGAGTCTGAAACTCGCGCAACGCCTGGCCGACGAGACTACCCTGCAAGTGGAGTCGCTCGAAAAAGACTACGGCAACGGCAACGCCTCTCAGGCCGACTGGCTCGCGGCGAAGGTCGATGCGGGCCTCGCTGCCGATAAGGCCCACGATTGGCTGCACCATGTGCTTCGCATGCGTGCCGGCTTGAGCCGCTGGATCGGTGATGCCGCCGAACGGCCGATCGCCGAGGCGCTCATGATGCCGGCGACTCTCACTCCGCTGCCGGGTCTAATGGCGGGAGCCGACCATCACCCGGTGATCGGAAATCTGGACAAACAGATCGAGGCTTCGGCAACAGAAGTGGCCCTCGCGCGGCAGTCCTACAAGCCGGACTATTCGGTGGAAGTGTATTACGCCTACCGACGTGACTTCTCGGACTTCGTGGGCGTGCAATTCAAGGTCGGCCTGCCCTACTTCACCAAGAATCGGCAGGATCGCGGGCTTGCTGCCGCGCTTGAGCAATCTCATGCAAGCGAGGATCGCAAACGCGACTTGCTGCGTGAGCTGCACGCGGAAGTGCATCAAGATTACGTGGATCGACAACATTACGAGGAACGCGTCGCCGACTTCGACGCATCGATCATCCCCGATGCTGAGCGGCGCGCCGAGTCGGCGCTTAGCGCGTACAAGGCCGGACGCGGCAACTTCGATACGGTCCTTCTCGCGCGCCGCGGCCTCCTGGATGTGAGGTTACAGCGTCTGGCCCTGGCCGCAGAGTCAGCGCGTGCGCAAGTTAGGCTCGACTACTGGAGTGCGGCGCAAACGCCCACCGGAGAGGCGCCATGAACCGCCGTACCCAGATTGCCGCGCTCGTCAGTGGCGCAGTCGTGATCGCGATCATAGGCTTCGTGGCTCTTCGCCATCACGAGGCGCCTCCGCCCAGTCGGGTCGCCACCCAAGAAGCGCCGAGCTACTGGTACGACCCGATGCACCCCAGCCAGCATTTCGACAAGCCGGGGAAATCTCCGTTCATGGATATGCAGTTGGTGCCGAAGTATGCCGATCGAGCGATGAGCGACGGCAAAGCTGCACCCGACAGTAGCATCGCGATCGACCCGCGCCTTGTCCAGACCTTAGGGATCCGACTCGCGGCGGTCGAACAAGGCAGATTTGCCCACGTCGTCGATACCGTTGGACTGGTGGCAGTCGATGAACATCGCATTGAATCCATTCAGGTGCGAGAGCCCGGCTGGGTAGAGCGCCTGGATGTCCGGGCAGTGGGCGATGCTGTGAGGCGCGGCCAACTGCTGGCCGGCGTTTATTCCCCCGATCTGCTTGCCACGCAACAAGAGTTCTTGATCGCACGCACTTCTCAAGATCCCAACCTGATTGAGGCCGCCCGTCGCCGTCTTGGGCTTTTCGGGCTTTCGGAGGCGCAGATTGCTCGCGTTGAGAAGACAGGCCAGGTGGAGCGGCGGATTGACTACTACGCGCCGTTCGACGGGTACGTGATGGAACTGGGGGTGCGCCAGGGCGCGGCCGTTGAGCCTGGAGGGACCCTCTTTCAAGTCGCTAACTTGAGCAGCGTTTGGGTGATTGCCGAAGTACCCGAGGCGCAGGCCGCGTGGGTAAAGACGGGCAATCGGGCGGAGGCCCAAGTCCCGGCGCTCCCCGGTGAGCGCTTCGAAGGAAAGGTTGATTACGTCTATCCGGAGCTGACGCAGGCTACTCGAACCTTGAAAGTCCGAGTTGTCATCAGCAATCCGAGAGAGCATTTGCGGCCCGGAATGTTTGCGACCGCTCACTTGGAAGGCCCAACGCAAGAATCCGTGCTGACTGTGCCCACCGAGGCGGTGATCAAGACTGGCACACGAAGCATCGTGATCCTGGCCGATGATGCCACCCATTTTCATCCGGCGGTGGTGCAGGTCGGCGCCGAGCACGGTGGCCGTTCGGAGATTCTGGAGGGCTTGACCCTAGGGCATAACATCGTCGCCTCGGGACAGTTCCTCATCGACTCCGAGGCCAATATCCGCAGCGCGTTCAACGACCTCGCGGGCTCGAACGAATCGATGCAGAAGGATGCGAAACCAATGGTGATGCCGGCGCCTTCGCAAGAACCTTCGGACGAGGTGCACTGACATGCTCGCCTCTCTCATCCGCTGGTCGATCCAGAACCGCTTTCTCGTCCTGATGGCAACGGGTCTACTTGCCGCCTGGGGCATTCATGCGACCCTCGCAACGCCGCTTGATGCGCTACCGGACCTCTCGGACACGCAGGTGATCATCCGCACCGAATTCCCCGGACAGGCACCGCAGGTGGTCGAGGATCAGGTCACTTACCCCTTGACCACGACGATGTTATCAGTACCGGGTGCGCGCACGGTGCGAGGGTATTCCTTCTTTGGTGACTCCTTCGTCTACATTATTTTCGACGACAAGACGGATCTTTATTGGGCTCGATCGCGGGTCCTCGAATATCTCGCCCAAGTCAGCGGAAAACTGCCACCGTCGGCGAAGCCGACCCTTGGCCCCGATGGCACCGGAGTCGGCTGGGTCTACGAGTACGCCCTCGTTGACCACAGCGGCAAATACGACATCTCGCAGCTGCGCGCGATGCAGGACTGGTTTTTGAAATATGAGCTCAAAGCTGTACCCAATGTTGCGGAAGTCGCGAGCATCGGCGGCCTCGTCAAGCAATATCAAGTGGTGCTCAACCCCGATCGTCTGCGGGCTCTCGGTATCACGATCGATCGGATCAAGCAGGCGATCACCAACTCCAACAATGAAACGGGCGGGTCGGTGCTTGAGCTCGGCGAAGCCGAGTATGCAGTACGCGCGACGGGGTATCTCAAGAGCTTGGACGACTTCCGCAATGTACCGGTCGGGTTAGGCGCCGGCGGTACGCCAATTCTCTTGGGCGAAGTCGCACGTATTCAAATAGGCCCGGAACTTCGCAGGGGCATATCGGAACTTGATGGTAAAGGCGAAGCGGTCGGTGGGGTCATTGTCATGCGTGCCGGCAAAAATGCGCTCGAGACAATTGATGCCGTCAAGGCGAAGATCTCGAGCCTGAAGGCCAGTCTCCCGGCTGGGGTGGAAATCGTCCCGACCTATGACCGATCTGAGCTGATTCGCCGATCGGTTGCTACCTTACGTGACCGCTTGTTCGAGGAATTCGTCGTCGTTACGCTGGTGTGTGCACTGTTCCTGTTCCACCTCCGATCCGCGTTCGTGGCCATTGTCAGTCTCCCGCTCGGTATCCTGGCCGCGTTCACGGTCATGAACTGGCAGGGCGTCAACGCCAACATCATGTCGTTGGGCGGCATCGCCATCGCCATAGGCGCGATGGTCGATGCGGCCGTGGTGATGATCGAGAACGCGCACAAGCACCTGGAAGCCTGGAATCATGAGAACCCGGATCGGCGGCCGACCGGCGCCGAACAGGCTCGGCTGATCGCCGAGGCCGCAGCAGAAGTGGGTCCCGCCCTATTCTTTAGCCTCCTCATTATCACCTTAAGCTTCGTGCCGGTCTTCACGCTCGAAGCCCAGGAAGGCAAGCTATTCGGCCCGCTCGCGTTCACAAAAACCTACTCGATGGCCGCCGCTGCGGGACTGTCGGTAACACTCATTCCAGCGCTGATGTTCTACTTTGTACGGGGCCAGATACCGGACGAGCGCAGCAATCCAATCAACCGTTTCCTGATCTTCTTGTACCGGCCGCTGCTTGATTTCGTGCTCCGGCATCCGAAGACGATATTGACCGCATCCGTGCTGTTGTTGGCCGCTGCAATCATTCCACTGACCGAACTTGGGAGCGAGTTCATGCCGCCCCTGGTCGAGGGCGATCTGCTGTACATGCCCTCGGCGCTACCGGGCCTCTCCGCCGACAAAGCATCTCAACTACTTCAGCAGACCGACAAGGTGCTGATGCAATTCCCCGAGGTTCAGCGAGTGTTCGGCAAGGTAGGCCGCGCCGAAACGGCAACCGATCCTGCGGGGCAAGAGATGTTCGAGACCACGATCCAGTTCAAGCCGCAGTCGCAGTGGCCCAGTGGCATGTCTCAGGATGAGTTGATTGACAAAATGAATAGCGCTCTACAGATACCCGGACTGTCCAATCTCTGGGTACAACCGATCCGTAACCGTATAGACATGCTCTCGACCGGCATCAAGAGTCCGGTCGGCATCAAGATTGCCGGACCTGACTTGAAGGTCATTGAGAAGCTTGGCAGCCAAATCGAAGCAACGGTCAAGGAGGTTCCTGGTACGCGATCGGCCTATGCCGAACGCGTTCAGGGAGGCCGCTATATTGAGGTGCGTATTGATCGCGTCCGTGCTGCGCGTTTCGGTCTGACTCTGGCCGACGTGCAACAGGTTGTGGCGCTCGCGATCGGTGGCGAAAACGTCGGGGAGACAGTGGAAGGACTACAACGCTTCCCGGTAAACATCCGCTATCCGCGCGAGCAGCGCGACTCAGTCGAGAAACTCACCGTGCTGCCCATCGTGACCGGCACAGGTGCGACCACGACGCTTGGCGCCGTCGCGGACATCGTAGTCACCGACGGCCCGCCACAGATCCGAAGCGAGAATGCGCGCCTGAACGGATGGGTGTATGTGGACATCAGTGAGCGCGACTTGGGGCGGTACGTTCGGCAGGCGCAGCAGCTCGTCGCCGAGCGCGTTCAATTGCCACCCGGATATTCCATCACCTGGTCAGGTCAGTTCGAATACTTGGAGCGAGCAACAAAGAAGCTAACGCTGGTGGTACCGGTGACCTTAGCAATCATCTTCGTGCTGCTGTACCTCACCTTCCGCAGCCTCGCTGAGGCGGCACTGATTATGGTGACTCTGCCATTCGCGCTGATCGGTGGCTTGTGGCTGCTGTTCTTGCTCGGTTACAACCTGTCAATCGCCTCCGCGATCGGATTCATCGCCCTCGCGGGGGTATCGGCGGAATTTGGCGTCGTGATGCTGATCTACCTTGACCACGCCATCGCAAAGCGTCGTGCTGCGAGTCGCTTCAACACGGAAACCGACCTGATAGAAGCGATTGAGGAAGGCGCGGTGCTGCGCGTGAGGCCGAAAGCGATGACTGTCACGGTAATCATCGCAGGCCTCCTGCCGATCATGTTTGGCGGCGGCACGGGCTCCGAGGTCATGCGCCGCATTGCCGCTCCCATGGTCGGCGGTATGATCACCGCGCCGATACTGTCGATGCTAGTATTGCCGGCCGCTTACTTGCTGCTGCATCGACGCAACTTACAAGGCTCGCTGGCTGAAGCGCGCATATCGATCTAACGAGACACTCATTCAGGCTTCTATCGCTCCAGCCATGGGCGTGGGTCACATCGGCCTTGATCCACACGCTCCGCCCTATTCAGTCTCAAGCTGCCTCAAGGCGCCGCGACCCTAATCGCAGAGCGGGAATCTCCAATGGCGCAACCCCTTAGTGAGGCTGTGAAGGACCTCTTTACCCTGATTCAAGTCGAGGCCCAGGGGCAGTCGTGAAAGCGGCCATATACGCTCGCTATTCGAGCGACATGCAGCGCAACGCAAGCATCGAGGATCAGTCGCGCAACTGTCGAAAGCGCGCCGATACTGAGGGCTGGACGATTGCGGCAACGTTCGCCGATTCCGCGATCTCTGGCAGCGACTGCAAGCGCCCGCAATACTTGGAGATGTTGGCCGCGGCGGAACGCAGCGACTTTGACGTACTGCTACTCGATGACTTGAGTCGCCTCGCGCGTGATTCGGTCGAGCAGGAACGCATTATCCGCAGGCTGGAATTTCGAAACTTGCGAATTATCGCGACCAGCGATGGTTACGATTCCGAGAGCAAGGCGCGCAAAATTCACCGCGGCTTCAAAGGATTGATGAATGAAATCTTCCTGGATGATCTGCGCGAAAAAACCCATAGGGGTATTGCTGGGCAGCACATCAAGCGCTTTTGGACGGGCGGGCGGCCGTACGGATATCGCCTAAGGCAGGTCATGGACCCTGTCGAATGTGACCAGTTCGGTAAGCCCAAACGAATTGGCTCGAAGCTCGAACTTCATCCAGATCAATTCGACGTTGTCGTTGAGATGTTTAAGCGGTACGCAGACGGCGAGTCGCCGCGTGCCATCGCGAATGACTTCAACGTCCGCGGAATTCCGAGTCCGGGTTCGAGCTGGAGGCGACGCGTGAGACGCTGCCACGGATGGATGGGCTCCACCATCTACACCATCCTTGTGAATGACCTTTACACAGGCCATGTGAAGTGGAATCAGCACCGCTACGAGCGGGATCCGGACTCTAATATTCACAAACGCCGCAAGCGCCCAATGTCCGAGTGGTTGATCTATCGCGATGAGTCGTTGCGTATCGTCTCAGAGGATCTGTGGGAACGCTGTGTTCGTCGCAGAACTCCCAATTCGACACTCAGACTCCGGTGTGGCGGCCGCCCGAAGTTTCTCCTTTCCGGGATTCTGAAATGCGGCGTCTGCGGCGCCAGCTACGTCATGAAAAATCAGCGCACCTATGGCTGCGCAGGCTATGTCGAGGGAAGGAACTGCGCGAACCGAAAGGGCGTCCGGCACGATTGGGCCGAGCGCGCGCTATTGACGCAGCTCTACGAGGATATGCTGGAACCCACCAGAGTGGAGCGCATGGCCAATGAGCTTACGGCTGCGTTCACCATAGCGGCGCAACCGCTCCCCTCCCCGTTCAATGTCCAGCCTCCGGTCGATGGGGCGCGGGCAATCTCGATGCTGCCGATTGCAGCAGCAGAACTCCGAGACCAGATTAAGCAAGGCCTATCAGGAAATGAGGGGGCTTCTCGCAAGGCCCGTATGGTTTTACGGCAATATTTTGGCGGTCAAATCAAGATGATACCGGCGGAAGACGGTCTGTATGCCGAATATACGCAGCACCGCATAGCGCTTTTCCCCGGGGTAGGGATAGGTTGTGGCTCGTGGGCGATTCAGACTGTTCCTACAGTGTTGGTACGCGTAAAGCTCACCTGAAAAATCCTCCACGCGTCATCACGCGAGTCTCCCTACATACGTGCCCCGACCGAGCATGGGATATGGAGGCCACCGATCGGATTACGAAATTACACGCAACGATTTCAGGCGCGAAAAGTCGCGGTCGTGAGTGACGAGTGCGTCGGCGTTGATAGCAAGGGCGGTGGCGGCTTGCACCGCATCGGGCAATTTGAGACGCAGAGACGCACGCAGCCGCGCCGCACTCTCGGCGATATCGGCATTGAGGTCGATGATCTGCCAAGATTCCAGGATGGCGCGATAGCGGCGAGTTAGTGCTTCGTCGCTGGATTGAAGCGGGCCCGTCAGCACTTCGGCAAGAGTAATTGTGGTGACGGCAAAACGTAGATCACCGTTGCGGTGCGCCTCAAAGAGCGGCTGGAAGCGCGGCCCGAACTCGGCGTTGTCCTCCAGGCAATAGATAATCGGAGCCGTATCGAGCAGCAAAAGGGGTTGCTCAGGCAACCCCGATAGGTCTAACGGTTCCATTCGTCACGCAGGTCGCGCAGGGTTTGGCTGCTGTCTTCACCCCACAGGCCGCGGCCCGATCCCTTGACGGGTAGCAGCGGCTGTTGGCGAGCGCCTCCGGTGAAATCGGTCATGGGTACAATGGCAGCGACCGGGCGGCCGTGCTTGGTGATGACCGTGGAGCGCCCATTCTCGGCCGCCGTCAGGAGTTCGGGGAGTTGGTTGCGGGCTTCTTCAGCCCCTTTGCGCGCGGGAGTGGTCACAAGTCACCTCACCACGAACTGTACAGTACTGTACGGAATTAGTCAAGGAAAGGTCTCAACTGAGTAATGCCCGTGGACGATTTGTGTTACTCCGATCTTGATGCACAAAAAACTTAAGTAATTTCAATTGCTTGCGTAGGCCAATAATGGCCAGCATCCTGAGTCGCGACAGCGCGCTCCTGATCCCGACGTGGCTTGTCGCCTATTCCCAAGCGCTTGTTTCGATAATAGTTGCCCTCCTTATTAATCGATATTATTATCGATTTAGGATAACTATGTCGATTAATAAAACGACCCATTCTCCGCTTGCGTTGCGCGAGGGCTTTCATGTCGTGGTGCTCAGAGCTCTGGCAGAACGACTGCAAGGACGCGATTGGGTTCTGAAAGGTGGAACCAATCTACGCCTTTACTTCGGCAGTATCCGATTCAGCGAAGACATCGATCTGGATGTGGGCAAGGACGTCGCGGGCGCCATGCAACGCGCCATTCCGGCGGCGCTGGCTGACGGAGATGTACAACGGCGTCTGCAAGCCCTCGGCATACTCCAGGCCTCGCTGATCGGCGGACGATCGAGTAAGTCGACCGATACGACACTGCGCTACAAAATTGAGCTGGTCGGACGCGGCGGCATCCGACCGCCGACCACATGAACGCCGTAGATACCGCTGTCTTCGGCGAACTGACGCAACATCAACCCGTATTCACAACGGCCGACGTCATCAAAACCACTGGAGGTTCGCCCGTCTGGGCGACCCAATCACTCTCGGCTTTGGCGAAGGAAGGGCTCATTGCCAAAGTTCGACGTGGACTTTGGGCATTGCCCGGCCATGCTGACTTCTCACCCTACGCCATCATTCCACAATTGCTGCGCGCCACAAAAGGAGAAAAGACCGACGTTCGCGGTTATGTATCGCTCCTCTCCGCCCTGAATCTTCACGGCATGATAGACCAAGCGCCGCACGTGATTCAGATCGTGGCGGAACGTATACGTCCCACGGTACGAACCCCTTTTGGGACATATCAGTTCCACGGACTCGACCCCGCCCTCATCGGCGGCTACGGTCCGTATCGAAACACCGGCAACTTCGACATAGCTACCCCTGCTAAGGCTCTATTCGACGCGCTGTATTTATCGACCCGGCGCGGCCGGCGGCTGCGACATTTCCCCGAACTAAGTTGGCCGGCGAACTTCTCTCGTCGCGAATTACGCGAGTGGATCGCAAAGATCGACGATAGCAGGCTACGGGTGGCAGTCACCGAACGGTGGGATGTCTTGCGGGGCAAGTCGCAGCCATGAGCAGCACAGAAATCTATGTGAGTACCGACGTCGAGGCCGACGGACCGATCCCCGGCCCGAACTCGATGTTGAGCTTGGCTCGGCGGCGTATACAGGCGGAAAGGAATTGATAGGCACATTCAATCAGCAGGCCATCGCATCAGAACAAGGACTGGCTCAAATCCGCAACCCCTTCCCTGTGGCCTGCGCGGTACCGCCCCGGTGTCACGCCGGCGGCACGGTAGAAGGCACGCGAGAAATTGGCCTGCGATGAGAAGCCGCAG
>Ga0302310_10002274_pt1 | contig 15598 bp, 19 predicted proteins | sample III_Palsa_N1_2_FD_200451 | JGI IMG/M metagenome (GOLD analysis project Ga0302310, IMG submission 200451) | Peat permafrost microbial communities from Stordalen Mire near Abisko, Sweden - III_Palsa_N1_2 | ecosystem: Environmental > Terrestrial > Soil > Palsa > Peat permafrost | place: Sweden...
TACGACCCTGCCGAAGACAAGAAAAACTACTTCGTAAGCCCCAGCGGCCTAACCGTAGTCACCCGCGACTACTCCGCCTACGAAAACCCCATCTCCACCGACTTCAAGCAGGCCTCCGAAGGCTGGTAAAAGCGGTGAATAGTGAATGGTAGAGCAGTGAGCAGTGAATAGCCGTTGCTTGTTCTTACAGAGCCCACCTTCCCTCAACTCTCGTCATCCTGACCCTGAGCGTAGCCGAAGGGGAATGGACCACTGTATTGGCTTTTGCTGTTGCACTTGCTGTTGCTTGTTCTACCGGATTAGCAGGGGCCTTCAGGCCCCTGAAACAGCCCGCAAAGAATAGGGGCTTTAGCCCCGGGCCTTTTCTCTGAGGCAGCCCAAACAAAAGCGGCGTAAAGGCTAACCCTCTACGCCGCCTCGTTTTTATTCACTATTCACTATTCACTATTCACCAGCCAGCGGCTGCACTACCGCTTCCCGAGCCTATAAACAAGCCCCATCGAAATCGAGAAAAACTCCCGCGTCTCCGTCCCGAAATGTTCAAACGTCATATCCGGCGACAACCGTACCGCAACCTTCGGCGAATAGTTAAAGTCGATGCTGCCGCCCGCCGCGCCCCATCCGGTCGTGCGGTTGCTATACACACCCACCGTGTCGACAGTCGGCTGCTGCGGCGTGTTCTGCGGATACCCGGTAATCGCGGTATCGAACGTACCATGCGACGCACCTGCCAGCGCGTGGAAGTCGATTGCCACATAGCGGTTCTTGACGCTGCGGTACTGCAAGCCGCCGCTCAAAATATTCTGATAAACCAGGATGCGGTTCAATCCAAACTGCGCGCCTGCCGGAAACACCGGCGTCGTTCCCGCGCCAATCCTGTAGTCGGCGACAATGCCGAGGTGGTTGTCCGGAATCCCAAAGTGGCTTCCCAGCCAGTAGGTCCCCATCACCTCACCGCCGCCCATGTTGTAGCGTTTTGCGAGGTTCTGCCCGGCCTGCCCGTTCATGAACAACAGTCCGCCGTAGACCTCATAGCGGTTGTCGTACTTCGTAATCGCGTTCTGGGGCAACGCAGCGATATTGACGCCATTCACCGGCACGGTACCCGGCGCTGCGGTCATCGGCTTGGTTCCAGGAGCAGCAGTCGACTGGCTGTTGTCGGGCGTCTGCGCCTGCATGGAGCGATAGGGAAGAAGGCTGGCTGTTGCCAGAACAAGGGCCGCTGTCAGGGTGCCCCGCAGGACCTTGGGAAAAGCTGTCTGATTCATCACTTGAAAAATCGTCCTCATTGCGGCGCCGGAGCGCGTGTTGGGCTAATCGCGCCTTCACGGTGCGTCCTCCTAGGATATAACGCCCAGCCCCTTACTGCCGCCCCACCCCCGAATTGCCTCCGCTTTTGCCTTTCCAGCGCCCACTCCAACTCTGGGTGCCCTACCCCCTTTGCGCTCTTTGCAAAGGGTGGGGTATCGCGAAGCGACCGCTCTCCTCAACCCATACCAACCCTTGTCATCTCGACCGAAGCGCAGCGATCCCCGTATTGGCTCTCCTCCATCGCCGCACAACAAACCGGGTGTCCCCGATCTCTCGCCTTTGGAGATCGGGGTGCCCACAGAGCCACATCCTCTTCCGGCCATCCCACCCTATTCCCTACTCCCTATTCCCTACTCCCTAATCCCTAATCCCCGCCCCACCCCTCCTGTGCGACAATGAACTATTGCTCCCCCGGCCTTCACAAACTCCGTCCGGCGGCACTTAGGAGAATTTCTTATGGGTGAACTTTTTACACCGACCCACCTGCTCGTTTTGGGAGTGGTGCTTCTCATCCTCTTCGGCGGCAAGAAGCTGCCCGAACTAGGCAAGGGCCTCGGGGAAGGTCTCCGCGGCTTCAAGGAAGGCGTGAAGGGCATAACCGACGAGCCCAATGCCAGCACCAAGCCCGGCGAAACCGCCCACACCGTTACGCCGCCCCCAACCAAGCCCGAAGATCCCAAGCCGCCAGTAGTCTAAGGGCGACCCAGTCTCACGCATCCAAACAAACGACGGCTCTATGCCGTCGTTTTCTCTTTCCCAAATCCCTTAGAGAGCCCCGCCCAATGAAGCTCAAATCGCCCTACCTCATCAAGCCCCACAGCAAAGTAAAGCTCTCCCACCTCTCCACCTCCGACCACGACGGCATCGCCGACGAAGGCGCCGCCAAGCCTGTCCTCGCCAAACATCGCCATCAGCTAGCGAACCTGCAGGACGTCTTCTACGCCTCCCAATCCAAGGCCCTCCTCATCGTCCTCCAGGGCATGGATACAGCCGGCAAAGACGGCACCATCAACCACATCTTCTCCGGCATCAACCCTCAGGGCTGCGACGTCGCCAGCTTCAAAGTCCCCACCCCCATCGAGGCCCGCCACTACTTCCTCTGGCGCTGCCAGGTCCAGACCCCGCCCCGCGGCATGATCGAGATCTTCAACCGCTCCCACTACGAAGACGTTCTCTCCCCCCGCGTCCACGGCCTCATCAGCTCCAAAACCGTCCGCGAGCGCATGCACGACATCAACCGATGGGAGGAGTCCCTCGCCGGCAACGACATCATCGTCCTCAAATTCTTCCTGCACATCTCCCACGACGAGCAGACCCGCCGCCTCCAGTCCCGCATCGACGACCCCGACAAGCACTGGAAGCTCTCTCCCGCCGACTTCGAAGAGCGCCAGTTCTGGGGCAAGTACATCACCGCCTACGAAGACATCCTCACCCATACCAGCCGCAAACACGCCCCCTGGTTCGTCATCCCCTCCGACAACAAGTGGTTCCGCAACGTAGCCATCTCGCAGATCCTCGTAGAAACCATGAAGGGCCTGAACCTCAAATACCCCAAACCCACCTTCAACCCATCCGGCTTAAAACTAGCCAACGAATCCGCCGCCGCCACCGAGAAAAAAATCCAGGCCCGCCAGACCAAAACCGCCCAGTAGCACCCCAACTCTAGACCTGCTCTCTTCCACCCTTCCAAACACTGTCATCTCGACCGAAGCGCAGCGAAGTGGAGAGACCCCCGTATTGCTCTCTTCCAACGCAGCAATAATTCGGGCCTCACGCCTCTACGACCGCCTCCACCTTCAAACCATCATCGCCAAGCAGAAATCGACTGACTCGCGGCCCGGCTCGATAGAACACACCAGCCAGCCAGAACTCGACCGCCCCTCGCACCAGCGCGCTGGTTATCCATAGAGCGTAGCGCCGGGTCCAGTAGGCGTAATAGCCGTTGGATCCAGTTCCTTCACCATGTGAGCGATAGTGCATTAACCCGATCAGCAGCGACGGAATATCGGCAAAATTCACAATGGCATAAACCAGAAATAATACGCACAGCGTTCTGCAGGCGATCATTACCGCACGTTGGGGAGTGAGCGAAGGCTCCATGGGATTCATGCTTCACAGTGTAATCATCATCTACCACCGTGCGATAAGCGCACCGTAAGGTTCACCGTCGATCACCGTAAAACGCACCGTGCGAAACCATGCCCCTCACCGCGAAACCACCGTCTTATTGGCGATTTCAAATCGTAATCATCACCACGGCCGCCACCGCGGTAACCATCCCCATCACCTGCCTCCGGGTAGGCCTCTCATGCAGCCTCCAGGCCGCCAAAAGTATCGTCCCTGCTGGATATAGCGACGCCAGCACAGCCGCCACATCCAGCCGTCCCAACCTCGTAGCCCCCATAAACAGCATATTTCCCCCAGTATCCAGCACTGCCGCCCCCACCGCCCACATCGCAACAGCCCCAGTCATCCTCATAGCGCCTTGATCGCGCCCTAAAACCCTGAAAATCAATAACATAACGCTGCAAACTATCAGGCTCGCCCCACGAGAAATCGCCATAGGCATCACCAACCCCAACGGATTCGCCATCCTAAGTGCAACAAAATAAACCCCAAACCCCACTCCAGCCAACACCGCCAACCCCAAAGTCGCCCGTCCCCCGGCATTCTCAGGCGATGGCCCCGCCGCAATCACCCAGATCGCCGCCAGCGCTAACCCAAACCCTATCAATCGCTTAGCCCCTGGAACTCCCTCCATCCCCATCGAAACCAACGCCGGAATAGCCGCCGCCAGCAACCCACTAACCGCCGCAGAAACTCCCATCTCCCCACGCGAGAGCGCAATGTAAAACGCTGTTAACGCAAGACTTCCAGCCACACCCGCCAGCAAACTCCACCCCAGTAGCACCCCATCCGGCACGGCCTGTCGCCGCACCAGCAAAATCCCCACCATCACCAAAAAGCTAATGGAATGAGCAAGAAAGATGAACCGCAAAGCCGCCCGCGTCGATCCACCAGCAGCCTTTACGCCCATCCCCCCCGAAAAGTCACCACCACCCCAAGCCGCCGCAGCAGCCAGAGCCAGTAACGAATTCCCTTGCAGTATCAAAGAGTTACGGGGTCGCCGAAGGCGTCACCGGCGTCGGCATCGCAGTCCTGGTCGCCGTCGGATAGTAGCCCTTCTTCGAAATAACCGTCAGATTAGGCCGCAAAACCACAACCTCAGTAGTCCGGAATCGATCATCCAGCGCCGCCTCATGGCTGTAATACCCAATCGTGTACTGATTCCGCGCCTGCACAGTAATCTTCTGGAAGCTCTTCTCAATCCCACCCTGCCGGAACTCATAATCCGGCGCACCACTCCCTGTCGCCTCCGTATAACGCGGTAAAGCATTGTCCCGCATAGTGAAAGGCAAGTGGATACGGTCCAGAAACTCCGTTCCCGGAACCGCCGAATCCCCCACAAGCGTCGCATAAACCGTAATGTTATTCGTCTGGCAGTAACGGATAACTTCCTTCTCGTGGGCGGTGCTGCCGTACTCCTTACCATCAGAGATCACATACACTATCCGCCGTCGCCCAGGGGGCATATGCCCCAGCGACACAGCAGCCGCCAAAATCGCATCATTCAGCGTATGGAACTGCTTCTCCGCATAGTGCGTGATGCCTTGCTGATTCCGCGTCGCCGTCGTGTTGGGATCGACGATCTGGTTATTCACAATCTGCGTCTGGTCGAGCGGACCGCCCATCGCCATGTCCGGCTCGCGACCCTTACCCTTCGACCGCTCCAGAATGGCGCTAAACCGCGCACTCTGCGCCGCCAGAAAATCCGTCTGCTTACGCACGCCGTTGTTGTAGGTGAAGAGCGCTACCTCGTCATAAGGCGCAAACGCTCCCTGCAACGCCTCCAGCGAGTCGTTAATCTTCTCCATCGTGTGGTAATCGACGCTCTGGTCAATCACGAGCGCAACAGAAAGCGGAAACGGATCCGTCGTATAGACGCTCATCTGTTGGCGCTTTCCATTCTCAAAGACCCTGACATCCCGCCACGTGATTCCCGGGACCAACTGCCCCTTGGAATCCTTCACAGTGAACGGGAGCTGCACGAAATTGACGCGAACCGTGGGCAGTTTAAATATCTTGGAATCCAACTCCGGTGCCGGTCCCTGGTCGGGATCGGGAGCGATCGTCTCTTGAGTCGCTGCCGGCAGACTGGTCGTTGGCGGCAGTTGGTCGTCTTTGGCTGGAGCACCTGCATTCGCAGGCGGCGGAGCGTCGGGTATCGCCGGACCCACCGGCGTGATTGGGTTCAACTGTGGCAGCGTCTGTGGCCGCGGCGCGTCCGGTATCTGCTGGTTCGTTGCGACCGGTGTTGCCGTCTGCGGCTGTGCCGCTGCGCTTGCGGCCGCCAATGTGAGCCCCAACGCTACGACTCCCATCCCTGCTATCTGCTTGCCAAAAACCATCCAGATCAACCCTTCTTGCGAACGCTATCTTACCAGCGGCAGTCGAACAACCGCACCTTTTGAGACTATCAGCCACTGCGTCAGGAATCTACGCTTCTTGTTCCCTACAGGTAGACGCGCCAGAACCATAGAAGCGTTGCGCGCCGATGAATTTGCCGGCTAAGCGCCTCAAAGCCCGCGGAGGAGCCGGGAGGGCGCGGTTTGGGCTCGCCTGTCGCCCAAACCGGACGTTTCGTCGTCTAATAGCGGTATGCGGTCTGTCTCTCTACGTCTTTTGTCAGTTCTTTCCGTCGTACTGTTCCTCGCTTGCGCTCCCGCGCTACGCGCACAGGAAGCCCCCTCGCCCGAAGGCCCGCCGCCAGAGAGCACCGCGCCCGCCCAAGAGCAGCGCACCGTCGGCGCCGAGACCTTGAACGTCCAGGTCAACCTTGTCGATATCTATTTCTCCGTCCGCGACAAAAATGGCTACATCACCAGCCTCAGCAAGAACGACTGCGGCATCTTTGAAGATGGCAAAGAGCAGACCATCAAGAACTTCACGCAGGAAAAAAATCTCCCACTCACTATCGGCATCCTGCTCGACACCAGCGGCAGCCAGCAGACCGTTCTCCCCCTTGAGCAGGAATCCGGCGCTACCTTCCTCAGCAACGTCCTCACCCCCAAAGACGAAGCGTTCCTCATCTCGTTCGACGTCAATGTCGATCTGCTCTCCGATTACACCAACAATGCCCGCGAGCTCAAGCGCGCAATCAACAAGGCATCGATCAATACGGCCAGCTCCAGCGCAGGCGTCCCCGGCATCGGCGGCGGCCCGTTCCCAACCAGCAACCCGCGCGGCACGCTGCTATTCGACGCCGTTTACCTCGCCGCGCACGACAAGCTCCGTGTCGAAGCCGGCCGCAAGATCATTGTCATGCTCACCGACGGTGGCGATCAGGGCTCGCAGGAGACCCTGAAGACCGCTACCGAAGCCGCGCAGAAGGCCAACGCGATCGTCTACGTAATCCTCATCGCCGACCGCGCCTATCACATGGGTGATCCCTTCGATCACAGCGTCAGCGACATGAACCAGCTAACCCACGACACCGGCGGCCGTGTCATCAACGTCGGCCACGACGGCCGCAAACTGGAGCAGGCCTTCGACCAGATTCAGGACGAGCTTCGTACCCAGTACCTCGCCAGCTATACGCCCATAAACAAAACCGCCGACGGCAAGTTCCGCAAGATCAATATCGACTGCGGCAAAGGCATGAACGTACAGGCACGGAAGGGATACTACGCGATCGTCGGGGACGGCGACAACGATTAGCAGCGTCCTCTGAGCCCTGAGCCCTGGACCCTTTCCTAAGCCTCCATCGCCCCCGAATACACCGCCATCCCCGCCACGGCATCTACCCCCATCGCATCGAGCGCATCCACCTCCGCGCGCTCTTTGATTCCACCAGCGACGATAAGTTGCCGCGCCGTGGTCGAGCGCAAAATCGCTGCCACATCCATCGGAAACCCCTGCATCGTGCCCTCGGTATCGACGTGCGTGTACAGGAACGCGGAGCAGTAATCCTCCAGCCAGGTAACAGCTTCTTCAGGCGTCAGATCCACCGAGTCCTTCCAACCCTTCACAGCAACCTTGCCATTCTTCGTATCGACAGAAAAGCAAAGTGCATCCTCATCCAGCGCCTTCTGCAAGCCCGCCGCGAAGGCTTTGTTCACGCCATCAGCGCTAAACAGGGAAGACCCATAGATCACACGCTTCGCCCCGGCATCGAGCAGCCGCTGTCCATCCTCAGCCGTCTTTAACCCGCCGCCAACCTGGCAGGGCAGCCGCTTGCAGATCATCTCCACCAACTCCGCGTTATCACCCTGCCGCATCGCCGCATCGAGGTCGATCAACTGCACCATCGGATACTTCGAGAAGCGTTCGATCCAGTAATCAAAGTCATCAAAGGCAAGCTTTAACTTCTCGCCCTGCACGAGCTGCACAATCCGGCCGCCCATCAAATCAATTGAAGGAATTAGCATGTATCTAGTTTAGCTTTAGCTCGCTCACTTCTTGACTTTCTGGCCACGCGTCTCCGCCAAGCGGGTAGCCCTCAAGGAAATCGACTCTACCGCTCTTTATCCAAAGCATGAAGCCGCACAGCTCACCGCCTATCTTCGCCTGAGCGTGCAGTCGGTAATCCTGCCACGGTAAGCGCGGAACGTCGTCCTGAATGAGGAAGTTTATGAAAAAACCATAGCCGTTAAACTCGCGACTCTTCAGTTGACTGGATGAAAGTTGCGATGCAAGTTCTTCTTTGAAAAATTCGCCGCCATTGATCAAAGCGGCCAGCAATGTCGCCTCGAGAGGTGTCAAGAAGGCGGGTAGTCTCAACACGGCAACCTCATCGCGACACCCGCCTTAGCAACCTCACCCTTCAAAACTCGCGAGTCCGTTATCCCGAAGTGAAAGATACTAGCTGCCAGCGCCGCATCGGCTTTGCCATCCAGAAACACCTCCGCAAAATGCGCCGCGGAACCAGCACCGCCAGACGCAATCACCGGAATCTGTACCGCTTCGCTCACTGCCCGCGTAAGCTCGCAATCGAACCCACTGCGCATCCCATCGGTGTCCATCGAGGTCAGCAGAATCTCACCCGCCCCTCGCGCCTCGGCCTCACGCGCCCACTCGACCACGCGCAGCCCTGTCGGCTTCCGCCCACCACTCACATAAACCTCAGCGTCGCTCACGCCCTGTGCGCCCCGCCGGGCGTCGATAGCAACGATCACGGCCTGTGCTCCAAAGCTGCTGCCGATCTCCCCGATCAACTCCGGCCTCGCAATCGCCGAGCTATTGATCGACACCTTATCCGCACCCGCATCGAACACCGCCGCCGCATCCTCCGCCGACCGAATTCCACCGCCCACAGTAAACGGCACAAACAACTTCTCCGCAGTGCGCTTCACCGTATCAAGCAGCGTCCCGCGTCCCTCATGCGTCGCCGTAATATCCAGCAGCACAATCTCATCCGCCCCACCTCGCGCATGACGATGCGCCAGCTCCGCCGGATCGCCCGCATCGACGATATCGACAAACTGAACACCCTTCACCACGCGCCCACCCCGTACATCCAGGCAAGCAATAATCCTTTTCGTCAGCACCCTGTCTTCCTTTGCGAAACTTTCTCTTCACTTTGTGCACTCTGCGTCAAAGTCTTTCCTCGCCCGACTCTACAACTCCAAAAAGTTCTTCAACACCTTCAACCCGGTCTCAGCCGACTTCTCCGGATGAAACTGCACACCCATCACATTCCCGCGCTCGACAGCTCCCGTAAACGCACCGCCATACATCGTTGTTGCAGCCGTGTCGCCGCTAATCTGCGCCCGCCACGAGTGCGTGTAGTACACAAAGCTCCCCGGCGTCACGCCGCGCAGCAATCTAGAATCACCACGAACGTCTTCCAGCGAGTTCCACCCCACATGGGGTGACTTCAACTCCGCACCTTCAAACACAGCAGGGAAGCGCTCACACTGCCCTGCAAAATGCCCCAACCCCGCCGTCCCCGGAGCCTCCGTCGACCCCTCATACAACCACTGCAACCCAACACAAATCCCCAGGAATGGCGCACCTTTGGTAACCGCCTCCCGTGTTGCGGTAGTCAAGCCGAGATTATCCAACAACTGCGTCGCCTGAAAGTGCCCCACACCCGGCAACACAATCTTGTCGGCTCGCAAGACATCCTCGGGCGACTGCGTGACGACAACATCGTCCGCGCCGAGAAACCGCAGCGCCTTCACGACGCTGGTGAGATTACCCGCTTTGTAGTCGATAACTGCGATCATACGGCCAACGACGCTAGCCCAAAAAGAAAGAGCCATCCCACAGATGTAAGCACACTAGAAAAAACGAACCACTGCTGAACCTTGTTGCGCTCTCTCGTAACAGCTGCGAAAGTAAGTGCTGCTCCACTTGCCGCAAGCCCGAGTAAAGTTTGACTGGCCGCGTGCAGTGCCCCACCGTATCCGTCTTGTACAAGCGGGTGAGTGAACAATCGAATCAGGACAACTACCTCCAGTCCAAGTAGAAGCGCGTCCACCGCCAACAACCGAATTGTTGTTTTCACTGGAGCACCTTCGTCTTAATCACCACTCACGACTCCCTATCTCTGCCTCTACAGCAACGCCTTCTTACTCCGCTTGGCCGCAAGCCTCGACCAGTACTGAAACTCATCCACATAAAGTTCGCCGCTAAGATCATCCACCCGCCGCAGCATCCGCGCCTGCGCATCGGCAATGGCCTTGTTGTAAATCGCCGGCCCAATCTCTTCGAGAAAGAAGTTCAGCAGCATCCCAGCCGGAAGCTCGCCGATCATCTCCGGCATATTCACTTCAAAGTACCGTTGAATCGATCCAACCGCATCTTTCTGCGCCTGCGCCGATAGCTCAATCTTCACAGCTACTCCTTGGTCTTATTCACTATTCACTGCTTCTACAGCAGTCCCTTGGTACTCGGCAGCAACTCCTTCATCCGTTCATCCTTCGAACAAGCCCCTCGCATAGCCCGCGCAAATGCCTTGAAGATCGCCTCAATCTTGTGATGATTATTCCGCCCATACATCGTCTTCACATGGATATTGCACTTCGCTCCCCGCGCAAATCCGTCAAAGAAGTCCGGCACCAGTTCCGTAACCAGATCGCCAACGATAGGCGCTGTTAGCTGATCTTCCACCACGCAGGCCACACGACCCGATAGATCGACCGCACACACCGCGAGCGTCTCATCCATCGTCATAACGAAGTAGCCCGCCCGCAGAATCCCGCGCTTATCGCCTAACGCCTCGGCAAACGCCTCACCCAGCGCGATGCCTACATCTTCGACAGTATGGTGCTGATCAACATCCAGGTCGCCCACACACTTCAACTCCAGATCAAACCCGCCATGCTTGGCGAAGCTCTCCAGCATGTGATCGAAGAACCGAATTCCCGTGCTCACCGTATACGAGCCTTTGCCATCGACATTCAGCCGCAACGAGATCTTCGTTTCCATTGTGTTTCGCTCGACGATGCCGATGCGAGCCTCGCTTGGGATGTCTACGCCAACTTCCTTTACCAGGTCACTCATCGCTCACTCCGATTCAACTTAGCCAACTGCACCATCGCAGTCACCAGTGCCACTAACATGACCACAATCCAAACAGCCAGCAAAATCTGGTGGCCTTTCAACAAAATCGGCCCGCTACTCATACAGGCCACCAACGTGCACAACGCAACCACTTTCCTGCGCTCCGGACTCAATTGACGACGACAGTCACTCATAATCGCGTTCTCCCTTCGCTGCCTTGCCATGCGCCAGCACACTCTCCGCCGGCGTCCAGCCAATCTCCTTTAGCGACTCACGAAGTGCAGCGATTCCGCGAGTCACATGATCTTCTATGCCAATCGTAATCCGCACATAACCATCGCACCCGGGATCAGTTGACCGATCCCGAAGCAAGACACCCCGCTCCCGCATCGCCGTGCAAAGCTCCCTGTGCTTGGCCCCAATATCCATCAGCACAAAGTTCGAAGCCGAGGGCCACGTGCGCACACCAAGCTCCTTCAACGTCGCAAAGACGCGCTCGCGACCAGCCTGCACCTGCGCCACATACCAAGCCAGATACTCTTCATCCGCCAACGCCTCAGGCAGCACTGCCAGCGCCACGCCGTTCACGTTGTAAGGCGAACTGACCTTGCGCAGAAACCCAATCAGCCGAGCATCACCAGCCAGCATACCCACGCGGAGATTCGCCAACCCATAGGCCTTTGAAAAAGTCCTCGCAACGATCAGGTTCGGCACGCTGCCCACATCATTCAGCGTCGTCTCCCCATGAAAGTGGAAGTAAGCCTCATCGACCATCAGGACAGCCTGCGGTGCCGCCTTCGCAATCGCCAGCAACTGCTCACGGCTTACCGTGGCGCCTGTCGGATTGTTTGGCGAAGCCACAATGATCAGCTTCGTCTTCGGCGTAATCGCCGCCATGAATCGCTCAAAAGGGAAGGCCAGCGAGTCATCACTCTGCACCTTCTTCAACCCGGTCGTCATCATGCCAATCGACACGTCATACATAAAGAAAGTAGGCGTACAGATCAGCGCCTCATCTCCCTCATCGAGAAACGTGCATGCCATCAGATGAATGCCTTCATCGACGCCATTGGTGAGAATCACCTGATCGAGCTCCAACCCAAAGTGGTCAGCCACCACCTGCTCCACCGGCTGCCGCTCCGGATAGATAGTCAAACCCTCGGCGGTAATCTTCTGCAGCTTCGCAAAGACACGCGGGCTAGGCGCGATGGTGTTCTCGTTGAAGTCCAACCGCAACGCATCCCGCCCCGCCAGCGGCGGATGATACTCCGGCATAGCCAATACAGCACGACGTGGTTCCACCTGTGTCGCGGCGGGCAGATGGCTCAAGCTATGCAGCAGCTCATCTTCAAAGGGTCCACCTTCAGCACGAAGCTCATCCAGCAGCGATTTTGGAATTCCCGCAGCAAGTTTCGAAGCAACACTCATCTCATCCTCACGCGCACGCTCTCGGCGTGGCCTTTCAATCCCTCAGCCTCAGCCAACGCAATCGTATGCGGCCCAACTTCGCGCAACGCATCCCGCGTGTATTGCTGCACAGTAATTACCTTCACAAAATCCAGCACACTCAACCCGCCACGCATACGTCCGTTGCGTCCCGTCGGAAGCACATGGTTTGGTCCACTAATGTAGTCGCCCATCGACTGCGGCGAGTGATGCCCGATAAACACCGACCCCGCATTTTTCACCCAGCGCAAATCAGCTCCGGCATCCACAGTCAGATGTTCCGGTGCCAGCCGGTTCGTCAACTCACGAGCCTCATCCACGCTCTCCGCTACAAAGCAAAATCCCTGCGCACCGAGCGACTCCATCGCAATCGCGTTCCCCTGCGCCTGCCGCTTCACCTCAAGCGCAACCTCTTCCGCCAGCGAAAGCTTGCTCGTAATCAAAATCGCCAGCGCCTCAGGATCATGCTCCGCCTGCGCGACCAGATCGGCAGCAATGCCTTCCGGATCGCCGCTCTCACTCGTCACCACAATCTCTGTCGGCCCCGCCGGCATATCGATACCCGTCTCCTGCGACACCGCAATCTTCGCCGCAGTCACATACAAATTCCCCGGCCCCACAATCTTATCCACCGCTGCAATCGTCGCCGTCCCATAAGCCATCGCAGCAATCGCCTGCGCCCCGCCCACACGATAAAACTCCGTCACCCCGGCTAGATAAGCCGCCGCCATCGTCTCCTTCGCCGGTTTCGGCGAGCAGACCACAATCCGTTCCACTCCCGCCACCTGCGCCGGCGTCACTGTCATCAGCAGCGTAGAAGGCAGCGGATACCGCCCGCCCGGCACATAGCAACCCACCGATCCAAGCGCCCGAACGACCTGCCCAACCTCCATCCCCTCCGTCGGACGAAAGCTCCAAGCCCGTGGCAACTGCTTCTCCGCAAACGCGCGAATATTCGCCTGCGCCAGCCGCATGGCAGCCTTCAACTCTTCGCTGGTCGCCTCCCACGCGTCAAGCATCTCTTCGCGGCTAACCAGCAGCGAAGCCTCCGCACCCAGCCCATCAAACCGCGCCGAATACTCCCTCACAGCCTCATCGCCCCGCCCGCGAACATCCGCAAGAATCCCCTGCACAATCCCATCGACCTTCGCCGTATTCGTCGCACCACGCTGCTCAAGCTGCGCAATCGTCTCTCGCGTCGCCTGTGCGTTCTCGCCGAATGTCTTCAGAATCCTCATCCTCTGCGTCCACCCCGCCGCATCCCGGGCCGCTCCACCCCACGGCCCGACTTCATCATCCGCCGCTCGCGCCGCGGCCCCGTCAGCACCACGCGCTTCATCGAATCCTCCGTCGCCGGATAGATCCGCTTTGGGTTCTTCGGGTCGACCACCACCGGCAGCCGCATTCCAGCCTCCATCTTTTGCCCCGCCGGGAGCCGTGTCCGCAGCGAGACCTCGCGTTGCTCCTTATCAGGCTCCTGTATCCACAGCGTGATCTTCACCATGTCGCTCGCCTTGCCAAAGACCTTCACCGGCTCCATCGCTACAACCGTCGCATACAGCACAAGCCCTGTGCGATCGATCTTCTGCGCCCGCCAACGCTGTATGAAATACATCGCAACCGGCACCGCAACGATGACCAACCCAACAACCGTCCAGATAATAGCTTTCATCAAATCCCTTTCAAATCCTTACAGCACAACTTTGCTCAGTGGATACTCCACAATCCCCGTGCCACCCGCAGCCTTCAGCTTCGGAATCACATCCCGCACCAGCGCACTCTCAAGAATCGTATTCAGCGCCACCCACTCCGGGTCCTGCAAATGCGAGATCGTCGGCGAGTTCAACGCCGGCAGCACACCCAACACCTTATCCAGATCAGCCTTACGCGCATTCAGCATCAACCCGACCTGAATCTCGGCATCCATCGCGCCATTCAGCATCATCGAAAGCGTCTCAATCTTGCTGCGCTTCCAATCATCCGCCCAGGCATTCTTGTTCGCGATCAGCTGCGTCTCCGACTCCATCAGCGTCTCGATAATCCGCAGCCTGTTCGCCCGCAACGAGCTCCCCGTCTCCGTCACCTCGACAATCGCATCCGCCAGCGTCGGCGGCTTCACCTCAGTCGCACCCCAGCTAAACTCCACCTTCACCGGAATATTCTTCTCCGCAAAGTACCGCTTCGTATACTCAACGAGTTCCGTAGCAATAGTCTTTCCCGCCAAATCTTCCGGCTTCTGAAACGGCGAATCCTCCGGGACCGCAAGCACCCACTTCACCTTCACGCGACTCTGCTTGCTGTACGTCAGCGACGTCACCCGTTCCACATCGCTCTGGTTCTCCAGAATCCAATCGTTGCCCGTCAGCCCGGCATCGAGCGCCCCATGCTCCACATAGCGAGCCATCTCCTGCGCCCGCACCAGCATGCACTCAATCTCAACGTCGTCGATCGTCGGAAAGTAGCTCCGCCCGCTCGCGTAGATCCGCCAGCCAGCCTTCTCAAACAGCGCAATCGTCGCATCCTGCAGGCTGCCCTTCGGAATTCCCAGCTTCAACTTCTTTTTCTCTGCCATTACTTTTTCTCCGTCTCAATCGGCTTCGTAAAACAGCTCACCGTACCTTCGTGGCAGACCAGTCCATCGCCTTCCACCTCAACCTTGAACAGCAGCGCGTCGTTATCGCAGTCGGTCGCCATCGAAACCACACGCAACCGGTTGCCGCTCGTCTCGCCCTTCATCCACAGCTTCGAGCGCGTCCGGCTCCAGAACGTCACAAACCCGGTCTCCAGCGTCTTCGCATAGCTGGTCTCGTTCAGAAATCCCAGCATCAGCACCTCGCCGCTCGTCGCATCCTGCACAATCCCCGCGACCAATCCATTATCCTTCGCAAAATCGATCTTCACAGCCTCTACCATCATCCTCTCCTCAGAAAACTCTCGCCATCCGCGCAGGACCGCAGGACGCAAAAAAGCCCGCTCGCGGTATGCGCGTCAGCGGGCCTGTCGGTAATCCTGGTTTGCGTTCTTGCTTACTTCGCCATACCGGACACAGCCGCCAACACGCTTTGCGCAGGTTGATGGTGAAGCCCGTGATGGTGCATCGAAACGCTCATTACTCTCTACGCTATTCGACCGAAGCTGCAATGTCAATGGTTTCCGCGGTATTCGGCGCCACATGCCGGAAATCCATCCGCTCCACCAGCCCATCCCGAAAGGTGAACACATGCTCCATCTCCTGGTCCATTAACAGGCGTCCACCAACCTCTCGCATGATCTC
>Ga0302310_10002275_pt1 | contig 15592 bp, 13 predicted proteins | sample III_Palsa_N1_2_FD_200451 | JGI IMG/M metagenome (GOLD analysis project Ga0302310, IMG submission 200451) | Peat permafrost microbial communities from Stordalen Mire near Abisko, Sweden - III_Palsa_N1_2 | ecosystem: Environmental > Terrestrial > Soil > Palsa > Peat permafrost | place: Sweden...
TGATCGCCGGCGGCGTCTCCGGGACCATCACCAACCTGATCAAGGCCGTCACCTCGGCGGGGGTCAGCCGCGGAGACGCCGTGGCCGCCGCCAGCCTGGTGGGTGTCTTCGTGGTGATCGGCCGGGTCTCCTGCGGCGCCCTGATCGACCGGTTCTGGGCGCCGGGGGTGGCGGCCATCTTCGTGGCCATGCCCGCGACGGCCTGCGCCCTCTTGGCCAGCGGCCCGGCGCGGCCGGGCGTCGCGGCGATCTCCGCGGCGCTGATCGGCCTCACCGCCGGCGCCGAGTTCGACCTCTTACCCTTCCTGATCGCCCGGTATCTGCCGCTGCGGCGCTACACCGCCTCCCTGGCGGTGGGCAGCGCCTGCTTCTATCTCGGCGCGGCGGCGGGCGGGCCGCTGCTGGCCGCCTTTTACGACCGGCTGGGCAGCTATCGGTTGGGCCTGTGGGGCGCATCGGGTCTGTTCGCCATCGCCGCTCTGACGCTGCTGTGTTTGGGGCCCTATCCGACCTTCGCAGGCAGCGCGGCGCCCGAGCACCCGGTATCTGACTAGGTGACGCGCTCACCACCGCGAACCGCGCCGAGACCGCGTCTTTGGCCTCGACAGTCTCGCGCGCAGGCTTAAGGGTCGGACGGGCGACTAGGGGGAAATTGATGCTGACCGCGAAACGAGTCTGGACCTGGCTTGCCGTCTCGGGCGTCCTGGCCGGCGGCGCTGGCGCCATCATGGCCGCCTCGTCCGCCAGCCCCGTTCGCGCCGCCGACGCCACGAGCGAACAACCTGCGTCGCCGGGCTGGGACCGGCAGGCCGCCGCCCGCTATCTCGACGGCCGCGAGGTCGCCTGGCAGGCCTGGGATCGCACCCACAAGGATCGCGCCACCTACTGCATCTCCTGCCACACCCAGGCCACCTACGGCATGGCCCGGCCGATCCTGCGCCAGGACCTGGGCGAGGCGGGACCCGGCCGCGCCGAACAGGTGATGCTGGCCAGCATCGACAAGCGGGTGAACCAGTGGGCGGCGATGCAGCCCTTCTACAGCGACATCCCGTCGGGACCCGGCAAGGAGGTCGAATCGCACAACAGCGAGTCGGTGCTGAACGCCGTCATCCTCTCCAGCTATGACGCCCGCGCCGGCCATATGACCGCCTCCACGCGGCTGGCCTTCGACAACGCCTGGGCCCTGCAGTCTAAGACCGGTCCCGACGCTGGCTCCTGGGTCTGGCAGAACTTCCACTACGGGCCGTGGGAATCCACGGAGTCCCAATACCATTGGGCCGCGCTGATGGCGGTGGCCGTGGCCAAGGCGGCGGACCATTATCGCGACGATCCCAAGGCCGCGCCGAGCGTGGCCCTGCTGACCGGCTATCTGCAAAGCCACTACGACGCCCAGCCGGTGCTGAACAAGATCGTCGCCCTCTGGGCCTCGCAGTCCTATCCCGGCCTGCTGTCGCCCAACCAGCGCGCCCGGCTGGTGGGCCAGCTGACCAGCCTGCAGCATGCCGATGGCGGCTGGAGCCTCAGCGAGCTGGGGCCTTGGGCGCGGGTGGACAAGACGCCGCTGGAGACCCGTTCCGACGGCTACGCCACCGCCCTGATCGTCCTGGTGCTGGAGGAGATCGGCGCCCCGCGCCGCCCGGAATTCCCGCTGGCCAAGGGCAGGGCCTGGCTGCTGGCCAACCAGGACAAGACCACCGGCGCCTGGACCGCCTGGTCGGTGAATAAGAACCGCGATCCGGCCTCGATGGAGGGGCATTTCATGTCCGACGCGGCGACGAGTTACGCGGTGCTGGCGCTGGAGGCGGGGAAGTAGCGCTTGCAGACTCAGCGCCGCTGATCGTTTCATCCGGCGTCATCCAACGCTCGGGATAAACAGACCATGGCGAATACGCCGCACGCCCGCCTCGTCGAACGCCAGAAGCACGGGGTCCACACCATCGCCAAGGAGCTGTCGGGGTTCAACGGCCGCTTCGCCGTCCTGATCACCAACGGCGTCGGCACCATGTGGTGCGCCTACATCTTCGCGGCCCTGGCGCTGATCAGCCTGCCGGACGCCATCAAGGCCGGCACCGCGGCCCTGATCGCCTGGATCGCCCAGACCTTCCTGCAGCTGGTCCTGCTGTCGATCATCATGGTCGGCCAGAAGGTCGCCGCCGCGGCGTCCGACAAACAGGCCTACCAGACCTACAAGGACGCCGAGGCGCTGCTGGAGATCAGCAACGACATCCACACCCTGATCACGACCAACAACAATCTCACCGAGGCGATCCACGAAGTCATGTGCGACAAGGGTTCGAAGGCCGCCCCGGCTACCTCGGCGACGACCCCTCCGCCTTCGCCTTCAAAGCCGCCAGCCAAACGTCGTGCCCCTCGCGCATCCGGGAAGGCATGAACAAGGCCTGAGCCCGCGCCGCCAGACCGTTCTGGTTCTCCTCGGTCAGCACCCAGCATCCGGCGCCGCGGGGCTCGATCAGCCAGGCGTGGTAGACGTCCAGCATCGTCCCGGCGCCATCCCAGCCGATCCGCTGATACGGTTCGAACTCACACACCCTTGAGCGCACCGCGACGCCGAAAGTGCGCCAGGTGAAGCGCGCGCCGGCGGACAGGTCCCTGGCCCCGTCCTCGATCGTCACATCGCTGCTGTTGGGATACCAGGCCGGCCAGTCGGCGGCGCGGATCAGCCCGGCCCAGACCCGTTCCGGCGCCGCGTCGATGGCGATCTCATTGCGGACGCGCACGGCGACCCGCTCCGGCGCATAGCGGTCGGGCCAGTGGATGGTCATGGGTGGGCGTCCTATTGGCTTCGGCGTCGTTCGATCCGCCGGCGCTCGCCCCCTCCGTCGGCTTCGCCGCCACCTCCCCCGCGACTGCGTCGCAAGGGAGGAGAAATCAGCGCTGACCTTCTCCTCCCATGCGAGCGCAGCGATGCGGGGGAGGTGGCGCGGCGTGTAGCGAAGCGAAACGACGTGACGGTGGGGGCGAGCGCCGGTGGCTCAGCTTACCCCAACCCGCTAAATCTGCACCTTCCGCCCGGCCCAAAACGGCGCGCGCACCTTGCCGCGCTGGACCTTGCCGGCGGGAGACCGGGGCATGTCGTCCACATAGTCGACCGAGCGCGGCACCTTGAAGCCGGCCAGCTGTTGGCGGGCGAAGGCCAATATGTCCTGGGTCATGGTCTCGCTGGCCGCATAGCCGGGCCGCAGCATGATCACCGCCTTCACCTCCTCGCCCCATTCGGTATTGGGCACGCCGATGGCGCAGCTGTCCTCCACCGCCGGGTGTTTGATCAGCTCGTTGTCGATCTCCTGCGGATAGATGTTCACCCCGCCGGAGATGATGCATTCGGCCGTGCGGCCGGTGAGGAACAGATAGCCGTCTTCGTCCAGGTAGCCCACATCGCCCAGGGTGAAATAGCCGTCCTTGTGACTGGCCGCGGTCTTGGTCGGGTCGTTGAAATATTCGAACGGGTTGGACGCCACGACCGGGAAGTAGAGGGTGCCGGCGATGCCGGGCTCCAGGACATTGCCTTCGTCGTCCAGGATCCGCACGGCGTCCGCCGTCAGCGCCTTGCCGACGCTGCCGGGCTTGGTCAGCCATTCCTCGGGCGTGATGGTAAAGCCGCCGCCGCCTTCTGAGCCGGCGTAATATTCATAGAGGATCGGCCCCAGCCATTTGATCATGGCGTGCTTCACGTCGGGCGGGCAGGGCGCCGCGCCATGGACGATGTAGCGCAGGCTGGAGAGGTCGTACTTGGCCTTCACGTCGTCCGGCAGGCTCAGCAGCCGCTGGAACATGATCGCCACCATGTGGCCGTGGGTGACCTTGTACGTTTCGATGGTCTTCAGGACGGTCTCTGAGTCCCACTTGCCGTCCATGAAGACCACCGGGATGCCCTGGCTCATGGGGGTGCGGATATCGATGGCCAGGGGCGCGGCGTGATAGGCCGGGCCGGAGCAGAGCTGCACATCGGTGCGCCAGTTGTAGCCGGTCCGCGCGCCGCCCAGCGCAAACGGCAGGGCGTTGATGGTCTTGCGGAACACCCCCTTGGGCCGGCCCGTGGTGCCGGAGGTGTAGAGCATGTTGTTGCCGAGGATCGGGTCGGGGATGTCCGCGCCGTCGTAGCGCTTGATCTCGTCCTCATAGCGCAGGAAGCCCCCGCCTACGCTATTTGGCGCATCGCCGGCGATGGCCACCTTCAGCGTCAGCATGGGCGCATCCGCCGCCGCCTTCAGCGCCGCCTCGTAGCGCACCTCGGCGAAAAAGGCCTTGGCTTGGCAGTTATCCACCACATAGGCGGCTTCCTCCGCCGTCAGGTGCCAGTTGACCGGGGTGATGCGGAACCCGCCCCGGAAGTTGGCCAGCAGGATTTCCAGAAACTCCGCCCGGTTGGAGCAGAGCAGGGCGATGGCGTCGCCGGGCTGTAACCCGTGGTCGCGCAGCATCCGGGTGATGCGGTTGGCGTTGGCGTTCAGCTGGCTGAAGGACCGCGTCCCATGCGGATCATAGACCGCCACCGCGTCCGGCTTGACCTTGGCCCAGATGGCGGTGGTCATGCCGACGTGCGAGGCCTCGATCAGCCGCTGCTCGAGATCGGTGTCGGAGTCCAAGGTCGCTGTCATCGAGCTACTCGCCATGTCCCACCCATTTTGTCGTCCCGGCTTGAGCCGGTTGTCGTCATTCGTCGGCGCTCGCCCCCACCGTCGCTTCGCGCCACCTCCCCCGTATCGCTACGCTCACAGGGGAGGAGAAGAGATGTCTTCCTCCTCCCATGCGACGCAGTCGCGGGGGAGGTGGCGCGGCGCGTAGCGAAGCGGAGCGACGTGACGGAGGGGGCGAGCGCCGGCCGCCCCCTCGCACACCGTATTCGCCCCTAATTCGACGCCCCACTCGCCGGATCCGGCAAATTCAAAATCCGCTTCGAAATGATGTTGTTCTGGATCTCCTGGCTGCCGCCGTAGATCGACCCCGCCTTGCCGGCCAGCCAGCCGCGCACGGTCTCCAGCTCCACCGCGTCGAAGCCTTCGCCCTCCCAGCCCAACCCTTGCGCGCCCATGATCTCCACGGTCAGTTCGGAGCGGTCCTGCATCACCTTCATGGAGACGTTCTTCATGATCGAGGTGGCGGCGCTGGGGCTCTGGTTGCCCTTGGCCTCGGCGGCGGCGCGGCGCACGGTCTGGCGCAGGGCGTGCTCCTCCATCCGATGGTCGGTGATGCGGCTACGCAGGTCGGTGTCGCTCAGCCGGCCCTTATCGTCGACGCCGACATATTTCTTGGCCAGCTCGGCGACGCCGTCCTTCTCCTTGGGCGCCGGCCCCCCGCCCAGCCGGTTGCCCATGCCGTTGCGCTCATGCTGCAGCAGCCGCTTGGCGATCGACCAGCCGCCGTTCAGCTGCCCCATCAAATTCTCTTTGGGCACCTTCACGTCGGTGAAGAAGGTCTCGCACTGGCCGGACGCGCCACTGATCATCTTGATCGGCCGCGCCTCGACGCCGGGAGAGCGCATGTCGATCAGCAGGAAGCTGATCCCGTCATGCTTCCGGGTGGTGTCGGTGCGCACCAGGCAGAAGCACCAGTCGGCGAACTGGGCGCCCGAGGTCCAGATCTTCTGGCCGTTGACCAGATAGTGGTCGCCCTTGTCCTCGGCCTTGGTGGACAGGGAGGCCAGGTCCGAGCCCGAGCCCGGCTCGGAGAACCCCTGGCACCAGCGCAGCTCGCCCTTCACGATCGGCGGGAAGTGGCGCTTCTTCTGCTCCTCGTTGCCGTATTCCAGCAACGTATTGCCGAACATGCCCGGCCCCATGCCGACGATGGGGTTGCGCGCGCCGATGCGGGACATCTCCTCGCCCAGCACCCGCGCCTCGGCCGCCGTCAGCCCGCCGCCGCCATATTGTTTCGGCCAGGTGGGCGTGCCCCAGCCCTTTTCGCCCATCCGCTGGCGCCACAGGTCGACATCGCCGGTGGTCTTGCCCCCGCTCATGACCTGTTCGGTCACCGCGTCGGGGTTCTTGCGCAGGGATTTGGGAAAGTTCTCTTCCAGCCACTCGCGCGCCTCGGTGCGAAAGGCGTCGAGCTCGGTAGCGCCGAAGTCGGCCATGGCGTTTCTCCCTGGGTTGATCCGGCGGCTTAAGGCCGCTCTAGTCAGCCCCGATTGTGAAATCGCCGTGGCGTAACGTCAATGCGCAAAACCGGATGGGCGTACGGTTTTGGGGGGAGCCCCGGCTGACTGACGCGTTGGGTGAGACTCGAGGGCGGACCTTCAGTTGAGTAAAATTAGCTATCTTCGGGCGGCTTGCTGAATCCTTCTGGCATTGGCGGGAGCTCAATTTCCTTTTTTCCCGAGGCGCGCAATTTTTCGTTTGCCTCAATCGTCCGGGCATAATCTTTTCCGGGTTCGTCAAATAGTGTTGATATAAGCTCTTCTACAATTTCTAAACATGCACTTACTTCTTCCGAACTGATCGGAACAATTGATAATTCTCCATCTCGCCTCACGTGGAGCGCAAAGTTCCCGATCTCCTTCACATAATTGAGCTTCTGAATCAGTCTTTTGGGGAGTTTCTTGTCCGGGTCAGCCTCGTTTGCTGCTGCCCCAATCGCTTCGGCTAATGATTTCGATTGGTATCCGGCGTTATCGAGAATGATTTCGATTGCTCTACGAGCGTAAGCACCAGACGCTCCCGCGTGAACGGGAAACAGCTGGCAGGCTTCTTCGTAGGCGCTGCGCACTTCAGAATTGCAAAATTCGAATAAAATTGGAGGTCTAATAGACTGGGTTGGGTAAAGTGTTTTGTCGAATGCTCTACTAAAAGAGCCATTATTTTCATAAAACGCCGTCAAATTAATATCTGGTTGCGAACAATGCAGACACTGTCGAATTCGAAATTCAACAAAGCCCATATCGCAAAATATTATAGGAACGACCTGCTTCGTTGCGCAAAATTTGCACGTATACTGATCTCCTTTTAGGGTGGAATACTGCCCGTTGGTCTTAATTGGCCCGATAAGCAATTGAATTCCCTTTGCTTTTTCGCATGTGATCCCCATTTTGGTTGGATCAACGAGGTTCTTGTGGGATTCAACCGGAAATATAGTCGTCTACGCAAGTAGACGCTAGCTCGTCATCGATTGCTCATCCGAACTCCTTCACCAGCAGCACCGTCGTCAGCCCGCTGTTCCACTCTCGTCCGGATTCCGAGATCTGGACCTCGTCGTCGTCCGCACGCTCGCATAACGCGGGTCTTTGTGGCAGACTGTCCCGATGGACAGATCGCCTTTCGCGCTCAAGCCTTCGCTCTATGTGATGATCCCGCTGCTCGGGATCATGGTTGCGGTCATTGGCGCGGCGGCCTGGCGGCATACCGCGGCTCTTCAACTGGCCGGCTTGGGTCTCGGCGCCCTGTCGATGGCCGTCATAACCGTCGCTCTGCGCCGCCATGCCCATACGCCAACGGGCGGCCGCGCCGCTGAACGACCGATCCGCAGGCTAGCCGGGTGGCCTCGCACCTGATTGCTGTTAGGACGCCGGTATGGCGAGCGGCCGCCTCTGGTCCCACGGGCCGCGCCTGCCAACTCACCCCAACCCCTTCACCAGCAGCACCGTCGTCAGCCCGCTGTTCCATTCCTCGTCCGGATACCGGCCCGCCTCGCGATAGCCTCGCGCGGCGTAAAAGGCCTGGCTGCGGGTGTTGAAGGTGTCGGTTTCCAGGCGCGCCGCGGCGTGGCCGGACGCGGCGATCCCCGCCTCGGCGTGGTCCATCAGGCGGGCGCCGACGCCCTGGCGCGCGTGGTCCGAGCGGACGTGCAGGGCGTTGATGAAGTCGCCCTCCCAATCCACCGGCCCGACCACCTCGCCTGCCACCTCGGCGACCCAGAACCAGACGCCGCGTTCGTGCACATAAGCCTCCGGCCGGTCCTCGGTCAGGAAGGCCTGGGCCGCCGCCTCGGTGAGCTGCGGCCGCCAGGTGCTCTCGAAGGTGTCGCGCAGGATGGCGCGCAGGGCCTCGGCGTCTTCCGGCCGCGAGGGGCGGATCAGAATGTCGCCGGGCGCCATCATCGCGGGGGGCGCTTTACGCCCCCTCCCTCGGCTTCATCGAGATCCACACCTGGTGGGCTCTCGCCATCAACTCGCCGTCCTGGCTGAACATGGCGACGCCGGCGAACTGTTTGCGGCCGTCCTGTTCGATCGGCCAGGCGGTGATGATCACCGGCTCGTCCTGGGCCGGTCGGCGCAGGATTTCGGCGGTCATGGTGCCCAGCAGACCGCCTCCGGAGCCCTTCAGCTCGACCCAGGCGATGGAGCCGGGGCAGTCCAGGGCGGCCCAGACAATCTCAGGTCGGGCCAGGCCGTCGGGTCCGCAAAAGCCCGGCGCGGCGCTCCAGATTCCCGCGACATGGCCGGCGGGCGCACCCTCGATCGGGCCGACGAACACCCGCGCGCCGTCGCCCTCCGCCCGCTCGGGGCCGCAGGTGAAGCAGATGGGATGGAAGCGGCGCGAGAAGGCGAAGTAGCGTTTGCCGGCGGCCTCGGCCTGCTCAAATGTCGGCGGCGCGGGCGGGGTGGGCAGGGTCTCCCCCGCGCTGGCCTTGGCCTCGCCGATCAGGGCGCCGCCTTCGCCGGACAGGGTCGCGGCGGCGGCGTCGCCAGTCAGGTCCAGGGTCGTATCCAGGGGGATGATGGCGCGCAGCACCGCCGTGGCGGCGCCGGGAATAGACTGGGCCAACAGGCCCGAAACATAGCCGCCGTTACCGGAATTTGGCGGGCCGCAGAACTGACGCGCGACGACGACTTCAGACATGTACGCTTCTTCCCCGATTTGGTTTTTGTGACCGTTCGATAGCGGGTCGGATGCGGGCCGTCGAGGTGGGTTTGAAGTCGGAAGGATCTGATTCACCACCAAGCACACAAAGGACACCAAGGGGCCGGTGGATCAGGCGCCGCCATTGGCCCGATGACGCCAAGGCGGGCATAGCCCGCGCGAAAGCCTTGCTTGGTCAGCGCCCATTAAACCTCGCTTCGCGCCCTCGGCCTTCGTTGCCGCCGGGCCGCGAACGCACCGGCCCCTTGGTGTTCTTTGTGTGCTTGGTGGTGAAATTCTTCCTTCCATATGCAGCGAACTTGGCCTTTGAGGAATTGGCTGGGCGGGTTGGAAGGAGAGGAGGGTGGCTCGACTCTCGACATCGGCGCCCAAGCTGGCACTCTGGCTCGGTGAGCACCCTCTTCCTCTTCCCCAATGCGGTCCAACGCGACCCGAACGTCGAGGCCTGGTTCGCCACGCCCGATGACGCGTTGCGGCTGTTCGCCAAGCCCTGGTTCGAGCAGATGCGCGGCGGCGGCGCCGACATCCGCGAGCTGCTGCACGACGGCCATCCCACCGCCTGCGTTGGAAAGGCGGCGTTCGCCTATGTCGACGCCTTCACCGCCCATGTGAATATCGGCTTCTTCGCCGGGGCCGCCTTGGACGACCCGGCCGGCCTGCTGCAGGGCGCCGGCAAGCGCATGCGGCATGTGAAGCTGCGCTGGGGTGAGCCGGTGAACGCAGACGCCCTGAACAAGCTGATCGCGGCGGCCTATCGCGACATGCGACAGCGCGTCAAAGCCGATGGAGGAATCCGCCAGGTCCGCTAGAAGGCCCCGAAGCCAAACCGGAGGAAACCGCCCATGTCCAAGCCGCCCGTCTTCGATCTTTCCGGCCGCGTGGCCCTGGTGACGGGCGCCTCCTCCGGCCTCGGCGAGCGGTTCGCGCGGGTGCTGGCGGGGTCAGGCGCCAAGGTGGTGCTGGGCGCGCGGCGAGCGGACAAGCTTGAGGCGCTGAAGGTCGAGATCATCGCGGCGGGGGGCGAGGCCATCGCCGTGTCGCTGAACGTGGCCGACGAGGCCTCGACCATCGCCGCCTATGACGCGGCCGAGGCGGCGTTCGGGCCGGTGGACACGGTGATCGCCAACGCCGGCATGAATATCGAAGGCTCCATCGTCGACCTGCCCATCGAGGCGTTCGACGAGGTGATGGGGGTCAACCTGCGCGGCGTCTTCCTCACCGTCCGCGAGGGCGGCCGCCGGCTGCTGGCGGCGGGCAGCCGCGAGCGTGGGCACGGCCGGATCGTGATCACCTCGTCGGTGACGGCGCAGCATGTGTCGCCGGGCGTCGCGGTCTACAGCGCCTCCAAGGCCGCCGTGCTGCAGATGGGCCGGGTTTTGGCCCGCGACTGGGCCAGGCAAGGCATCAACGTCAACATGATCTGCCCAGGCTATATTCGCACGGCGCTGAACAGCGATTGGTTCGACACCGAGTGGGGCCAGAAACAGATGAACGGGTTCCCCAGGAAGCGGCTGATGGAGGAGGGCGACCTGGACGCCATGGTTTTGTACCTGGCGTCGGACGCCTCGCGCGCGGTGACCGGCACGGCGTTTACGGTGGACGACGGGCAGACGCTTTAGGCGCATCATTCAGGTACCGCCGGAGCAACCGCCCATTAAGCGCGTGCGGATAAACCCGTCGAGCGTGTGATCTCAAATGCCGATGGTGTGGATGTGTCGAGTAGGCGGGAATTTCTGGCGGGCTTCATTCTGACCGCGACGGTGCTGCTGTCGGCGTGTCAGGCGCGGGAAACGACATCAGAAACCAGCGCTGTCCAGGATCGCGCAACCGAGGTCCGTGCTGACGATAAGACGATGTTGGCAGTCCCGCACATTCAGCAAGAGACGCTTTTGTGTGTTCCGACGTCAGCCGCGATGATCCTTGCCTACTACGGTGATCCACAGCCGCCGCGCCGACTGAAGGTCCTTGCTTCCGGCGGCGTCTATGATCCCGCAACCTCGTTCAGTGACTATTCCATCACGCTTTATCGCGATCTGGTCCGAGGGGTTCAGAGTCTCGGCTATAGCTGGGCGGAACAGGACTACCCCGACACCGAGGCCGGTTTCACGGATGGGTTAGCGCTCGTCGAGTCCCAGGTCCGAAACGGAGAACCCGTCATGGTGGATGTGTCGGCGCCGCAGGGCCACACCCTTGTCATCAGCGGATTCGACCGAACCGGAAGAAGGCTGCTCGCGGTCGACCCCAATCTGCCGGCCCCAGGCCAGCGTTGGATCGCGTATGATGCGTTTAAGGCTATTTGGAACGAACACGCGTTTAATGGCGACTTTCGAGCCCTTGTGAGAACCCAACCTCGGGCGACCAGCTAGCGTCGGGACGAGCGAAGCCCGATAGAGTCCCGCTTGGATACCTACGCCGCCCGCACCTCGACCTCGTCCGCCACGCTCACCCTCGGCATGCGATTCCAGGCGTCCAGCGCCGCCACCTTGTAGGCCTCGGCCAGGGTCGGATAGTTGAACGCGTTCTCGATGAAATAGTCGATCGTGCCGCCCAGGTTCAGCACCGCCTGGCCGATGTGGATCAGTTCCGTCGCGCCCTCGCCGACGATGTGGACGCCCAGCAGGCGGCGGGTGTCGAGGGCGAAGATCATCTTCATCATCCCCGCGTCCAGACCCATGATGTGGCCGCGCGAGGTCTCGCGGAAACGGGCGATGCCGCACTCATAGGCGAGGCCCTTGTCACGGACCTCCTCCTCGCTGAGGCCGACGCTGGAAATCTCCGGCACCGCATAGATGCCATAGGGGAAGTATTGCGGCGCGGCGGGCATGGCCAGCCCGAACGCATGGCAGGCGGCCAGCCGGCCCTGCTCCATCGAGGTGGAGGCCAGGGACGGAAAGCCGATCACGTCGCCGGCGGCGTAGATGTGCGAGACCTCGGTCTGGAAGGTGTCCGGGTCCACCGTCAGCCGGCCACGGCCGTCGCACTTCAGGCCGCAATGCTCCAGCCCCAGCTTCTTGGTCGCGCCGACCCGGCCGGCGGTATAGAGCAGCATCTCCGAGCGCAGGCGGCGGCCGTCTTCGAGGATGGTCACGGGCCAGCCGTTTTCGTCCTGCTCGACGCGGGCGACGGGAGCGCCCAGGCGGATGGTCATGCCGCGATCGCGCAGTTGGTGGATGAAGTCGTCGATCACCTCGCGGTCGACGAAATCCAACACCGTGGCGCGGGGCTCGATCAGGGTCACCGGCACGTCCATGGCCGAGAAGATGGTGGCGTATTCGATCCCGATCACGCCGGCGCCGATCACCGTCAGGCTCTTCGGAACCCGGGGCGTGGCGATCATGGTGTCGCTGTCGATGATGTTGGTGTCGTTGAAGGGGATGTTGCCCGGCCGATAGGGCGCGGCGCCCACCGCGATCAGGATGCGTTCGCCGCGCACCACCACCTCGTCGCCGTCGGGTTTCAGCACCATCAGCCGGTGGGTGTCGATGAACCGCGCCTCGCCGATCAGGGTGCGCACGCCGTTGCGCTGGAACTGGTGCTCCAGCACCTCGATCTCGTGATCCAGGGTCTTGTGCAGGCGCATGCTGAGGTCGGCGCCGTCGATGTCCTTCTTGACCCGATAGGCGCGGCCATAGAAGCCGCGTTCGCGCCAGCCAGACAGGTTCAGCGCCGTCTCGCGCATGGTCTTGGAGGGGATGGTGCCGGTGTGCACCGACACCCCGCCGACGCGGGCGCGGTTCTCGATCACCAGCACCGAATGACCCAGCTTCGCCGCCTGCACCGCCGCGCGGCGACCCGCCGGCCCCGAGCCGATCACGACGAAATCATAGGAATCCATGGACATGCCCCAAGGGTCTCGTAGAGAGACTGACGGGCGACCTTTAAGGGCAAAACCTTTTTATCCGGCTTACGCGGCGGGGGAGATTTGGTTGACACTTGAGCCAATCGATCAGCCGGCGCTCGCCCCCTCCGTCACGTCGTTCCGCTTCGCTACACGCCGCGGATGGTCTCCCCCTCATCGCTTCGCTCGAATGGGAGGAGAATGGGTTGGCGCTATAGTTTCTCCTCCCATGCAAGCGAAGCGCAGCGGGGGAGGTGGCGCGAAGCGACGGAGGGGGCGAGCGCCGGCCGTAGTTGCAGGCGCAATGCTTGTGTCACGATCCACGACTAGGAAACCTCGATGATCAGCCTGCTGCGAACCGCCCTTGTAATCGCCGCGCTCGGCGCCTCCGCCAGCGCCTGCGCGATGACCTCGACCGCCAACGACCGGGCCGTGCCGCGTTACGACCACGTCTTCGTCATCATCGAGGAAAACAAGGACTACGAGCAGATCCTCGATCCGGCCGCGGCGCCCAATATCGCCGGGCTGGCCGCCAGGTATGGCAACGCCACCCGCTTCTACAGTGAGGTTCACCCCAGCGAGGCCAACTATGTCGCCCTGCTGGGCGGCGACACCTTCGGCATCCACGACGACGACGCCTGGTACTGCAAATCCAGCTCGACCCAGCCCTATTGCGACGGCGCCAAGGCCGTGGGCTATGCAGACCATACCGTCCACGCACCCCACATCGGCGACCAGCTGGTCGCCAAAGGCCTGACCTGGAAGGGCTATTTCGAGGACCTGCCCGAGCCGGGATCGATGGCCATCATCGCCAGCAACCCGAGCATCAGCGATGGCTCGCGCTCGACGGCTCTCTACGCGTCGAAACATTCCGGCTTCGTCAATTTCGCCGATGTACAGACCGATCCGCAGCGGACGACGCGGCTGGTCGGCTTCGACCAGTTCGACCGCGACCTGGCCTCGGGCGACCTGCCCAACTTCGCCCTGATCATCCCCAACCAGTGCAATGAGATGCACGGCCTGTTCGGGCCCAAGGTCCCGCACGACTGCAGCGCCATCAACAAGGCCGGCCTGATCAAGCGCGGCGACGACGAGGTCGGCATGTTGGTCAAACGCATCCAGCAGGCCCCGCTGTGGTCGGCCAACGGCAATGTAGCCATCGTCATCACCTTCGATGAGGGGTCCGGGGGTAGCAAGGGCGGCTGTTGCGCGACCGTCCCCGGTTCGGTCGCCAACTATGGCGGCGGCCATATTCCGACGATCGTGGTCACCAACCACGGCCCGCGCGGCGTGGCCGACGACACGCCCTATGACCACTACTCGCTGCTGCGGACGATTGAGGACGCGTTCGGGATTTCCCAGCACCTGGCCCACGCCAGCGCCGTCGACCAAGGCGTGGTCCCGATGGTGAAACTGTTCCAGGTCAAGGCGCCGTAGGAGCCTCCACCAAAATTCCTCATCCTGAGGTGCGAGGCGAAGCCGAGCCTCGAAGGATGCACCCCGCCGCCGCTGCGTCCTTCGAGGCCCGCTTCGCGGGCGCCTCAGGATGAGGAAATGGGTTGGGCGCCGCACCGACAAACACTTGACGCCGCCGCCGTCCCGCGCCCTCTGAGGCCAGCTTCAGGGGAGACGCCATGCCGGCCTGCTACACCGATGTCTTGAGCGTCCGCCCTGGCGAGACCTTCGCCCTGCACGCCTCCTCGGCCACCCCGAACTGCACCCTGGAGATCGCCCGCGTCGGGGCGGGCCGCGAGGTGGTGCTGACCCGCGAGGTGGTCGTCGGCGATCATCCGACTCCGGATGAGGCCGACCGCAACGGCTGCGGCTGGCCCGTGGCGGCTCAGATTGAGGTCGGGGCGGATTGGCGTTCCGGCTACTACGACATCGTCCTGACCGATGCGGCGGGCGAGGCGGCGCATCACTTCGTCTGCGTGAAGGCCAGGGCCGGCTTAGCTGGCTCGCGGGCGGTGCTGGTGCTGACCACCAACACCCTGCACGCCTACAACTACTGGGGCGGGCGCAGCGCCTATTGCGACGTCGGCGCGCTGATGAGCCGGCAAAAGCGCCTGCCCGAGGCCATGGCCGGGGCGCTGGGCGTGCTGTCGACCCAGCGGCCGTTCCCGCCCCTGTTGCTGGCGGCGCCGGCGGACATGCCGCGGCTGGTCAACCTGCGCAAACGCGGGTTCGAGGAGCCCAGCTGGGCCGGCGCCGATCCCGCCTGGTCGCGGGAACATGGCCAGAGCCCCTATGACGGTTCGGCCGGCTATCTGAACAAGTGGGAACAGATCTTCGTCCGCTGGGCCGAGGCCGAGGGGATCGCCCTCGATTACCTCACCGACTACGACCTGGATGTCGACCCGGCCGCGCTCGAACCCTATGGCGCTGTCGTCCTGGTGGGTCACAGCGAATACTGGTCGGGCGGCCAACGCGAGGCCATCGACGCCTTCGTCGAAGCCGGCGGCAAGCTGGCCAGCTTTTCCGGCAACACCGCCTTCTGGAAGGTGCGCTGGGAGGACCAGGGCCGCACCATGATCTGCCACAAGTGGAAGGGGTTCGAGGACGATCCCGCCGCCAAGGTCGATCCGAAAATCGGCACGCACCTGTGGTCCCACCCGGCGTTCCAATGGCCGGAGGCGGCGACCACCGGCCTCAGCTTCATCTACGCCGGCTACCATCGCCTCGGCCTGTGCGCGGCGCGGGGGCAGGGCGGCTACACCGTCTATCGCGACAAGCACTGGGCGCTGGAGGGCTGCGACCTCTACTACGGCGACGTGATCGGCGATGAGGTCCCGCTGCTGGGCTATGAGAACGACGGCTGCCTGTTCCAGTTCGGCGACGACGGCCTGCCGGCGGCGGTCCCCCGCCTGGGGGTGCCGGAAAACCTGGAGATCATCGCCCTGGCCCCGGCCTCCTTCGCCGAATCCCCCAGCCCCTACCG
>Ga0302310_10002279_pt1 | contig 15583 bp, 9 predicted proteins | sample III_Palsa_N1_2_FD_200451 | JGI IMG/M metagenome (GOLD analysis project Ga0302310, IMG submission 200451) | Peat permafrost microbial communities from Stordalen Mire near Abisko, Sweden - III_Palsa_N1_2 | ecosystem: Environmental > Terrestrial > Soil > Palsa > Peat permafrost | place: Sweden...
ATGAGCTTGGATCCCGCTGCGGTGGCGACCACGATGGGATACACCATGTCCTTCCACTCGCTGCGGAATCCCGCGGCCGCGCGCGGGTCGGCGAGCGTGCTGCGATGGGCTTGAGTGAACCGCTGCGAGCCGCCGGTCTTTTTCGTGTAGCGCGCGATCAGATCATCGATATGCCGCTGTTGTTCGGCGGTGGTGCCGGTTTCCGCGCTCTTCAGCACTTGAGCGAATACCGCGAAGCGCGAGGGCTGTCCATCGCTGCCCGCCGGGGCGGCGATCGAGGTGGCTGGTGCGGCGGGCGTCCGCGCGGCGGCAACGGGCGCCGTGACCGCCGGAGCGTGCAAAGCAGGAGCGGGCGCCGCCGTGGCCACGCCGCTAGCTCCCAAGTTTTGCAGCATGTCGAACTGGCGATTGATGAGCTGGGACATGGCCTGCAACTGATCGCGGAAAATGCCTTCCACGCCGGCCACCTGCACATCCGATGAGCCGGTACGCGCCGCAGCCGAGGCGTACGCGGGTGCCGCGGGCTGAGGTGTCGCTATTGGGGGCGCCGCGGGCCGAGCCGCAGCAGGCGCGGCGGGCATCTGGCCATCCAGAAATTTCGCGAGCGATGGAATGGTCGAGTAGTCGCCGAGCAGCTGACGGAAAGTGATTTTCACTTTCATCTGAGATTGAATCTTTTGCGACACCTGGGTCAAAAACAAAGAGTCGTAACCCATTTCCAGGAAGGTGGTTTGCGCATCCGCGGCTGCCGGCGTCTCGCCGGACAATTCCTCGAAGATGGCCGCGATCGCGGCGCTGATGTCGGCAATGCGGTTGTCCACGGGGGGCTGCTCCATCGTGCTGTGGTCCTGAGTCAAAATTTGGGTGGTTGCGAGCGGTTCGGACGCGCGGCTTGCGGCGGGCGCAATCTCCGATGACGCACGCGGCGGTGCGTCGATCCAATGTCGCTTGCGTTCAAAGGGGTAACTCGGCAGCGGCACGCGCGTGCGGGGCGCGCCGTGCAGCGCCGGCCAATTTGGGGTCGCACCGTTGATCCAGAGGCGACCTACGGCGTCGAGAATACATTCGCGGTCGCTGCGCTCGCGTGCCGAGTCTTGCATGGACGTGACCACCACCGTGCCGGTGCCGCGGGTGCTCTGGGCCGCCAGCGTGGACAGCGCAGCGCCCGGACCGACCTCGAGCAGCAGCGCCGACGCCTGCGCCAGCTTCGCGATGCCATCGGCAAAGCGCACCGGCTCGCGCGCATGGCGCGCCCAATAATCGGGCGAGGTGGCTTCGTCGCTGCGTATCCAGTCGCCGGAAACACAGGACACGTAAGGAATGGTGGGCGAAGAGAGTCGCAGCGGGCGCAGGTGCGCGCGCAGTGGCTCGATCATCTTGTCGACCATCGGAGAGTGAAAGGCATGCGAGGTATGCAGCCGACGGCTCACCACAGCGCGCGATTGGAGCAGCTGTTCGAAGCTATCGACGGCCTCGTAGGGACCGGAAACCACGCATAGCGCAGGACCGTTGATCGCGGCGATGGCCAACGTGGGCGGCAGCAACGACAGCACGTCGGCTTCCGGAAGACGGACCGCCAGCATCGCGCCGCCGGGTAGTTCTTGCATGAGCCGGCCGCGAGTCGCCACCACTCCCAATGCATCCTCGAGCGACAGTACCCCGGCTATGACCGCGGCGACGAATTCGCCGACGCTGTGGCCGATCATGGCGCGCGGCGTAATACCCCAACTCATCCATAGTTTGGCGAGAGCGTATTCGACGCTGAAAATGGCGGGCTGTGCGGCCACTGTCGACATGAGGCGCTGCCGTGCTGCCGGCGAATCCTCCGCCGGATACAACAGCGACAGCAAATCGTCGGCCATGAGCGGACGCAGAATCTCGGCGCAGCGGTCGATGTGGCGCCGGAATTCGGGTTCGTGATCGTATAGGCCTCGTCCCATGTTCGGGTACTGGGCGCCTTGACCGGGAAACATGAAGACGATGTCGCTGCCTTTCGCAGACCGCAAGCCGCTTTGCACTCCGCGCGATTCACGCCCTTCGAGAGCCCCCACGGCTGCGTCGATGCTTGCTGCGCTGATGGTCAGCCGATGATCGAAGGCACGACGTCCGACTTGCAACGAGTAGGCGACGTCCGCGAGAGGAGGCGCGTCAGGCTGGCGCAGCCGGGCGGCGAGATTGGCGCGCGCGGCGGTCAAGGCAGCCGGACTGCGAGCCGACAGCACGAGCAGCTGAGCGGCGGTGGGCGAGGCCTGTTGCCGGAGGCTGAGTGCGGGGCGCGGCGCCTCCTCCACGATCAGGTGCACGTTGGTGCCGCCGACGCCGAAGGCGCTGACGCCGGCGCGGCGCGGCGCCGGCTGATTCCACTCGGTGAGCTTGTCGTTCACGAAGAACGGCGTGCGCGCGAAATCGATTTGCTTGTTGGCGTGCCGATAGTGGAGCGTGGGCGGCAACTGGCGGTGCTCCAGCGAAAGGGCCGCCTTGATGAGCCCGGTGACGCCCGCGGCGGCGTCCAAATGTCCTATGTTGCTTTTGACGGAGCCGATGGCGCAGAACTGAACATCGTTGGTACTCGCCGCATAGGCCTGGGTGAGGCCGGCCACCTCGATGGGATCGCCCATGGGCGTGGCGGTGCCATGACATTCGACGTAGGAAATCGTGCGTGCGTCCACGCCGGCGGAGGCCAATGCCATTTCAATGACGGCCGCCTGGCCAGAGACACTCGGTGCGGTGTAGCCGACCTTGGATGCACCGTCGTTGTTCACGCCGCTGCCGCGAATCACGGCGTAGATATGATCGCCCTCGCTCATGGCGTCTTCCAGACGCTTGAGCAGCACCACGCCGCAGCCGCTGCCGAAAATCGTACCGGAGGCTTCCGCGTCGAAGGGACGGCACGTCCCATCGGCCGACACCATGCCGCCGTCCAAATGCTGGTAGCCGCGCCGCTGGGGGAAACTAATGGACACGCCGCCGGCCAACACCATGTCCGCTTCGTATAGCAACAGACTTTGGCAGGCCTTGGCGACGGCAAGCAGCGAGGTCGAGCAAGCCGACTGCACGGTCATGCTCGGACCCTTGAGGTCCAGCTTGTAGGAGACGCGCGTGGCGAGAAAGTCCTGACCCGCTCCCAGCAGCATGGGATAGTTGCCGACCTGAAAATTACTGGTGAAATCTTCGATGGTGCGGCGATCGCCGCAGACATTATTCAAGAAATACGTGTTCGGGCTCGAGCCGGCGAACACGCCGATGGCGCCGCTATAGCTCGCGGGATCGTATCCGGCGTCCTCCAGCGCCTCCCAGGAGCACTCCAAAAACAAGCGATGCTGCGGGTCCGTGAGTTCGGCTTCGCGAGCATGCATGGCGAAAAAAGGCGCATCGAATTGGTCGACGTTTTCGAGTATCGGCCGCGCCTTGACGAAATTAGACGCGCTGCGCACTTCCGCGCTGAAGCTGTCCTCCAGTTCGGCATCCGTGAAGCGGGTAATGGATTCGACGCCCGCGCAGAGATTGCGCCAGAACTCGTCGAGATTCGCGGCTCCCGGAAAGCGACCGGCCATACCAATAATGGCAATCGCGCCCAAGGGCGCATCGTCATCTTGGGTGTCAGGACGCTCAGTCATTACGATATTCCGCCGTTAACATATCCATCCCGGTAGATCCAGCGGGCGCAAGCTCATATGGCCCGCTCCCTATCCCGCCATTGGGGCGGCGTCGCTGGCGCAACGATCACTAGGATCTTGTCGATCATGTGGGGCAATTACCACGACACAACCCCCAAAATCCAGACAAGTGATGCGGAGCATCATGCCACGGGACGAGGGTGCTTCTCTGTAGGTCCCGGACCGATCCTAGTTGACATCATGCCGAAGGTTGCGTCGCGCCGACAATGCATCGCGCTGCCGCTGGGCGCGAAGCCGCGCATCGGCCGGCCCGCTGGGTTTGGCGTCGGCTGAAAAGTGTCCCGCCAAGGCACGAATGGTGGAATGAGCGAACAATTCCGTGATCGAGAATTGCCGGCCCAGGGCGGTCTGCAGGCGGGCATGCACGTCGGCCACGTGCAGTGAGGTGCCCCCCACGTCGAAGAAATTCTGATCCAGACCCGGTTCCGGGATTTGCAGCACATCGCGCCAAATATCGCGAATGCTGCGCTGCAAAGGGGTGGCCTCGGCGAACCCGGCAGGAGCGGAAATACCCGCATGACGATCGGGTGGCGGAAGGGCTTTGACGTCCAGTTTTCCATTGACGGTCAGAGGCAGCGCATCGATGAAAGTAAAAGAGGCGGGAACCATGTACTCGGGCAGGCGGACTCGCAGGCGTTGCCGCAGCCCAGCCACATCCACGGAGGCGCCCGCATGTCTTACGAGGTACGACGCGAGTTCCTTATCGGCCGTAGGCGAGTCGACGACGACGACCACGCTCTCGCGGACGCCTGGATCCTGGTTGAGTTCGGCGACAATCTCGCCAAGTTCGATACGAAATCCACGAATTTTCACTTGATGGTCGATACGGCCCAGGTATTCGAGGTCGCCATTCGGCAGATACCTTGCCAAATCGCCTGAGCGATACAGGCGCTGGCCCGCTTGGGTGGCAAAAGGATCGGGAATGAATCTCTGATCGGTCAATTCTGGCCGGTTCAGGTATCCGCGAGCGACCCCTAGCCCGCCCACGTAAATTTCCCCAGGCTCGCCGGCCGCGACGGGCTGCCGGTCGGAGTCGAGTAAATGGATTTGCAAGTCGGGGATGGGTTTGCCGATGACGCTGCCGGCATCCAAGTCCGCCGCGCTGACGGGGCGATAGGTGACATGCACCGTGGTTTCGGTAATGCCGTACATGTTGACCAGGCGTGGACGGCTATCGCCGTGGCGATCGAACCAGGGTTTCAGGCTTTTGAGGTCCAGAGCCTCGCCTCCGAAGATAACGTAGCGCAACTGCAAGCCAGCGGAGTCCGTGATGCCCTCATCCGCGCGCATCAGCTGTTTAAAGGCTGAGGGTGTTTGGTTCAGTACCGTCACACCCTCGATGCTCAACAAGCGGTGGAAGGCATCCGGCGTGCGGCTCAACCCGAAGGGAACGACCACCAATCGGCCGCCATAACACAGCGCACCCCACAACTCCCAGACGGAGAAATCGAAGGCCACCGAATGAAAGAGTGTCCAAACATCGGTGGGACCAAACTTGAACCAGGCGTCGGTGGCATCGAATAGCCGGACGACATTACGGTGGGAAATCAAGGTCCCCTTCGGCTGACCGGTCGAGCCCGAGGTGTAAATGACGTAGGCCAGATTGTCCGGCCCCACGTTCAGCTCCGGGTTCGCATCCGACTCGGCAGCGACGGCCGGCCAGTCTCGATCCAACAACAGAACTTCAGTGGCCGGAACGGCAAAATCACCCGCCATGGCTTGTTCGGTGAGGATGATGGGCGACTTCGAGTCCTGGAGCATGAAGGCGCGACGCTCCGGCGGATACTGCGGATCGATGGGCACGTAGGTGCCCCCCGCCTTGAGAATCCCCAACAGGCCCACTACCAACTCGAGGGTCCGATCGGCACAAATGCCGACGAACACATCGGGTCCCACGCCGCGCTTGCGCAGGTAATGGGCAAGCTGATTCGCGCGCTGATTGAGTTCGCGATAGGTCAGGCGGCGCTCGCCCAGAGTGACGGCAATGGCGCCCGGCGTGCGCTCAGCCTGCGCTTCGAACCTGCCGTGGATGCAGTCTTGCGTCAGGGTCAACGCGTCTCTGGCGGCGTGTGCCGAATGGGCCGCCAGTGCGGGTAGGCCGCGGCAGTCAAGTCTTTGCGCAGATGCTTCTTCCCCAGACCGGCGAGCAGCCAGTTGGCGCCGACCGAGGCCTTGGCCTTGATGGCATCGCGTAACTTAGAGCTTCCCGGCGGCGTCGGTTGCATTCCAACGCGACGCATGAGGCGATTCATCGAGTAAACGCGCTTCAGCCGCTGATGGATCGAGATGAGATCGAAGTTGATGTTAATGGAGATTGAAATGTCGTCGCCGTTCTCCACCCAATGAGGCGCGGTGCTGGGGAAGTGCACACCGTGACCGGGCGTCAGCTGATAGAAATGAGCGGCATCGGCCTGGGCCGCTTTGAACACGGCGCCGTTGTAATCGCCACCGCAGAAGTTTTCCAACTCCTCGTGGGGAGTAACCGCCCGATCGGCGCAATCGTGCACGTGAACCAGTTTGGTGCCGGCCACCTGCAGTAGAAAGTTCGATTCGAGATCGAGATGGTAGGCGGTGGTGCGCTTCGGCGAGTTGAGGAATATCAAAGATTCGCCGAGGACAATGTCATTCTGCGAGCCAGGCGATACGAAAGTGAATATGCGCTGCAAGATCTCCTGCAGCATGGGACCGAACACTTCATCCTGTTCCGAATGTTTGAGGATCACCAAGGAATCGTTCTTGGCTATACCTAAGATGGTCTCTTCCAGGGTCAGCCGCTTGCCAGGATTGGCCTCCCAGCGATCGTTCACCTTGACGCGGCCGTTCTGCCAGTAGACGAAGTCTTTATGTTTGGGGATGCGATTGGCGAGGGCCAGGAGCGAGGGCAGATCGAACAGCGCATGGCGCGCCAGGCCGTGATCGAACTGAAAGTCGGCCCGATTGAATTTTGCCGCGAACTCGCTGCTCGCGGGCAGCAAGGCGTCACCCGTCGGAATAGTCAGGGACGGTTCGGGCAACGGTTTGATCTTCGCACTCACTTCATCCTCCAAGTCGACGCCTTCGCGATACCAGGATCATATCGAAGTCCCAAGCCGAAGGCATGCGCGGAGCGCGCGGCTCCAAGGTAAGATTACCAATGGCCGCGTGGAGATATGTTCCGCATAGTGTCGACTCAATCACAGTTCTCGTCCCAGCCGCCCGACAGTGCGGAGGCGCTCAGCAGCCTTTTTCCGTCCGGTGTGGCGGTGGTTCAGCGGCGCGATCCCGGCGACCGGGCGGATTTGCTGCCGGCGGAGGTCGTTTACGTCGCCAAAGCCATCGCCAAGCGGGTCAATGAGTTCGCCGCCGGCCGCGCTTGTGCGCGCCAAGCTCTGGCCGCCTTCGGCGTAACCGACTTCGCCCTGTTGGCGGCGCCAGACCGCCAACCCCTCTGGCCGGCGGACTACGTAGGCAGCATCACCCATACCGCTGGGTTCTGCGCGGCGGCTGTTGTGCCGCGCAGCAAATTTAGGGCATTGGGACTCGACAGCGAACGGTCCGGTGCCCCCACGCTGGATATTTGGCCCACCCTCTGCCGAGCCGAAGAGCTTGCCTGGGTGGAGTCGCTGCCGCCGGCGGAGCGGTCTGCGGCCGTCACTCTGATCTTTTCGGCCAAGGAGGCTGTCTACAAATGCCAATATCCGGTCACCGGCGAGTGGCTGGATTTCCATGACCTCAAAATCGAGGTGCCGGATTGGGCGCAGGCGAGGGGGCGCTTCCTAGTGACTCCGACGCGGGACATCAAGATTGCCGAACGAGCCCCCTTACCCGAAGGCCGCTACAGTTTTCACGAGCAATTCGTCTCCACCGCGCTCTGCATCCCCGCCTAACCACCCGCCAGGTCCGCCCTCTTCACAAAGTCTATCTGACGGGGTCCGCCGTAGGCGACCCCGTTGAAAGGTGGCGCGAAGCGCCTAAAAGGTGGCGCGTCAGCGCCTAATAAGCCTTGTCGTCGCGAAACACCTTCACGACGGTGAGCAGAATGATCTTGATGTCCAGCATGGGCGACCAATGCCGTAGATAGTCGAGGTCGAAGTTGACTCGAGCCTCCATGTCCTTGAGTTCCGCGGTTTCGCCGCGGCAGCCGTTGACTTGCGCCAGTCCCGTGATGCCGGGCAACACCTTGTGGCGGACCATGTAGCCCTTGATGAGCTTGCGATACTCTTCGTTGTGCGCGACCGCGTGCGGACGCGGGCCCACGAGGCTCATGCGCCCCTGCAGCACATTGATGAGCTGGGGCAATTCATCCATCGAGGTACGGCGCAGCAATCCACCGATGCGGGTGATGCGGCTATCCACGCGCGAGGCCTGGCGGATTTGCGCGCCGTCCTCGGTGACTCGCATGGAGCGGAATTTGTAGATGGCGATTTCCCGGCCATCCAGGCCGTAACGGCGCTGTTTGAAAATAATGGGCCCGGGCGAGGAGACCTTGACCATGATGGCCACCAGCATGAGCAGCGGTGCCAGCAACAACAAAATAATCATTGATAAACCGATGTCGGTCAGGCGTTTGGCGATGCCGCGGTAGCCGTAAAAAGGCGTCTCGCACATGGCCACGACGGGTATGCCATGAATCTCGCCGGATCGCGCCTGAATGAGGTCGAACACGAAAATGTCCGGCACATAGTAAATCGACGCGGTGGTGTCGCGAAGGTCGTCCAGCAAATTCATCACCCGTTTCAAGTGACGAATCGGCAGCGCGATGAATATCACGTCGGTGTGATATTCCTTGGCGTAATTGCCCAGATCGGTCAAATTACCGATGAGTTTGGCATCCGCCTCCATGCCAAGCCGATCACTGCTGCGGTCGTCGAAGAACCCCTTCACGTCGAGGCGCATGCTGGGATTACTTTTGAGACGGCGCGCGAGTTCCAGGCTGCTCGAGTTGTAGCCGGCAATGATGGCGCTGCGGCTGTCGAAGGCGTTGATCAAGAACCGGCGCATGAGTTCCTGCATGGCCAGGGTCGCCGCGATGAGCGCCACGGGCGTCACCGTTGCCCAGATCAAGAACACCCGGCGCGGATACGCCTGCAACGGCGACTTCGTGACGTAGCCAATGGCAAGCAGCACCGCCAGCAGCACCAGCCAGCGGAATATGACATCCACCACCGCCGTGAGGCGCGCCGAGGTCAGCTGTGTGCTGAGTTCGCGCAGGGGCTGTACCAACACCAGGCACAACACCGCGACGATGACGATGGCGGAGGACGAGGGGTCGAAATGGTCGCCCAGCAGAATGATCGTCGCGTACAGCGACGCCACGGCCACGAGCGCCGGCATAATGGCCTGCGCGCCCGCCAATAGGGCGATAAGAAAGCTCTGCTTTGCTAGAACCGGCTGGGTCATGCCTCAATCCGTTGAACCGTCATCGGTCGAGATGCTTATCGACCGTAGTTGAAATACGACAAAATGCTGCACTCATTATGAGTCGTTGGCGCCGGACCATACGTGACCTATCTCTTATAACTGCCGACAAAAGTTAAATCCCTCGAGGCTGATGTTATTCTAGCCGACCATGACAAACGTTCCATTACTCGATCTTAAGGCGCAATTTGCGCAAATCCGCGCGGAAGTAATGCCGCTCATCGACAGCGTCTGCGCTAGTCAACAATTCATCCTGGGGGAACACGTTCGCGGGCTCGAGGCTGAGATCGCTCAATATTGCGGCTCACCCTTCGGCATTGGCGTTTCCTCCGGGACGGACGCTTTGCTGCTGGCGCTGATGGCGCTGGATATAGGGGCCGGCGATGAGGTTATTACCACGCCATTCACGTTCTTTGCCACGGCTGGCACGATAGCACGCGCCGGCGCGCGTCCGGTGTTTTGTGACATCGATCCGGCGACGTTCAACATCTCGGCCACCGCGGTGCGATCCTTCGTCGAAAAGAACTGTGTCGTCAAGAGCGGCCATCTCATTAATAAGGCCACCGGTGGCCGCGTCAAGGCGCTGATTCCTGTTCATTTATATGGCCAGTCAGCGGACATGGATCCGCTCATGGCGATTGCCAAGGAGTTTGGCCTCCGGGTGATTGAAGATGCCGCCCAGGCCATCGGCACAGAATATAAGAACGGCGTTCGAGTCGGGTCCATCGGCGATATCGGCTGCTTCTCCTTTTTTCCGAGCAAGAATTTGGGCGCTTTCGGCGATGCTGGGCTGTGCACAGCCAAGGATGCCGAACTGGCGGAACGCATGAGGGTGCTACGCGTTCACGGCGGCAAGCCCAAGTATTTCCATGCGCTGATCGGCGGCAACTTTCGCATCGACGAGTTGCAGGCTGCGGTGCTGCGCGTCAAATTGAAATATCTGGACGGATGGACTGAAGCCCGTCAGCGCAACGCGGCGTTTTATGACAAGGCGTTCGCCGCTTCCGGTGTCGGCGCGAGCCTTGCCGTGCCCCAGGCCGTTGCCGGGCAGCGGCATATATTCAACCAGTACATCGTGCGGGTGAAGCAGCGCGACGCGCTGAAGGCGCATTTGGCCGCGCGCAGCATCGGCACGGAAATCTACTATCCGGTGCCCTTGGATCGACAGGAGTGCTTCGCGTATCTCGGAACCGCGGCGGGAGCCTACCCCGAGTCCGAGCGCGCGGCGGCGGAAACCCTCGCTCTGCCGATTTACCCGGAACTCACCGAGGTGCAGCTGGCGCACGTGGTCGCCAGCGTGGCGGAGTTCTTCAAGCTTTCTTGAAGTCGTCCGGCAGCAATTGATGCCGCGACAGTAACTTGTAGAAGTCCGTGCGATTGCGCTTGGCCAGGCGCGCGGCCTGGCTGACATTGCCGCCGGTGATCTGCAGGATCTGAGATAGATAATTGCGCGTGAATTCGTCGCGCGCCTCATCGAAAGACGGCAGACGGGTGGGGCTGCCGCCCAGGGATTGCTGGACCAGTTCGGCGGTGATGATGGCGCCATGCGAAAGGGCGACATTCTGGCGCACCACATTGTAGAGCTGGCGTACGTTGCCGGGCCATTCGGCCGTAGCCAACAGTTCCACCGCTTCCGGTGCGTAGATTTTGCGCTGACCGGTTTCCTTGGCAATTTGCTCGAGGAAGTGCGCCACCAGGAGGGGAATGTCCTCGCGGCGGCGCCCGAGTGCCGGCATTTCGATGTGCACGACGTTCAATCGGTAGTACAGGTCCTCGCGGAATTGTCCGGTGACCATGAGCTGATGCAAGTCGCGATGCGTGGCCGAAATGACGCGTACGTTAATGGGCACGGCGTCGTCGTTGCCTACCGGGCGAATCTGGTTTTCCTGCAACACTCGCAATAATTTGACCTGGAGCCGCATGGGCATGTCGCCCACCTCGTCCAGCAGCAGCGTGCCGCCTTCGGCGGTCTCGAACACGCCTTTCTGCGACCGCGTTGCACCATTGAAGGCGCCTTTCTCGTGGCCGAAGAGTTCGGATTCCAAGAGATTTTCGGCCATGGCGCTGCAGTTGATGGCAATAAAGGGCTTATTGCGGCGCGGGCTGGCGTCGTGAATGGCATGCGCCAGCAATTCCTTGCCGGTGCCGCTCTCTCCGGTCAGCAGCACGCGGGCGTCGGTACCCGCGACCATGTTGGCCTGGGCCAGCTTGTCTTCCATTAATTGATTGCGCGTGACGATCTTGGCGCGCCAATCCTCATCCACGTGGGCGAAGCCGGAGACCCGGAGTGCCTTTTGCACGTGATCCAAGAGGTCCTGTTTGTCGACGGGCTTGGTGAGAAACCCGAAGGCACCGCTTTGCGTTGCGTGTACCGCGTCCGGAATAGTGCCGTGTGCCGTGAGAATAATGACGCGTAGTCCGGGCCAGCGGCTCTGCAGCTCTTTCAGCAGGCCGATCCCATCCATCTGGTCCATGCGCAGATCGGTAATCACCAGATCCGGGCGAAATCTCGTGCAAGCGGCGAGTGCGGCCGCCGCACTTTCCACGGCCTCGACCTCGTAGTTCTCGGCCCGCAGGCGAATGGTCAACAGGCGCAGCAGCCCGGGATCGTCGTCCACCACCAAGATGCGCGCTTTACGCTTTTGCGGAGTCGAGTTGTCGCGCGAGGTTTGTTGAAGACCGAACCCGAGCGGGGTGGTCAAGGCGGTCGAATAGGCGTTCACTTCACGTTGCTCCGTGGGCTCACGCCCATAATTCCTGACCGCTCGCGCCGCGAGCGCCTAAGGAGTGTGCGATCCATTCGTTCCGCGATCGTTGATCGACCGCTCGATGTGGGTGACCGCATCCAGTTTCGCTTGAGCCTCGTCCAAGGCTTTGCGCAATCGCGCGTTCTCGTCCGATTCGGCTGACAGGCGGCGATTGATCGCCAGCAGCTTATCGCGCGATTCGCGCGGTGCGTCCTCCCGAAGTTGCTTGTTTTCCTCCTGGAGGATCAGCCGTTGATCGACATTCTGCAGTTCGACCACGGCCAACAAACGTTCGACGGGTAGCAGAGTTTCAGGCTTGGCGAGTAGTTCCGACAACTGTCGCTGGGCGGCGACGGGATCGGAGCCGGGGTGGCCGGGCGTGGCCAAGGCCAGGGCGTACTTGAGTTTATTGCTGGTCGTGGGCGACAGGGACGCCGCATCCTTGGCGGCTTGGAACATCTCGGCCTGACGCGCCGGGTCGCCCGCAGGCAGGGCGTCCATCAATTCCAGGGAAGAGGTGACGGCCGTCACATCCGGCGGGGGCCGTTCGGGAGGCGGAGCGACGACCTTCGGGCTGGCCGTGCCGCTGTTCATGGAGGCGCAGCCGCCGAGGGCGGCCAGCATCAGCGTGATGGCCGCGCGGCATCGCCGTTCATGCCGCATGAGCGGCCTCGGTCTTGCCTTGAGCTGCCTGACGCAGCGGTAAACGGACTCGAAAATGCGCGCCGCCGGACTTGGCTTCCATGATTTCAATGCTGCCGCCATGGGCGTTCACGAATTCCGTCACCACGGAAAGACCTATCCCTGTGCCCTTCACATGACCACCTTGGGGTGATTTGCCTTGATAAAACGCTTCGAATATACGATTTCGTTCCTCGGCGGGGATGCCGGGGCCGCTGTCGATGACGTCCAGCATCAGCTGATCCCGCTCGCCTCGGGCGTACATGGAAATCGTGCCGCCGCGGGGCGTGAATTTGATGGCATTTGACAATAGGTTGTCGAGTATGAGCCTGACCTTGCCTCGGTCGGCCCAGGGTGAAAGATCTTCAACCTGGACATCCAGGCGCACGCGCTGTGCCACCAGGGTGAGCTGTTGATTTTCGAGCACTGACTTGAACAGCGGTCGCAATTTGAACTCCGTAATTTCCAGTCCGACGCTCTTAGCCTGCCAGGCGCTGAATGACAGCAGGTTCTCGATGAGCCGCTGCAGCTTCATGCCGTTGTCGCGCAGGATCGCCGTTACCTCGCGTTGAGCGCTCTGCAGCTCACCGACCGCGCCGTCCATCAAGAGTTCGGTTCCCTCACGAATATTCGCGAGCGGCGTCTTTAATTCATGCGACATATGTCGCAGGAATCGATTCTTTTCCTGGGCCAGTTCCAGCAATCTGCCGCGCAGCCACTCGAGCTGCGCGGCCAGACGTTCGAGGTCGGCCGGTCCCTTGATGGCAATGGGCCGGGAGAAGGTACCGCGGCCCAATTCGCTAATGGCGCGGTCGATGGCCCGGATGGGGCGCCCGAACAGGTAGGTGAACAAGGCGACTAGGCCTAAGGTCACGGCCACCATGACCAACGTTTGCCAGAACAGTTGCCGCTGGGCGTCCTGGGCCGCCAACTGCAGACTGGTCAGCTCCCGATCGATTTCGTCGCGTATTTCGCTCGATAGCTTCGAGGCCATTTCGGCCATGGGCGGATAGGCGTTGATGATATCCGCCATGCGCGGCGAGTTCGGGGGCGCAGCCTTGAGGCCGGCCGACAGCCGATCGGCCTCGGCGCGCAGCGCCCGCGCGTCGGTCTGCGATTGGGCGTCATGTGGCAACGCCAGCAGGTCGTCCAGGGTCGCGGTCAGCCGCCGCTGGTTGCGGGCGTATTCATCGAGCAGCTCGGAGTTGCCGATGATTTGGTACAAGCGGGCGGTTCGCTCCAGGGCGCCGATTTCCTCGAACATCCTCTGGTTGTTGCGCGTCCCGTCCATGCCGTGCTTGACCAATTGCTCGCTGCGGTTCGACAGGCGGTTCATCTGCAGGGCGGCATTCACGATGCCGACGAGCAGGGGCGCGGCCGCAATCGTGAAACCGATGAGCAGCAATCCGCTTAGGGATCTGGGTCGAGGCAGGCGCATACCTTCATTCTAACAGCAGGCTCCACGGCAAGGGCGCGACGCCGTCGACCCTGTAGAATTGTTTTCATGAACATTGCGCCATATTCGCAGCTATCGCCTGAACTGGTCCTCGACGCTCTGGAGGCGGTGGGGCATCGCTGTGACGGACGCGTCTTGGCGCTCAACAGCTACGAGAATCGTGTCTACCAGATCGGGATCGAGGACGGCGATCCGGTGGTGGCCAAGTTCTACCGTCCGGAGCGCTGGAGCGATGCGGCGATTCGCGAGGAGCATGCCTTTTCCGCTGAACTCGCGGCGGCGGAAATTCCTGTGGTGGCGCCTTTGACGCGCGACACGGCGGGCCGGTCGGAATCATTGTTCGTTCATGCGGGCTTTCGCTACGCCGTATTTCCGCGCCGGGGAGGACGTTGGCCGGAACTGGGGTCGGCAACGGATCGGGAATGGGTGGGCCGGTTTCTGGGCCGCATTCACGGCGTCGGCCGCGCCTCCCGTTTTTACGACCGCAAGCAGCTCGACGTCACCGACCTAGGGCGCGATGCCCGGGATACGATTCTCGACGGCGAGTGGATGCCCGACTATCTCGCCGACAAGTACGCAGATCTGACCGACGAACTCCTGGATGCCGTCGAGGCCATGGCGGGCGGGTGGGGCGGAGCGCGCGTCGGCCGTATCTTGGGCGATTGTCATCGCGGCAACATTTTATGGACGGATGCCGGTCCCCACTTCGTGGATTTGGACGATTGTCTGACGGGACCTGCAATTCAGGATATTTGGATGCTGCTGGCGGGTAATCAGCAGGAAATGCGCACGCAAATGACCGATATTTTGCAGGGGTATGAGCAATTCCAGCCGTTTGATCGGTCGGAGCTATCGCTGATAGAGCCCCTGCGCGCGCTGCGCATGATTCACTACTCCGCCTGGCTGGCGCGCCGCTGGGACGATCCCGCGTTCCCGCGAGCCTTTCCTTGGTTCGCCGAGCCGCGCTACTGGGAGGAGCACTATCGCGCCCTGCAGGAGCAGTTGACCGCCGTGCAAGGTCCGCCGCTGACCTTGTGAGCGCGCGGCTCGTTCGCCCAAAGTTGTGAAAGCGCGCGGGTTTGAGCCATCATAGGTGGATGATTAACGGGAGAACTGTGGCCTTGTGCGCCGCTTTGCTGTTGGCGGCATGCCATGGCAACGATTCGAACCAAGCCCCCGCGGCAGGGGTGAACAAGGTCCCGACCAAGGCACCCGTGGCGCCCAAGCGCGGTCCGACCCCCGCGGAACTGACGGTGGGCATGGTCGAGGCCGTGAGCGTTGGCAAGTCGTCGGTACCGGTGGCGCTGAAATTCGATTTGCCGACCCGGCCGGAGGTCGGCCAGCCGCTCGAAATCGTGCTCGGCGTATTGCCGCAGGAGCCCGCTGGCGCTGCATCGCTCAAAGTGACTGGCTCCGAGGGGCTGCAACCCGCTCCGGGCAATGCGACGATCGACGTGGGAGCCGTGGATCCCGCCGAGGCTTACCGGGTCACCGTGACGGTGACGCCCACCGCGGAGGGCGTGCAATTTCTCAGTGTCGACGTCTCCTTGAGGCGGGACGATTCGACCGACACGCGGTCGTTTTCGATTCCTATTATCGTACAGGGGGCCCCTGAAGCGGCGGCG
>Ga0302310_10002282_pt1 | contig 15552 bp, 15 predicted proteins | sample III_Palsa_N1_2_FD_200451 | JGI IMG/M metagenome (GOLD analysis project Ga0302310, IMG submission 200451) | Peat permafrost microbial communities from Stordalen Mire near Abisko, Sweden - III_Palsa_N1_2 | ecosystem: Environmental > Terrestrial > Soil > Palsa > Peat permafrost | place: Sweden...
TTGACCGACCGTGACAGCGAGCCGCTGCGCTTCGATCTTGGCGACGGCATCGCGCTTGCGGTCCTGCTTCTCGCCGGCTACGTCATGGCCGAGGGATACCTTTGCGCGCAACTCTTTCGCTGTCCTGCGCGCATCCGCCAGCGACAGCGTCGTGTAGCTGCCAAGGTCCATGACCCGCGGCTTGCCAGCAAAACGATAGCGGAACCGCCAGATGGGCGCCGCGCAGTCTTTGGGATAGCGCAGCGATAGCCCTCCGCCATCTCCGCGCCCATCGAACCGCTCTCCTGCCTTGATCCAGCTACGAATCTGAACATCGGTCAACTTACTCACGCATCAGCTCCATGTACCAGTAAAATCGCGTCGAACTGACGGCTGGTACATAGACTGGTACACATAAATTCTGCGCTTCTATGAAATAACATGCAACGTCATGGAATAAAAAATCCCGGAATTACCGGGCATTAATACATTTCATGAGACTTCACGGTACGTCATGAAACATCACTCAATATTCTGCACCTGCTCGCGCATCTGCTCGATGATGACCTTCATCTCCACCGCGCAGCGGGTCATTTCGGCGTCCTGCGATTTGGACGACAGGGTGTTGGCTTCGCGGTTGAGTTCCTGCATCAGGAAATCGAGGCGGCGGCCGATGGCTTCGTCGCGGGCCAGGGTGTCGCGGACTTCGGTGATGTGGCTGCCGAGGCGGGACATTTCCTCGTCCACGTCGGCGCGCTGAGCGGCCAGGGCCACTTCCTGCGCCAGGCGCGCGGGGTCGACGTCCACGCCCAGGTCGGCGACGCGGGCGCGCAGGCGTTCCAGCCAAGCATCGCGCACCTGCGGGCCGCGCAGGCGCACGCGCTCGACCAGGGCGGCCAGGGCTTCGAGGCGGTCGCGCAGGAAGGCGGCGGTACGCTCGCCCTCGCGGCCGCGGGTGTCGGCGAAGTCAGTAAGCGCGCGCTGGAACAGCGCGGTGGCTTCGGCCAGAGGCGGTGCCACTTCTCCCGCATCCTGGCGGATCACGCCCGGCCAGGCCAGCACCCGCATCGGCTCGGGCTGGCCGATCGGGCCCAGCTCCTCGGCCAGCACGGCGAGCGCATCGCGCAACTCGCCCAGGCGGGCGCGGTCCGGCGCGGCGGCGGTGACCGCGGATTCGCGGCTGAAGCGCAGCCCGGCCTCGACCTTGCCGCGGCCCATGCGACCGCCGGCCAGTGCGCGCAATTCCGGCTCCAGCACACGAAATTCGTCCGGGACCTTGATTTGCAGGTCCAGATAGCGATGATTGACGGAGCGCAGTTCCCAGCTCAGTCGTCCCCACGGACCCTGTTGTTCGGCGCGGGCATAGCCCGTCATGCTGCGAATCATGTGAACCACTTCTTTATATTGGATAGACGGCATGCGAATTGTACCGGCACTGGCCCTTCTCGTCGCCGCGCTCGGCTCCCCCGGAGCCGGCGCGGCCGATCCGCAGGCCTCCGCGCCCCTGCTGCACTGGCACCTGGTGCGGGACTACCCGCACGACCCCAAGTCCTTCACCGAGGGGCTGGCGCTGGAGGGCAAGGGACGGCTGATCGAAAGCGCCGGCAGCTACGGCCAGTCCACCCTGGCGATCCGCGACCTGGCCAGCGGCAAAATCGTGAATTCGGTGCCGCTGTTGCCGCGCTATTTCGGCGAGGGCGCCACCCTGGTCGGCGACCATATCGTGCAGCTGACCTGGAAGGAGAAAACCGGCTTTGTCTACGATTTGCAGCTCAAGCAGATCGGGCAGTTCAGCTTCAACGGCGAGGGCTGGGGGCTGACCTATGACGGCAAGCAGCTGATCCAGAGCGATGGCTCCGCCTCGCTGTATTTCGTCGATCCGCAGAGTTTCCTCACCAACGGCCATATCGATGTGCACGACGGCGACACCGCCATCATCCTGCTCAACGAGCTGGAATATGCGCGCGGGCGCATCTACGCCAACGTCTGGCACAGCGATCGCATCGCGGTGATCGTGCCGGAAACCGGCGTGGTGGAGAGCTGGATCGACCTGGCACCGCTGAAGGAGAGCTTTCCCAAGCCGGCCGACTGGGATCCGCGGGACGATGTGCTGAACGGCATCGCCTATGACCCGCACAGCGGGCATCTCTATGTTACCGGCAAGCGCTGGCCGAAGCTGTTCGAGATTGCGCTTGATCCGGTGGCGGGCGCGGGGAAGCCTTAGGGTCCCATTGATCAATTCGTCACCCCCGCGTAGGCGGGGGTCCAGTTTTGATTTCCGCCCCACGCAAAACTGGATTCCCGCCTACGCGGGAATGACGATGATCCAATTGTTAAGAGTTTCCTTAGCTCAAGATGACAGGAGGCTTAGGTCGGCGCAGTTTCCGCAGCCACGGCGCTACCCCAGTAGTTGTAAGTCAGCGGACGCGGCCCAGGCAGGTAGAGCTGCTCCATGTCGACAATGCGGAAACCACCCTTCCGCAGCAGCGCCGGAATATCCCGGTTGAGATGGCAGCCGCCCGCGAGCGGCTTCCACAGCGGCGTCAGCCGGTCCTGCCAGCGGCGCACCGAGGCGTCCGGCGCGGTGCCGTGCTCGCAGAACAGCAGCACCCCGCCCGGCTTGAGCACGCGCCGCATCTCGCGCAGCGCGGCCACCGCGTCGGGGATGGTGCAGAGGGTGAAGGTGGTGATGACGGTGTCGAAGCTGGCGTCGGCCATCGGGATCTTCTCGGCCGGCAGTTCCAGCAGCTCCACTTCCAGGCCGGCGTCGAGCATGCGCTGCCGCGCCTTCGGGTGCATCTGCGCGGCCGGGTCGAGGCCGTAGAGTTGCTGCAGGCGTGACTTGTCGTAGAACGGCAGGTTGCGGCCGGTGCCGATGCCGATCTCCAGCACGCGGCCCTGCGCCCGGGGCACAATCTTGGCGCGCTGGCGCTGCACCGGCTTGATGCCGCACAGCACGTCGATCAGGGTGGGCAACAGATAACGGTCGTAGAGGTTCATGATGAAGTCGATCTCGCTGAGTCAGTTTTCGCGTGTCGTATTTTTCACCGGCGCCGGCATGTCGGCCGAGAGCGGCGTCCCCACTTACCGCGGACGCGGCGGCATCTGGTCGCAATACCGATGGGAAGAATACGCCTGTCAGGACGCCTTTGACGCCGATCCGGTCAAGGTGCTGGATTTCCACGAGCAGCGGCGCGGCCGTGTGCTGGCCTGCCAGCCGCATGCCGGGCACCTCCATCTGGCCGCCTTGCAGAGCGCGCATCCGGGCTTGAGCATCATCACGCAGAACACCGACGGCATGCACCAGCGGGCCGGAGCGAAAAACGTGGTGGAGCTGCACGGCAGCTTGTGGCGCATGCGCTGCGCGCGGCATGGCGCCACCGAAGACCTGGCCGCGGCCGAATATGCGCGGCGCGACTGCGGGCTCTGCGGCAACACCCTGCGGCCGGACATCACCTGGTTTGCGGACTCGGTGAACGCGACCGTATTCGCCCAGGCCGAACGACTGATCGCGCAGGCGCAGCTATTCGTGGCGGTGGGAACTTCGGGGATCGTCTATCCGGCGGCGGGCATGGTGCCGGCGGCGGCGCGCAGCGGGGCGCGCATGATCGAGATCAATCCGGAGGAGACGGAGATGTCGGGGCTGTTTGCGGAGTGCGTGCGCGAGCCTGCGGGAGTGGCGCTGCCGGCGTTGTTTGGGATTTAGGGAATACCGGATCAAATCGTCACCCCCGCGCAGGCGGGGGTCCAGTTTTTACTTCCACCCTTCACAAAACTGGATTCCCGCCTACGCGGGAATGACGATGATCCAAATGTTCAGAGTTTCCCTAAACCGGCTGCCGCGGCAGACAGTCAAATTCGGCGATGCGACGCGCGAGCAGGCGACGCTCCGGCTCCAGCTTCGCGACGGCGAGCGCGGCGCGGTAGGCGGCAAGGGCTTCGTCGCGGCGGCCCAGGCCCTGCAGCAGGCGGGCGCGCACGGCGGCGAGCAGATGGTAGTCGTCGATCCCGCCGCGGGCAGCGAGCGAGTCGACCAGGTCGAGGGCGCGGGCAGGGCCGTCGGTCATGGAGACGGCGACGGCGTGGTTCAGCTCCACCACCGGGGAAGGCTGCAGGCGCATGAGCACCTGGTATAGACCCACGATCTGCGGCCAGTCGGTGGCCCCCTCGCGCGGGGCGCGGGCGTGCAGCGCGGCGATGGCGGCCTGCACCGCATACGGGCTGACCGGCCCGCGGGCGCGCAGCGCGCGTTCAACCAGAGCCAGGCCCTCGTCGATCTGCGGCCAGTTCCACAGGCTGTGATCCTGATCTTCCAGCAGCACCACATCGCCCATGGCGGTGACGCGGGCCTTGCGCCGCGCGTCGTGCAGCAGCATCAGGGCCAGCAGGCCGTGGATGGCCGGGCGCTCCGGCAGCAGCGCATCGAGCAGGCGGCCGAGGCGGATCGCCTCGCAGCACAGGTCTTCGCGGATCAGGTCGGCACCGGAAGTGACGGCGTAACCTTCGGTGAAGACCAGATAGACCGCCGCAAGCGCGCCGGCGATGCGCTCGTCGAGCAGATGCGGCGGCGGGGTTTCGTAGGGAATGCCGGCATCGCGGATTTTCTTCTTGGCGCGGACCAGGCGTTGCGCCATGGTGTCCTCGCCGACCAGGAAGGCGCGGGCCACCGCTTCGACGCCGAGCCCGCAGATAGCGCGGAGGGTCAGCGCCACCTGGGCGTCCATGTTCAGTGCGGGATGGCAGCAGGTGAAGATCAGGCGCAGGCGATCGTCGCCGAAAGCGGCATCGTCTTCCTGATCGTCGGACGAAACAGCGGCGGCCTGATCCAGCGCCGCGAATTCCAGATCCGGGTATTTGCTGCGGAACAAGGCCTGGCGGCGGATCTGGTCGATGGCCTTGTTGCGGCCGACATCGACCAGCCAGGCTCGCGGATTCGAGGGAATGCCGTTTGAAGGCCATTGCTCGAGGGCGGCGGCGAACGCTTCCTGCCGCGCCTCCTCGGCAAGTTCGAAATCGCCGAGGAGGCGGATCAGCGTGGCGAGGACACGGCCGGCCTCACGGCGGAAGATATCTTCCACCGCGACGGCGGCCGGGCTTGCAATCATCCTTGCCGGTGCATCCATCTGCCTTCAGGTGATCGGCCAGATCGGCCGCACCTCGACGCTGCCGAATCTGGCACTGGGGATGCGCGCGGCGATGGCGGTGGCCTCGTCCAGATTCTTCGCCTCGATCAAGTAGTAGCCGCCGAGCTGTTCGCGGGTTTCGGCGAAAGGACCGTCGGTGATCACCGTCTTGCCGTTGCGCACGCGCACGGTGCTGGCGCTGGCGACCGGGCGGAGCCGCTCGGCGCCCTTGAACTGGCCGCCCTGGACGATGCCCTGCGTGAACTCGTGATATTCACTCAGCACCTTGGCCATGGCGGCCTCGTTCATCTTGGTCTCTTCGGACTCGCTCGCATAAATCAGCAGTAGGTATTGCATGTGCAGCTCCTGTCAGTGGTCGGCGTGACTTGCCGTCTTACAGTCGAACTGGCCAGCGGAAAAACGACAGCCTTGCGGCGCGGCAAAGAAATATTTTCCGCGCGGCCCGCTTTATCTTAGCCGGGGAGCGGCAGGCAGGTGACAGGCATGCGGTGCTATGCGCTGTGCCTATTGCGCCCCGCGAGGCGTGTTACGGGTTTCACCGGCTTCGACCAGGCCGTTTAAGCAGGGGTCCGCCCCGAGCCAGGATCAGCTCGGGACGGCCCGTTATTTCACCCTCTATCGCTTTATCGCTCTCCAATTTTCCCACCGCCGCTGAAACTGGAATCAATTGGTGACCGACTACTTCCTCAACAACAATATGTGAAAGAACTAGCCGCATCCATGGCAGCATTTGGTAACGCAAGACATACAGTTTCCCATCGCTAAATTTGTATCCCTCTGATTGAATGGTATTGGTGTCTAACGAGAACCAAGCACCTTCCTTGATCAGCAATTGGCCACTTGGCATTCCAGCTGGCATAGGAACTTAGCGATTTATTATGACTACAGGGGAGATAGCACGAACGACGCTTGTATCGACGTAGGTCATCAGTAATGGGCTTGGCCGCGCAGAATCTCGATCACGGGGCTTGACTCGGGCATGCTCGCTTGCATGGCTTTCAGGCGCGCGACGAATGCTGCCTTGTCGAACGGCTGGTTCGGGGTGATGCGGATCTCTCCGGCTGAAGTCAAGGTCACTTCCACCGCGACGCCCTCGCGAAGACCCAGCGCCTTGATCTGATCGGCGGGGAGCCGGACGGCGAGACTGTTGCCCCAGCGGGCGATGGTTGATCGCATGGCGGCCTCCTGTGCAGGAGAGGTATATACAGGTAGATAGGTGGTGTCCAGCGCTGAACCGGGACAACATACTGCGCTGCGAGCAAGGCTTTCTGTGAGTTTCTGGCCGAGTTCCCTCTCCCCTGCCCCTCTGCCACAAGTGGGAGAGGGGATTGCGGTATGCGGGCTTGAAATGCGCGGCAGACCTGGAGACTGACAGGCCAGCTCCTTCGCTGCGCTCAGAGCCTGCCCCCGAGGTTGTAGTCGGGGGATGACAATTGGTAAATATAATTACCGTCTTTCCGTGAATAAACGCGGCCCTCAGTTATTGATTTGACCGGGTCCGACTGTTCCCGTATATATTCCGCAGCCCGCCCTTCTGCCGGAGTACAGTAATGCTGATTACCCATGAACACAAAGAAATCTACCGCCAGGTCAAAACCTTCGTCGAGAAGGAGTTGAACCCGCATGTGCCGGAGTGGGAGAAAGCGGGCATCTGGCCGGCGCGGGAAGTGTTGAAGAAGATGGGCAACCTCGGGCTGCTGGGCATCTCCAAGCCGGAGGCCTACGGCGGCATGGGGCTGGATTACTCGTACGAGGTGATGTTCGCGCAGGCGCTGGGCAACTGCATCTGCGGCTCGGTGCCGATGGGCATTGGCGTGCAGACGGACATGGCGACGCCGGCGCTGGCGCGCTTTGGCTCGGAGGAACTGAAGAAGGAATATCTGGCGCCGGCGATTGCGGGGGACATGGTGGTTTCGATCGCGGTGTCCGAGGCGGGAGCCGGCTCGGATGTGGCGAGCATCAAGACCAGCGCGCGCAAGGAAGGCGGTGACTATGTGATCAACGGTTCGAAGATGTGGATCACCAACGGCACGCAGTCGGACTGGGCCTGCACGCTGGTGAATACGGGCGAAGGCAAGGTGCACGAGAACAAGTCGCTGATCATCGTGCCGATGGATGCGAAGGGTGTGGACCGCAAGACCAAGCTGGACAAGCTGGGGATGCGCGCTTCGGACACGGCGATGATCTTCTTCGACAATGTGCGGGTACCGCAGCGCAACCTGGTGGGCAAGGAAGGCATGGGCTTCATGTACCAGATGCTGCAGTTCCAGGAGGAGCGGCTGTTCGGCGCGGCCAGCGGGATCGACGGGATGACCAACATCATCAACGAGACGATCGAGTACACGCGGCAGCGGCAGGCCTTCGGCCAATCCATCGTGGATAACCAGTATGTGCATTTCAAGCTGGCGGAGCTGAAGACGGAAGTGGAGTCGCTCAGGGCGCTGGTGTATCAGGCGACGGAGGACTATGTGGGCGGGCGCGATGCGACGATGCTGGCTTCGATGGCGAAGCTGAAGGTGGGGCGCGTGGGGCGCGAGGTGACGGATGGCTGCCTGCAGTTCTGGGGTGGGCAGGGGTATATGTGGGAGAGCAATGTGGCGCGCGCGTTCCGCGATACGCGGCTGGTTTCGATCGGCGGCGGGGCGGATGAGATCATGCTGGGGATCATCTGCAAGCTGATGGGGATTTTGCCGGGGAAGAAGAAGCATGCGGCGGCGAAGGCGGCGCGGGAGACGGCTTAGGGAAACTCTGAACAATTGAATCGTCGTCACCCCCGCGTAGGCGGGGGTCCAGTTTCGATTTCCACCCTTGGAAAAACTGGATTCCCGCCTGCGCGGGAATGACGATGGAAAGTGCGGTGCCGTGATTTGAGGTTGGAGGTTTGCTCATGCAGCTGCGGCACTATGCGGGAGTGGGCGGCGTGAGCCTGGCGGCGGATGTCGGGGGCGATCCGGCCCGGCCGCCGGTGATTCTGATGCATGGCGGAGGACAGACGCGGCATGCCTGGTCGCGTGCGGCGCGGGAGCTGATTGCGGAGGGGTATCACGTGATCTGCCCGGATGCGCGCGGGCATGGCGAGAGCGGCTGGGCGGAAGACGGGAATTACCGGCTGGATGCTTTCTCCGGGGATCTGCGGGCGATCATCGCCACGCTGGCGCGGCCTCCGGCATTGATCGGGGCTTCGCTCGGTGGGGGCACGGCTTTGCTGACGATCGGGGAAAGCGAGACGCCGATTGCCAGCGCGCTGGTGCTGGTGGACATGGTGCCGCGGCCGGACCCGGTGGGCGTGAGCAATATCGTGCGCTTCATGGGGGCGAATCCGCAGGGGTTTGCCAGCCTGGAGGAAGCGGCCGACGCGGTGACGGCGTACAACCCCCACCGGCCGCGGGCACGCGATCACACCGGGTTGATGAAGAATCTGCGGCAGCGCGCGGACGGGCGCTTTTACTGGCACTGGGACCCGAAGTTCCTGGCACCGGCGCACCGGCTCAATCCCGAGGATTACCAGGCGCGGATGGATGCGGCGACGCGGCGGGTGCGGGTGCCGACGCTGCTGGTGCGCGGGGCGATGAGCGATATCGTCACCGAGGAAGCGGCGGATGAATTGCGGCGGACGATTCCCGGCAGCGAAGTGGTGGATGTGGCCGGCGCGGGGCACATGGTGGCAGGGGATCGCAATGATGCGTTCAATGTCGCTATCAGCGGGTTTTTGAAGCGCTATGTGGGCGGGGCTTCTGCCGCGGAGTGAAGGTGAGTCTGCGCTTCACCGAAAGAATCAGGCCTTCCCCCAAAAAAGCTGGCGGGCACAGCCCGCCCTACTGCTTCAGACGAGCGGCGGCGGGATAGACTGCGCGGCGCTGAAGTCCGGCGCCTGTGGGAACATGTCGCGGTAGCTGGTGTAGATGGAGATGCTGAACACAGGCGCGGCAAGCAACCAGCCCAGGCCCAGGGGGATGGTGGCGACGACGGCGATGAGCAGGCCGACCAGACCGTAAATCAGGAAAGGCATGAAATTGACCACACAGGCCCTGAAGCTGAGCCTGAAGGCGGCGATGGGCTGCTGGCCGCGCAGGACGATGAGGGCCGGGGCCAGCCACATACCCATCAGCAGGGGGATGTAGAGGGACAGCAGGATCAGAGCCACCAACAGCAGTGGCAGGTTGTCCAGCATCTGCGGCATGAGCCGCTGGACGACGGAATCCGGCGAGACGACATCCATTGCGGTGAAATCGGACGGCGCCAAGGCAGCGCAGGCGACTGCGAGCAGCAGGCCAAGCAGGGTCAGGGCGAACAGGGCCGCCATGTTGAGCACGCCGAGCAGCACGAGCTTGCCGAAGCGGCTGCCGCTGAAGCCGGCGAAGAGCTGTTCGATTTTCAGTTTCTCACCGGAGTCCTGTGTCTTGCAGGCGAGAATGAGTCCGCCGCTGAAGACCTGGTCGAACAGGGTGGTGAGAAGCGAGCCGCCGTGGACGACCGAGGCCGCGGCGAGGATGAGGAAGTAAACAACGATGATGGCGATCCAGATGCCAGGCGCGCGCATGAACAGCTCCCATGCCTCGGTCAGCCAGCTCCAGCCGCGTCCGGTATCCACCTTGCGGAGTTCGACCGCGGCGCTGGCCGGGGTGTTCAATAGGGCCCTCCTCTTTCTGGATCACGTGTGGTGATCCTGAAGGGTGAGTATGCCTTTGCGCACGGGTTCCGTAAAAAGGCGCGGCGGGCACAGCCCACCCTACGGTGAGCGACGCCAGCCGGGTGTGCAGGCCGGATTCTTCGCTGCGTTTATCCCGGATGCTGCCGAGGCACTCGGGATGAGAGGTGTGGGGGCGGCGAAAGATCAGGCCGGCAATGCGGCATAAGCGCGCACCGGGAAAGTCCCCATGCCCTTGACCTTGACCGGGACGGCGGAAAAGCGGAAGCCGCTGACGGGCAGCTGCTCCAGTCCACGCAGGTGTTCGACGATGGGGATTCCAGCACCGAGCAATGCGGTATGGACCGGGCGGTAACCGTCGGCGGTGTCGTCGATGTTGAGGGAGTCGATGCCGACGAGGCGGGCGCCCTGGTCGCGCAGCCAGAGGGCGGCGTCGGCGGTGAGGAAGGGGTGGTTTTCAAAATACTGGTCGGTGCGCCAGTGGGCATCCCAGCCGGTGTGGATCAGGACGGCCTTGCCGCGTACTTCGCTGGCGGCGAGGGCGTTGCGGGTAATGGCGCGGCCGGCCATGCCGGTGAGGCGCACGACGACGCCTTCGATTTCGGCCAGGGATTGCAGCTCGAGCTGGGACAGGTCCTTGCCGTCGGCGTAGCGGTGGTAGGGACTGTCGAGGTAGGTGCCGGTGTTGGAGACCATTTCGATCTTGCCGATGGCGAACTCGGTGCCCGGCGCATAGAGGGCGCGGGACTGCTCGCGGCTGAGATGGTCGCAGATCAGGGGCGCAGGCAGGCCCTTGTAGGTGATCATGCCGTCCTCGATGGTATGGCTGAGGTCGACGAAACGCTGGGCGCCGGCGGCTGGCTGGTCGGCGGCGGCGGGGCCGCGCTTGTGGCGTTCGCGGATGATCTGCTTGTTGAGGATGCGCACCGCGCCGACCATCAGCAGGCGCAGGTCGCGCACGATATAGGCGGCGAGCTCGGCGTCGGCGATGCTTTCGCCTTCGATATCCAGGCGAAAGCCCTGGCCCTGGATGCCGCCGCCGTTGGAAAAGTCGACTTCGAAGTCGAATTGGACGCGGTGGTCGTCGCCTGCCTGCTTGTCCCCTGTTTGTGCGCTCATGACAGATTGCACCTTTGCTGGTGATTGCGTTGGCGGAGGCTGTATCGCCCCGCTGCGCATACCTTACTCACTTGGGCGGCCGGGGGCACCGACAAAATGTCCACAAAAACGGACACAATGCACCAACCCCTTTTGGGCTCAAGGAGTCCGTTGATGATCAAGCCATTCCATTTTCTCGCCGCGGCGGCCCTGTCTGCCGCCAGCCTGGCGGGCTGCGCCAATGTGACAACGAGCGCGACGCGCGAGGTGACGCCCGATGCGCTGGCGGTGCCGGCGGGACAGACGCTGATGCTGAAAACGCAGGCCAGCGGCGTGCAGATCTACCGCTGCCAGCCGGCGAAGGACGATGCCACGCACTTCGAATGGGCACTGCGGGCGCCGGAGGCGGATCTGTCCGACGACCTGGGCAACCCGATCGGCAAGCATTACGCCGGCCCGACCTGGGAGGCGGCGGACGGCAGCAGAGTAGTGGGCGAGGTGAAGGGGCGCGACAACGGGCCGGACCCCACGGCGATTCCCTGGCTGCTGCTGGCGGCGAAGTCCAATTCCGACAGCGGCGTGTTCGCCGCGGTGCGCTATGTGCAGCGGCTGCACACGGTGGGCGGCAAGGCGCCGGCCGATGGCTGCGATGCGGCGCATGCGGGGACGGAGACGCGGGTGGCTTACAAGGCGGACTATTACTTCTATTCGGCGACGCCGGCGGCCACGCCCTGAGGGTCGCCGCGGGGATGGCGCGGAAGCTGCTTTAGCAGCAGGGTAGCCCTGATCAATTCGTCATCCCGGCGGAAGCCGGGATCCAGTGCTTTGAATCGGCTGGATTCCGAACTTCGCCCGAATGACGAATCTTGAGCCGTTCAAAGCTCCCCTGGAGGGGCCTGGCTGAAATTGCTGAAAGGGAGTTAGGCATGCGCTGGTTTGTGCGCGGGGATATCGACGGGTTCTTCGGGCTGGCGCTGGACAATCTGGTGCAGCTGCTGGTGCTCACCTCGCTCTGCCTGGGTGTGCTGGGGTTTCCGCCGGAGCTGGTGTTCGGGCGGGTGCTGCCGGGGGCGGCGGTGTCCTTGCTGATCGGCAATCTGTTCTATGCCTGGCAGGCGCAGCAGCTGGCGCGGCGGGAGCAGCGGACGGATGTGTGCGCCCTGCCCTATGGCATCAATACGGTGTCGCTCTTTGCTTACGTGTTCCTGGTGATGCTGCCGGCAAAGCTGGCGGCGCAGGCGGCGGGCGATCCCGATCCGGCGCGCACGGCCTGGCATGCGGGGCTGGTGGCCTGCTTCGGCGCGGGAGTGATCGAGCTGCTGGGCAGCCTGGTGGCGGAGCGCATCCGCAAGGCTACGCCGCGGGCGGCGCTGCTCTCCACGCTCGCCGGCATTGCGATGACCTTCATCGCGCTGGGCTTCCTGCTGCGCACCTACGCGCATCCGATCATCGGGCTGGGAACGCTGGCCATCATCCTGCTGGTGTATTTCGGGCGGGTGCGCTTCCGCGGCGGGCTGCCGGGGGGCTTGGTGGCGGTGGTGCTGGGCTCCGTCTTCGCCTGGCTCACCGGGCTGGCGCCTTCCGGCACGCCGGGCGGCGCCAGCCTGCATCTGCCGGTGCCGGTGCTGGGGGAATTGCTCGCCGCACTGCACGGCAGTTACTGGCTGACTTACTTCTCGGTGATCCTGCCGATGGGGCTGTTCAATGTGATCGGCTCACTGCAGAACATCGAGTCGGCGCAGGCGGCGGGGGACAGCTATTCCACGCGCAGCTCGCTGGCAGTGAACGGCATCGGCTGCATCGGCGCGGCGCTGTCCGGCTCCTGCTTTCCGACGACGCTGTATATCGGCCATCCGGGCTGGAAAGCGATGGGCGCGCGCGCCGGCTACTCGGTTCTCAACGGTGTGTGCATGAGCCTGATCTGCTTCACCGGGACGCTGTCGCTGATCGCCTGGGCGGTGCCGATCGACGCGGGCATGGCGATCGTGCTGTGGATCGGCATTGTGATCGCGGCGCAGGCGTTCCAGGCGGTGCCGCGCTCGCATGCGCCGGCGGTGGTGATGGGCCTGCTGCCGGGGCTGGCCGGATGGAGCGCCTTCATGGCCAAGGCGGGGCTGCACGCCGCGGGCGCGGGGATACCGGGCGGGACGCCGTTTTCGGTGGACCTGATCCAGACCTTCGGGCACTCGGATATCTGGATCGACGGCGCACTGCGGCTGGAACAGGGCTTCATCCTCAGCGCGATGATTCTGTCGGCGATGACGGTGGCGGTGATCGAGCGACAGTTCATGCGCGCAGCGCTGTGGTGCGTGGCGGCCGCGGCCTTATCGGTGCTGGGGCTGCTGCATTCCTATCGATGGACCCCGGCGGATACGGTATTGCTGCTGGCCCCGGCCTGGCCCTGGGCGATAGCCTATCTGGTGATGGCGGGATGCTTTGTGCTGGCGCGCTGGGTGACGGTGCCGGTGGATGAAGAGGTGCGGGAAGGGCGGCATTAGGCTGCGTCAACCTTTCCGCGCGGCCGGGGAGCGCGCTGCATACGGACAGTCCGTCGTGGAGGTAAGATTCAGCGAGCCATCCGCGCACCGCCCCGGGAGAAGACGCCATGAAAGACCTGCATGCCTCGCTTGATCGCCTGCGCGCCGAGCTCAAGCAACTGGAGTCCAGCGATACAGGGACCCGGCAGCATATCGAGCAATTGCTGACGGAGATCGAGAGCCATGTGGCGGGTGCCGGCGGGGCTCAGCAGCGGCGCACCGTGGCCGCGAACATCTCGGACACGATCCGCCGCTTCGAGGTGGAACATCCGAAGGTGACGGCTTACCTGGAAGAGATTGCGGCGGCGCTGGGTTGAGACTGCCTGGGCTGCACCAGTCCATCGATACGCCTTGCTGCACAACGCACTCGGGACGAACGGAGCGGTTCTCTCACTTCATTACAGCGAGATCGTAGGGCGGCCCATGGCCGCCGCTCTCGCCGAAGCGAAGAAACGGCCGCCGGCCACAGGCCGCCCGCCCTACTGGCTCAATTGCGATAAGGTGACCAGGCCGGCTCGCGCACGTCTTCGTCCGCATGCAGCGGCCGCAGGTATCCGCCGAGGGCGCGGATCTTGAGTTGGCCGCGGCGCGCATCTTCGGCGGCGTAAATCAGCATGGCGCCGTTGGGTGCGAAGCTGGGCTTTTCATCGCGCGGGCCGCCGCTGATGAATTCGAAGGAGCCCGTGTCGAGATGCAACAAGCCAATTCTTGAATCGCCGCCCTGGTCCACCACCACGGCGATGGCTTTGCCGTCGGGAGAGAAGCTGGGGTTGGAGGTCTGCTTGCCGTAGGCGGGCAGCTGCCGCAGGGAGCTGCCGTCGACCGACATGGTGTAGACGCGGGCGACACCGCCGCGGTCTGAGGTGAAGGCGATGCTCTTGCCGTCTGGCGCCCAGCTCACTTCGGTTTCGATGCCCGGATCGGTGGTGACGCGGCGGCGGGTGCCGCTGGCGAGATCGATGAAGTAGATGTCCGGGTTGTGGCCGAAGGACAGGGTGACGGCCAGGGTATTGCCGTCCGGCGACCAGGCGGGAGAACCGTTGATGCCGCGTTCGCTGATGAGGCGGGTGGTCTTGCCGCTGTCCAGATCCAGCATGTAAACGGCGGAGCGGCCGTTGTCATAGCCGCCGTAGGCGATGCGCCTGCCGTCGGGCGACCAGGTGGGCGACATCAGCGGATCATGAGAGGTGGCAAGGACTTTTTCGTTGTCGCCATCGACATCGCTGACCATCAGCTTGTAAGTGGGATTGCGGCCGGGCTGGGCAACGGCAATGTAGGCGACGGAGGTGGCGGCAACGCCGCGCACGCCGGTGAGCTGCTGCAGGATCAGATCCGAGGATTGGTGCGCGGCCAGTGCGACGTCGCCCGATTGCGGCAGCGGCAGATTGCTGAGCCAGATGATCTTTTGCTGCTGCACGTCGGCGAGGCGGATGTGCAGGGTGCGGGCTTCAGTCCCGACGGTTTGCAGTCCGGGAGCAATGTCGGCCGGTCCTTGCAGGATGACGTAATCGACGCCGAGCGCTTTCCAGTCGGCGTAATTGAGAGCCTGCGTCCAGCTCGGTACTTCAGGGAAGGAGTGCGCGTCGAGTGCGACGAGCGGGGCGCCGTTGAGCAAGTCATGCTCGGTAGTGACCCGGGCAGCGGCCAAAGGAGAATCGGCCTTGCCGACGTAGACCACGGCGATGCAGTGCGTTTCGGCCGCGGCGGCACAATGCGCCACCGGGGCCGAAGCGACGGGCGCGGTTTGCGGCGCGGAGGGAACCGGGGATGCGGCCTGGCAGGCACTCAAGGCGAGCAGCGGAATGAAGCCGGTGAGTGCACGGAGCATCGGGGAACTCTCCACTAAGCGGAACCTGAGCGGCCGGCAGGCCGGGTGCGGTCCTGCTTGGGCCGGCATTGTTTGTTCAGAAGGATAGACCTTCGGGCGATGGCCGGAGTTCGCTGCCGGAAAAATTCACCGCACCTGGCTGGTAAACGCAAAAGCCGTCGGTCGCCATAACGAAAAAACCCCCCGACTTGCGTCGGGGGGTTGTTCCGTGATTAGAGCCTGGCAGTGTCCTACTCTCGCATAGTCATCGCTACACTACCATCGGCGCTGAGTCGTTTCACTTCGGTGTTCGGGATGGGAACCGGTGGTGCCAACTCG
>Ga0302310_10002283_pt1 | contig 15544 bp, 9 predicted proteins | sample III_Palsa_N1_2_FD_200451 | JGI IMG/M metagenome (GOLD analysis project Ga0302310, IMG submission 200451) | Peat permafrost microbial communities from Stordalen Mire near Abisko, Sweden - III_Palsa_N1_2 | ecosystem: Environmental > Terrestrial > Soil > Palsa > Peat permafrost | place: Sweden...
AGCCGGGGGTTTTGCGGGCCTGCGCGCGGCCTTGCCGCCGTCCTATTTTCATATGTTTCGGCCCATGAGCGACCCCGAATTCCCGTGGACGGGAATTTTTTTCGGCGCGCCAATCCTGGGAATCTGGTATTGGTGCACGGACCAGGTGATCGTCCAGCGCGTGCTCTCAGCCAAGGACGAGGGTAACGCCAAGGCCGCGACTATTTTTGCAGGCTTCCTGAAGATTTTGCCGGTATTCATTCTGGTGCTTCCTGGCCTGATTGCCTACAAGCTGTATCCCGATTCTTTCTACACGGTGAATGGCCACGTTAGCAACGGAGACATCGCTTATCCGACGTTGATTGTGAATCTCCTGCCTGCCGGACTTGTGGGACTCATGATCGCCGCTCTGTTGGCCGCTCTGATGGGCGCCATGAGCTCCGTGTTTAATTCTTCGTCCACGCTCGTGACGCTTGATTTTTACAAAAAGCTTCGTCCGCAAGCGAGCGAGTCTCAGCTCGTCACGATTGGACGCGTGGCCACTGGCGTGATGGTGGTTTTGGGGCTGCTGTGGGTTCCTTTTATTCACCTACTGAGCGCGCAACTCTACATCTATTTACAGAGCGTGCAGGCCTACATCAGTCCGCCCATTACCGCCTGTTTCCTTTTCGGAATTTTGTGGCCGCGCATGAACGGGAAAGGCGCGATCAGTTCGCTGCTCGTGGGATTTGTGCTGGGGGCCGTGCGCTTCGTGCTCGAAGTGCTGGATAAGACGCGGCATTTCGATTCGAGCCTTATCCGCGGAATCGTAGACATCAATTTCCTGCATTACGCGATCGTCATGTTCGTAATTTGCTCGGCGGTCTTGATTGCCGTTAGTTATACCGGCCCGGCGCCTTCGCGCGAAAAACTTGCCGGGCTGACGTTTGCCACTGTCGTGGAAAAACTGGATACGGAAGAAGTCACTGGGCCAAAACTTGCTGCGGAAACGGTGTTCGAGCATCGCATGAACGTCGCCTTCAGTTTGCTGTTGCTGGTGACGGTCATCGGACTTTGGATTCACTTCCGCTAACAAGGGCGTGTTCGCGATGAGCTCCATTAAAACAATAAAACCGAAACTCGATCGGCGGGGCGCCATGGCTCTTCTGGCGCCGCCGGGCTTGGGCGGGTTTCTCGGTCGGGCTGTGCGAGGCCCCCTGCGCTTGGTTGCTGATGTTTATGTTCCGTACAGGCTTTTCCGCGTCGAGGTGATCAACGGCTCACGGCGCGAGAGCTTCCTGTTGGCAGTCGACACCGTTTCGGGCCAGCTCGACCCTTATCGTTTTCCGTCAGAACCGGAATCCAGCGACTTCGTCGAGGTCGAGACGCGCAACCATCCCGAGCCATTACTCAGCGACCATCTCGCCGGGGAAATCGCCAGAGACAAGGCTCGGCGCCTTATCTTCAGTTCGGGATTCTTCCGCATCCGCAATTTCTCGATTTGCCCCAAAGCTCAAGGTGTTTTGTTCCACGTGCCTTACTGGATCGGATTCTACGGCGCCGGCGATCGCGCGAATCTTTCCGTGGTGGATGCGGTACGAAGGCGCGTGGAAGGTTCCAAGGCTCGCCAGTTTTTCCGCGACTGGCTCGCTTCGGAAAGAGACATCCTGAGCGCGCACGATGTGCGCCAATCGATCGCACACGCCTTCCCGACCGAAAGGTGAGGAAATGGGTCCGCGAACCTTCGGAATTCTGGCTCTGGTCTTGCTGATCATCGTGTTTCCGGCAAGGCTGCGAGGCCAGTCCGCTCCTGGCGCTCCAGGCGCCATCCCCACTTGGACGCCAGCAAGCAAAGAGGCTGTGGGCACCGCAACGTCCACTGATTCTCGCGTCTGGTTCACCCTGCAGGGCGGCGTTTTGACCGAAGTTTATTACCCGCGCCTCGATACTGCGAATGTGCGGACACTGGAGTTCGCCGTAAGCGACGGCAAGAAAGTGTGGATCGAGTCAAGGGATATGGAGCATTCGATCGACTGGATCAACGAAAACGCGCTAGCGTTCCGCCAGACCAACAGCGATCCCGACGGCCATTTCAAGATCGAGAAAACCTATGCCACCGACCCGCAGCGCGATACTTTGCTTATCGACGTCCATTTTTCCGGCTCCGCGGATTTGTCTCTTTATGTCCTCTACAACCCCGCATTAAAGAATTCTGGTTATGGCGATACCGGCTACTCCCAGGGAGACGCGCTCCTTGCGGAAAAGGATGGAGTCGCTTCGGCGCTGGTCAGCAGCCCCGGCTTTGCCCAGATGGCGACGGGATTTGCAGGCGCGAGCGACGGTTATACCGACTTGTTGCTCCATCGCCGCCTCGATTGGGCGTACGCGCGCGCAGACAATGGCAACATTATTGAGACTGGCAAAATGGCGGCCGCGGACCATTTCCTTCTGGCGCTGGGCTTCGGTTCTTCCGCCACGGCCGCGCTGAATTCCGCGCGGCTAAGTCTTCAGCGCGGATATGCCGCCGTCAGCGCTGATTACGTTCAGGGATGGAGCGAGTATGCTCGCGGTTTGCGTAGCGTGGACCCGCATTTCGAACGGCAGTTCCGCCTCGCCGCGATGGTTTTGAAGGCCCACGAAGATAAGACCTATCGTGGCGCGACCATCGCTTCCATGAGCATCCCCTGGGGATTCGCGGTGAAATCCGATGCGGCAAATGTCGGCGGGTATCACCTCGTCTGGGCCCGCGATCTCTATGAGGTAGCTACAGGCCTGCTCGCTGCAGGCGATCGAGCTGCCGCTGAACGTGCGCTCAACTATTTGTTCACCGTCCAACAAAAGTCCGACGGCAGCTTCCCGCAAAATAGCTGGCTCAACGGCACACCCTATGGGACCGCGCTGCAAATGGACGAAGTGTCCTACCCCATGATTCTTGCCTCGCAACTTGGCAAGACGGATTCGGATACCTGGAGCAATCACATTCGCCCGGAAGCTGAGTTTGTCGTGGCTAAGGGACCGATGACCCAGCAGGAGCGCTGGGAAGAAACTCCCGGATATTCTCCATCGACTCTGGCCGCGGAGATTGCCGGATTGGTTTGTGCCGCAGACATCGCGCAAAAAAACGGCGCGCCGGACGATGCCGCACGCTACCTCAAAACAGCGGATGACTGGGCCGCCAACATCGAGAATTGGCTCGTGACGCGAACGGGTCACCTCGGCGGTCCGCTTGCGTCCCAAGGCTACTACCTGCGCATCGGCCAGAACACAAACCCGAACGACGGATCCAAGCTCGATCTCCGGAATGGAGCTGGCGTTTGGGACGCAAGCGACGTCGTGGATGCGGGCTTCCTGGAGTTCGTCCGGTTGGGCATTCGCGCGGCGGACGATCCAGCTATCGATCGGTCCGTGCAGGTGATCGACGAGACGATCCGCGTGGAAACGCCGAACGGGCCGGGCTTCCGCCGCTACAATCACGACGGCTATGGCGAATCATTTTTCGGCGGTCCCTGGCTGGGCGAAGGCATCGGGCGCCTGTGGCCCCTCATCACCGGAGAACGCGGAGAGTATGAGGTTGCAAGAGGCCACGACGCAAAATTCTATTTGGAAGCGATGCTCCGTTTCGCCAATGCCGGCGGGATGATTCCCGAGCAAGTGTGGGATCGATCGGAACCCACGCAATCAGACTTTGTTTTTGGCCAGGGTACGGGCAGCGCTACGCCGTTGGCTTGGAGCATGGCGCAATTCATCCGCCTGGCAGTCTGCATCGAAGAAAAACGCGTTGTCGACCAGCCCAGTGTCGTCGCGCAACATTTTCTGAAGAAACATCGCTGAAGCGGCCGCCACCTGGGGTCCGCTTCAATCTAGAGCGATACTGGCAGGCAGAGATCAGGCGACGCGATATTCGAATGTTGTTCTTCTCGATCCTGTGATTTCGAAAACGTCCGCGATGCTGTAGAAATTCTCTTTTTCGCAAACCCGGCAGCGCAGATTAAGCATACCCGTACCGGCGTTCTGCGTGCCTTCCTGACCCTGGAACACAGCAGCCTTGTGCGCAACCTGCGCTGAAACGCGAATCGGCTGCCCGCAGAATTGGCATCGCACGCCGTGATATTTCGGAATGCTCGTCATCGAGTTCATTTAAAACCTCAATTAGGAACTGGGAGAGGATTGGTCGGAAAGGCAGATTATACCGTTTTTTCGATGAAATCGCAGCTCCAAGCCTCTCCGCCCCCCGCACCGCAACGGTCGCATCCAAGGGTCAAAATCATAGGCGTGCGCCAAAAGAAAAGAGAGCCTGCTCGTAGCTGAGCAGGCTCTCTGGTTCGTCGCTGCCCGCGCTTCGTGGCTACCGCGAGCCGTGAGAACGCTTAATCCCCTCCACCTCCGGCTTTCCCGGTGCCGTTCAGTGTGGATGTCAGAGTCAACACTGTTCCGGAGGCGTCACTCACCAGCACCTGGAACATCGCAGTTTCCGGCCCATCGATGGAGGGAGTAAAGGTGACGTCGAACGTGCAATTGGACGGTTCCGGTGCCAGCGTACCGGAGCAAGTGCCGCTTGTATTCGTGATGTTGAAATCGCTCGCGTATGGGCCGGTGGTGGAGGCAGCAAGGCCCAAGGAAATGTGAGTGTGGCTGATAATCGTGATGACCTTGGTCACGCCGCTCGTAGTACCGACGACGGTGGCCGGGAACGTGGCTGTCGCCGGGGATATTGCGGCGGCACCCGTACCTTTGCCGGTGCCAAGGAGAGATGCGGTCATCGGCTCGGTCCCGAAGTTGTCGGTCACTGTGAAAGTGGCGCTCTCCGCCCCGTTCACAATAGGTGTGAACACAATGTGATACTTGCAGAATTTTCCCGGGGCCAAGGTGCCGGTGCACGTGGTGCCGGTAGATTCGACCGTGAAGTCGCTCCCGTTCGGGCCGGAGAACGAGTAGGCAATGCTCGAAAGCGTCTGGCCCGTAGCGTTTGTCACGGTGAGCAATTCTGCCTGGCTAATCCCGACGATTTTAGTCCCGAAGTTAAGCGGGCTGGGCGAAAGCGTGGTGGCCGTGCCGGTGCCGTTCAGGGCTATCGACGCCGGGCTGAAGTAGTCGGAACTCGCAACGCTGAGCGTTCCGGTTCGAGCACCCGAAGCCGTAGGCTTGAATTCCACGAGGATAGTGCAAGAGGCATGGGCGGCGAGCGTGTGCGCAGGCGTCGGGCAATCGTTGCTAGAGACGAGGAAATCGCCCGTCACACTTGGGGTGATTCCCGTGATGGTGTTCGAGCCGATGTTGGTAAGAGTGACCTGCGAGGGAGAGCTCGTTGACCCCACCGCTTGCGACCCGAAGTTGAGCGGACTCGGAGACAGAGTTACCTGCGAAGCGCCCGTGCCCGACAGGTTGACCACGATGGTGGTGCCGAGGAAGCTATTGTCGGTAATCGTGATTTTGCCTGCAGCCGGTCCACTCTGAGTCGGTGCGAAGTTGACGTTGATGGTGCAGCTTGTGCCGCTTGCCAGAACACCCGTGGGACAGCCGGACTCAGTGAACATCGAAGAATTAGAGGCGATGCTTGAAATGTTCAGATCGTATCCAGTCGCAGTGAGTACGACGGGCTGCGACGCGCTGGTCGTTCCAGGTGTCTGGGTCGCGAAAGTGAGGCTGCTGGTCGAGGATCCCAACTCCGAGACCTCTGTGATTTTGTCGACTTGGTAGTTACCAACGTCAGCGAGGTAAATATTCCCCGAACCATCCACAGCGACGGCGTAGGGGTTATTCAGATCAGAACTCGTTGCAAGGCCCGGCGTAGAGGCACCGATCATTCCATCGCCGGCCACCGTCTGAATGACTCCGGCAGTGTCCACCCAACGGACGCGCTGATTAAGAGTATCTGCGATCGTTAAATCGCCGGCTCCGTCTACGGCCACACCGATCGGGTCATCCAAAGATGTGGATGTTGCGGCCACGCCATCCAATCCGTACCCAGCAGTCCCGTCGCCAGCCACCGTTGTTACATTGCCGAGGATATCGAGCTTCCGGATGCGGTTATTTCCTGGGTCTGCGATGTAGAGGTTGCCGGCGCTATCTAAGGATATCTCCAGGGGATCGCTGAACTCCGCAGTCAACGGCGTGCCTGTGGACTCATCCATAAAGCCCGCCGTGCTACCGGCCGCGGTGTTAATGTTCCCGCCGCTCACTTCGCGGATGACGCTATTTCCATAATCGGCGATGAAAACGTCGCCGCTGCCGTTGACCGCAACTCCGGCAGGTTCGTTCAGTGTAGCGCTGGTTGCCGGCCCGTTGTCGCCAGTGTAAGAGCACGTCCCGGGGGTCCCTGCGATCGTGTTGATGGTTCCGCTGGCCAATGGGGCCGTCACCTCGCGGACGATGCAGTTGCCAGCGTCAGCAATAAACAAGTCGCCGGACGAATCGAAGGCCAATCCGTAGGGAGCGGCGAGCTGGGCACTCGTGGCTGGCCCACCATCTCCGCCATAGCCGCACGAGCCCGGGGTGCCCACGACAACGGTAAGTGTTCCGCCGCTCAATTCGTAAACGGCGCAATCAGTGACATCCGAGATATAAACGTTGCCGCTCGAATCCACGGCCACTCCCGTCGGTTGAGCTGTCGAAGTAGAGAAGGGGTTGCTCGTTCCCGCGCCCGCTACCTGGCTGAGTTGATCCTGGGACTGTGCACTAGCAAATCCGGCAGTCAAAAGCAGGATGGCAGTGCATACCACGATTCTGAGTTTGCGCATCACAGTTTCCTCTCTCTTGTGTCTTTCTCCGGAGCTGGGCTCCGGCTCGAACTTGCACGCCGCACGTCCGGCGGACCATCCTCGAAACTCTCTGTCTTGCGCAAGCAACGCCCAGGTCGTCATTGCAGCCCGCTCGCCTCCGAAAATCAAAGTCGAGCGCACTTCGTTACGGCATCCGGATCAATTCAATGGCCTGATGATTGTGCGTTCCCGTGGAGTCTTCGAAATCGATGAAGAAGCTCGGGCGCGCTCCGTTCTTCCATCCGGCGTATTCGCGCGCGGAGATGGTCAGGGTGGTTTCCAGCGCGGGGAGTGCCTCGCGTTCGTTCACGCGCAGGCTTACACCTTCGGCGGCAACCTGCTTGGCTCCGCTCGGCAGCGAGCTTTCGAAGGAAACCGTGGCGCCCTTCACATCCGCTGCGCTGTAATTGCGCAGGCGCAGAGCCAAGCGAACCTGCACGTTCTCGCCCTGATTCTTGACTTCGACGATCCTGTAAGTCCCTCCAAACTGGTGCGCCGCATTGGCCAGCACGGCGGTTCCGAAAGCCACGGAGGAAAGCAGCAGAGCGACCGCGAAAACAGAAAACCTCAAAATTCCGATTCGGCTAGGCATAACTATGAACTCCCTTTGGCCGCCCGTTAACCGCGCGGCGGCAATGATCGCGAATGGGTCGCGTTTGTTTTTGGCAAGAATTCTAGGACCTGGCAAACCTGCGTGCGTTCGCAACGCTGTTCGAGCGCACAAAGTGCTGGCGCACTGTGCGCAATGGTTGTTACAGGCAGGTTAAGGCTGCAGCAAAATCTCGTCAACGATGGTGGGGGCCATTACGGTGAGTACCTGAAAATGAAAACTCTAGCCGTCGCACGGAATCCGCTTACTCCGTGACCTAAGTTATAAATCCGCGACTAGAAAGCGAATTTCAGTCCGAACTGGATGGTGCGGGGACGGTGTGCATCCACCGGACGCAGGAAAGAATTTCCGGTGAGGCAGTTAATTCCGTTGGGATTGACCGGGTCAACATAGCCGGCCTGGTTCTCCGGCCCGCCGTAGCAGCTGATCGTGTTATGCGCGGTATTCCCGAGTTCAGGATCGAATACACGGAATTGCGTGTGATTGAAGATGTTGAATGCTTCCGCGCGGAATTCAAGCGTGGTGGATTCGCTGGTCTTGAAATGTTTCAGCAAAGCCATATCGAAGTTCACCCGGCTGGGATTGTTCATAATATTGCGGCTGGCGTCTCCGAAGGTAAGCCCCTGCGGAGCCACGAATGCGTCCGGATTCCCGAGCAGGGGCCCGAAGGTGAAGAGAGCCTGGTTGCCGCCCGCGGGCGGTGAGCCCTTCGGACTTGAAATAACATCCGGAAAAGAACCCGCGCCGCTTCCGTTCGCGACGCCGGCATTGTCCAGAACAGATACACCGTTGACGCCGCTGCCGCCATTGATCACGCTGAACGGGATGCCGGACTGGAACGTAGTGACGCCGGTGAGCTCCCAATCGTTCAGAAAATGGCGGGAGAACCAGGACTGGGCGAAAGCGGATTCGTCGATAGAATGGTCCGCTGCGATCTCTTCCGATGGTGGTGAGAAGGGGCCATCCGGATGAGTCCTTTGCCACGCGCCGAAATTCTTCAACTGCTGCGCCAAACGAGGGAGGCCGAAATCATACACGTAGCCGAAGTTCAGGAGATTTCGCTGATCGAAATTCGAGCTGGCGCGATTGGAGCGCAGATCGAAGGAGTTCACGAAAGTCGAATCGAAACGGTCCGAGCTGTCGTCGATCGAATGGCTGTAGGTGTATACGATATCCATGCTGAGCGGACCCTTGGTCCGGCGCAAGGTGGCTTGCAAAGAGTTGTAACTCGAGTTGGCCACGTTCTCCAGACCGAAAATTCGGCCGATGGTGGGGGCGAGTTCGCGCAGCGAATTGGGATCCGGGAATTGCGCGTTGGGAGTTCCGTAACATGCGGCGATTAAATTCACGAACCCGGGATCGCCGGTGGCTACCGTCGTAGTGCCGACGGTAAAGGCGGAGCCGTTAAAGGTGTTGCAGACAGCGGAAGTGATAGGAGCGCCTCGCAAGGGGGGAACTGGTTGAGGCCGGGGTGGCCCTACCACGGGGATGGGATTGAACGGATTTTCCGCGGCCGGCACGGGAGCGAGTTGGTTCAGTTGAAGCTGTGCGGTTAGGTGCGTTCCCTTGCTGCCAACATAGGCGAGGCTCGCCACGATATCAGGGGTAATTTCCTGTTGCACGCCCAAGCTCCACTGTTGCACGTAGGGCCAAACCGCTTTGGTGGGAATGGAAGTGACGTTCAGAGGATAGGCTCCGGTGGCACCGCAAGTGGCGCCAACCCCTCCAATGCAGCTAAAGCCATTGGGAAAGTTCTGCGTCATATCGAGAACGAGCGGGGCGCTGCCTTCGAGCGAACCGGTATTAGCCTCATCGCCGGTTCCGTGCTCGAAGAAGATTCCATATCCGGCACGAATGGAGGTCTTGCCGTTTCCGCGCGGATCCCAGGCGAAACCCAGACGCGGCGCGGGATTGAACAAGTGCCCGCTCATGCAGCCGTCGGGAATGCCGCCCTTTCCGCATCGAACGATGCCGTTAAGTATTCGTGGATCAAGATTGCTCGGATCGAGGGGAATCGGATTGGAAGTGGCGGCATCCACGAGCAGCCCGGTCGTAGGATCGACGACGGCCGTCGCCGCCAGAGTCGGACTGAACGCCTTGGCCTCCCAGTTATACGCGTTCAGATATTTTTCATGCCAAGTGCCGAAGAGACTCAGGCGCAAGCCGAGGTTCACCGTCAGCTTCGACGAGACATGCCAGTCGTCCTGGAAATACGGCTCGCCCACAGTGTAGCGATTGTAATAGCGGCCCTGCGCGCTATCCTGCTGATAGGAACGAATGCGGCCGTTCAAGAAATCCGCGAATGCATTGCCGGTGGTCTCGACGCTGCTCTGATTGGTGAAGGTCAGGATACCTTGCAAATCTCCCGTGGCCGCGCCGATGGCCGGATTGGTTTCGTTCTTCTGCGCCAGAATCATCTGAAAGCCGAAGAGAAGCGTGTGCTTTCCCAGGACCTTGGTGACGTCATCTCCGAAGCTGTAGGTCGGGTTGGTATGGTGGTAGGGGACGAAGGAAGAATCCACTCCGAAACCGTCGCCGCCGTAGGCTGCGTTTGTTCCGCCGATAACGATACCCGGGACTTTCCCGCCAAAGCCATTGTCGAATAGATAGCCCATGCAGCTGCCGGCCTGGCCCGCAGTGCACAGGAGATTCGCAGGCAGCTGCCAATTTCCGCCGGGGCCGTTGATGTTCGAGAGGCTGATGTGATCGGTCGTAAAACTAAATACCGCATCGTTCAAAAGCGTGGGAGAGATTACGTCGGTCACGCGACCCACCAGGCTGATGCCCGGGCCGAGGAAGTTGTTTTCGATGGTGGGAAAGCTGTTGGCGATGTAGCCCCACTGAGGAATCGCCGTCGTGGTGTTCCACTGATCGTGGATGTATCGAAACGTCCCATGCAGCCCGGAAGTGAAATTGTGATCGATGCGAAATAATTCTTCGCGCCAATAGGTCGGAGGCGAAACCGCCACGTCGTAGCAGGAGCCGATGCTCGAGTTGCAGCCCGAATTTGCGTTCGGCGGAGGTATGTTGCCGGTGCTAAGCAGAGTCTGGGCCGTGGGATCAATGGGAACCTGATTGCCGGGAAAGGTGAGAACCTGCGTGGTTTGGTCCGATCCGGCGAATTGCGGGCAATCCGGAAAAGCGGTGCGGGCAAAGAAAACTTCCGCGCCGGACGGAGCGAAAGGGCAAACGTCCCCGAAGTAACCGGTTCTTTCCTCGGCGGAAGGAACCGCCTGGTTGAAATCCTGGGGCGTGCGTTCGAGACGCGCTTCTTCGGAGAAGAAAAAGAACGTTTTATCTTTCTTGGTATTGTAATGCCCCGGGATGAAAAGGGGCCCGCCGAAGGTTCCTCCGAAATCGTTCCGGCGATACAGCGGAGCCTGCGTGGTCTGGTCGAAAAAGTTGCGCGCGTTGAAGAACTCGTTGCGGTTGAATTCGTAGAGGTTGCCGTGATACTGCTGCCCGCCGGTTTTGGTGGTGACGAAAACCGACCCGGAGGCGCTGCGTCCATATTGCGCGCCGTAATTCGAGGTCAGCACCTTTACTTCCTGAATGGCGTCCAGACTGGGATAGACGATGAGCGTGCTCTGGTTTCCATTGATGCCCGCGTTTAATACGTCGCCGCCATCCACATCGAAGGTGTTGTATTCCACGCGGCCGCCGTTAACGCTATATTTGACGCTGCCCTTCACTCCCACCAGCGCTTCGTCCTGCTGCGTCTGATTGCTTACGCCGGGAGCCAGCGTGATCAACTGCGTGAAATTCCGGCCGTTGAGTCCAATGGAGACAACTTCCTTCTGAGTGACGGTGCCGCTGATCTGAGAGTTCTCCGTCTCGACCTCCGCAGTCCGCTGGCCTTCCACGTTCACCGAAGTCGCCGCGCCGGCAACCTCCAGATTGGCATCCACGCGGCCATCCTGGCCCGCGGTGACCGCAAAATCCTTGACCAGGAAAACATTGAACCCGGGAGCTTCCACGGTCACGCTGTAGGGTCCAGGCGCGAGCCCCGGGATGCGATATTCTCCCTGTTCGTTGCTGGTCCCGGTTTGCTTCACGCCCTGCGCGTCGGTAGCAGTAACCACGGCCCCGACAACGATTCCACCGGTCGAATCGTGAACCGTACCCATAATCGCTCCAGTGCCTTGCGCAGCGGGTGCCTGCTCGGCAGGTGCAGGATGCGGTGCGGCCGGTGCATCCTGGGCCAGAACTGCGCTCGCCAGGGCCAGCATGAGTATGATGAAGCAAAAAAATTTCCCCAGAAACTTCACGCTAGCCTACCTCCTGCTTGTCAAGTGATGGCGGGATGTGAACTTATCGCGGCCACAGTGCGGATGCAGTCTCCACCGGAAGAGCCCCGCGGCTCTATTCCTGGGAAGTGTTCGGGTTATTGTCGGAATCGGACTTCTCGGGCGTCAGATTGACGTCAAGATTGACATCATCGCCCTCGCGCAGCTCGAAATCGTCCTTCTCAAATGGCTGATATCCGCTCGCCGAGACAATGACGGTGTAGGTCCCGGCCTCGAGTCCTGGAATGTTGAAGTTTCCCTGAGCATCGGTGTCGGTGCGTTGGGAACCTCCATCAGCATCTTTAATTTCAATCTTCGCGCCGCTATCGATGATGGCGCCTTTTTCGTCGTAAACCGTTCCTGAGATTGAGCCTGTAGTTCCGGAACTCTGGGTCGGGGCCATGCCGACGGGAAGAATTAACAAGCACAAAACGGCCAAGATAGACCTCACCGCACCCAAACCTCCGAAAAGGAATAAGAAGAGCGCAATTGAGTAGCAAGATTCGCGTTACGTAGCGATGTCGCGAATATTAAAATCGCGTGACAACGCGCCGCCCGCGGTCCGAAGCGCTCGAAGTCGCGCGCGCACGCGCGGTGGAAGTAGTGGGCTTACTGGGCCGCACCAAAATTCACGCGCTCTCAACTCCGGTGTCATCCGCCTGTAACACTCCCCCGTGATAGTGCCCGCGTAGGTTTACTCCCGTAACACTCGAAGAGCGGTTCGGCCGGACACAGAGGGCGTTCCTGGTGGGCCTCGCAATTTGCCTGGTCTCGGCGTTTCTTCGCGCAATACCCCACGATCTTCACAATTGAACCTAGGAGAAAAAGAAATGATGATGAAAAGCTTGAAAATTGCTGCGGCAGTAGCGGTTCTCGCCGCAGCTATGATGTTCGGCTCAGCCGTTAACGCGCAGACCTTCCCGTTCGTTGCAGCGGGCTCGTCGGCGGCGTTCAACGCTCTGGCCTTCGCTGGAGAATACAGTGCTACTCCGGTGTGTGGACTATATAACTGGACGGCGCCGAAGGGCTTCGTCACCGGTCACGACAATCGCTCGGGCGCCGGCGCTTCCGACGTTGCCGGAACCGTTTGGGTGGAGTGGAATACATCCAGCGGTGGGTCAACCGGCCCAGTCACAACGGTTTGTGCTTACCTGAATATAGACTCCATCGTAGGCAGCCGACTTTATTTTGCTAATCCCCAGGGTTCACTGAGCTTTGTCGGTGGCTGCCCGAATAACTCGGGAATCGCTTATCCCCCGAATTCGCCGAACCAGGTTCTTCTTCTCCCTGCGGACGTAAGTTTGCCGACCACCGTCTGCAACGCCCTCAATGGTCAGACCGTGAACGCAGTCCCCAGCGACATCCGTCCCGAGGACGCCCAATTCGGCACGCAGCGGGCTTGCGGGCCTTTCATCAGCGCCACGAACCCCGCTACTCTCGGGTACGGCGGCACCGGCAACACCTGCTCACCCGGAGTTGCAATTGCCAGCGCATTCAGCACAAGCACCGCACAACCGATCGCTTTCACCATTTCTGGCAAGGACCCGATCACGGCCAATACGATTCCTGCGTGGAAATCGTTGGACGTCGGAGCGCAAATTGCTCTGATCGTTTACAACACGCAAGATACCGGTGACAGCGGCGCGGGCTTGGGCAACGCCGTATTCACCAACGACGGCAACGTAGATCGCTGGGTCCTGGCGAAGGTTCTGGACGGAACGTTGGGCCGCACTCGCGACCTCATTCCCGAAGGAGAGGGTCTCCCGTCGATCCCGCTCGATGTGGTCGTGCGCGAGCCATTGTCCGGAACCATGAACACCGTCGAATTTTCGGTCACCCGGGACAAGGAAATCGACTCGTCGCAGGAACTCGGCATCAATCCCGGCGGCGCCGCACCCACCGGATGGACTGGAACGACCAACCCGCTGGATATCACCAAGACCAGCGCGCACGGCAGCACTCGCAAACTCCGGGCCATCGGCACCGGCGAAATGGTCAAAGCAATCGCCGGCACCGTAACCCCAATCAGCGGCGGAACGTACAAGAACCAGGTCGGCTATGTGTTTTTCAGCTACGGCAACGTGTCTCCTCTGACAAACGGATCGTCCACTTCTATCGGCAAGTATTTTGACGTGGACGGCGTGGATCCGTTCTATGCGGATTACGCGTCGAATCCAGACGGTCTGGGCGTATTGCCGGTTTGCACGGTGACTTCTGGTTCGAGTTCGTGCAACGGCGCAATCACTTTCCCGAACATCGAGAACGGGTCTTACCCACTGTGGAACGTTCTGCGCGTAGTCACCACGCCATCGCTGGCGGCTGCCGGCGGATCGGTAAATAAGTTGGTGGTCGCGGCACAGAACTATGCCACGTCGTTCGTGCCGGACTTCGTCCCCTACGGCAACCTGCAGGTTTTCCGTGCGCACCGCGCGGTAACCCTGTACGTGGAAAACTACAACTGCGGTTCCGGCTCCGGTTGCACGAAGTCTTATACGCCGGAAGACGGGTTCACCACCGCGGCAGAAGGCGGTTCCGACGTAGGCGGCGCGGTATTCACCGTCGAAGCGGAATTGGACTACCAGGCCGACAACAGCAACAAGCAACTGGTCACGTTCCAGCAGTAGTTCGTACCTTAAAGAAAGTCCGAGGACGAGGCAGATTGCCGAATTTGGCAGTCTGCCTCTTTTCCTTGTTTCGGGCGTGTCTGTGCCCCTTCCCGGCGGTCGCAGAAACGCACAGGCAAGAAAAAAATAGTCCAGATGGAGAGGGCCACGCATGAAGTTTGGGTGGGCGGAATTTCGATGCCCTAAGCTTTCGATTGTCTTCAGTTTGATCATGTTTCTGCTGTCCGGCCGCTCTTTTGCTCAGCAGACTGCGGCCACCAATACGGCGAAAGACAGTAGTGATAAAGGTGCGAATTCTGCTGTAGCGGAGCAGCCTCACCGCACGAGCCGTGAGGATTTGAACTCGCTTTCCATCGCGGACAGCGATTTGCACGCGGACCCGGCGTTTTTTGGAAACAAAGCGGATTATCCGGTCTTCACGCGCGAGCTTCTGCAAGTGCAGTGGCGGATGGCCGACCCCATTGATTTGTGGGTCATCCGGCCCGTAGGCGTAGCGAAGCCGCCGGTGGTTTTGTACTTGTATAGCTATCCTTCCGAGACCGACCGGTTTCGTGACGATCGGTACTGCGAGCGCGTGACGAAGAACGGTTACGCGGCCGTCGGTTTTGTCTCCGCGCTCACCGGCCACCGCTATCAGAATCGCCCGATGAAGGAATGGTTCGTGAGCGAGCTGCAGGAGTCGGTCGTGACTTCGGTGCACGACGTTCAGATGATTATCAACTACCTGGCCACGCGCGGGGATTTCGATATGAACCAGGTGGGAATGTTCGGGCAGGGCTCCGGCGGGACCATCGCAATTCTGGCGGCGGCCGTCGATCCACGAATCAAAGCAGTGGACGCGCTGAATCCCTGGGCCGACTGGCCGGATTGGATGGCGAAGTCCGCATTGATACCGGAAAACGAGCGGCCGAATTACGTGAAGCCCGAGTTTCAGAAAAAAATCGCGTTTTTCGATCCGGTGCTGTGGCTGCCAAAACTCACGTCACAGTCCGTCCGCATACAGGACATCGCGAGCGACACGGACACGCCGGAAATTTGCAAGAAGGAGCTGGAAGAGGTGGCGCCGGCTTCCGTGGAAGTGGCGAAGTTCGACGACGATAAGGCGCATTTCCGGGCCATGGTCGGCGGCAAAGTTTTCGACTGGATCAAGGATAGGCTGCGGTTTGTTGCCGAGCCGAAGTCGGGGGCTTGAAAGGCTTGGCGGGCCGAAAAATTTTGAGGTAGGGTGAGCGGCTCAAAAAGAACGAATTTGCTGACCGCCCGCAAATTCAGAATTCAATAGCCTGGGGGAGCAATGAGCGATTGTAA
>Ga0302310_10002284_pt1 | contig 15539 bp, 13 predicted proteins | sample III_Palsa_N1_2_FD_200451 | JGI IMG/M metagenome (GOLD analysis project Ga0302310, IMG submission 200451) | Peat permafrost microbial communities from Stordalen Mire near Abisko, Sweden - III_Palsa_N1_2 | ecosystem: Environmental > Terrestrial > Soil > Palsa > Peat permafrost | place: Sweden...
GAGGCTTAAGCGATGCTGCGAGCGAGCGCAGGATCGACCCGGTCAAGCATGATGTGTGTGCTTGCCGAGGCGTTACATGCTACTCGCAAAATGCGGATGTTTGCACGGCCGGTGCCGGGCGCCACCATTCCTGAGAAGTCCATCCCTGAATTCAACGTGTTTTTCGGGAAGAGCGACGCGGGCGGATCAGGGTGTCCAACGATAAACAACGATGCTGGTACCGTTGTAGTTGTCCTTCGTGACCACGTACTCTCCGGTCGACCGAAGGTACGATCTGAGGCCGTACATGGAATCCACGTCGTTGCCTACATACACGGTGCTGGGGCTGCTGTTGATAAACGTGGTGTCCAGGCCGCCGGTGGTCAGATTGAAGGCATCGATGTTGGGTACGGTGTGTACGTATCCGACGAAGAGATAGTTGCCGGCTGCCGTGATCGACTTGGGATTGGCGCTGGTGAGGTTGATCACGGGGTTGGGTGCGGTCGTGTTGCCTGCGAGCCAGCCGTGATACACCTCGACCCTCGTTCCGATCGACGTCCAGCCTGAGCCCCCGGTCAGGCCCTGTGCAAGGATCATGGTGTCGCTATCGGGCAAATAGATGATCCGCGACAACGGCGTGATCGTGCTCGGTATCGGCGTTGCAACTCCTGCTCCCCATGTCGGCTTGCCGCTGCCGTCAAAGCCGGTCAGCGGGTAGTGCCAGATGGCATTCGTCTTATCCAGACCGGCCCAGACGTCTCCTTTGCTGTCAATGCAAAATCCGTCCCTGACTGGCGCGGTCGCGTTGAACAATGTCCCTGGAATCGAGCCATCCGGGATGGCGATGTAGCCATTCGCCGTATTGAAGTGAAAGAAGTAAAAGGTATCGGGATTCTGGCCGGACGCCACAAGGATTCGGTTGGTGCCGACGGCGGCGACTTGACCGAAGTGCTCATCGCGAGAGGCATCGTTGATGTTGATTCGCGGATCAGCGGGATAGTCGACCGGATCGACCGTGTTCGCGACGAAGGTTCCTCCAGCGGTGCCGCTGTAGAGGTTGGTGCCTCCATAGAAGTAGGCACCGTCACTGCCGGGGTCCGGAGCGGCGACCCCTTCGAAGTTGAGAGACTGAAGCTTCCATTGCAAGGTGCCGGCGCTGCTGTAAGAGTGAATGTCCGTGCCGCCGTCGCGGCCGAGGTCCCAGCTTCCGCCCCATGGGTTGTTGAGGACGTACAGGTTGCCGGCTGAGTCCTTGCCGATGCCGGTGACGCGGGTGAACCGCTTATCGCCGACCCGGCCTTTTGTTCCAGCCGTCGTGTCGAGATATCCGCCCTGGATGCCAAACGTACTGACCAGAACTGGCGTGCTCGAGATGTTGTAGATCTTGATGTTCATGTCAGGGCCCTCGTCCCCGATCATGAGATACCCGGTCGACGAATCGAAATACAGCGCGGACGGTCGAGCGGTGACGGACATCTGGATGGTGTTCAGCGGCGCGCCGGCCGGGCTGAATTCGAGGATCGCGCCCGCGCTCTTCTGCGCGACCCAGATGTTTCCTGCGCCGTCCACGGCGAGCCCGCCAGGGCCTGGGACGTTGATGTCCTGTCGCCAGGTGCCGTCGGTGGTGTAGACCCGGACGCGATTTCCCGGAAAATCGCTTACATAAAGGAGTGAGCCCGACGTCGCGAGTCCCGTGATTACATCGGCCCGCTGCTCAGTCGTTGTCGCGCTGACCGAGATCAGCAGATCGCGGGATTGGCTGGTCCGGTTGTACCGCCCCACCGTTCCGCTGCCGTAAGTGCTAGTAAATGCCAGCGCAGCGAAGATTGAAGTTGCATTACCCGTAATGGCCCCGCCCTGGAAATCGCCGTGCCCTCCTATGGACCCCATACTTTGGCCGTTCTGGTAGAGGGCGACTCCGCCCTCGTTTTCGTCCCACATTGAAGCCGTATAGATCACACCCTCGGGCGCTACCCACATGGAGCGCGCGACGCTACCCACGCGGGTGGCGTTGGTCCCCAATGTGTTTGCCAGCCAGTCGGTGGTGTATTGCGCCTGGCACAAGGGCGCAATGGTCGCGATCAGTAGCGCAGCGAGGAACGTGGCAGGGATTCGTTTCATGATCCTGAAGGCTGCCCTTTTGAGGCACCTGGGTTGGGTGAGTGTGGCGTAGCCCGTGGTCGCGGCGTTGATGACGTGGTGGACGCCGCATGCAGAGCTACTGGTGTTTCCTGTGGCGGCGTTTGTTGTCGTGCTCGCATGCACGCTATGGGCTGGAAGATGCTTCGATCTGGCAGGGTCTTCTTCGAGGCGTACCCCCACGGCGCCCGCCCGTTCGGCGAGCGGTGCTCCGCAGAAAATGTCCTTCTTCGTTCGCTGCTCCAACACTCACCGCTGCAACGAGTGTCGCGTCTGTCCAATCCGATGCTGCCTTCAGGCGGTATATCGGCGGGGTAGGGAAAAAGTTGAGTTGGTCGCGTTTCCAGTGCAGGCAAACGCGCTAGACCGGGCAGCACGTCTAGCCGGTCCGCGAGGTGGTTGCGCGGCCACGCGTGAATGGGTGGCTCGGGACTGGCAAGCGTGGCCCGCGAGTGGCTGATTTCTCGCGATGCGAAGGTCAAGTGACGGTCGGTACCGCCGATTGGTGTAAGGTAGCGGGCGGCAATAAGGGAGCGCTCGCTTTCATCTCTGCCGCGAGGTTTAAATGTCACATCCGTCTTGCCAGTGCTCGTTCAGACGCTTCGATGTGTAGTCGGCTGTTCGGCCGGGGCGGTGGCTTGGGATACCGCAACGGTCAGCGGTTCTCAGGCATCACCTGCAGCAATGGCTCCGGCGTCAGCGCGATTTCTCCTGTAAAGGGCCGATCGTGGGAGAGGATGAGCAAAAAGGTTGTGGCGAGTGCCGCCGAAAACAGACCGATTGCCACGGCAGATGCCAGCCGGTTGTCGCAATGAACGAACGCGATGGCGAACAGCAGGCACACCGCCAAAAACGCCAGGCATAACCATTTGACACCATTCACTTCGCTGCGACTGATCAGGATACGCTCGCGACGCACTTCGAGAGCATGTTGCAGGGACGCCGCGACCTCGCGCTGCGCCGTCTGCTGTCCGGGCGTAAGGACTGGCAGGGATAGCGTGAACTTCAGTGCATTGTTCAGCGTAGGAGGACTAACGTTAAGTGTGACGGCCCCCTTCGCCACGAGCGGCCATTCAATCGTCGCGGTGTACTGGATGTAGTCTCGGATCATCCTGCGCAGTTCGGTCTGGGCTTCGATTGGCAAAACGGCGGACATCACGACAACCGATCGCAGCGCACTCGCTTCAGTGGCCACCGCGGCATTGGCGCGCGCTGTATCGTTCCATACCTGCGAGGCCGTGAAAGCGATAAATAAGCCGAATATGATACCGAGTGGAGAAAGCAGACCGGGCGAAATTGCCTTGAATGATCGCTCATATCGACCGGCAGCAAGCCATCCAGTCACGAAATGGATGGCCGCGCCCACGAGAAATATCGCACCGAAAGTGACAAGTGCCATCAACCATAACGGCAGCTCATGTACCCATGTACTCATTATTGTGGTTGCGCAGTGCGCAGTCCGAACGGAATATTCCTGGTGGGTCGGGAAGTCCAAACGCCTCAACCAGACCACGAAGCCGTATCGGCAGTCTGTGCGCTCGACCACGTTGCGCCGTGATGCCCGAACAACCTATCCTTCGGCATTCATTTACAAGATCCAGCAAGAGACGTCTAAATCAACCGCCCGGGCTTCAGCAATCCAACGCTGGGCCGCTAATTAGCTAAGCTTATTAGCGTTCGCGCAATTGCGTTTCTCCACGGTGCCTGTGAGCTCATCGCCCCTTCAAGTCGGCCAACGCTTCGACGCCCGCGGCGCCTTCTTTGCCTGGTCGAAATCGAGCAGCAGCATGTCGCGAAACCCCTTTGCCGCTGTAGACAACGGGCGAGCGGTCGACGTAATCAGATACGCGCGATAGTCGATGTGCGGCTTGAACGCGGCAATGTGATAGCCGAGATGTGCGAACTCGAGCGCCGACTCGTGGATCACGAGCCCGACGCCCAAACCATGCGCCACCATATGGCAGACCGTCGATGCCCAGGGTGTCTCAGCGCGAATGCGTCGCTCGACGCCGCTCGAATCGAACACGGCATCGATCGACGTGCGCGCCTTCACCTTGGCGGCCATCGAAATGAAGTCTTCGCCCGACAGATCGGCCGGCTGCAACAAGGGTCGTCCAGTCAGGCGGTGCCCTTTGGGCAGGATGCAGACGATCTCCGAACTGTTGATTTCCTCGCTGCGCAAACCCTCGCGATCCGACGCGCGCAACGCAATACCGAGATCTATGGTTTGCCGCGACACGGCTTCGATCACGCTATCCGTCGACATTGGCTCCAGCGACGTCAGCAGTTCCTCACGCCCCGCGACGTAGCGGGTGATGCGCTCGGTGATCCAGCCCTCGGCGAATGCGGGAAATACGCCGACGCGTAAATAGCCGCGCCGCGTGGTGCCGATTTCCCTCGCCACTTCGTTCAGATAATCGAGGCCGCGATAGACCTGCGTGACTTCGGCGAAGAAGATTTCCGCTTCCGGCGTCGGCACCAGCTTGCCTCGGCGCCGCTCGAAAGCGACAAAACCGGCCTCCTGCTCGAAGCGCTCGATCATCCGGCTCACGGCCGGTTGCGATACGTTCAGGCGCTGACCGGCGGCGGTGATCGAGCCGTGCGTCATCACCGCGACGAACACTTCCATTTGCTTGGCATTGAGTCTGGCCACGAGCGTGTCACCTCGAATATTGGTGCAATGCGGCAGCGTTGAAAGCTCACCGTGCAGCGATCTTAAGGCATTACATAGAATAGGATCAAACGAACAAAATTGTGTTGGATGTAATAGTTTTGCCTGCCTATAGTCGCTTCATCGACGCATTGCGCATCTTTCGAAACGACTGCTTCACGAGGACGGGCCAGTGGACATTGAAGCTAGAAAAGACATGCAGGACCCCGCTGCGTTTTTCACGGAGGCGTCGCTCGGCCACCGGCATGAGAGCGAAGCGTACAGGCCCGGCGGGCAGCCGCCTGCGGGCTCACGCATTCATGCGCGCCCGAAGAAATCCGACTGGTTCTGGTACGCCATGCTCTTCGTCGTCGTCGTACTGTTCGTCGAACTGGTGGTCGACAACCAGCGCTGGCAGTGGGACATCGTCGCCCATTATCTGTTCAACAAGCGCGTGATGAAGGGATTGGGGAATACGCTGATCCTGACCGTGCTGTCGAGCGCGCTTGGCCTGTGTTTCGGGGTCGTGATCGCCGCCTGCCGGATGGCGGACAACGCAGTGCTGCGCGCCGCCGGCTATGTGTACATCTGGATCATCCGCGCAACGCCGCCGCTTGCAATGCTGCTGTTCCTGTTCTTCCTTTCGGCGCTCATTCCGCGGCTCTATCTGCCGCTGCCGTTACTTCACGCAAATCTGTTCGATGTCGACACCAACCAGATCATCTCGCGCTTCAGCGCGGCCGTGATCGGTCTCGCGATGTACCTCGGCGGCTATAGCGCGGAAATTTTTCGCGGCGGCGTCTCAGCCGTCGATCGGGGACAGCGCGAAGCCTGCAAGGCGATCGGCATGAGCGATTTCCGGACGATGTGGCATGTGGTCATGCCGCAAGCGGTGCGCATCATCATTCCGCCGCTCGCCAACGAACTGATCACAATGTTCAAGAACACGTCGCTCGTCACGGTGATCGGTTATGTCGAACTCCTGACGACCGTGCAACTGATCTACGCGACCAACTTCGAAACGATTCCGCTGCTGACCGTCGCCTGTATCTGGTATCTGGCGCTGACGAGCCTCGCAATGGCGGCACAGAGTCTGCTTGAACGTCACTTCAGGAAAGGAGTGCGGACGTGAACGCGATCCTCAAGGACACATCGGCGATGAACGACACGACACGCTTTCTCGACATGCGTTCCGTCACAAAGCAGTTTGGCGACTTCACCGCGCTAGATGCTGTGGACTTCTCGCTGTCCAAAGGCGAAGTCGTCGCGATGATCGGGCCGTCCGGCTCGGGCAAGAGCACACTGCTTCGCTGCATCAACATGCTTGAATTGATCGATGCCGGCAGCATTACCTTCAAGGGTGAAGTGCTCGGCACGGAAATGCGCGGTACGCGCTGCGTCCGCCTGCCGAACAAAACGCTCGACCAGCAACGCCGTTACTTCGGCATGGTCTTCCAGGGCTTCCATCTGTTCCCGCACTATTCGGCGCTCGACAACGTGCTGGCCGGGCCGTGCATCGTCGGGCGCAAGCGCAAGCGCGACGTGATGGAGCGCGGCAAGTATCTGCTGTCGCGCGTTGGACTCGCGGACCGAATGCACCACTACCCCTCCGAACTGTCCGGCGGACAGAAGCAGCGCGTCGCGATTGCGCGCGCGCTCGCGATGGAACCAGAAGTGATGCTGTTCGACGAGCCCACCAGTGCGCTCGATCCGGAACTCGTCAACGAAGTGCTCAACGTGATCAGGGAACTGGCGCTCACGGGCACCACGATGGTCGTCGTCACGCACGAGATGGAATTTGCCCGCAAGGTGGCGAGCCGCGTAGTGCTGATGGACGGTGGCCGCATCGTCGATGAGGGCACACCGGCCTATATCTTCGATGGCGGCGGAACCGAACGCTGCAAACGCTTTCTGTCCAGCCTGCGCACCTAGTGCATGACGGTTAATCGGTGATTTGGAAATTTCGATCGGAATTTGAAAAAATGACTACTACAGACGGAAAGATCAGAATTGGCCTGTCGATGCGATATCTGGGTTATCACATGGCCGCATGGCGGCATCCGGATGTGCCGGCAGCAGGCGCAATCGATTTCAATTATTTTCTTCGGACTGCAAAAAAAGCCGAAGAAGCCAAACTCGACATGATTTTCTTTGCCGACGGAATCGGCGTCCGCGCAAACGATACGCCAAAAGGATCGCTCGCCCGCGACGCAAAGAATGCCGAACTCGAACCGCTGACCTTGCTGGCGGCGATCGGTGCGTGCACGTCGCACATCGGCCTGGTCGCGACGGCTTCGACGACATACAACGAGCCTTTCCATATCGCACGCAAGTATGCGTCGATCGACCATATCAGCGGCGGTCGCGCGGGCTGGAACGTCGTCACGTCGTGGTCACAGCAAGAAGCGTGGAATTTCAGCCGCGACGAGCATCTCGGCTATGAAGAGCGTTATGAGCGCGCGGACGAGTTCGTCGAAGTGGTCAGGAAGCTGTGGGATAGCTGGGAAGACGACGCGTTTATCCGTGACAAGGCGAGCGGTGTCTTCTATGACGAGACCATGCTGCACGTCCCGAATCACAAGGGCAAGCACTTCAAGGTGCGCGGCCCGCTGAACTCCGCGCGCACGCCGCAAGGCCGTCCGATCATCGTGCAAGCCGGTGCCGCCGAAGCGGGACGCGAGCTTGCCGCACGCTATGCCGATGTGGTCTATAGCAACGCAGGCAGCATGGAAGGCGCCAAAGTCTACTACGACGACCTCAAAGGCCGCCTCGCGAAATATGGCCGCACGCCGGATCAACTTTTGATCATGCCCGGCGTTACGCTGTATGTCGGCAAGACGCGCGGCGAGGCGCAGGACAAGTTCGATCAGCTGCAAAACCTGATCGATCCGCTTAGCGGAATGGCCATTCTGTACGGCGTGCTCGGCGATTTGTCCGAATACGATCTAGACGGCCCGGTGCCCGATGTCGGCAATCAGCGTGTGCGCAGTATCGCGGAGAATCTGCTCGCGCTGGCGCACAGGGAAAATTTGACTATCCGTCAAATGTACAAGCGCGTCGCCTCGGGCAATAACTGGCAGATCGTTGGCACTGCGCAGGACATCGTCGACGAATTGGAAAGGTGGTTCCGGGCCGGCGCTGCCGATGGCTTTAATATCTGCCCGGCGACGTTGCCGCAAGGTGTCGACGACCTGACGCAATACATTCTTCCCGAGCTGCGCAAGCGCGGACTGTTCCGCACCGAATACGAGGCGAGCACGCTGAGGGGCAATCTCGGACTGCAGCCCCTGCACTTCGGCGACTAAATTCCGGTGACTAAAAATATCGTGCGCCGTTTGCCACGGAGCGACGCACGCCTGACGCGAGGCGTTTCCCATGAACACCGACACAAACGACGAACTTTTCCGCGACGCGATGGCGCGCTTCACCAACGGCGTCACGCTCATCACGACCGCTGAAAGCGGCACGCCGTTCGGTCTGATCGCGACATCGGTTTGCAGCCTGTCAGCCGATCCGCCGACGGTGCTTGTCTGCGTGAACCGGAGCGCGAGCGCACACGACGTGATCCTGCGTGCGAAGGTGTTTGCCGTCAACCTGCTGTCCGCCGATCAGAAGAACGTCGCGCAACGCTTTGCCAGCGAGAAAGGCCCGTCTCGTTTCGATCCCGCGCAATGGACAGCTGGCAAGAGTGGCGCGCCGTTGCTGACCGGCAGTGTCGTCTCTCTCGATTGCAAGGTAATCGCGACGCACAACGGCTATTCGCATACGATCTTTATCGGCGAGATCACCGATTCATCGACGCACGACGATCCGTGCGCCCACTGTCTGTTGTGGCATCAGCGTCATTTCGCGGCCGCTGCGGTGCAAGCGCGATGAGCGTCACAGCAGCGCGTACGCTTTAGCCCGGTCAACCCCATTCGAATCGCCCCACATCATGACCACGCCCGTGCGTTCCACCCGAATCATTGCGCGACTCACCGTCGCCGCCGCGCTCAGTCTCAACGTTGCGCTGTGCGTCGTGTCACCGGCATTCGCCGAAGGCCCGCCGAATGTCGACGCGATCCCAGCCGACCCCGCGCTTTCCGCGCTCGTGCCGGCGTTCTATCGTCAGAAGCAACCCATTGCGGTTGCGGTCAATCCGGAGATCGCGCCTGTCAAGTTCATCGACGAAGACGGCGACGTGGCGGGTTTCGCGCCCGATCTGATCTCCGCTGCGGCCAAAGTGCTGGGGCTGAAAATCAAGTTCGTGCAGGCATCGTTTGATTCGTTGATTCCGGGCCTAGCCGCGAACCGCTTCGATGTGCTGCTGTCGCTTGGCGATTTTCCGTCGCGTCATGGCAAGGTGACGTTCATCGACTACTTGAACGTCGGCCAGACGATCGTCGCCTCGCCTAAGCGGCAACCGACGCTCAAGTCGCTCGACGATCTATGTGGGATGCAGATCGCACTGCCGCGCGGCACAGCCCCCCTGCAACGGGCCAATGAAGTGAGCGACAAATGCGTGGCGGACGGTAAGAAAGCGATCTCGATCGCCACCTATCCGGACACCAGCATGACGCTGATGTCGCTGACCAACGAAGCAAGCCAGGTCGTGTGGATCGACTCGCCCGCTGCGAATTACAACATCAAGAAATTTCCAGACAAATACCAGGCGGTGTACTACTACAACCTCTCGTCATACGGAATCGGCTTTGGCGTCGACGACAACGGCAAGCGGCTCGCTCATGCGTTCCAGCAAGCCCTGATCAAGTTGCAGAAGCAAGGGCTTTATCAAAGTGTGATGCAGAAGTGGGGGCTTCCCGCGAAGGACGGACGCCCCACTTTCCCGATCAACGATCCGCAGATGTGAAGCCAGAGGTCGGCAGCATCCATGTCCCCTCACGCTCCCTTGCATACCTCATGAAGCGCGTTGAGCCTGCGCACCGGATCGGCCACGTACGGATTCGATTCGTCCCACGCGTACCCCGCCAGCACCGCGCTGATAAACCGCGCGATCTGCGGTGTTTTATGCGGATAAAAGATGATGTCCTGCAACTCTCCCGTGTACCACCGCTCGACGAATGCACGGAACGTATCAATCCCTTTTCGTAGCGGCACATCGTACTCTGCCTGCCAGTCGAGCGTCTCTCCGTCGAACCGCCGCTCGAGCGTTTGTACCGCCAGGTGCGCGGAGCGCAGCGCGATCGTTACACCCGATGAAAAAACCGGATCGAGGAACTCGCCGGCATTACCAAGCAGCGCGTATCCCGGACCATGCAGCCGTTCGACGTTCGCAGAATACCCGCCGATATGTCGCACCGGCATCAAAAACGGCGCCTCCCCGATAAGCCGGTTGAGCGTCGGCTCCTGCTGAATCAGCGCGCGCAGCTTTGCATCGCGTTCATCCTCCGGCTCCTCCAGGAAACTCGCTTCGGCAACACACCCGACCGACAAGCGTCCGCCTGCCAGCGGGATCATCCAGAACCAGACATTGCGATGTTCCGGATGCGTCGCGACACAGATCTTGTTGCGGTCCGTGGCGCCGGCCGGTATGCCGTCGCGCACATGAGTAAAGACGGCCGCGCGCGTGGGCATCCGCGTAGGCGCTTCGAGATTCAGGAGACGCGGCAAGACACGGCCGAAGCCGCTTGCATCGAGCACGAAACGCGCTTGCACGCGGTATGCGACGCCCGCCTCATCGATCACGTCCAGCACGGGCGCGGTGCCGGTTTGCATCGCCTGCACGGTGTGGCCGAAACGCACTTCGGCGCCCTGATCGGCGGCGCAGCGAATCAGCAGGTCATCGAAGACCGCCCGTTCGACCTGGTATGTCGTGCCCCATCCGGGCGAGTGTTTATCGCGGAAATCGAAGGACGACGACTGGTCGCGATAAATGAAATGCGCGCCGTTCTTGTACTGGAACCCTACTTCCACGACGGCCTGCAGCATGCCGGCCTCTTCCAGATATGCCATGCTTTGCGGCAACAGGCTCTCGCCCACCGAAAAGCGCGGAAAATGCTGGCGTTCGAGCACGAGCACCGAACGGCCCGCCTTTCTGAGCAGCGCAGCCGCAACCGCTCCCGAGGGGCCCGCGCCGATGATGGCTACATCGACAGTCGTGTCTTGCGTCGAAGAATCAGTATTCAAGGGTGCCTCGCTTAGGCCCTGGGGCTGTCGGTAAAATTTCTTGCGGCGAAAGTTACCCAATCATCTGCTTGGATCAACTTTCCCGCTCTCGCTTCTATACGTGCCATGCTTGCGATTACAATGACATACGCCCTGCTCGCATCCATTGTTGCCGGAGAGAAATTCGTGTCGTCATCCGAAACATCCAGCGTTGCCTTCGTGCCGGAGACGGCCTTCGGGCTCTGGTTCCTGCGTACCGCCACGTGGGAACATCACGTACTGCGCGTAGCGATCAACGACCTCAAGCGCCTGGTCGATACCACCCTGCCCGCGGCCCCCGTGATCGTTGATGTGGGCTGCGGACAAGGGCAATCGCTCCGGTTGCTCGGCGAGGCGTTCAGGCCTGGCCGGATCATCGGAGTCGATTTCCATGAGCCTTCGCTCGTGGAAGCCCAGGATGCTGCGCGGGCTTGCTCGCGCGGCGACGGCTGGGCGTGCGAGATCGAGTTGCTGCACGGTGACTGCGCGCAACTGCCCTTGCCCGATGCGAGCGCCGACATCGTGTTCTGCCATCAGACCTTTCATCACCTCGTGGATCAAGACCGCTGCCTCGATGAATTTCGCCGGGTGCTGAAGCCCGGCGGGGTTTTGCTGTTCGCCGAATCAACCGACGCGTATATCAAGTCCTGGGTGATCCGCTTGCTGTTCCGCCATCCCATGCATGTGCAGAAAAGCGCCGACGGTTACCTCGATATGATCCGCAATGCAGGCTTTGCATTCGGTTCACAAAACGTTTCCATGCCCTACCTGTGGTGGAGTCGTGCGGCGGACTTCGGACTCCTTGAACGGCTTGGGTTGCACCGCCCGTTGCCGGGCAAGCGTCGTGAAACGCTTGTCAATGTGGCTGCGATCAAGGCAGGTTGAATCGGCCGATCGCAGCTTTGCTTTAATTTTCCGCGTTAATTCCACGTTACTGCGCGTCAAGCACAACCACGTCCCCACGCACCCGCAAGGCCGCCGCGCTGGGGCTCACGCCACAGGTGAAATCGGTGGCCGACGCCGATTCAGTGCTATGAAAACTCGTCCCGACATTGATAACGGCATTCGCGTGACGATCCCGGGCATACGCGCGCAACTTCTCCAGCGCAGCGGCGAGCGCACGGTTGCATGCCGCATCCTGCCCATCGGTCTCACGCGCGATACGCACCGACGCAGTGGTTTGTCCAAGCTGACTTTGCACGGCAGGATGATCCTGCGAGCCGAAATACAACGCGACCTGCGCGCCTGGCGCCGGCTGAGCGGACCGAGCAACCACCGGCGCAAGCGGCAACGACTTCACCTGCGTTGCACACCCGGACAACGTCGCTACAATCGCCATCAGTCCACCAAACGCATACTTGCTCTTCATCCTGTTTCCCCGGTTAGTTATTATTACGGTCGTTGTGTTCATTAAGCTTGCTACGGTCAGTGGAGCCTTTTCAAGCACCCTTCCACGCATTGAAGACCAGGCTGGCGCAACTGCCGCCGAACCCGAATGAAATCGACATCGCGGTGTCTATCTTCATCGGCCTTGAGCTCCGCACGAGCGGCATGCCGTTCACGCGTGGATCGGGCGTTTCGATCGGCCCCGTCCCGGCGACAAAACCATCGCGCATCATCAGCAAGGCGTAGATCGCCTCGTGCACGCCACAGGCTCCAAGCGGATGGCCCGACAAACCCTTCGTCGATGAAAACGACGGAATGTCATCTCCGAATACATCCCTCAACGCATCCACTTCTTCGACGTCGCCAAGCGGCGTGGAAGGTGCATGCGTATTGATATAGGACGGACGTGTGCCCGCTTCGTCGAGTGCGCCACGCATGGCGCGCGCAATGCCAGATGCATGCGGGCTCACCATGCCCGCACCATCCGTGCAATGGCCAAAGCCTGTCAGCTCGGCATGAATGCGTGCGCCTCGCGACAACGCATGGTCCAGCGACTCCAGCACCAGCACGCCACCGCCCGACGCAATCACGAAACCGTCGCGCGTGCTGTCGTAGGGACGCGAGGCCCGTTCCGGCGCGTCGTTAAAACGACGCGACAATGCACCCATTGCGTCGAACATCAGCGTCATGTTGTCGTGCAAACCTTCGCTGCCGCCCGCGAGCACGATCTGCTGGCGGCCGGTCTGGATCAGTTGCATCGCTTGACCAATTGCAAGCGCCGATGTCGTGCAAGCCGACGACGGCGAATAGGTCATACCCTCGAGCCCGAACACCTGGGCCACGTTCGCCGATGTGGTGCTGCCCATCACCTGCGGGACCACGTACGGCGGCACTTTCTCGATACCGCGCGCGTGAGCAACCACCATCGCTGCGTCATAAGCGGAGATCGTGCCGGTGCCCGAGCCGATCACCGCGCCTGCACTCGGCGAACGCAAAAGGGCGAGATCAAGGTTGGCATCGTGTATTGCCTTGCGCGCTGAATGGCATGCAAAACGCGCCGTGTCGCCCATGAAACGCTCGAGCTTGCGATCGAACGGCGGTTCGTCCACGACAGACGCCACACCCGCCACCTGACTTGCCAGACCACGTTCACGCCATGCGTCGACGCGCGTAATACCGCTTCTGCCTGCGCGCAACGCGGCAGACACTTCGTCGAGCGTATTGGCCAGGCACGACACAATACCCATGCCCGTCACAACCACGCGTGACAGACCACGGGACGTCGGCATAGTCGCACTCATGGCATGCGCCTGAAAATCAGCGACGTATTGATGCCGCCGAACGCGAAGTTGTTGCTCATGACATAGTCGGCATCAATAGTACGGCCGCTATCCATGATGTAATCGATCGGTGCGCAAGCCGGATCGACCTGCGTGAGGTTGAGCGTCGGGGCATACCAGTTCCGCTTCATCATCTCGATGGTCCACCATGCCTCCAGCGCACCGCACGCGCCCAGCGTGTGGCCAACATAACTCTTTAGCGAACTGATCGGCAAACGCGCGCCAAAGGTCTGCGCGGTCGCGTGGCTTTCTGCTACATCGCCGCGGTCCGTCGAGGTCCCATGCGCGTTGACGTAGGCAATGGCTTCAGCCGGAAGCTGTGCGTCGCGCAGCGCGAGCTGCATGGCGAAGGCCATGGTCTCGGCCGATGGCTGCGTCATGTGTGCGCCGTCCGAGTTACATCCAAAGCCTACGATTTCCGCATGAATGTGCGCTCCGCGGGCAAGCGCGTGTTCATACTCTTCGAGCACCAAAGTCGCCGCGCCTTCACCGACCACGAGACCGTCACGGGCGACATCGAAAGGACGCGGAGTCAGATGCGGCTCGTCGTTGCGCGTGCTGGTGGCATAGAGCGTGTCGAACACGGCGACTGCCGGCCCGGACAGCTCCTCAGCACCGCCCGCGAGCATCAGCGTCTGCTTGCCGGCTGCAATCGTCTCGTAGGCGTAACCAATCGCCTGACTACCCGATGCACACGCGCACGATGTCGGCACAATGCGGCCCTTCAAGTCCCAGAACAGGCTGACGTTGACGGCCGTGGTATGCGGCATCATCTGCACGTAGCTATTCGAGGTCACGTCGCTCATCGAACCGGTTTCGATCATCTTGCCGAATGCGCGAATCGGCTGGACCGATCCGGACGACGATCCGTAGGCCACGCCCATGCGGCCGTCCTTGATCGTCAGGTCGTCGGCGAGACCCGCATCGGCCAGCGCCAGTTCGCTCGCGCGTACCGAATACAGGGACACGGGTCCCATCGAACGGGTTTTCTTGCGCGGGTAATGAACGGGCGCAGTGAAGGCGGGCAAGGGGCACGCGAGCCGCGTATGCAGCAGCTCGAAATAATCCCACTCGGGCATCCGGCGCACGGCGTTGCGGCCGCTTCTCAAGTTTGCTTCGATCTCGTCCCAGGCGTTGCCGAACGCCGTGACGCCACCCATGCCGGTAATGACGACGCGCTTCATCAGATCATCCCGCCATTGACGCCGATCACCTGCCGCGTGATATACGAGGCCGCATCCGACATCAGAAAACTCACCACGGACGCCACTTCGGCCGGTTGCCCGACGCGGTTCATCGGCACCGTCTTCAATGCGTGTTCGAGCGGTACACCCTCAAGCATGCCGGTGTCGATCAATCCAGGCGCGACGCAGTTGACGGTGATGTTGCGCGTCGCCAGTTCGACGGCGAGCGCCTTCGTGGCGCCAATAAGCCCGGCCTTCGCCGCGCTGTAGTTCACCTGGCCGCGATTGCCCATCACGCCCGAGACCGACGCGATCGTCACGATGCGGCCGCCCTGCTTCGCGCGCACGAGCGGCATGGTCAGCGGGTGCACGACGTTATAGAAAGAGTCGAGACCGGTTTCGATCACGATGTCCCAGTCCTCTTCTGTGAGCGCCGGGAATGCCGCGTCACGCGTCACGCCCGCGCAACAGACGATGCCGTAATACGCACCATGGGCGGCCACATCTGCTTCGAGCACTTCGCGGCATGCAACGCGGTCGCGTACATCGAATTGCAACACACGCGCCGTGCCCCCCTGCGCGGCAATGCCGGTCGCGACAGCATCGGCTTCAGCACGGCCGCTGCGGCAATGCACGGAGACCGTGAAGCCGTCTGTCGCGAGTTGATACGCTATCGCCCGGCCAATGCCGCGGCTTGCGCCCGTTACAAGAACACGC
>Ga0302310_10002286_pt1 | contig 15530 bp, 16 predicted proteins | sample III_Palsa_N1_2_FD_200451 | JGI IMG/M metagenome (GOLD analysis project Ga0302310, IMG submission 200451) | Peat permafrost microbial communities from Stordalen Mire near Abisko, Sweden - III_Palsa_N1_2 | ecosystem: Environmental > Terrestrial > Soil > Palsa > Peat permafrost | place: Sweden...
GAAAAAAGTCTTCTTTTTGAAAAAAGAAGCAAAAACTTTTGGGAATTTTTTATCCGCGCGTTACCTGGGCCAGTGCCTCGGCCGGGGTTACTTCGGTGCGTTCGCCCGTAGCGCGGCGCTTCAGTTCCACCAATCCGTTGGCAGCGCCGCGAGGGCCGACCACGATTTGCCAAGGATGACCCATGAGGTCGGCATCGGCGAATTTGGCGCCCGCGCGGTCGGTGCGGTCGTCGTAAAGGGCGTCATTGCCTAGGACAGCGTGCAGTTCGTCGCAGATTTTGTCGCATGCTGCCTCGCCGACCTTGAGGTTGATGATCGCGGCGGCCCATGGTGCGACATCGTCGGGCCAGATGATGCCGGCGTCGTCGTGGTGGGCCTCGATCAGGGCGGCGGCTAGGCGCGATACGCCGACGCCGTATGATCCCATCTCGGGATATACATCCTTGCCGTCGGGGCCAGTCACGGTCGCGCCCATCGCGGCGCTGTATTTGGTGCCAAAGTAGAAGATGTGGCCGACCTCGATGCCGCGGCCCTCGCGCTTGCGCTCGGCGGGGAGCGCTGCGTAAGCTGCCTCGTCGTGCTTTTCGTCGGTGGCGGCGTAGGGCGTGGTCATGCTTTGGTAGAAACGTTCCAGATCGGCCGGGTCGTCGTGGCGGAAGGCGCTTTCGGTAATGTCGATCTCTTCGAATACGCGGTCGTAGAACACCTGGCTCTCGCCGGTGGGGGCCAGGATGATGAATTCATGGCTCAGGTTGCCGCCGATCGGGCCGGTGTCGGCGACCATCGGGATCGCCCGCACGCCAAGCCTGCGGAAAATCCGCATGTACGACAGCATCATTTTGCGATAGGAAATCACCGCGCCGGCGTAGTCGATGTCGAAGCTGTAGGCGTCCTTCATCAGAAACTCGCGGCCGCGCATCACGCCGAAGCGCGGGCGCACCTCGTCGCGAAATTTCCACTGGATGTGATAGAACATCTGCGGCAGCGATTTGTAGGATTTGAGGTCGCCGCGGACGATGGAGGTGATCATTTCCTCGTTGGTCGGGCCGTAGAGCAGGTCGCGCTCGTGGCGGTCGGTAATCCGTAGCATCTCCTTGCCGTAATCGTCGTAGCGACCGCTTTCGCGCCACAGTTCGGCGGGCTGGATGGTGGGCATCAGCACTTCCTGCGCGCCGACCGCGTCCTGCTCCTCGCGCACGATGTCGGCGATGCGGTTGAGAACGCGTAACCCCGCCGGCAACCAGGCGTAGATCCCCGCGGCCATCTGCCGGATCATTCCGGCACGTAACATCAGGCGGTGCGACGCGATTTGGGCCTCGGCAGGAGTTTCCTTGAGGGTGGGAATGAAACTTTGGGACAGACGCATGAGGCTCTCTCGGTATGGGCGGGGACGGAACCTACATACTGCGGGGCGATATGGCCAGTGGCCGACCGTTACAAAATACTAAACATGATAATTATACGGCAGAATCAGGCAATATGACTGACCGGTCAGTCAGCCGAATGATACAAACCAGCAATCTTTGTGCGTTGCACAAGCGATTTGCGAAACTTCATACAAATAAATCTTCATGAAACCGCAGATTCTTACGTGACAGAGAGAAATACTTCGGCTACGAAGCAAAAAGGCCCGCGCGCTATGGCAGCGCCGCGGGCCAAGTTTAGGGAGGAAACGCCAGTCACACGGCAGGACGAGGACAAGGTCCTCTCCTGACCGTGGATGATCCGCCCGCTTTAGCCGCATGTCCAATAAAATTGACACGGTTTTGCGAACTATTTGCGCAGTTTCGCCAGTTTATGCCGGTATTTTGAGCAGCCAAGCTGAATTGAAAGCCATTTGCCTAGAAATTCGGCGCCTGGCTTCAAACGTGAAAACTCTCCCCGCAACCGCACCGGCCCTTTTCATTCGGGTTGGTGAACGTGAACCCGGCAGTAAGTTCCTTCGATTCGTAATCCATTACCGTGCCGATCAGGAACATCGCAGCCTTGCGATCGACCAGCAGGGTCAGGTCGTCGGCGCGGATGGTCTCATCGCCGGTGCCGGGCTCGGTCACAAACTCCATCTCGTAGGTCATGCCGGAGCAGCCCTTGGTCGCAACCGTGATTCGCAGGATCTGGCCCTGGTGTGACGAAGCGTAGAGTTTGCGCAGCCGTACCACGGCACGGTCGGTGAGGGTGATCAGCGGGGGAAGCGCGCGACGTGGCCGTGATGGGGCTGGCGCGGTCGGCTGCTGTGCGATTTGTTCGCTCATCGTGGTCTCCGTCAAAACATGTTCAGCGCGAGTCGCGCATCTTCGCTCATCCGGTCGGGGGTCCAGGGCGGATCCCACACCGTCGTGACATCAGCCGAGGTCACGCCAGGCACCGCGAGCAATGCCTCACGCACTTGCACCGGCAATTCCTGCGCCGACGGACAGCCCGGCGCGGTAAGGGTCATTTCCACCCGAACAGCGCCGTCGTCGTTGATGTCGATCACGTAGATCAGACCCAGCTCGTAGATATTTACCGGGATTTCCGGATCGTAGACATTGGCGATGGCGCCGATCAGCGCGTCTTCGGTCGGATGCGGCAGGGTCTCGCCGTCGGGCGTCCATTGTCCGTGAGTTGGGGCGCTGCCGGTGATGTTTTCGCTCATGTTGCCTCCGTAGCCAACGCTGTGGCCAAGGTCTGCCACGGTAATGTCGCGCACCGCCGGCGCGAAGGGTAGCCGCGCAAAGGTGCAAAATTCATCAACGCCGGTTCCCTGACATCAGGGCCGCCCCCGAGCATGGCCTCGAACGCCGAACCCAGGGATTGCACCTGGTCGGCCGGTAACCCACGCACAGTCTCCGCCATCAGATCGCTGGAGGCGAGCAAAATGGCACAGCCTTCGGCGGAGAAACCGGCCTCGGCGATGCGGCCGGCGGGGTCCAACCGCAATTCCACCGCGACCTGGTCGCCACAGAGCGGGTTGGCGCACTGCGCGTGCAACACCCCATCGCCTGCCAATCGATGGCGGAAACGCGGGCTGCGGCTGCGGTCGAGGATTACCGCCTGATAGAGCGAGATGTCGTCGTCCATTACGGGAGCGGCACTCATATGGGCAGTCCCGAAGGCAGGAAGCATCTTTTTTGAAAAAAAGAAGCAAAAAACTTTTGATCCCATTCGAACGCACCGCCGATGGCCGGCGCGCTCCAATTGACAAAGTTTTTTTGCTTCTTTTTGTTCACAAAAAGAAGACTTCTCCTTGCCTTCAACCGATTGATTTCACTTCTAATCACAGAAAGAACTCCCGCGTGCGCAGCAGGCCGGCGGCCAAGGCATCGATCTCGCCCAGGGTGGTGTAGCAGGCAAAACTCGCCCGCGCGGTGCCGTGCAATCCCAGGCGGCGCATCAGCGGCTCCGCGCAATGATGGCCGGCGCGCACTGCGATGCCCTGGCGATCGAGCAAGGTCGCGATGTCATGCGGATGGGCGCCTTCCATGGTGAAGGAAATCACCCCGCCGCGATCCTGGGCCTGACCATAGACCCGCAAGCCGGGGATCTCGGCGAGCCGCGCCAGCGCATGCTCGGTCAGATGAGCCTCGTGCGCGGCGATCGCGTCGTAACCGATGGACTGCACGAATTTGATTGCGGCGCCGAGGCCGATGCCCTCGAGGATCGCGGGCGTGCCGGCTTCGAATTTATGCGGCACCCGCGCCCATTCGCTGCGCTCGAAGCTGACCGTGGAGATCATCTCGCCGCCACCCATGAACGGCGGCATCGCCTCCAGCAGCTCGGCGCGGGCCCACAGCACGCCAATGCCGGTCGGGCCATAGAGCTTGTGTCCGGTCCAAGCGTAGAAATCGCAGCCCAGCGCCTGCACATCGACCGCACGGTGCACGATCGCCTGCGAGCCGTCGAGTAACACCCGCGCGCCGGCGGCGTGGGCGGCCTGGATCACACGTGTGGCGGGAAGATAGGTACCGAGCACATTCGACATGTGGGTCATCGCGACCAGACCGACCTTGCCGTCGGCGAGGAGGGCTTCGTAGGCGGGGAAATCGAGTTCGCCGGCGTCGGTGATCGGCGCCACGCGGAGCTCGATGCCCTTGTCATCGCGCAGCAATTGCCAGGGCACGATGTTGGAGTGATGCTCCATCTCCGAAATCAGGATGGCCTGGTCGGAACCGAGCAAGTGACGGCCGAAACTGTGGGCGACCAGATTGATCGCCTCGGTGGTGTTGCGCACGAATACGATCTCGTCGCGGCTGGCAGCATTGATCAAGCCGGCGGCGAGATCACGGGTGTTCTCGTAGGCGGCGGTGGTGCGCTCGCTCATCCAATGCAGGCCGCGATGGACGTTGGCGTACTCGTGCTCCATCGCATGCACCATGGCGTCGATCACGGCGCGCGGCTTCTGGGCCGAGGCGCCGTTGTCAAGGAAGACCAGATCCTTGCCGTAGACCTTCTCCGGCAGGATCGGGAATTGCGCGCGTACTGCGTTGATATCGAATGGATTGGTCATGCGGCGATCCTTTCGAACCCGGCCTCGATCCTGGCGTCGAGATAGGCGCGGATGACGGCCTCGCTGTCCGGCGCCAGGGTGAGTTTTTCGAGAGCCTCGGCAATGAAGGCGCGGACCAGGATGGCGCGTGCGGTTTTGCCGTCGATGCCGCGGCTTTCAAGGTAGAACAGCTGGTCTTCGTCGAGCGCGCCGACGGTCGCGCCGTGGCTGCATTTCACGTCGTCGGCGAAGATTTCGAGCTCCGGCTTGCTGTCGATCTCGGCGTCGGGCGAGAGCAACAGCGCCTGGTTCATCTGATACCCGTCGGTCTTGTCGGCGCCGCGGGCGACTTCGATGCGGCCTTGGAACACGCCGCGCGAGTGGCCGGCGAGTACGTTCTTCACGGTCTGGCGCGAGCCGCAGGATTTGGCCTGGTGCAGCACACAGGTGGTGAAATCGCCGTGCTGCTCGCCGGCCAGCATCTGGGCTGCGTTCAGATGCGCGGTGCCACCCGTGCCCGCGAGGCGCACATCCATCTCGACCCGCGCCAGGCGCGAACCCAGGGTGAGAGTGAAACTATCGTATACCGCGTCCCGTCCCACCTGCGCGTGGACCGATGCCAGGTGGAAGGCGTGGAGGGACTCGTTCTGCAGCCGCAAATGGGTGAGGCGCGCTTCGTCGCCTACCTCGATCTCGAACACCGGATTGTGGAGATAGATCCCCTCACCCAGCGCAATTTCCACCAATTCGAGGCGGGCCGCGGCGCCGAGCCTGATCCGGTGGCGCGGATGAAATGCCACCGGCCGGCCGCGGGTGTCCTGCGCCAGATTGACCAGCAGCAGCGTACCGGCGTCAACACCGGGATCGACGTTGATCACCGCGCCGTCCTCGGCCAGCATGGTGTTGAGCGCATCGAGCGTGCCCTCGCGGAAGGGGCCGAGCCGGGGGGCGACGGCGAAGTTGGTCACCGTGGCGAGTTCCGGCAGGACCGAGAGATCAGCGCGAAAACGCCCGTCGAGGAACACCAGACGCGGCAGATCGAAGTCTGGCAACAGCGCGATGAACCCTGGTAAATGGGCCGGATCGATGTCGCTGGCATCGGATAGCGGTTCGGCGAAGCTGATTTCGGCCAACGGCTTGAGCGAGGTGTATTTCCACGCCTCGATGGCGCGGCTGGGCAAACCGGTGGCGCCGAAACGCTCGCACGCGGCCTCGCGCACGTCGAGGTCACCGGGCAGGCGCGATTTCAGCCCTTCGAAACGGGCCAAAAAGGACGAGGTGGCTGATTGCATCAGTTTGCTCTCACTCACGCCGCATCCGCGATCACCCGCGCGTAGCCATCGCGCTCCAGCTCAAACGCTAACTCCGGGCCGCCGGACCGGATGATCCGCCCCGCCGCCAGCACATGCACGCGATCAGGCACGATGTATTCCAGAATGCGTTGGTAATGGGTGATTACCAACGCCGAGAAATCAGGCCCGCGCTGCGCATTCACCCCGTCGGCCACGATCCGCAGCGCATCGATGTCGAGTCCGGAGTCGGTTTCGTCGAGGATCGCAAGGCGGGGTTTAAGTAGCGCCATTTGCAGCACTTCGTTGCGTTTCTTCTCGCCGCCCGAAAAGCCCACGTTCACGTTGCGCTTCAGCATGTCGTCGGTCATCGACAGCCGCTTCATCTCGGCGCGCACGCGCTTCAGGAATTGCAGCGCATCGAGTTCGGGCTCGCCTCGAGCCCGAAGCTGCGCATTGAGCGCAGTGCGCAGGAAATTGGCGTTGCCGACGCCAGGGAGCTCAACGGGATATTGGAACGCGAGGAATAAACCCAGGGCGGCGCGCTCGTTGGGCGGAAGCGTCAGCAGGTCGTGACCGTCGAGCGCGGCGGTGCCCTCGGTTGCTTCGTAGCCGGCGCGACCGGCGAGCACATATGACAGCGTCGACTTGCCGGCGCCGTTCGGACCCATGATGGCGTGGATCTCGCCGGTGGGCACGGTGAGATCAAGGCCGGTCAAAATCGGCTTGTTGTCGATCTGAGCGTGAAGGTTATTGATTTCTAACATCAGAAGGAAAGCCTTAGGAAAAAATCTTCTTTTTGTGAACAAAAAGAAGCAAAAAAACTTCGTACGTTAAGATTACGGGCGCGACGGCTTTGCCATGGGTAATTGATAAAGTTTTTTTGCTTCTTTTTGTTCACAAAAAGAAGACTTCTTCCCGTTGCCTTCATCCTACCGACCCTTCAAGACTAATCTGCAACAACTTCTGTGCCTCCACCGCGAACTCCATCGGCAATTCCTTAAGCACTTCCTTGCAGAACCCGTTCACGATCATTCCCACCGCGTCTTCTTGCGATAAGCCTCGCTGCATGCAGTAGAACAATTGATCGTCGGAGATTTTGCTGGTGGTGGCCTCGTGTTCCACTTTCGCCGTCGGATTGCGGCTTTCGATGTAGGGTACCGTGTGCGCGCCGCACTGGGTGCCGATCAGCAGGCTGTCGCACTGGGTGTGATTGCGGGCGCCAGCGGCTTTCGGCATGATTTTCACCAGGCCGCGGTAGGTGTTGTTGGATTTGCCGGCGCTGATGCCCTTGCTTACGATCGTGCTGCTGGTGTTGCGGCCAATGTGGATCATCTTGGTGCCGGTGTCGGCTTGCTGGTGGTTGGCGGTGACCGCGACTGAGTAGAATTCGCCCACTGAATCGTCGCCTTGCAGGATGCAGCTGGGGTATTTCCAGGTGATCGCGGAGCCGGTTTCGACCTGGGTCCAGCTGATCTTGCTGCGCGCACCGCGGCAGGCGCCGCGCTTGGTGACGAAATTGTAGATGCCGCCCTTGCCTTCGGCGTCGCCGGGATACCAGTTCTGCACCGTGCTGTATTTGATGTTGGCGTCGTCGAGCGCCACCAGTTCCACCACCGCCGCGTGAAGCTGATTTTCGTCGCGCTGGGGCGCGGTGCAGCCTTCGAGGTAGCTGACGACCGCGCCAACGTCTGCGATGATGAGCGTGCGCTCGAATTGGCCGGTGTTGCGCGCGTTGATGCGGAAATAGGTCGAAAGCTCCATCGGGCAGCGCACGCCCTTCGGCACGTAGACGAAACTGCCGTCGGTGAAGACCGCGGAGTTGAGTGCTGCAAAGTAGTTGTCGCCCGACGGGACGACCGAGCCGAGGTATTTGCGGACCAGATCGGGGTACTCGCGCACGGCTTCGGAGATCGGGCAGAAGATCACGCCGGCTTCGGCGAGCGAGGCGCGGAACGTCGTGGCCACCGACACGCTATCGAATACCGCATCCACCGCCACTTGCCGGGGCTGCTCGACGCCGGCGAGAATCGCCTGCTCGCGCAGGGGAATGCCTAGCTTGTCGTACGTGCGCAGCAGTTCCGGATCGATTTCGTCAAGAGATTTCGGCCCCGGCTTGCGGCTGGGGGCGGCGTAGTAGCTTGAGCCTTGGTAGTCGATCGGCGGATAGAACAGCTTGGCCCAGTGCGGCTCGGTCATGGTGAGCCAGGCGCGATAGGACTTCAGCCGCCAGTCGAGCAGCCATTGCGGCTCGCCCTTCTTGTGCGAGATCAGCCGCACGATGTCCTCATTGAGGCCACGCGGCGCGATGTCCATCTCGATGTCGGTCTCGAAACCCCACTTGTAGGATTGCTCGGTGAGGGCCTGGACCTGATCGGTGGTTTCGCTCATCGGGTTAGCTCCTTGCCGGCTTCCTGGCGGTCGAACATTTCCGGGCGCAGGCCCCGTGGGACCGCCACCATGGCCATGTCGCCCAGACTGATGTTGTCGAGCGCGGTCTGGATCGCGCCGTTCACCAGGTTCCAGCGCCCCGAAACCGGACAATGATGCTGGGTCGAACAAACGGTGCCGGAACCTTCAACGCACGCGGTGAGCGCAATCGGGCCGTCGATCGCGGCGATTACGCGGGAAACCGGAATTTCGCCCAAGGATTGCGTCAACCGATAGCCGCCACGCGCGCCGCGCAACGATAATACCAGACCCGCGGCGGAGAGCGCCTTCAGGACCTTGGCGACTGTCGGTTCGGGCACGCCGGTGGATTGGGCGATCTGCGGCACGGTCTGCACCGCAGCCCCCGACGAGAGGCGGATCAACACCACGACGGCATAATCGGTCAGCTTCGACAGCCTCAACATGATGAAACCCCAAATCTACCCAGGTAACCGGACCTGTGTTGTCCTGTATCGGGGGAGATGGCGCATCGGGAGGGGCAGGTCAAGGGGGGAAACGCAAGTGTGCCGCGCGGAGTGTGCCGCTAAATGATCGCTTGGCCGCGCACAAATTCTGGCTCGCTATCGACGATGGCGGTCATTGCTTTGATGAACCGCCGTGTGTGCGGCAGGTCCGCGTGAGCGTCGAAATCTGATTGATCACGCCATACCGATGTGACCACGAAGAGGCGGGGATCGGCGAGGCTGCGGAAGCCATGCCATTCCAGGCAGCCGGCCTCGCCTCGCGTGGACGGGCCGACGTCGACGAGCGCGGCCTCGGCGTCGCTGTCCGTGCCGGCGCGAACGTGAAAGCGGGCAAGAAAGTAGAGTTCCATAGGGCTTTCCTAATTGAACAAAAGTTTTTTGCTTCTTTTTTTCAAAAAAGATGCTTCCTCCCTATAACTTCCTTACCGGCGCCTAGGCGATCTGCAGCGACTGCACTGCCTGCTCAAGTTCTTGAAAGCTCGGCATGTGTTGATTCGGGGCCATCTTACGGCCGGTCTCAACGCTCACCTGCGGTGCATTACCGTGCAGGTGCGCCACCAGCACGGCGCGGATCACTTCGTAGAATTTCGCCTCTTCCTCGACCAGGTTCTTCAGGCAACTGGCGATCGGACCGACCATTCCATACGACAACAATACACCCAAGAACGTGCCGACCAGCGCTCCGCCAATCATCTCGCCCAGGACCGCCGGCGGTTCGTCGATGTGCGACATGGTCTTTATCACGCCTAGCACCGCCGCGACGATGCCCAAAGCGGGCAACCCATCCGACATGGTCTGCAGGGCATGGGCGGGATGAAGCTCTTCGTTCAGGGTCTTTTTCAACTCGCGCGCCATCACATCTTCGATCTGGTGCGGATCGTCGGCGTTCATTCCGACCATCCGAAGGTAGTCGCAAATCATCGTGCTGGCGTGGTGATTGGCGAGAATTTTCGGAAATTTCTGGAACGCGGCGCTTTCCTCGGGCTTTTCGATGTGGGGTTCCAACGCCATCGCACCCTTGGTGTTCGCAAGACGGACGAAGTAGTAGAGCAGGCTTAGAAGATCGATGTAGTCGGATTTTTTGAAGCTCGCACCTTTGACGATCTTACCGACGCCGGCGCCGGTGTGCTTGAGCGCGTTGACCGAGTTCGCCATCACGAAGGTGCCGATCGCAGCGCCCAGGATGGTCAGCATCTCAAACGGCAGCGCCTTCATGACCGCGCCGACGTTGCCGCCCGTGGCGGCGAAACTGCCGAACACACACGCCAGAACAAATACCAGACCGCCGATCGGTAACATGCTGCCTGCTCAGTTCTTGGCCGGCGGTGCGGGAGCAGGGGTGGGAGGCGCGAGGATTACGGGCGCCGATTTGACGGAAGGGGGCGGAGTGGCGGCTTGGCGCAGTACTACGATCGCAATACGCCGGTTGGCCGCCGCCAAGGGCTGATCGGGCAATAGCAACTCGCGATCCGCGTTGCCGCTTACCGAGGCTACCCTGCTTTCCGGCAATCCGTTCTGTTCCAGGAAACGCCGGGTGGCGTTGGCGCGATCGGCGGATAAATCCCAGTTGGTGCGGTCGCCCGCGGCATAGGGGCGCGCATCGGTGTAGCCGGCGATGGATACCGACTCGGTGAGCTTTTGCAAAACCGGGCCGATTTTCAGCAGCAAAAGCTTCGCCTTGTCGTCGAGGTCGGCCGATCCGCTGGCGAACATCGCCTGCTTGTCGGCGTCCATGATCTGGATGCGCAGGCCCTCGCTCGTCATGTCCACGGCCAACTGCTGGCCCAGATCGACCAACGCCGGGTCGGAAGCGATCGCCTGTTTGATCTCGTTGGCGGCGGCCTCGAAGGTCTTCTTCTCGGATGCGGCGCGATCGGCGGCTATTTGGGCTGCAGTCGGTGCGCGGGTGCCGGGCTGTATTGCGCTGCCCGTGGCGTTGCCGGTGGCGCTGTCGCTGCTATCTTCGTCGGTGCCGTCGCCCGAACGTAAGGGGGTCGCGACGGTGCTGAGGGTGTCGTCTTCCTCGACATCCGGCTGTGGCTGGGCGGTGCCCGGTATCACTTCGGTCGCGCCGTTGTCGGAAACCATCTGGCCTTGCGCGTACGGCGTGCGACCGCTGAACGGCTTGCCGGACCCTGAACTGGTGGGGGCCATCAGGTTGTTGGGGCTGAAGTAATCCGCGAGCCCGCGCCGCTGCGCTTCGGTGGTGGCGTTCAGCAGCCACATCAACAGAAAAAATGCCATCATCGCGGTGACAAAGTCGGCGTAGGCTACCTTCCAGGCGCCGCTATGGGATCCGCCCTCGATAATCTCCTCCTTTCGGATCACGATGGTGGGTCTGTCGGTTTTGCGGTTGTCGCCTTTCTTGGCCATGGATGTTTCAACCTCGGGGAAATCGAGGTTCCAACATGGACGGGCAAGCTTAATGTGAGACTAATTGGGGATGAAAATGTCGCGGCGCGGTAGGATGGCGCCGGGGATTTTCCAGTTGCCGGGCTTAATTCCGCGCAAACGATAGAGCAATTCGGTCTGCCCGCCACGCACACTCGGGACCCGCGCGAACAACAGTTTGTCGGCCCAATGCGAACCGGGATCAGGACGCAGACGTAACATCAGAATGCCCGGCCGGGACCGCATCACCGGCTCGGCCGGCGGAAGATCGAATTCGGGCCAGCGATAGTCGAGGGCCAGGATTTGCGTGTTCCCGGGCAGATACCACGCCAGCAGTGCTGCCAAACCATAGTCGTCGGTGGCGATGTAGGGCGCATCGCCGGCGGCGCGCGCAACGCTTGCGGTGAATTGCCGGACCGCCTCCGGACGCATCGGCAGCACCGACCAGTTGCTCGGCAGGCGTACCAATCCGAGGACGAGTTGCGCCAGCACCAGTACGCCGATCCCCGAGCCAAGCCAGATCGCCGCCGAGCGCCAGCGGCTCGCCACCAGACCTGTCGAGATGACGGCGGCAGGGTAGATTACCGCCGGCCAGTTCGCTTGCACGCGATCGCCCAGCGCATGTTCCACGAACAACGCCGCACCTGGCCAGATCATCGCGGCCAGCAAGCCCCCCGCCGGCTCGCGCCAGCGGCGGGCCGCCGCGACCGCGCCGCAGCCGCACAAAAACGCGACAATCGGGGTGGCGGCGGCGATCTGCCCTAACACCAGACCGACCTCGGATGCCAGCGCCCGCGAGAGCCTGAACTTCCCGAGCCGCGCGCCTTGGCGGACGAAACTGGCCCAGTGATGCGAGTAATTCCACCACAGCACCGGCAGGAACAACGCCAGCACCAGAGCGCCGGCCAGATACGGCCACGGACTCCGCCACCAGAAGCGGCGCCCGGGCTCCAGCATCCAGATCAGAATCCCGGCCGGCAACAGCGCGGCGGTGTATTTGCTCACCATCGCGAGTCCTACCGCGAGGCCGACCGCGAGCCACCAGACCGCCTGCGCGGTCGCGATCAACCGCCCCAGCGCCCAAAGCGCCGCCACCCAGAAGAATAGCAGCGGCACGTCGGGGGTCATCACCTCGCCCGCGACGCCCCAGAACAAGGTGGCGTTCATCAACAGCGCAGCGCCGAGCCACGCTGGCGGACCCGCTTCGGGGAGCAGATCCCGCGCGGTTTGCATGATCAGCCATGTCGCGATCAATTCCGAAATCGGGCCCAATAGCCGCACGCCGAGAGCGGTCTGGCCGGCGATCGCGGTGCCAAACCGGATCCAGAGCGCTACCATCGGCGGATGATCGAAATAGCTCGGCGCCAGAGCGCGCGACCAAACCCAGTAGTAGGCTTCGTCGGGTAATAGTGAGACCCGGCTCGCCGCCCATAGCCGGTAGAGGCAGAGCACAATCAGCCCGGACCAGATCCACACCGAAGGCCGCCCGAGCTTCATCGGGCAAATCACCTGGATCGCCAGACCAGCGTCGCCGATACGGCGTAATTCCACACCGCGCCTACCGCGGCACCCACGACGCCGGCGGCGCTCCAGCCGGAATTCTCGGCGTAGAGCGCGCGGGCGATGCCGATGTTCGCCACCGCCCCCAGGCCGCATACCAGCATGAACAGGATCCAGCCCTGGAACAGCTTCGCTCCGCGCAACCGCCGATAGCGGTAGGTGAGCGAATTATTCAGCTGAAAATTGCTCGCCATCGCGATGAAAGTACCCAACGTCTGGGCTTGCGAGAAATCGAGCCCGGCCCGGCGCCCGACCAGCAATACCACGTATTGCACCAGCACGCCGAACGCGCCGACCAGACAAAAGCCGACGAAATTGAGCGGGACCACCCCGCCGGTGAGTTTCTGCAGGAGAAGCCCGAGAAACTCCAGCAGCACCATGCCGTCGAGCTTGCTCTCGCCCGCCACGCGCGCACCGAAGCGCGCCGGCACTTCCGCCACCCGTAATCCCTTCGGCGCCGATAGGATCAGATCGACCAGAATCTTGAACCCCTGGTTGGCGAGATGGGGCGCCGCCCGGTCGTAGACTTCACGGCGGAGCATGAAGAATCCGCTCATCGGATCAGTTACGCGCACTGGCAAGACCGCTTGGGCAAAACGGGTGCCGAGATTCGAAAGCCCCTTGCGATAGGAACTGGCGAGACCCGCACTATCGCCGCCATCCAGATAACGACTGGCGACGATGAGATCGACGTTGCCCTGGCGCAGCAATCCCAGCATCACCGCCAGCCGAGTCTCATCGTGCTGCAAGTCGCCGTCGATCACCGCGACGAACGAGGCCGACGAGCAGAGCGCGCCCTCGGTCACCGCCGAGGCAAGGCCACGCCGCCCTACCCTGCGAATGCAACGCACGCTGGGATCGCGTGCTGCGATCGCGCGGACCACTTCGGCGGTGCCGTCGGGACTGTTGTCATCGACGAACACCGCCTCCCACGCAATCCCGGACAGCGCGGCACGGAGCCTTTCCACCAGCACCGGCGCGTTGGCCCGCTCGTTGTAACAGGGCACCACCACGGTGAGTTCGGCCGCCGGCGTGCCAGGAGACACCGGCACGGAGTGGCCTGAGATGAACAACGGCTGGTCGGTCATCAGATCAGAGCGGCACGCCGGCCAGATCGCGGCTGGTGCGAATCGTCTGCAAGGTCTGGACCCGGGTTACCGACGGCGCGCCGGTCAGGCGCTGCGTCAGCTGGTTCTCATGCGCGGTGTCGCGCGCCACCAAGCGTAGCAGGAAATCCCCGCCGCCCCGGATCATATGACACTCGCGCACCTCCGGCCAGCCGCCTACGAATTGCTCGAAGGCGGTCAACACCACTTCTTTCTGACTGTCGAGCCCAACAATGGCAAAGAACACGATCTCCCAATCCAACTTATGGGGGTCCGTGTTGGCATGGTAGCCGCGAATGACGCCGGCTTCCTCAAGCCGCCGCACACGTCGCAAACAAGGAGGCGCCGAAATCCCCGCCCTGCGAGCCAGCTCCACATTGGTCATCCGCCCATCGGCCTGCAACTCGGCCAAAATACGGCGATCAATCGCGTCCATCTCGAACGCTTCCGCCAGATTATCTTTCATGAGCACCAAACAACCAAGTCTTTCCAGCCCCGCGACACGGAGTTTTCAGGACAACCCCTTGCTACGCAATATTGTTGCAAGAACGCCCCGAGGCAAGAGGAGATGTAGTGAAGGCGGGGTTTCACCCCGGACCCCGACCAGGGGGGCTTTGTGCCCCAGGCTGTGCCAAAACCCGCTTTAGCAATGTCGAGGACATGCTCGCTGGAAGCCCGTCCTTGTTGTTTTGGTGGAGAACGGCCGCAAGAGTCCCAGAGAAATCGAGGCTGACCGAGCTAAGATTATTACTTGCCGGCGCGCACACGAAAACCCAGCCGCTCGTCCATTTCCCCAACCTGATGAATGAGCAGCCCAACCTCCAGCACGATGGCCAAAGCGATCCCAACCACATGATGATGCGAGGCCACCTGTTGGGGGGCGTCCATCAAGCGATGGCCGATGTCAGCGATGAGGCCCACTGTCAGCAGCACCCTATAGCTGCGGCCGAACCGGGAATGGAGCCACTCGTCGATACGATAGGCAGTGGAGGTGACAAACTTGACCACTTGCGTTCCCTGATGCCGCCATTGATGGAGAAGAGATTCCTCGTTCAGGCACGACCTTATTGGCCGCTTCGCCCAACGGTCCGATTGGACGGCGCGTCAGACCGCAGTGATCGCCGGCACCCGGTAATGGCCATTCAGCAACTCGGGCTTGGGAAGATAGGCGCGCAGGATCATGGCGAAGGGACCCGCCTTGGGGGCGGGCAACCAGTTCGAGGACCGTGCGCCGCCTGGGTCGTTTCGCGAAATCCACACATCCACGCCGCCGTCGGCGGATTTGATGACCCCCGGAGTGCGGTCGCCGATGGAGTAGCGGTCAATTGGGTTTTCGGTGAAAAAGAACTGACCGTCGGCCGTCGCCTCATACATGGTCAGCGACCAGAAACCGTCAACCGGCAGGGCCGCTGGAAGCGACAGCCGATAAAGCCTGTCGCCGTGGAAGAGGACGCCGTCCTCGCCCTGAGCGCGCAGATACATGGCCTCCTCCGGGACAAGGGCGGCGATAGCGGCCACAGCGACGATCGCGCGATAGGCGATGTCGTCGCCGAAGTTGCCCAGATCGGCCTTCGGATATTGCCAGCCCTGTTCGAACGCGACCGATGCGGCGGCCAAGTGCGCCTTGGCCTTCTTGAGCCCAGCCTCAACGATAGTGGCGTCGGACCCCAGCGCCGCCGGATCGAAGGTGGGCGCGCGGGCCTTGAGCGCGGCGAAACCCGCCAGCCCCGCCTTGGTCGGCGGTGGGTCAGCGGCCATGAGCATGGCGGCGGAGCGGAAATAGTCTGACCAAGTGGCGCCCCGA
>Ga0302310_10002287_pt1 | contig 15529 bp, 10 predicted proteins | sample III_Palsa_N1_2_FD_200451 | JGI IMG/M metagenome (GOLD analysis project Ga0302310, IMG submission 200451) | Peat permafrost microbial communities from Stordalen Mire near Abisko, Sweden - III_Palsa_N1_2 | ecosystem: Environmental > Terrestrial > Soil > Palsa > Peat permafrost | place: Sweden...
TGACGGCGGTCACGGCAACGACGGTGGCCACGGCGGCGACAGCGGTCATGGCGGCGATGGCGGTCACGGCAGCGACAGCGGCCACGGCAACGACGGTGGTCACAGCGGCGATAGCGGTCATGGCAGCAACGGTGGTCACGGCGGCGATAGCGGCCACGGCGGCGATGGCGGCCACGGCAATGACGGCGGTCACGGCAGCAACGGTGGTCACAGCGGCGATAGTGGCCACGGCGGCGACAGCGGCCACGGCAACGACGGTGGCCACGGCAGCGACAGCGGTCACGGCAGCGACGGTGGTCACGGCAATGACGGCGGTCACGGCAGCAACGGTGGTCACAGCGGCGATAGTGGCCACGGTGGCGATAGCGGCCACGGTGGCGACAGTGGCCATGGAGCTGGCTCATCGGGCCACGGTTCTAACGGTGGCGAAGGCAGTGGTTCATCCGGCGGCGGAAACAACGGCGGCCAGGGCAAAGGCTCGTCTGGCCAAGGCTCTAATGGCGGCGCGAACGCTGGTGGCAAGGGCGGCGGTTCATCCGGCAAAGGATCGAGCGGTAGCGGTGGTGGCCATGGTGGCGGCAACGGTAATGGTGGCAGTCACTAACGTAACGATGCACGACCAAAACGGGAAGGACACGGCATCGACAGCCGCTGTGTCTTTCCCACACCATCCCAAAATGCGGCTCCAGCGATCATTGCTTCAAATATGCGATCTGGTTCAACCGATGGTCGGCGGCTATCAACCGTCGGCCATCAACTGTTTCGTATAACTGATAAAAGCGCGTGCAGCAGGCGCACGTTCATGCCGGCGAAATGCCATGGCGACTTCCGATACGATCGGTTTTCCAGTAATCGCCTTATAAACCACACCTGGTAACGAAACGCAGTCGCTGAGCGTGCGTGGCACTACCGCGACATTTCCCCCTAGCGAAACGCAAGCGAGTACCGCGGCCAGCGGTCCGGGCTTCTGTCCCAGCTGCGGTTGAAAACGCCCCCTTCGCCCGACTTCAAACGTCCCAAAGTCCTGCTCAGGCAACGCAAAAACACAGTCACGCAATTGGGCGGGAGAAACACTCGCCAAATCCGCCAGCAGCGAGTCTTCAGGAATGGCCAGAATGAAATGTTCGCGATACAGCGTGATCGCCTGGATCCCCTCTGGATAATGCATGGGCGGCCTGACATACGCGACGTCGATAAGACCTTCAGCAAGCATTGCCGGCACGCGGTCCATCGCGAGTTCGCTAAGGACCACGTCTACGCGGGGATTGTCACGACGAAATCCCCGGACAGTGCTTTGAAGCACGCCCGCAAATGCCGCCGACGCAACGTATCCCACCCCGATCCGGCCTAGCTCTCCACGCTCGGCTAGCGCAGCGAGTTCCTGCCCACGCGACAAGTGGGCAAGGGCGCCCAGCGCTTCAGGCAAATAAGCCTCTCCTGCCGCAGTCAGTGCAACGCTCCGTTTGGTCCGATGAAACAGACGTACGTTCAATAGCCGCTCGGTCTCCTGAATCTGCCTGGTGAGCGAGGGCGGTGCAATGTCCAGCTCCTCAGCCGCGCGGGCAAAATGGAGGTTCTTGGCAACGCAAACAAAGCATCGGATATGACGAAGTTCGAGTTTCACTGTATTAACATTTTCGTGAATAATTCTGTGATCTTACGTTAGTGACCGTTAATACCGTTGCAGATAGGATGACCTCCATCAATTTCATCTCGACGGATGGTATCCATGTTTCGAAGAAGTACAGCGATCGCCCATGAGCGCTCGTCCCAGCAGCAGCCTCCAGTTGGTCCTTTTCCTGCGGACAACGAACATTCGCGGGACACGGATTTCAACCCGGTGTTGAGCAGGCGGGCAGCGCGATTCGTTTTGGGCACCGCCTCGGCAACCTGCGGGCTGATCGTTCTCGATACCAACGTGGTCGCCGTCTCCCTGCCCTCGATCGCGCGATCATTCCACGTGGGGTTTGCTGACGTCGAATGGGTCGTGAGTGCTTACATGGTCGCCTTTGCATCGTGCTTGCTGGCCGCTGGCGGTATAGCCGATCGCTTCGGCCGAAAAAAACTGATGATGATCGGCCTGGGTGTGTTCTGCCTGGCATCGCTTGGATGCGGGCTTGCACCCACGGCGCTTTTCCTGAATCTCGCTCGGGCGGTAAAAGGCGTGGGCGCGTCGATGTTGCTGACCGCCGCGCTCGCCGTCATAGCCAATACCTTCCAGGAAGGACCTTCGCGAGCGCGTGCCTGGGCCGTATGGGGCATGTGCATGGGGCTGGCGACCACGGTCGCACCGTTAGTCGGCGGCGTGATAACGCAGTGGCTCGGGTGGCGGTGGATCTTCCTCCTGAACCTTCCTGTCTGTTCGGTGCTCGCCTGGTGCGTGCACCGCTCTATTCGCGAGTCGCGTAACAGCCAAGCGGGGGCAATCGATGTAATGGGAAGCCTGTTGTTCGGTGCCTCTTTGGCGCTTGGCATCTGGGCGTTGATCGGAACACAAACAGACGGTTGGCAAAGCCTGCCCACAACCGCCAGGTTTGCAGGATGTACAGCATTACTTATCGTATTTCTTAAACTGGAAAAGAACCGCACTCATGCGATGATCGACTTGCAGCTGTTTCGTCAGGCGCGGTTTGTTGCTGCTGTGCTTAGCATGTTCGGTTATGCAGCCTGTGCTCAGGTCATGATGACGTTCCTGCCACTGTATCTGCAGAACGCATTCGGATGGTCGGCGGTCAGCGCGGGACTCGGTATGCTTCCGTTTGCCACCGCAATGATCGCGGGTCCGTACATAGGAGCATGGCTTGCGGGCCGGTTTTCCAGCGTCGCGCTGCTGACGCTCGGGCTTGGCCTGATCGGCACGGGAAATATATTGACCGCGTCGGTATCCATGGACCAAAGATACTGGCTGGTTGCACTCGGCATGATCGTTACGGGTTGTGGCGCCGGCATACTGAACGGGGATACGCAGAAGGCAATCATGGCGTGTGTTCCGCCCAATCGAACCGGTATGGCTTCCGGCATCAGCACGACCACGCGTTTTACCGCGATCGTCACGTCAGTAGGGGTGCTTGGCGCCGTGCTTGCATCGCGGACTCAAACAGCACTCGACTTAGCGTTGGCCAATGCTCCCGCAGTAAGGAATTCGCTTGATGCCGACTTCATGTCCAGACTGCTGGCGGGCGACGCGGTTCACGCGACCGAGCATTTAGCGCCGGCCGCAAAGCTGTTCCTGGCAACTGCGGCCCCGGCAAGTTTCGCAAGCGGTTTCGCCTCTGCGCTGTGCGTTGCGGGTGTGCTCGCTCTGGTCATTGCTGTGATCGTATGGGGTTTGGCTGGCCGACGCATGCGTTCTGCGACGCAACCGCTCAGACAGCAGTGAAGGTGGATCCCTCATGCTCAGCACCCGGAGGCTGATTTGGCTTCCGGGCGAAAATCCTTAAGGTCGGGCAAACTCCCGGCCTGGCCATTCGTGCTTCAGGGCAGTCCAGCTAGAGATAGTTGGGCAAATACGCGCCCCCTTTGCCATTATTATCTCGGGCGAGTGGCTGGCATACTAAGGCGTTAGCGCGCTTAGGCCACGGATTACATAGAAGACACGGATTACATGGAATACATGGAATACACACCGGGATCATTCACATGATGACTGAACCAGCATACGCGCTTACCCTGCGCGACATTCGCCGAGCCGTCGAGAGCGGCGTTCTGACAATCCAGCAAAGCATTGAATCCGCCGATAAGGCCGCCCGACAAGCCCAACCGTGGTTGCACGCATTCAGCTATCTGCCGGACGCGCCGGTGGTCAATCAAGCGGACATAGGGTTGCCGCTCGCGGGTGTTCCCATCGCCATAAAAGATCTCATCGACACCGCGGGCATGCCGACCGAGTACAACTCACCGGCCTACGCGGGCCGCTCGCCCAAGACTGATGCGGTACTGGTGGCGCGCTTGCGGCAAGCAGGTGGAACCATCGTAGGAAAGACGGTTACTACAGAGTTCGCCTGGCGCCATCCGGGTCCGACGGTCAATCCATGGAATGAAAAGCATACGCCTGGCGGCTCGTCCAGCGGTTCTGCCGCGGCTGTGTCGGCGGGGATTGTTCCTCTTGCATTCGGGACACAGACCTTCGGTTCCGTCATTCGTCCCGCAGCGTACTGCGGTGTCGTGGGGTTTAAACCGACCTATGGGAGCATTGCCCGAACCGGTGTGTTGCCGCTGGCGCCATCGCTGGATCACATCGGCATGTTCACCGCAAACGTCGCGGATGCGGCGTATGCCTTTCGAATCGTATCGGGTTTCGATGATCAGGACTTTCACTCTTCCCACGTAAGCGGCAAGAACAAAAGCCAGGGTAACGACGGCAGCGCGGTCATCCGTATCGGCATGCTGCGCAGGCAAGTCGGCACCGCGATGGAACCGGCCCAGGACAGTGCGTTGGCCTGGCTGGCTGCACAACTGAAAGCCGATGGAGCGGAAGTCGTCGTGGTCGATTTGCCGGCCGAACTGGAGGACATGGGGGCGCTGGTATCTGCAATATTAGCGGTAGAAGCGGCGGTGGTGCACGGTGCGCTTCTGGACCGTTCGCCCGGCCTGATCAGTTCAGTCATGACGTCGTTGATTATCGAGGGTCGCGGCGTATCGGGCGTCGACTATGCGCGCGCGAGGGCTGCGCAGGTGCGGCTGGCCCATCGCTTTGACCACTGGCTGCAGCAAGAGATGCGTCTTGATGCGCTTCTTGTCGCGCCGGCGACAGGGGAAGCGCCAGTCGGACTCGACTATACCGGCGACGCTTCGTTATGCGCTCCGTGGACATTCCTTGGTGTTCCCGCCATCACCCTACCGATCGCCCTCGGGCCCGCTGGTCTGCCGCTCGGCGCTCAACTGATCGGCGCGGCACAGCACGACGAGCGTTTGCTCGCGGTTGCAGAGTGGGTAGAAGCGCGAGCGCGCTGGCAGGCTGTGAAGCTGCAGGCAAAAACCAGTCCGGACGGTCCGCGCAACGCCTGACGGTTTAAAGTGCGGGCGCTTGCCCAAATTCGGGCGTTTGCATCGCGCATGCTGCGAGTTCCGGACGCACGACAGGTTCTACGGCTAAGACCAGGAAACCGTAGAATGCGAAGGCAATTCAGACAAAGCGATACGTGACTCTACGCACCCGTTCGTTGCGCGGCAACACGCAAAGTCCTCTATGTCGGGAGCAGTCTTGTGAAAGATCCCCTGGTTCTTGGCTTCGTGCTGATCGTGGTGGACGTCGTGCTCTGGCGCGCAGCGTTTCCACGTAACGACACCATCCGCTTGCTGCTCAGACTGGTGATTTTCGCGCTGCTGAGCGCGCTGTTGTTCGGATCGGCCCTGAGTCCCTTCACACCCGCGCCGTGGCCCGAGTCCCCGGGCCGTCATCTTGCGGCCCAGATCCTCGAGGTTTCGTGGTGGCTCATTGGCGCGCGTCTTCTGACACTATCGCTGGACGCAGCGTTCCGATCGCGCCATTGGCACAGGGAACGCCTGTTCCAGGACGTACTGGGTGCGCTGGTTTTTCTTGCCGCCGTCGTTGCCTCGCTTGCATTCGTGCTGGGGCTGCCGGTGACAGGGCTGGTCGCCACCTCCGGTGCGCTGGCAATCGTGCTGGGTCTCGCCATACAAAGCACGCTTAGCGATGTGTTCGCCGGGATCGTGCTGAATACGACCGAGCCGTATCACATTGGGGACTGGGTCTCGGTCGATGGCGTGGACGGTAAAGTGTTGGAAATGAACTGGCGTGCAACGCACCTGCTCACGTCTCAAGGCAATGTTGTCATCGTTCCCAATAGCGTGGCGGCCAAGGCGAAAATCACCAACAGTAGCCGTCCCGTTGCACTTCACGGGGTGTCCATTGCGCTGCAGATTTCACCGGAAGAACGCCCGGCTACTGTCCTTGGCGCGTTGGAGCGCGCGGTAGCGGGAAGCAATAGGGTGCTGCAAACGCCGGCACCGTATGCGCTTATCAAGAAAACCTCGATCAACTCGATCGAATACGAAGTCACGGTTTATATCGATGACATGGGCAAGTCTGTGGTCGTGACGAACCAGCTTTATGACCTGTGCCATCGTCATCTCGCCGCTGCGGGCATCGAGCTCTGGCCACTGAGCGTTCCACGACCGCCACGCCACGACGCCTCCGACAGCCGGCAACGGCTCCTGTCACACGTCGATCTCTTCCGTGCGTTGAAGGGTGAGGAAATTGAAGCGCTGTCCAAGAGACTGTCGCGCCACGAATATGAACCTGACCAGGTAGTCGTCAAGTCAGACGAGGTGACGGATTACCTGATGATCGTCGAGTCAGGTGTCCTGTCGGTGATGGTGACGGGACCGTCGGGTCCCGTCGAATCCGCGCGCCTGGGACCTGGAGACTCGATCGGTGAAGCGGGCGTCCTGGCGGGGTTGCCGGTTCAGGCGCAAGTCACGGCTTTGACGCGGGCGCTAATCTATCGGCTGGATAAGGCGGACCTGACGCCCTTGTTAAAGAGCCGGCCGGAAATAGGTCAGCAGATGTGTCACCTGCTTTCGCAACAGCAAGACTCCCTGCGCAAGCTGAACACCGAGATACCCGTCCCGGTGGGCACCGATCGCACGCTGCTGGAGTGGCTGCGCGACGGCATGCACAAGCTGCATGAGCTGACCAGTTAATCGGTTGACGAAGCGAGTGGCTTAGTGAGCCGTGCAGTTGAGGTTGTTATTCCTGCAAGGTAACCAATGAACCGGCCGCTTCGTCGCGCTTGAACGCCTCGATGTCCCTATACCTGGCACCTGGGTGCCCGGCCGGCAACAAACGTCCCTTGCCGAACAGCTTTTCGCGCAGCGTGCCCGGCGTATATTCCTTGCGATACACGCCGCGCTGTTGCAACTCCGGCACCAGGTAATTGACGATATCCTCGAAGGTCTCGTGAGCGACCGCATAGGCGAGATTGAAGCCGTCGACACCAGTCTCTTCCACCCAGGTTTGCAGAATATCGGCAACGGTTGCCGCGGAACCCACGAAGACCGGTCCCATGCCGCCGATACCACCCCATGCCGCGAGTTCGTCGATGGTCCAGGACTTCGCACCGCCCGCCAGATGTTCGATGGCAGAGACGATTGCGTTGGTTTCCACTTTCTTGACCAAATCGGTTGGCGCGTACTGACCGAAGTCGACGCCCGTCCAACCCGACATAAATACGAGCGAGCCGTCGTATGAGGCGTAGCGGCGATACTCCTCGAACTTGGCTTGCGCCTTCGCATCCGTCTCATCCACGATGACCGTGACGAGGTTGTAGATCAGCAGTCCGCCCGGATCACGTCCCGCAAGCGCAGCCTGTTCGCGGACGTCAGCAACATACGCTTTCAACACTTCCTTCGTCGGAGCGGCCACGAACACGCACTCGGCGTGTTGGGCGGCGAACGCCTTGCCTGCACCCGACGCGCCGGCCTGATAGAGCACGGGCGTGCGTTGAGGCGAGGGCTCGCAAAGATGATAGCCGGGCACGTCGAAGTATTTGCCGTGGTGACCTATCTCATGGACCTTCTCGGGATGCGTGAAGACGCGATTGTGACGATCACGGACCACGGCATCTTCTTCCCAGCTCCCCTCGAAAAGCTTGTACAGCACTTCAATATATTCCGCCGCCACTTCATAGCGGTTCGCGTGCTTGCGCAAGCCTCCTTCGCTGATATTCTTGGCGCCGCTTTCCAGATACGACGTCACGATATTCCATCCCACGCGGCCTTTAGTGTGATGGTCTGCTGTTGAAAGGCGACGAGCGAAAGTGTACGGATGCTCGAAAGTAGTCGACGCCGTAATGCCGATACCCAGATGCTCGGTCACCATTGCGATAGGCGCCGCAAGCTGCAGGGGATCGTTGACGGGGATCTGCGCGGCTTGGTGGATCGCGTGGTAATTGCTGCCTTTATAGACGTCGTAATAACCGATCACATCGGCGATGAAGATGCCGTCGAAGAAACCCTTCTCGAGAATCTTTGCAAGATCCGTCCAGTACTCGAGGTCCTTGTATTGCGATGACCGGTCGCGTGGATGAGACCATAGGCCGGGAGACTGATGGCCGACGCAGTTCATCTCGAACGCATTGAAATGGATGGTTTTGCTCATGGCAGCCGGCTTCTCGATTTTCACTTTAACAACCGGACAATCTAGTCGCCAAATTGACCGCGCGCTCTAACGATTTCAGCTTTGCATATGCGCGGGGCTGTGAAAGGCGGCACTACCATCCATCACAGTCGGGCGGGCATGCAGGCTTGCCATCACACGGTTCATATCGAAAGAAAAACTCCTTCTTTGCGCGATGCGGCCGCTATCCGTATAAAGCTTCTTTGCCGCGCAACCCGCTAGCCAAGGAGCTGCATCTTGAGCACCGTCGATATTGAAACTTCCCTGCCTGCGTCATTGCCGATCGGATCGGCCAGCGACGTATCGCGCCTGATCAACACGAGCCGCTCGAAGAACAATCACGCGCGCGTGATTGTCTTGCTCGCGCTAGGCGGTGTGTTTCTTGACGCTTACGATCTCACGACGCTTTCATACGGCATTCAGGACGTCACGCGTGACTTCAACCTGACGCCTGCAATAACCGGCTTTGTCAGTTCATCCATCATGATCGGCACCATTCTCGGCAGTCTCGCCGGTGGATGGCTTACCGACAAGATCGGTCGCTATCAGGTCTTCATGGCCGACATGCTGTTCTTCGTGGTCGCGGCCATTGCAGCGGGGCTCGCGCCGAATTTCTGGGTTCTGATCGCGGCGAGATTCGTGATGGGGCTCGGTGTAGGGATCGACCTGCCCGTGGCGATGGCATTTCTCTCGGAGTTTTCAAAATTCAACGGACGCGGCAACAAGGCATCCCGTCTCGCAGCGTGGTGCCCGATGTGGTACGCGGCGTCATCGGTGTGTTTCCTGATTGTGTTCGCGCTGTATTTCTTCTTGCCGGCTCAGCACGCCGACTGGCTCTGGCGCGCGTCGCTGATCTTCGGGGCGGTACCGGCGCTGATCATCATCATGGTCCGCAGCAAGTTCATGAACGAGTCGCCACTGTGGGCCGCGAACCAGGGCAATCTGAAAGAGGCGGTGCGAATCTTGCGCGAGTCCTATGGCATTCACGCGCATGCGGTGGACGATACGAAAGAGAAGAGAGCGCCGAAGCAGCCGCCGGTCAAATTTCGCGTGCTATTCCAGCGTCCCTATCTGCCGCGCACGCTTGTTGCCAGCGTGATGAATCTCTGCATCCCGTTCGAATACACGGCGATCGCTTTCTTCCTGCCGTCCATCCTGTCGCAATTCCTGGGTGCCGGCGTGTTTGAAACGATCGCGGCATCGCTTGGGCTTAATGTGCTGTTCGCGTTGACAGGTGGTTTGCTCGGCATGCGGCTCGCGTACAAATTGCCTTCGCGTCATGTCGCAATTGCGGGCTTCGCGTTGCAATTCGTATCGCTGATTGCGCTCGCGTTGATCGGACACCCGCAGGCGGCGCTCGGTATAGGCCTTGCCGTGCTGATGCTGGGTACGTGGTTGTTTGCTGAAGGTTTCGGTCCGGGCGCGCAGATGATGATCTATCCGGCCTTGTCTTACCCTACGTCCATTCGCGGCACCGGCGTGGGCTTCGGCCGCTCGCTTGCTGGCATTGGCAGTGCACTCGCTTTGTTCGTCTTGCCAATCCTCAAGGCCCGGTTCGGCACGGACATGTTCTGGATCGTTGCGTTGGCCGCCGTGATCCCGATCGTGTTCCTGGTGCTGATCCGCTACGAGCCGACCGAGCACGATGTTGACGACGAAGACGCGGCCACGCCGGCGACAACGTGACGGCTGACCTGCCTGTGATGGTCGCGAGGTCGGTGTCGAAACGCTTCGGCCCGACTGTCGCGCTCGATCGATTCGATCTCTCTGTTGCTGCGGGCGAGGTCGTGGCGCTAATGGGCGCTAACGGGGCGGGGAAGTCCACGATCGTCAAGATACTGAGCGGTGTTTATCCCGGCGATGGCGGTTCGCTCGAACTGCACGGCAAGCCGTACGCGCCGGCCTCACCGCAGGAAGCGAAGGCGCTGGGCGTAGCGACAATGCATCAGTCGATTGCCGATACGGTCGTGCCCACCCTGTCGATCGCGGACAACCTCCTGCTCGATCGTTTCAACAATGCGGCCACGCCATGGTTTATCACGCCCGCGGCGCGGCTTGAGGCGGCACGCTCCATTGCTGCTTTGGTTGGCCTGGACATCGACCTGCGGGCGCCACTGTTCACGCAGCCGCTTGCGACGAGGCAGCTCGTCACGCTGGCCCGGGCGCTGGCAGTCAAGCCAGCAGTTCTGATACTCGATGAACCGACGGCAAGTCTCTCGGCCGTCGAAGCCGAGCGTCTCTTTACTGCACTCGATAGGCTGCGCGAGCGCGGTGTGGCCATGCTGCTGGTCTCGCATCGGCTGGGTGATCTCAAGCGAATGGCCGACAGGGTGGTCATTGTCCGTGATGGCCGGCTGGTAGCCAATCTGAAAACGCCGATCGATTTCGACGATGCCACTGAAACAATGATTGGCCGCGCGTTGCCGAGAACCCGTGAACGAAAAACGGTGCGTTCGACGGCGGATCAGGGACTTCAGGTCCGAGGCCTGAAATTGTTCCCGGGTGCGGATAGCCCCGCGCTCGACTTCGACGCTGCTCGCGGCGAGATCGTCGCGTTTGCGGGGCCGTTGGGAGGCGGCAAGTCGAGGCTAGCCCGGACGCTGTTTGGTATCGAACGCGTTGTCGCCGGGACAATGACACTCGATGGCCAGCCGTGGCAGCCGCGCTCTGCCGCCGAGGCAATTCGCCGTGGCGTCTTCCTTGTCGGCGAGGACCGCTGGAGCTCGTCGCTCTTTCCGGACAGCGTGCCGTTTGCGTCGATTGAAGGCACGCTGAGTTTTCCGTTCCTGTCGACCTGGTTCAGGAATGGGTGGATCAATAGATCGCGTGAACGTCGCGAGGCTGCGTCTGCCATCGAGCGCTTCTCCATTCGATGCAATGGTCCAGCGGATCGCGTGATCAACCTCTCCGGCGGCAATCAGCAAAAGGTCGTCCTCGCGCGCTCGCACGCAGAGCCCGCACGCGTGCTGTTGCTTGACGAGCCATTTCAAGGTGTCGACGCCGGCGCTCGCGCGGACATTGCCGATGTGTTGCGAGCGAACGCGGCGGGACGGGTGACGCTGGTGTTCGTCAGCGCCATTGAGGAGGCGTTCGAAGTCGCGGACCGCGTGCTGCACTTCGATCGTTCGATCGTTGAATCAAACATTGAAAATCTTGCCGGAGCCTGACGTATGAAATTTGGCGCTTCTACCGAAGCAAGCCCCGTCGTTCGAACGGAGTTCAGACATACCAGCATCAGGACGAAGCTGGAACGCAGCGGCATCGTGTTGCTGCTGGTCGCAATGGGCGCGGTATTTACATGGCGTGAGCCGGCATTCTTGAGTGTGGACAATCTGTTCAGCATCTTGCAGGCTGCGTCGATTGTCGCGCTTCTGGCCGTGGGCGTCAGCATTACGCTAGCAGTGGGCGGTTTCGATTTATCGGTCGGCAGCACAGCCGCAACGGCGCAGATGGCCGCGAGCTATGTGCTGGTTGTGTGGCATGGCAACGCGCTTGCCGCTGTCGCGGCGTGTCTTGCGTTAGGCGTCGGTGCGGGACTTTTCAATGGCTTGCTGATCACGCGCCTTCGCGTCCCGGACCAGCTCGCGACGCTCGGAACCTTGTTCCTTCTCGCGGGCCTGCAACTGATTCCAACAGGCGGGCGGTCGCTCGCGACCGGCAGCATCCTGCCGGACGGCACGGAGGCCACCGGAGCGTTTCCGGCGGCCTTCCTGGCGTTGGGCCGGGCCCGCTGGCTGGATGTCGTGCCGGTGCCGGTCATCGTGCTAGCGGTGGTGACGCTGGTTGCGGTGCTCGTCATGGAGTTCACACGATGGGGTCGAGTGCTGTATGCGACCGGCGGCAACGAGACGGCCGCGCGGCTCGCAGGTGCGCCGACAGCGCGTTATCGTGTCGCGGCGTATGTTGCATCGGGCGTAATCGCTTCGCTCGGCGGCGCGTTGATAGCCGCACGCGTCGGACGTGGCGACGTTGGCGCCGGCAACTCATTGCTTCTGGACGCCGTTGCCGCCGCGCTTATCGGCTATGCGGTGTGGGGTGCGAAGCGTCCCAACGTGTTGGGCTCGGCTGTCGGCGCCGTGTTTGTCGGCGTGTTGCTCAACGGACTGACCATGCTCAACGCGCCTTATTACATGCAGGATTTTATCAAGGGTGCATTGCTTGTTGGCGCGCTCGCCTTCACGTTCAGCATTGGCAGGCAAGCAGAGCGGTGAATTTAATTTGGCACAGCTTCTAAGAAGCAATCGAGCTAAGCGTAGAAGCGTTCGGTTGATGTCCTTAGCGTTATCGTTCGGTTTGAACCCGGTCACGGCGCTGCTAGATTGATGTCGATCCGACACATAAAAGGGTAAGCATGTCAGCCATTCCGCAAAACACAGCGACGCGTCCTGGATCAACCCATTCAGACGGATCGTCAGAGAAAGCACTTGCGCATATTATCCGTGACGACGCCGAAGCCATTGCGAGCGCCCACGAGGTGGCCGCTCGCTTGGCCGTGCATGCGAGCGAGCGCGATCGCGAGCGACGCTTGCCCCGCGAGGAAATCGACTGGTTTTCGCAAGCCGGCTTATGGGCGATCACCGTGCCCAAGGAGTACGGCGGCGCGGGCGTGTCATACGTGACACTGACCGAGGTCATCAAGATTATCGCCGCAGCCGATCCGTCGCTGGCGCAGTTGCCCCAGAACCACCTGGGTCTCGTCGACGTCATCGCGCTCACCGGAACCCACGAGCAGAAGCAGTTCTTCTTCGGCGAGATATTGCGGGGCAAGCGTTTCGGCAACGGCTTCTCGGAGAAGGGCACAAAGCACGTCCTTGACCTGAAGACACGCGTCACGGCTGAGGATGGCGAGTATGTCGTCCACGGTACTAAGTTCTATTCGACCGGTGCGCTGTTCGCGCACTATGTACCTATCCTGGGTCTCGACGACGAACGCCGTGGCTGGCTTGCCTACATTCCAGCGGGTACGGCGGGTTTGCAGGTTATCGATGACTGGTCGGGATTCGGCCAACGCACCACTGCAAGCGGCACGGTTATCGCGGATCAGGTGCGGGTCGCGGCATCCCACGTATTTCCGGCGTTTCGCGTATCGGACCAGCCGACGCTCAACGGTCCGATTTCCCAGGTCATCCAGGCAGCAATCGATGCGGGTATTGGGCGGGCCGCAGTGGATGACACGCTCAAATTCGTACGTGAGCGCTCGCGCCCTTGGATCGATAGCGGCGTGGAGCGCGCAAGCGACGATCCGCTCGTGATCCGTGAGGTGGGTCATCTTCACATTCAGTTGCATGCAGCGGAGGCATTGCTCGAACGCGCCGCGCGTACGCTGGATGCCATTGCAACGCAGGGACATGCGCCAAGCGAAGATGATATCGCCCGCGCATCGGTGGCGGTCGGCGAAGCAAAGGTATTGACCACCGAGATCGCATTGCTCGCCAGTGAAAAGCTGTTCGAACTGGCGGGTACGCAGTCGACGCTTGCTGCGCACAACCTCGACCGCCACTGGCGCAATGCGCGCACGCATACGCTGCACGACCCAGTGCGCTGGAAGTATCACCTCGTGGGCAACTATTACTTGAATGGCATCAAGCCAGCGCGCCATCCGTGGAACTAGAACCAGGCCGTCGATAAACAGCGATGTTACGCATCGTCTGCCAAGTCGTACGGCTGCACGCTTTCAGTCTGACGTTGTCCCCATGCTTTCACCCCACGGAAACGGAAACCATCCTTCATGCTTAAATCTATCGGCCGTTTGTTAGCCGCCGCATTGCTTGCCGGCAGCATCTCCGCTTATGCAGGAGACGGCTTACCCAATGCTCCCGCGCCTTTCAATAAAGGCGGCGTCAGGATCGCGTTGGTCAACTATCTTTCGACCGGCGACTTCTTCCAGGCCTATGAGGCGGGTGCGCAAAAGCAGGCCAAGGCGCTTGGCATCGACTTGCGTATTTACGAGGGTCGCCAGGATGCCGCTCAGCAACGTGACCAGATCCAGCAGGCGATCAATCTGGGCGTTTCCGCGATCATCGTGAATCATGGTTTGCCGGAGTCCTTGAAGGACGTGGTGCAAGTGGCGCTCGATAAAGGCATCAAGGTGGTCGCGTTTGACGTTGACCTCGGCAATCCGAAAGTTCCGCAGATCGAGCAGAGCGACCACGATCTCGCGACATTGTTGCTCGATGAGGCAGTGAAAGATAACGGCGATGCGTTTGCCGCCGCGTATGTCTATGTGCCGGGTTTTGCTCCACTTGACCGGCGCGACGCGGTCTGGAAGGCGTTCAAGACAGCGCATCCGAAGGTCAGGGAGGAGGCGCGGTTCGGCACGGTGGATAATCCGATTGCGCAGTCCGTGGCCAATCAGGCTGCGGCGGCTTATCGGGCGCATCCCGATGTGCGTGTGGTGTTCGCACCCTATGACGAGTTCGCTCGCGGCGCAAAGCTGGCTGCGGACGAGGCGGGTATTGCTTCGAAGGTCCGGATTTATAGCGCCGATATATCGACGGCTGATATAGAGGCGATCCGGGCGCCCGGGAGTCCGTGGGTTGCCACTGCCGCGACTAATCCGGCCGTAGTGGGAGCGGTGTCGGTGCGAGCCGCTGCGCTGCTGGTGGCGGGCCAGGATCCAGGGCACAGGATCGAAATAAAACCTGCGTTGATCACGCGCGACGACCTGGTCAAGAATGATATCCGCACGATTGCGGATCTTGAGTCCCGGTTTGTGGACTTCAGGCGGGCAGATGTGGCCAAGGCGGCCTGGATCCCCGAGGTTCGCGATTAAAGGATAGTTGATTCGCTATCCTTATGATACCCGGAACGACCTGTGAGCGCTCGCTCACTTGGCATTGGCCTGGCCGAGCGTCTTCTGCGCCTCCGCAGCGTTGTCCTTGCTGACAAGAATCGACGGCACATAGGTGGCAGGAGGTAAGGTGCGATCGCCTGCCAGATAGCGCGCTACGTTATCGACTGCCGTCTTGCCGATCAAATAAGGCTGTTGGGCTACCACAGCGGCAGCGCAGGATCGAGGATTCTTGACGAGCGCGACGAAGTCGGGACTGCCGTCTACCGCATAGGTCCTGATCTCCAGGCGATGCGCTGCATCAACAGCCTGCGTCGCGCCGATCTGCGGTATATCCCACCCTGCCCATATAGCCTGCACAGTGCCGATCGGATACTGGCTCAGTAACACGCTCACCTGCGAGTACGCGTCTTGCACGGTGTCGGGGATCACATCGACCAACTCCGGTTCAATGATCCTGATCTTCGGATACCACTTCAGCACCTCGCGCAGCTGGTCATAGCGCATCGCCATGACCGGCACGCCGTAGAAGCCGTTGAAGACGAGAATATTGCCTTCGCCATGCAGGTCGCTGACGAGCTTCAATGCAAGCTGCTCGC
>Ga0302310_10002293_pt1 | contig 15507 bp, 15 predicted proteins | sample III_Palsa_N1_2_FD_200451 | JGI IMG/M metagenome (GOLD analysis project Ga0302310, IMG submission 200451) | Peat permafrost microbial communities from Stordalen Mire near Abisko, Sweden - III_Palsa_N1_2 | ecosystem: Environmental > Terrestrial > Soil > Palsa > Peat permafrost | place: Sweden...
GACGATGCGATCAAGCGCGTCGTCTTTGTCCAGCGCAGCGCGCTTGCCCGGGCACATCGCAATCATCCACTCCACTGCTTTCGCGCTCGTACGTTTTTGTATCCCACGATAGCCCGCATCGCCATACACAACAGTTTCCTCGCCGTGCAGCAACGCGTCCGCTTTGACAATGTCATGTACGTTCGCGGCCGTTCCTTCAACGGTGTGCACCAGCCCGGATTCGGCGTCCACGCCGATATGCGCCTTCATCCCGAAGTACCACTGATTGCCTTTCTTCGTCGAGCTCATCTCAGGATCGCGCTCACCGCTCGCGTTCTTGGTCGAGCTGGGCGCGGCGATCAGCGTCGCGTCAACGACCGTACCTGCTTTGAGCAACAGGCCCTTGCTGCTAAGCACCGCATTGACCGCTGCGAGAATCTGGGCGGCAAGCTCGTGCTTCTCAAGCAGATGCCTGAATCGCAAGATCGTGCTCTCGTCAGGCAGACGCATGTTCCAGTTATCCAGTGCAGCAAACTCCCGAAACAGCGGCACGTCATGCAACGCTTCTTCCATCGCAGGATCGCTCAAGGTGAACCACTGCTGCATGAAGTGGATGCGCAGCATCGTCTCCACGGGAAACGGCGGGCGCCCTCGCTTACCTTCCGGTGCATGCGGCGACACCAGCGCCACCAGTTCGGCCCACGGAACCACACGGTTCATCTCGTCGAGGAACTCCCGCTTACGCGTTCGTTTGGTCGTCAAATCCAATCCCAGATTAGCTTGTTTCATTCCACAATCGTCGCAGTCGTCGGTCTATTTGGCAACCCAATCCTGCACGATTTATGCAGACCTTCCCTAGGTTTTGCTCAGCAAGGTAGACCTGTCCCGTGTGCTGTCCGCCGCCGATCGAACGCAAGCAACGCATGGACGCCTGTAGCACGAATATCTTAGATTTCGGTTCGCGGTACAGGCCAACACCGAAAAGCGATCTGCAGTTCCGCCCTTCCCGGCCCTTGTTGACCAACAGGATAAACCGCTTCTTCGATTCCGGGGTGTCGAGCCGGTTGAACTCACGGATGTCATCGTTGGTCGTGAGCTTACTGTCGCCCACGTTGACCAGAATCGACGACGTTTCGATGCCGTGCCTGGTCAGCGCTGCTTCCACGGCAGGTCGCAGTTCATCGTTCAGTTCTTCGACCGTCGCGGCGAAGAAGGCAAGCTTCGGCGTCATCCCTTCGGGGCGAAGGCCATCGGTCTGCTCCAAAAAGCGCGCGCGGTCATGGCTAGACCCTTGCCCGAATTCGCTCCGCTTAGCCTGAAGGAATTGCGTTCGCTGTGGAAGAAATATCGCGGCAATGAAGATGTGGAGCGGCTTGTGCTGGAAGTTCAGTTCAGCCGCGGCGTCATCAATGAGATCGACGGCTATTTCAGATCTATCCATCAGGCACGGCGTGCGGAGAATCTCGGCGAGTTGGTCGCGATGGAAAAGGTGCGGCTTCTGTTGATCCACCAGCACGTGCGGCAGAACGTCCTGGCGGGTCTCAAGCCCGCGCCCAAAAGAGGTGAACCGCCGGAGCCTGAACCTGCTCTGGTCGAATAAGGTCGGCGCTTAGGTGACGCTTAGCTGAGGCATAGGTGACGCACATCGCGGCGCGACTCTAAAGCCGAGCAACAACAAAGACTTACGCCGTCTCTCGTCTGCTCATCCACAGGCCTGTCCACAAAAGTTGGGGATAAGTTTTCAGACCCTCGCCTCGCCACCAACTAGTCCGCAATCAGGAATTTTTCTCGATCCTGGTCTGCCAGCCAACGCGGCGCCCTTCCGCGGCCGGCCCATGTAGCACCTGATTGTGGATCGCGATACTTGGCGGCAACCGGACCGGAGTGCTTTTTCGGACCGCGCCGGGGACCCAGGTCTTCAGGCTTGATCTGAAACAGCGCCATTTGTTCGAAGATCCAATCGATTACCTCGCCTCGCTCGACGCTTCGAAGCGCTTCAATTTGTTCGTCCAGCGCTGCACGTTGCGCAAGCAGGTCGCGATATCCGGCGTTCGACTTTTCACTCGTGTTTTCTCTATGATGGCAATACAAATTCGACCAAGGATGATTCACGTCGTTCCGCACGGGGAAGACGCTTTCCAACAAGGGAAGTGGACGCTCGGCTTGGACGATGACGATTAGTCCAAGCCGTGAGCAGGGATCTGCAGCGAACGCCAAAGACCAGGCCCTTCTTTGACTTGCAAAGTCGAGACACAACCGGACATGAACACGCAATTGAGCGATCGGTGCCGAACCTCGCTGTACCGAGTGATTTTTGGAAAACCCGACAGCAGCGATGAGCGTTTCGTCTTCCTGATGGCGGGCAGCAGGGACGCCGCATCCAGGCGGGCTATGGCTGTGCTTGTCGTGCTCTACGACATCGATCCGCTAGAAGTCCATCTTTGGAACCTGGCCTCGTTCACGGACCTGATCAATTCGGGCGTCAGCGATGACGAAGACATGCGGGTGTTCGAGATCGGCTGGAAAGGGCCGAACGTCAGCGTGTGGGCCGAACACCCGCTGTTCTTGACTGACGATACGTCACTTCTTGGGAAGTGGGCGGAAATGATTGCAGACATTGCCCGGATCAAGGCGATCGAGGCGATCAAACGCGCGCGTTCGTGAAAACACGGGCAGTCGGCGCGCTCAGCGAGACGGTGCGCTCGACACCGAAGTTGGCCGCCTCACGTTCGACGGTATCAACGATACGTCGCTCCGGTTTTCAGATGGACATTCTTTAACGATCTGAATAGCGCGCGCGAAGCACCTTCAGTTCAAGCCGCAAGTCGATACTTGTAATAGGGCTGATGACGGTCATCAAGGATGGCGTATTGCGCGGCCAGATCAGCGGGGTCGGGATTCAGCCACGCATTGATGTTTTCGGGCTTGATGGGAACAATGCAGCGGTCATGACCGGCCAATGCGATCTCCGCCGGCGGGTCGTCTGTCACGGCCGCAAACGAAAGGAGATCCGGCTCGTCACGACCGGTCCATTTCGACCATAGGCAAGCGATCAACATATCCTGGGGCGGATTGGGCTTGAACTCGAGGACAACATTTTCTTCGTTCTCCCCTTCGACGAGCTCACGGCCTTCCATACGGTGCCATGGCACGTTCTCATAAAAAGCGCTGACCAGCATCAAGCCGTGCGTGTAGCCAAACAAGCCCTTCCAGAAACCCTCGAGGTTGTCCCGTCTTGCGTTATAGGTGCCCGGGTACTTTGTGTCGTAGAACGCCGGTTTGCCGGCCGGGCGGCATTGATACCGCATCGGTTTGACGACCAGGTGGCCGTCCTCGACAACCATCACAGGGGCGTATTGGCCTGGAAATATCCGCGAATCACGATCCTTCAGTTCTGTTCGACTGAAGTCCTCAAGTTTGCCGCGGATCCAATCGATTTTGTCGGTCGCGATTCGCTTGCTTTCGGTCGCCGCTTTGGTGGTCTTCGTGAGCAGCGTGCGCTCGGCATCTGCGAGGCGCGTGCGCTGTTTAAACAGATCCTGTTCGAGTTTCGCCGTCTGCTCAGCTGAAAATGCGGTGATCGATTCCTTGATGCGGTTCTCGACATCGTTTTGCGGCGTCAGAAACGGCGCCTCCATTGCCTTCGGAATTTTGGACTTGCTGCCGCTGCGGCGGTCCCAAAACAAACGCACGAACTCGTCAATGTCAATGTCCGCGCCATAGACATGCACGTATTTGCGATAGTCCGCCGTGATCTGAGCTGAGTAACACATGATCGACGTCCCGTTGCTTGGATGAGTCCAATCATACCCGGCTCGCGGAGCCCGAATGCGGCCACCACCGCTCGTGCGCCGATACCGCCATGGACCGTCCACGCGGTCCCGGCACCGGCTCCAATCACGGCGTGACGGGCGGCCAGTCACCGCGCTCGCGCTCTGAGCCGGGCTAGGGGCGTCATCGAGGTCTTCGCCAGACCGTGGCACAGGCATCTTGCCGGCGTGCATTAGCCGACGTACCTACGCAGGATCGATGCGCCATTTCCACAGTTAGACACGGCCCATATTGACTTCCCGTACGCCTTTCACATCGCGCAATGCGATCGCCGCGCGGTTAAGCTCGTTGCGCAACTGTTCCGCGTCCTTCATCCCCGGCAATCGCCACACCGGGTTGTTCGAATCGCTCGTCATCACGACGACTGCGCCGATTCCGAACATGCGTTGCCACCAAGGATGAACTGAGGTCACGTCTTGAATTCGGAACAACTCGACGCTCTGCACCGTTCTATTGAGGATCCCCTTGCGACAGGTGATCCGTTCCACATCGATCTCAAACTCGGTGAACTTGACCTGCAGATACGCGAGTCCGATGGCGCCAAGCACCAGAAGGACAGCGAGCACGGGAATGAACCATGGCACGGGCCACTGGGTTGACGCATATCCGAAGCCGATACCAATGGCCAAAATGGCAAGCGCGCCTTTGATGAAGGCCGGTAGGTTAATCAGCTGCGACGGCGTGCCCTGAAAAATCACTGCGTTAATAGGTTCGCTTCTCGGAACGATGCCATAACGTGCCATAGGTTTTTGCCTTTAAATTGTGCTTTCTTAGGCGCGACCGAACGCGGCCGTGCCGGTGATTATCGATCAATCTCGGGCTGGTCAGGCTCGTCCGAGTCGGGTTCTGGATCGTCATTCTCTCTCTGCTGTTCCGATGCGCCGGGCGCGTCCCGATTCGAAGTGCGTGCAGGCAATTCGTCAAGGTCCTGACGACGCACGGCGGCATCCCGCCCGCGTTCGAGCGCGCGCCGGTCATCTGCCTCGGCATCCAATTCGGCGCGCCGTGCATGCAAGATGCCGCTCAAGACCTCATCATCAAAATCCACATTCATGCGCGCCTCGGCCACAACGCGCGCAGTCGCCATTTTGAATTCCTCGGGCCCGGTAAGCGTAAGCGTCGGCCCGAACTTCTGCTGCGCGAGGCGTAGGCCGATCTCGATTGCGTCTCGATCGTGGACCCACATCCGCACGGTGCGGCCTTCGTCGACCATGAGCGCCGCGCCATCGCGCTTGTAGTCGACGTTGCCGTTCTCCTGCACATGATGCGTGATGACCGGCCCGCTATAGATGATTTCGTTTGGCTCGTTGCCGCTGACCCGGCGGCTCGCCCCGAATGCGATGCCGGGGCACTCGCGGTCGTCGCCCGTTCGCTGTGTTGGCTGAATTGGCTGCATCCTTCTCAGCTCACGCAGTGCTCGCACATTTCCGAGTTGCGCCTGTTCCTGCAGGAAGTCCCGATACTGGTCCGTCAAGGGCCGCCGCATCGCCATTTTCAATGCATCGCGCTCGCGAGCGATCTGTTTTCGCAAGACGGCCTCGGCTTCAATCCGCTCTACGCGAGCCACAGACACCGCGGCACGGCGCGCGGCCGACGACAAGCCGCTGTTGTCAACGACGGCACTGCGTTTCGCATAAAAGGTCGATTTAATCGCACTGCGCCGCGCTTGCTCACGACCACCCTGCTCCAGCCATTCGGCACGCAATGCATCGCTGTACTGCTTCCGAAAGCGCTGAAACTGGCTCCACAGATCCTGCTCCGGCGTGCGGCGGGGCGCATGCGCGGGGTCGAGTCCAGTCTGCGCCCGGTATTGCTCGCGCATCAACTGGGCGGCTTCTGACCACGGCAAATTCATCTCCTTCGTCAGAAAATCCGAGACATTCAGGTTGCGCGAGCCGGCCTGAATCCGGTCGCTACCGTCGCGCCCCTTCGTGATTTGATATTTACCGACGACCAGCCCGTGCGAGTGCGAAAGAGCCGCGAGAAGCCGGTACGCATCAAGCGTGGCTTTGATCTCTTGAAACTCCGAGCGCGTGCCGTCGTTACGTGCCGCACGGGCTTCAGCCAGGTCCCGTGCAAACTGGTCGCGCACCGAATCGGCTTGCCGTCCGGTAGCGGATCGCGGGGAGATCGTTAGTTGCGATATGCCGCCATCGGGTTGCAATACGTCGACGAAGCCAGGCGTCGCGACCGCCGGCATGCCGCGTGAGACTTCGGCGGTGCTCGGCGGCTCGCCAAAGGACTCATAAACCCCATCAGCGCCATCGAAACGGTATGGGTGATCCGCAACGCCCGGTGAATTGGGCGACGCCATGCGCGACCGTCTACCGCTTGAGTCGCTCGAGCTGCCAACCCGACCGCCAATCCCGCCAGCCTCGCCCCCTTGAGCACCGGCCGCTGGGCCGTCAAACGAAACCGACGCAACACCGCCCAGCGACTTGACCTGAGCCAGACTGCGCGGCTCAGTGTCTGGGTCGAAATCGCGGGGGAGCTTGCCACCGCCTTTGAGGCCAAATTTTTCTCGTGCGAATTTTTCCGCGCTCGTGGCGATGAGCCGTGCGCGCTCTTCACTGTCCGCGCGCTCATACGCCGCATACATCCGTTCAACCACCGTGCGCCAGCCTTCGCCGCGTTCCGCCAACTGCTCTTTGCGGGGCTCACTTGATGCGTCGATTGACTCGTCGCTCGATCCGTCGCCTGATCTTTCGTCTGATGCATCCTCTACTCCTCCTTCTCCATCGCGATCGCGAGGCCGTCGCAGTGCGTCAACTCCGTCGGCTCCGTCGTCTTCCATGTGAACATGTGCAGAATCCGACAGTAGCATTTCACTTCGCGCGGTGCCGCCATCCACACGCCGGCCGGGCACACCTCGCATACCGTCGATGGATTCGGCCGACGGCCCGGGTCGATCGAACTCAACGTCATCGTCACGATCCGCTCGGGCTCGCCACCGGCCGAAGACGCCTTGTTCGATGAGCGTTTCGTGCTCCCGCTCGAGCGCCGACCAGTCTCGACCCCATGCTCGGCCCCACTCGGTTTGCCCTCGCTCTCGTGTGGCCTCTCGTGCATCTCGTGGACGACCCCATCCTCGTCGATCACCGGGGCCAGGGTATCCAATTCCTCGCCATGCCTGCCATTGCCCGAATCGGGGGTCTCGTCGTGAGCCGGTTCGTTCTTCTCTGCCATCGTGCCCTCCAAATGGTTGGTAAAAGCGCGCCTCGCGCTCGATCAAGATGTGCCGTTGTTCTTCCGGCGAGGCCTTCTGATACACCTTGTAAAACGGGCTGCCGCTATTGATATATTTGGCTTCGAGTGCACGCACCTCATGCCATTCGCGCAACGCATCAAGCATCGCGGTCGGCGTCTCGCGAGCCACTCCGGGTATCTCGTATTTCGCGTTCAGACTAGCGACCAAGGCCTCGCGTTTCGCATCGGCGTCCAGTTCGACGAACTCGCGCGTGAACACGTACTCCTTGAGGTTGACGCCCTTCGCGTCCCCTGCCCGTTTAACGTTCTCGTATTCGCGGCTTCGCCCTGCGTTGCGTGTACGTGTCTCGCCAAACTCGGCAAGAAGCGCCTGAAAGTCTGCGTACTGGGTAATACCCCGCGTCATCATGGCGTCGAGGATGGACGCCTTCAGCTCGCGGTTCGCCCCGGCAAACACGTCGCCCTTGTAGCGACTGATCATCTCCGACGCGTCATTGAATTCAGCGCGCCGGTTGTCTTTCGGGCTCGCCAGCCCGAACCGGTTGTTGGTGTGTTCCTGAAACGCCTCAAGGAAGCGCACCTGCCGATCGACCAGACCGAACGGATCGAGTCGCTGCCCAGTGAGCAGGTTCACCTTCGGCAGCACGATATGGACGTGAACCTTCCGCTCGATCGGATCTCCACTTCGTCGATCGGCGTAACTCTTTAGACGTGGAACGTGGGCTTCGGCATAGAACGCGTATTCGTCTCGCCGAAAAGCAGACATCGCAAACGCCTCGAAGTCGCGCACAACTTGCTCCAGCACGTCGCGCGATACTTCATCTTCTTTAAATGAGAGCGTGATATTCAGATATCGTTCCGAATCCGTTTCGATGGATTGAATAATCTCGTTGGTAAGATCAAGATCACCCGCAAGAATCACCCGCTCATCCATTTCGTCGCGATTAAATTCGCGGTCTTTCTTCTGGCCTTTTTCCAGATACTCTTTAATGCCGTCGTGATAGCCTCGGATGCGAATGAGCATGATGAATCCGCCTACTCGACTTGGGCCAGCGTGGCCTTCAGATAGCGCGAGATCATTTGCAATTGATCGAGCATCTGCTCGTAGGTTGCCTCAGACAGCTTGCCGCGCACGTGCTCGGAATTCGCGCGATGCGCGAGCTGGTTAAGGTTGTTACTGGTCTTGTTGAAGACGTACAGCAGACGCTTCCGGTCGTCGCTCGCCTTCGGGCGCGCAATCACCTGCGTGCGATTGGTCAGCACGGCCTGCCGAAAAAACTCGGATTGAGTCAGCCCCGATGCGGCAACCTTCTCGAGGTACACGGCACGGTCCGCTTCCGACAACCGGAACGCGATGGGCTTGCCGAGCCCCACACCGCCGTTACTCTTCGTGCGTGGCATCGGCACCCTCCCGTGCTTCGCGGGCATTCTCGGCTTGAATTTGGCGATAAAGCCGGTTCACGTTCGCCTTGGCAAGCGCCTTCTTCGAGATCCCCGGCGTAATGCCCAGGTACATCTCCAACGCATCCACCGCGTCCGCTCGATGAAAACACGGGCTGGGATCGTCGACTACATCGTCCTCGATCGAGAGCCAAACCTCGCCTTCCTCGATCGTCTGACCCAGATGCGCGATGCTGCGTTCATCGGCTTCTGCCTGCATTAACAGCGCGCGTGCCGTCTCGCGATCCGGAACATCCACCTCCATCACGATGACCATCTTGTCGTCGTCAAAGGTGGGGTTGTCGCTCTGCGCGACCTCGACCACGATCTTCACCATCTCCGATTCCATCGGCGCTCCTGTGGGGTTCAGGAGGCGGCAGTGGCCGCCGGGGTTTCAAAGGGGAAGACCCCTTTGGCACGGATATTTTGCACGATGCGTAGCAGCGTGTAAACATATCAGACGTGCCTCGCTAAAACATTGAAATTGGCAAAGGTCGCACTTGGAATGTGCTGCGACTTCGATTGAACGTCACAAAGACGGCAGCTAGAATGCTGTCAGGATGCACTTTCTCGATTCAGGATGCAATTGGACTTCACACAGGAGGCAATCTGTATGGCTCTCGACGATTTCGCCCGCCGCGTGGGGGAATTGCACGACCACGCGCACGAACGCTCCCAGACCGCCCGCCTCAATGCCTACTTCCCCGTCATCGAGCAGGCGCTGAACAACGGGCTGTCGCTCGCCTCGATCCTGCGCGAACTGCAAACCGAGGGCTTTACCTTCCGCATCACCGGTCTCAAGTCTGCGCTTTATCGCATCCGAAAAAAACGCACCGCGACCGCCGCCACCGGTAGGACCCGTGACATACCTCCATCGAACGCCATTGACACGCTCGCACACGACGACAACGCCCGGTCTCCGGTCAACGTCCAGGCTCAACCCGAAGACGGTGGCCAAACCCGCAAGGGCCGGAAAACGATGGAGCAACTGCGGGCGGAAAACCCGACCATGCCCAAGATTCAGTTGAACAAGTTATACGCGCAACAGTACGACCAGCCCAAAGTGACCAGTGCGGACATTGAAGAGTTAAAGCGCAAATACCCTCAGAAACCGAAGACCTGACCGCATCGCCCCGCCGCGATGCGCCGGGTCGGCCCGCTCCCCACGCCTGCTGGCGAGGGTCCCCGTGGGCCTCGATGCGGGCGCGCAGGCGCGCGCTCATCTGCGCGGCGGGCGCCAAGCGCGGTAGATGGCTGGCAGCATGGAGGCGCGTTGAGGCTTTCGCCTGGGTGCCGTTAATGAGGATAGCCGGCTGGTCGTCTGATCCGCACAGCGTGTGTTTGTGGAGCCGGGCCGCTACCTACAGTTACCGGTCCCGGCTCCTTTTTTGATCGTACGTCTGGCAAGGGCCGCGCGAACGGCGGCCCGGAAGGCGAAATATCGCCCGGGCGCGTGGCCCGGGCTTCGTGTCATGACATGACGTGATTACGTGTCCTGCGGTTCCTCCTTCGCGCCTGCCGCTTCGTTGCCATCATCGTCCCCGTCGCCTTCGTCAGCGTCGTCCGAATCATCATCCGCGTTGATATCGCCATATGACCGGCGCTCGGGTGTCTCGCGGTTCGTCAGCACCTCGGGCAGCCAGCCGCTGTCGGCCATGCGCAGTTCTGCCGCCGCTGCGGCGTCGCCCTTTTTCATGCCTTGCAGGTTCGCCGCCGCTTCCGGCGAGACCGCCGCCGCGATCACGTCCACCATGCGGGCCTTCGACACGTGATCGAAGTAGCTCGCCCGCGTCGGCTTCCAGTAATACGACAGGTCAACATGGAGCAGGTCAACCAGTTCGTTGATCGGGTGCGCGTGATCAACGGCGCTGGTGCCGTCGAGCGTGGCGGCGACGCAGAATGCAAACAGGTTCGACGTAATATCCACGTCCTGCATCAGCAGCCACGGCAGCAGTTCCGCCGTCCGTTGCGGCAGCATGCGCGCCCACTTCGCGCGCTCGCCCTCGATCTCCTTCCATGCGACGCTGTCGGCCATGTCGTCGGCATCGGTCAGCAACCGGTCGAGCGACGTATGCGCCTCAATGCGGATGGCGTACTCCGCGGATTCGCGCGCATAGACCTCCTCGAACACGACCGGAATCATCCGGCTCATCAGCACCGCAAGCGCTGCATTGGGCTGGCGTGCCAGTTCCACCTGAATCGCCGCCGTGCGATGCGCGGTGAGGCGTCGGCACAGCTTTTCGCCGTGCAACGGTTTGGCTTTCTTCGGTGCCGCCACGCCGACGCCGACATCTGCAACCGCGTTTGCGCCGCCCGCGACCGTCTTCGCGTCCTCACGGCGAATCAGGCCGCGCTCGACCGACAGTTGCCCGTCACTGTCGATCACGACGAACGCACCGGCCCGCTTCATATCGTCGGCGTCGAACGTTTCGAACCGCTCACCATAGAGGTCGACCGCATCACTCGCGGCGTTGGCGGCGTACTCAAGTCGCTCCTGTTCGTCCTCGTCCGACTCTCCGTCCGTGTCGTAATACGCATTCAATGCGTCGCTTGCAGCGTCACGCTTCAGGATCAGCGCATCGAGCTCAGCCTGCTCTTCGTGCGTCGGTTCGCGCGACACTGAACGCAAACGAGCAAAGCCGAACAATTCGTTATAGTCGCGGCGCGTCCTCGTCTCGATCCAAGACCAGCCCTCGCACGCAATCTCCTGTGAGGCGGTGACAAGACGCTGCGTCGCCAACCGGTGCAGCAGGTCCGGATCAGCGATAAACCCGGCGTTCGCCGCATCGCTGAAAAGGTCCCTCCGGACGTGTCCCCCTGCCGCCTCATAGGCCTCGATCCCGACGAACTTCGCCAGATGGCTGCGGCTCGCGTCGATTTCGGTGGTGGTAATGGCTGCGCGAAGCTCGCGCGGTGTGCGCTGCCACGGCTCGCGCGCCTCATCCCATACCTGTTCCTGCGTGCCGTGGTCGTCGGCCAGTGCAAGCGCGGTGGCCTGCTCGAAATCCATCTGGTCGGTACGGAACGCCTCCAGCAGCGTCGGCGACAGGCTCGCGAGTTTCAGGCTTCGCCGCACGGCAAGCTCGGACATCCCGAAAAGCGCCGCCACGTGGACTACGCTTTTGCCCTCTTCGATCAGCAGCCGGAACGCGACACTCTCATCGGCAATATGCATGTCCTCTCGCTCGCGGTTCTCGATCAGCGACGCGGCGACGGCTTCGCCCTCGCTGACGATCAGCACTGGCACAGGCTGCTCCTTCGTGATCTTGCCCTGCGCGAACAGCAGATCGAGCGCGGCCAGACGCCGCTGACCGGCGCAGACCCCAAGCTTCGGCTGCTTCGCGCGCGACCCTTTGACAGCGTGCACAACGAGATTCTGCAACAGTCCTTTTCCGGCAATCGTTCCGGCCAGCGCCTCGACGCCGGTGGGTGCCTTTTTGCGGACATTCAGCGGCGAGCGGCACAGCCGTCCATATGGGACGTATTCGATCTGTGCTTCGTTGCCGAAGCGGGTTTCCGGCAGGTCCGTGCCGTCCGTACCTGACACAACAGCCTTCTGTTCATGTGCTTCCATCGGTTTTTCTCCGGTTAGTGACCAGAAGTAGCTTCCGGCCTCACAACCATAATAGGGCATTTTGCCCTATTATGAAAGACAATCCGCCATATTAATAATTAATCGCCTCGAAAAGGCAATTTAAAATAATTCACCGATTTGATCATCATCAACTTCATATTAGGGCAAATTGCCCTATAATAAGAACTGAGGCCGAATTGTTTTCGGTCACTAACCGGAGAAAAACCGATGACTCAAGCAAACTCTGTTGACGCGATCACCTCGTCTGTCGTGCCCGACGAACTGCGCCCCAACTTCCTGCCGCACTATCTGGGTTCCCACTTTCTGCGTGGAGAGGCACTGGTGTATGAGTGGGCGAGCCGTCTCGCAAGCGCCTATGACGGCGGTTCGTGGAGCTTCTTCCAGCTCTCGAACGGGGGCTTTTACATGGCTCCGGAGCAGAGCGGACGGCTTTATGTCCGCTGGCACCTGAACGGTTACAACGACATGATGGGCGCGGACGCTTTCGGCGTCGTCGTAACGCTCTTTGCGCTCTGCCATCTGGCCGAACTTAACCACGACGACACGATCATCGGGCACTACCACGCGCTTCGCGCCTATGCGACGCAGCACGTGGAGGCCGCCAACATCCTTCGCGCCATCGACTAACGCATTGACCATCCACGGCCCTGGCCTGTGGGCTGGGGCTGATCCTGATATAGGGGAACAGCATGGACACCACTTATCTCACAAGCCGCTTCACTCGCAACGCTGTCGGCACGCGTTCGGATCACCCGCTGACGAACGACGAGATTGCGGAGGTTGCACCGTCGATCTTTGCGCTGTCCGCGCACGAAAGCCGTTCGGAACGCTACAGCTATATTCCAACCAGCGATGTACTGGACGGCCTGCGCAAGGAAGGTTTTCAGCCTTTCATGGTCTGCCAGACCCGCGTGCGTAACGATGAAAAACGCGCGCATACGAAACATCTGGTCCGCCTGCGCCACGCCGACCAGATCACCGGACGTGAAGCCAACGAAATCATCCTCCTGAACAGTCACGATGGCAGCAGCAGCTACCAGATGATCGCCGGGATGTTCCGGTTCGTGTGCCAGAACGGCATGGTCTGCGGCGACACCGTTGGCGATATCCGTGTGCCTCACAAGGGTGACGTGATCGGCGAGGTGATCGAGGGAGCGTTCAAGGTGCTCAACAGCTTTGAGGCAGCGACCCATCAGCGCGAAGAGATGGCCGGTCTGGCATTGACCGACGGCGAACAGACCGCTTTCGCACGGGCCGCGCTTACGCTGCGGTACGACGACGACAAGCCCGCACCCATCACTGAGCAGCAACTTCTAACACCGCATCGCATGGAGGATCGCGCACCAGACCTGTGGACGACATTCAATCGCGTGCAGGAAAACATGATCAATGGCGGCCTGCGCGGTCGTAATGCGAATGGCCGGGCAACCACAACCCGAGCCGTGACCGGCATTGACCAGAACATCAGGCTCAACCGCGCCCTCTGGGTGCTCGCCGACGAACTGTGCCGCCTACGCGGCTGACAGGTACGCCCGGCCTTCGGGCCGGGCATGACCTCACTATGGAAACCGACATGGATACCGCTCACATCCGCCCAACGTGGCTAACCGCCCTCCTTCCGCTGCTGGCCGTCTATCAATACGGCGATCGTTCCCTGGTGCGCGCGGAACTGTTCCGCATGGCCTTGTCCGCCGATGCCGCAGCGCGCTCCGCTGAAGCACTCGACCGGATTGCCAACATGCGGGATCGCGACGGTCACCCAATCGACATGCACCGGGACGAGTTGCGCGCGATAGCCCGCAACGCTCTCTCTGAATTTGATCGCGTGCCGCCCCGTGCCCCGCAGCCTGCCCTACCCGAGCCACGATTTTAACGAAAGTCTCCCTCTGTTTCATTCAAACTCTCAGGAGTACAAATCATGAACAAGCTTTTCTTTACTGGCCGTGTTGCCGCCGCTCCGTTGCTTGCGAACCACGGTGATTCGAAGGTGACCAAATTCACACTGATTTCCAACGAGTACGCCGGTCGCGACGAAGGCAGCGGCGAAGCAAAAGAGCGTCAGGTGAGAATCCAATTTACGGCGTTCGGTTCGCGCGGTGAGGCCATCGCCAGAAACGTTCTGAAGGGCGATCAACTGATCGTTGAAGCGAAGCTGTCGAACAACGATTTCACGGACGGCGAAGGCATCGAGCGTTACGGCTACAACTTCACTGTCGAAAACTTCGACTTCGGCGCTCCGGGCGAACTCAAGCGGGCGCAACTCGCGCGGCGTCAGGAATAACCCTCGTCGGCCCCGGTTCACACCGGGGCCGTTGCCCGGTACAGGAAATGCCCCTGAATCCATGGGCGGCGGTGGTATTTCATTCAGGCTCATAGCTGGCCGAAAATAGCATCAGCGGCATGCGCGTCCCAGTCGTCCGGTAGGGATGCCCCTTCCTGCCAAACCTTGAGCCCGGATAACCGCACGTGTCACGGGCGCGCCGGCGCGCCCGGATCGAGGCGCACGGGGACCCGCGCCAGTAGGCGTGGGGAGAGCGCCGGGACGATCCGGTACGGCGCAGGCAGACCACGGCCGGGGTCGTCAAGCAGCCGTAGGCTGCGTGTCTCCTCCGCGGCGAAGCCGTGGGGGCTGGATCCTGGATCGGCTTGCGGATCGCCGAGGCCGGCGCTGTCGTACGATCCCATATACGGACTGACTCAACAGGATCAGACATGGAAGGCAGAACGATTTACGCTGGCGCCGACGGACTGGGACGTCTCAAGGCACACATGGTTGTGGCCTGGCGCGAAGGGACGCAAAGAATTGGCGTTGGGTACAGTAGCGAATATTTCCGCGGCATGGTTGCCGGGCTTGCACCGGCCGATGCCCTCCTTGCAACGGAGTCGTTCAGCATCGCCGCTTTTACCATCGCACGCGGGTACGAAGTCGAAGCCCCCTATTCCGGACAATCAAGGTAACACCATGAACATTCCGCCCCGCCCGAAAACACACCGCATCACGAGCGACGTGCCCGAGCATCTCCTTGAGGCCTTCCAGGATACCGTCACGGAATTCTTTGCGAACGCGCACGGCGGCCAGACGTCGGCGCAGCGCGCGGCGGAGATCCGCGCCGGCGATCGTGACCGCGGCCTCGATTCGCTCCTGCAGCTCGTCGACGTTGCCGAGGGCGACATCGACCAGGCGGAGACAGTCGCGGAGTTTCTCGCGGACCTGTACAACGGCACCGACTACCGTTTCGACCTCACGGCGCTGCGGGCGCTGGACGACGATCTCTTCGAGCACTGTCTCGCCGTCCTGCTGCTCGATCACCGGCCGGCCGTTGAAGTACATGGCTATTTTCCTGGCGGTGGACTGCGCTGGCAGCAGATAATCGCGCGCTGGAATCTCGACAAACGCCCCGCGCCGGAGCCGGCGCCGGTTCATGGCGAACGCTATCAGGCCCGCTATGTGACGA